>Ga0302250_1002215_pt1 | contig 12515 bp, 3 predicted proteins | sample AAG_RA_Asp_MG_FD_193536 | JGI IMG/M metagenome (GOLD analysis project Ga0302250, IMG submission 193536) | Enriched activated sludge microbial communities from anaerobic digester in WTTP, New Holstein, Wisconsin, United States - AAG_RA_Asp | ecosystem: Engineered > Bioreactor > Anaerobic >... | reverse complement strand
CAGCGGCAAGACCCACACGGGCGCCCGGATGATCGTCGACCTGGTCCGCGCGGGCCGGAGCGTCGGCGTGACGGCGGTGAGCCACAAAGTCATCCGCCACCTGCTGGAGGAGACGCTGAAAGCCGCCGGGCGGGCAGGCGCCACCGTGCGGGTCCTTCACAAAGTCAGCAAGGAAAGTGACGATCTGCCCGCCGGCTACGAGGAGACGACGGACAACGGGGAGGCCCGGGCCGGACTGTTGGCGGGCCGGGTGCTGGGCGGCACCGCCTGGCTCTGGGCCCGGGACGACATGATCGAGTCGGTGGACTACCTGTTCGTCGACGAGGCCGGCCAGATGTCGCTGGCGCAGGCGCTGGCGGCCGGCCGGTCCGCCCGGAACCTGGTGCTGCTGGGCGATCCGCAACAGCTCGAACAGCCGCAGCGCGGGGCGCACCCCGAGGGCGCCGAGGTGGCCGCCCTGGTCCACGTCCTCGACGGTCGCAAGACCATCACCGACGAGATGGGACTGTTCCTGGACGAGACCTGGCGGTTGCATCCCGCCATCTGCGCCTACACCTCCGAGCTGTTCTACGAGGATCGGCTGCGTCCCCGCGCCGGGCTGGAACGCCAGGCGCTGGCGGGCGACACGCCGTTTGCCGGCAGCGGCCTCTTCTACGTCCCGGTGGAGCACGCGGGCAACCAGAGCAGCTCGCGGGAGGAGGTGGCGGCCGTCGCCGCCGTCGTGGCCGGACTGACCGCGGGAGGAGTCTCCTGGATCGACACGGATGGTCAGAGCCACCCGTTGCTGGCGCGCGACATCCTGGTCATCGCCCCCTACAACGCCCAGGTGGGGGCGCTCATCAGCGGCCTGCCCGCCGGGGTGCGCGTGGGCACGGTGGACAAGTTCCAGGGCCAGGAAGCGGCGGTGGTGATCTACTCGATGGCGAGCTCCTCAGCCGAGGACGCGCCCCGGGGCATGGAATTCCTGTACAACCCCAACCGCCTGAACGTGGCCACCAGCCGCGCCCGGTGCGCCTGCATCCTGGTGGCCGCCCCGCGGGTGCTGGAACCGGACTGCCGCGCACCGGAGCAAATGCGCTGGGCCAACGCCCTCTGCCGCTATCGCGAACGGGCCCGGGAGGTGTCCATATAAACCGGAAGGAAATCCGTCGCGACCGGCAGTGGGGCTGGCGGAACAGGGTTGTTGAAAGCTCGGGCAAGGAGGATCATCGTGTCCGCATACACCGCTGACAGGGCTGATGAAGGGGCGAGGCAGGGGGTATGACTTCCTCTTTTTCTTGGATGGACTACTCGGACAAGGACCGTCGGCGCGCTTTGGAGATCATCGACTTGTTCCGCGAGGAGGACACGCGGGACGAGTTGGGAATCGGCGTCATCCGGGACGCCTTCTCCGATCGCTTCTTCCCGGGCACCAACACCATCCAGACCCGCTTGCGGTACTTCCTGTTCATCCCGTGGGTCTTCCAGTCCATCCGGGTGGAGAACGACGACGTTGACAGCGTGGCCAAAAAGATTCGGATTCAGCAGGACCGACTCCGCGAGGCGCTGACCCGGGGGGGTGAGAAGCACGGGGTCATCGGATTCCGGGCTCTGGAAAAGGTCCAGCGGCTGCCCAGCAACATCTACTGGCATGGCCTGCAGCAGTGGGGCATCCTGTTGTCTCCAATATCTGAATTGGAATGCGGCCGATCCCTGGCCCGTCAACGCCGCGCCGAGGCGCCCCTGCGCAATGACGATGGCGAAGTGGTTAGCGCAGGCGCGGTCGGGCCGTGGCACCCGGGCCTGCCCGATCCCCCCGAGGGCTGGCGCGATGAAACGACCTTCCGGCTCCGCCGGGAGGAGGCCCGCTACCTCGCCGAGCGGATCGACCAGACGGCCGGCGATTCGCTCCTGGCCTGGCTGATCGGCGACGGCCGGAGCCCGGGCGATAGCCGCTTCGTGTGGGAGCACGTGGATCCCGATGCCTTGCCCGCGACGCTGGCGGAAGCGCTGGCGCACGCGCGGAACTTTTCCGAATCGATCCATGGCGCCGCCCTCCTCTACAACCTGATGCTGGCGGAGGAAAAAGATCTGCCGGAGCTTGTGGCGAAATATGAAGAATTGATCGCCGGCTGGTGGGACCGCCGGGGGGGCCGTTCCGCCGAGCTGGGGAACTGGAACCGGACCCGGTTCTGGGCGCTGCTGCTGAATTGGCTCGAAAAGAGGAGGATCCGCTGCCGAGAGTTCGTGGACGCATGGATCGCCGGAATCGAAACGTGCGCCACCGCGGAGCAGGTGGTGGACCACAGCGGCTTACGAGGATTGATCCGCCAACGGGAGCAGCAAATCAAGGGGGGGCGCGCCCGGCTGGGCAACCGCCGGGCTCTGGACAACTGGAGCGGCGCGTCCGGGACCGCCCAACTGGATTATCGCTGGCAGTCCCCCGCCCGCGGTTTCGTCGACGACGTGGTCCGCGGCCTGCGCGGAGAGGAGTGAATCATGCTGGCCCCTTCCGACCGCACGGTCCTGATCGAGACACTCCGGCCGCCGGACGGCTTCCGCGTGGACCGGGTGATAGGCACCACCTACTCGCTGGATCTGGTCACGCTGCTGACCCTGCCGCTGTCGTTCACGCTGCTGGCGGGCGACGGACTGAACGAATCCGGCCGGGCGGATCCCGTGGCCCTGCTCGACACGCTGCGCCGCCACGCCGGCCGCATCCACATTTTCTGCGAAGCGGGCAGGATCGCGGTGCCATCCCGGAGGCAGCCGCTGTTCGGTTACCTGGAGGGCTCGGTCTTCGAGGCGGCGGCGCCCAACGGCGGCAGTTTCCACCCCAAGCTCACCGTCGTCCGCTACGTACCCGATCCCGCGGCCCCCGCCTGGGCGGACCAACCGCCGGCGGAGCAGGCAGCCCGGTACAAGGTGCTGTGCGGCACGCGCAACCTGACCTTCGACTCGAGCTGGGACACGCTCCTGGTCCTGGAAGGCGACCTGGCGACGCACCGCGTTCGGGCGTACGGCCGGAACCGCCCCCTGGCCGAGTTTGTAAAGGCACTGCCCGAGTTGACCGTATGTCCGATGCCGGACGAGGTTCGTGATGCGATCGTTGGAATGGCGGACGAACTGCTGCGGGTGCGGTTCGAGGCTCCGCCCGGATTCGGCCAGGCTGATGAAGACCTGACATTCTGGCCCATCGGCCTGACACCGGCCGAGAAATGGCCCTTTGACGGCCGGAAAGACCTCATGGTGGTGATCGCACCGTTCCTGGATGACAGATTTCTGAAGCGGCTCAGCGCCGAGACGGTTCTGCACGCCGTGGTTTCCCGCCCCGAGTCGCTGGCCCAGCTTCCCCTGCCACTCTTGGAGGAAGAGCCACAGTGGTTCACGCTCTCTGATGGCGTCGAATCGGAGGCGGACGCGGAGGCCGGGACGCCTGCGGACGAGGCCGAAGACGGCGGTGGACATGAACAAGGCGCCGCCGTGGTGTCTGCCGTCGGCCGGCTGCAGGGGCTTCACGCTAAGTTGTTCGTCGCCGATGACGGCTGGGATGCCCGGGTCTGGACCGGCTCGGCCAACGCCACCGAACGGGCGTTTGCGCGGAACGTGGAGTTCATGGTGGAACTTCGGGGCCGGCGAAAGGATATCGGCGTGCGGGCGCTCATGGAACCCGGGGCAAATGAAAGTTCGGGTGTCCCCGCGCATTTCCGATCCCTTCTGATTCCCTACAATCCAGGCGAGGAGACTGCCCCTCCGGACTCGATCCAGCGCGCCCTGGAACGCCAGGTCGATCACTTCTGCTGTGAGCTGTTCAAGACGCGACCTGTGGCGGTTGTGTCCCCGACAGGCGCCGTGGAGACCGGACCTTTCGATGTCGCGTTGCGGGCCACGTCGGCTGCCGAAAATGGCGTGCCGGAGAATATCGCCTGCCGAATCCGGCCGATCACTTTACCCTCGGAGCAGGCGGCGCGCCTCGTTGCGCTGTCTGAAACGATCGTCCGGTTTTCCTCGCTGGCCTTCCTTTCTCTGACCGCATTCTACGCCGTATCGGTGACCGCTTCGGCGGACGATCAGAAGTTCACCCGGGAATTCGTCATGCGGGTGCCCCTGGAGGGTGCCCCGGCGGACCGGGAGAACCGGCTGCTGCTGGCCATTCTGTCGAACCGCGAGCAGTTGTTGCGATATCTGATGCTGCTGTTGGGGAACGCGGACGATCCCGTCACTTGGCTCCAGCGGCCGTCGGAGGGGGCGGCGGAAGCCGGCGCCGCCACGCCGTCGGGCTTCGAGCTGCCGTTGCTGGAAAGCATATTGCGGGCCTACGCGGACGATCCCGCCCGGCTGAAACCCATCGGCCAGCTAATCCAGGACCTGGATGCCACCGAGGCAGGGCGAAGCATCATGCCGGAAGGGCTTCGCGAGCTGTGGGTGGCGATCCGGGCGGCTGAAGGAGGAACCCGTGAACCCATCCGCTGAACGAGGCCCGGCACCTCCCGTCGATGTGGATCAGATCATGGCCTCGCTGAAGGGGTTCCAGCGGCGGTCGGTGGACTACGTATTCCACCGCCTCTACGGTCCCAATCCCACCCGACGGTTCCTGCTGGCGGACGAAGTGGGCTTGGGCAAGACCCTGGTGGCCCGGGGCGTGATTGCAAAAGCCGTCAAACATCTGATGGAGGAAGGTGTGGATCGAATCGACGTGATCTACATCTGCTCCAACGCCGACATCGCCCGGCAAAACATCAACCGGCTCAATATCATGGGCAGTGATGATTTCAAGTTCAGTACTCGAATCACTCTATTGCCTCAAAAATTGAAAGATCTAAAGAAAACGCTGAACTTTGTATCATTCACTCCTGGTACCTCGTTCAAAATGGGAAAATCTCCAGGACACAGTGACGAGCGCATTCTGCTTTACTGGTTGCTGGAAGGTGTTTGGCCTGATCTGTTTGAAAGTTCGGCGGCGACGAATGTTCTTCAAGGCACCATGGGGCGAGATAATTTTAGATATTGGCTGAATCATGACAATCCAAAAGGATCGTTTGATCCAGAGCTGGCGCAAAAATTTAGGGATGATGTCATCAATGCAGATCTGAAATTGAAACAGGGAGGTCATCCCACTTACCGGGACCGCTTCAATGAACTGTGCGAATGTTTCCACTGGAGCCGCAAGCATGTTCCGGTCGATGAGAACCAGCGGCGCAACCGATTCATCGGAGAGATGCGCATGCTCTTGGCCACTTCGTGCATTCACGCTCTGGAGCCGGATCTGGTTATTCTCGATGAATTTCAGCGGTTCAAGGATCTCCTGAATCCAGATGAGAGTAATGAAGCGAGTATTTTGGCCAGTCGCCTGTTCCAGTGGCAAAACAGCGTCCGGGTGCTCCTGCTATCAGCCACCCCTTACAAGATGTACACGCTGAGCCAGGAGAGCGGGTCGGACGACCACTATCGGGACTTCATCGAGACGTTGCGCTTTCTATACGACGACGACGTTCGCACGGAACAGGTGCAATCACTCCTGACGGGGTACGGACAAGCAGCGGCGCGCGCGGGACTGGAACCGCCGGATCGGCTGATCAGCGCCAAGCGCGCCGTTGAAACCGCTCTCCGCCAGGTGATCTGCCGGACCGAGCGGCTGGCCGTCACCGAAGACCGCAGCGGGATGCTGCACGACGCCGGCAAAACGTCGCTGTGTCTTCGTCCGGAGCACCTGAAGAGTTACCGGGAGATCCGCGGCATTGCCGCCGCCGTGGGCCACCAGGATCCGCTGGAATACTGGAAAGCCAGCCCGTACCTGTTGAACTTCATGGAGCAGGAAAGCTACAAGCTGAAGGAGAGATTGGAAAACCAGTGCGGCGACGATGCGGCTCCCGCCATCGAGGCCGTCCATAACAGCCGGCACTGCCTGATCCGGCGGGAGGACTGGTCCAGATACGAAGAGATCTCCGCCTGCCATCCCATGATGGAATGCCTGTTGCGCGAGACCGTCGGCAGCGGCTGGTGGCGGCTCCTGTGGGTTCCGCCTTCATTCCCCTGTTACCATTTGGCCGGACCGTTCTCGGATACCGGGGAAACCCGGAACCTGACCAAGCGGCTGGTTTTCTCCAGTTGGCACATGGTGCCGCGGGCGATCGCCATCATGCTCAGCTACGAAGCCGAGCGGCAGATTATGACTCGAAGTAATCCGGAGGCTCGGAACGTGCCGGATACGACTGAACGCAAGCGCCGCCTGTTGAGATTCTCGTTATCGGATGGCCGTCTGGCTGGCATGCCCGTTTGGGCAATGGTGTACCCCTGTTTGTCGCTTGCGGAAGTGGGCCAGCGGCAGCTCGCCTATCGTGGGTCGGAGCTTGACACTGCGCCCACACTAGTGGATTTGCTTCAAAGCACCGCTGCGGAGATCCGAGAGTTGCTCCAACCCGTTCTGCCCCAACGACCGGCGGAAGACGATATCGATGAAGAGTGGTACTGGATGGCCCCCATATTGTTGGATCGCCATCGGTTCAGCAGGGAAACGGAGGACTATTTCGTCGGTGTGACTACACTCATCGAGGAAAAGTCTGAAGATCCTGAAGATGGCAGCGGATGGGAAAAGCACGTCGAACGTGCCCGTCAGGTGGCTATGGGGGGACACCCACCGATGGGCCAACCACCCGCCGATCTGGCCGAAGTGCTGGCGCTACTGGCGATCGCCGGACCGGCCAACTGCGCGTTGCGTTCACTGACTGCGACTGTGGATCCGAACTTGATCACCAATACCGAAGTGCGCCAGCAAGCCGCCAAGATCGCCTGGGGGCTGAGAAGCCTGTTCAACACTCCCGAAGCCACAACACTCATCTTTGAAAAGGATCACGCCAAGACATATTGGCGGAGCGTGTTGAACTACTGCGCCTCGGGCTGTCTCCAGAGCGTGCTCGACGAATACCTGCACATCCTGCTCGAAGCCGAGGGCCTGATCGGTAAAGATCCCGTGGAAGCGGTGAAGCGGCTGGCGGAAGTGACAGCCGAAGCCTCCTCCATGAGAGCGGCGACACCCGGCCTGGATTGGATCGAGAAGGACGACTCCGGCCGGCTGAAGATTGATAACCAGAGGGTCCGATCCCGATTTGCCATGCGTTTCGGTGACGAACAGGGTGACCGGAAAGGCGCCGAAGTCCGAAAGGAAAACGTCCGTCAGGCGTTCAATTCCCCGTTCTGGCCGTTCGTGCTCGCCACCACGTCCATCGGGCAGGAGGGGCTGGATTTCCACCCGTACTGCCACGCCGTCATGCACTGGAACCTGCCCAACAACCCGGTCGATCTCGAACAGAGGGAAGGGCGGGTGCACCGGTACAAGGGACACGCGGTGAGAAAAAACGTTGCCCGGCGGGCCCAACTCGACCACCTGGCGGTTCCGGCCGGCACGAATCCGTGGCGCGAACTTTTCCGGCACGCCTGCGAAGGAGTGCCGGAGCAATTCGCCGATATCAAGCCATACTGGGTGTACCCCATCGACGGCGGCGCCATGATCGAGCGGCACGTGCCCACGCTACCGCTCAGCCGTGAGGCCATCCGCTGGCCCGCCCTGCGGCGGTCCCTGGCGGTTTACCGCATGGTGTTCGGACAGCCGAGGCAGGAAGACCTGCTGGCGCACCTGCAGCGGACGGTCCCATCGGAGCGGTTGGCCTCGCTCTCCACGGAGCTGTCGGTCAATTTGGAGCCGCCGATTTTGAGTGAGGATGAACCGCCGCCTGCGGGCGGAACGGCATTGACGGAATAGCCGGCACGTATATTATCGGAGATAGACATCCGGCACGGTAATTTGGGAGAAAACCATGGCCCTGAATCCGATCGGCTTTTCAGAGAAAGTGATCCGCAGTTTCCTGCGCTATCAACTGACGGCATACCCGTTCGCCGACACGCGGCTCTACGCCCAGATGCGGCACCTGCTTTCGCTGGATGAAACTCGGCAGTCGCCCCTGCTCAAGGGACCCTACGTCAGCCTCTCCCGTCCGTTCCGGCAGGGGGCGGCCGTTGAAGACCTGATCCAGGAAGGCATCTTCCACCCCCACATGCGCCAACTCATCCCGACGGGCATCACCCACATGTACGGGCACCAGGACGAGGCCATCCGGGCCATTCACGTTCGCCAGCCGACGCTGATTTCCACCGGCACGGGTTCGGGCAAGACCGAGTGTTTTCTATACCCAATAGTCAGCCGTTGCCTGCAGCTCCGGGACGAGGCGGCGCCACCCGGTATCTCCGCCGTGATCGTCTATCCCATGAACGCGCTGGCGGAGGACCAGCTGATGCGCCTGCGCGGGCTGCTGGCCGGAACAGGCATCCGGTTCGGGATGTACGTGGGCAAGACGCCGGAGCGGGAAGCCGAGGTGGCGGGCGTCCGCCTGCCGGCCGGGTCCTCCCGCGCGGCCTACGAAGCACGGCTGGCCGAGGTCCGCCGCGCGCGGAGCGGCGAGTCGGTCTATCCGCCGGAAGAGGCGTGCTCCCGCGAGGCCATGCGCACGAAAGGGAAGCAGCCGCGCATCCTGCTCACCAACGTCAAGCAATTGGAGCTCCTGCTGACCCGCCAGCGGGATGTGGACCTGTTCGCGGGCGCCCGCCTGGACTTCCTGGTGTTCGACGAGGCGCACACATTCACCGGGGCGCAGGGAGCCGAGACGGCCTGCCTGATCCGCCGGTTGCGCGCGTTCTGCGGTCGCGAGGCCCAGGACACGGTCTGTGTGGCCACCTCGGCCACGATCGTCGACCGTGACAACCCGGACGCCGCCCGCGACTTCGCCGCCCGGTTCTTCGGTGTGCCCGGGGAGACCGTGGCCACGGTGCGGGAAAGCTACGAACCCACAGTGTGGACCACCCGACGGACATTACCGCCGTCACCGGCCGAGACGCCGGAGGAGATTCTCAACCGATGCGTCCAGGCGGTGGAAACGGACGAAGCGGACGGCGGGCGCGTGCAGGCCGCGTACCGTTCGTTGGCTGCAGCCGAGCTGCCCGCCGGGCCCTGGCCGGAAGCCCTGCACGCCGGGCTGTCGACCAATGAGCTGGTTTTTCAATTGAGCGAACTGCTGGCGGTGCCGCGGGCGCTCCATGAATTGCCGGAAAAGCTGGAGCAAGCGGTGGGACGCCCGGTCACGGAGGCCGAAATTTTGAGCTGGTTGACCCTCGGGGCGGCTGCCCGGCTCGAGGGGCGGCCCCTGTTGCGGCCCGTGGTGCACCTGTTTGTCCGTGGCATCAGCGGCGCCGTGGTCAGCTTCCCGTCCGGGTCCGATGAGCCGCAGCTCTGGCTGGCGGCCGAGGATGAGATCGCCGCTGCCGACGGCCCGTCGCAGCTCACCCACTTCCCGGTGACCACCTGCACCACCTGTGGCCAGCATTACTTCATCACCTTTCTGAAGGACTTTGAGTACTCGGGGCACCAGCCGGGCGGCGGTGAAGCGGCGGGCGACACCTCGTTCTGGCAGCCGCTGGACGTGGCGCACGGCGGAAAACGGGTGGTGCTCCTGGATCGCATCGCCGGCGGCAGCGACGATGAGGACCTCGACGCGCATGAGCGAACCGCCAAGTTGCACTTCTGCCGCTGGTGCGGCACCGCCCATCCGGATCCGACGAACCGCTGCCTTCATTGTGGCGTCTCCGACGAGATGGTGGCGTTGTATGCCGTCCAACAGAAGAAAGACAATCCCGGCTGGCTCACCAGCTGCCTCTCCTGCGGAGCCAACGGGCGACGCTTCGGTGGCGGGTACCGGGAGCCGGCGCGGCCGGTCCGGGCGACCAACGTGGCCGACGTGCACGTTCTGGCCCAGGACATGGTCCACCACTCGGAACGGCCCCGCCTGCTGGTTTTCTGTGACAATCGCCAGGACGCGGCCTTTCAGGCCGGCTGGATGAAGGACCATGCCCGCCGTTTCCGCCTGCGGGCGATGATGACCCAGGGGATGGCCAGTGGAGGGCTGTCCGTCGGAGACCTCGCCCTGTATCTGGACGAAGTCCTCGAAAACGATGAGGTGCTGTCCCGCGCGCTCGTGCCCGAAGTGTGGCAGGTCGTCCGCCGGGAGGGGAGCGGCGGCCGTCACGAAAAGGAGCGGAAGAAGTTTCTGCGCATCCAGGTGCTGCGCGAGATCACCCTGTCCGCCCGGCAGCCCATCGGACTGGAACCGTGGGGCCGGATGAAAGTGGAATACGAGGGACTCACAACAACCGATTCATGGATCCGGCAGCAGTCGGAAAATTTGGGGCTGCCGCCCGACGACCTGTGCGAGGGCGTGGCCAGCCTGCTCGACTACCTGCGCCGCAAGCGGGTGCTGCACGATCCGGAGCAGGAGATATTCACCCGCTATTGGATGGAAGGGGATACGGAGATCCAGCAGGGCTATCTGCCGAACTTCGGCAATCCGGTGGGCACCAAACTGCGACGGAACGCGGAAGAGAATCCCGACTTGGTCGCCCAGTGGTTGAGTGACAAGGGGGAGACGACGATCCGGCAGATCGTCAAGAAATGGGGCCTTCCACCGGAACAGGCGGAGCGTTTTCTTCAGGATCTATTCAACTTCTTGTGTGAACGAAAACTTCTCGTTGCCGTGAAGTTGAAAAGCACGAGGGGCAATCCGCTTCCGAAGCTGAGCGGCCTTTATCAGGTCAATGCGGACCTGCTCCGACTGCACGCGAACCGGGGCGTCTGGCGCTGCACGAGTTGCCGGCGCCGCACGGCGCGGCGGACGCCGTTCCAGAAGTGCCCCGCCTGGCGGTGCGATGGTGATCTTGTCTTCGTGCCTGAAGATCCCGACGATTACAACCTGCAGCTCCTCGACCAGGGCTACACCATGCTGCGGCCGGAGGAGCACACGGCCATGGTGCCGCACGAGGAGCGCGAACGGCTGGAAAACCTTTTCAAGGGCGAGTCGGCCGCGGTCAACGCCTTCGTCTGCACCCCGACTTTGGAACTGGGAGTGGACATCGGGCAACTGGACGCGGTGCTCATGCGCAACGTCCCGCCGCTGCCGGCCAATTACTGGCAGCGGGCCGGGCGCGCCGGTCGGCGCCACCGCATGGCCGTGGACCTCACCTATTGTCGCCCCGTGTCGCACGACCGCGCCTACTTCGCCGATCCACTGAAACTTCTGGCCGGCCGCGTCGATCCACCGTCGTTCAACCTGCGCAACGAGCTGATGGTGGCCAAGCACGTCCACGCCATGGTCATTACCCGCCTGCACCAGTACGCCCGGGATACGCAGCGGACAGCAGCCGAACGCCAGTCGGTGTCGGACACGCTCCGGGCCTGCCTGCCCGACCGGATTTCCGATTACCTGTTTGAGAACGGTTACATCCGACTGCAGCCATTCAACCTCGATCCTCTCCGGAAACTGATCGACGCGTATGTGGAAGATCTGGCGTCATACGTGGAGCAGGCTTTCCGACAGGGCTGGCCGGACACCGATGCCGATGTGACCCGGCCGGAGGTTCTTCGGCGCCTCATCCTGGACATGACGGACAACTTGAACGACGTGATCAGTAGATTGAGAAACCGCCTGCGCTGGGCCATGGAGCAGATTAAACGTTTGAATAAAGCGCGGGAGGAGAAGGGCGATCTGGAGAAGGCAGATGAGGCGATTTTCCGGCGGTGTGACGCGTTGGTGAAGCGTCTCAAGGGCACTAACCGCCGCCGCCGACAGGAGGCGGAAGGGTATGACGACGTGAACACCTTCGGTGTTCTCGCTGCCGAGGGATTCCTGCCCGGTTACGGCCTCGAGGTGGGGTCGATCCTGGCCACCGCCGAGATCCCCTTCTGGCGGTTGGGCGCCATGGAGTTTGCGCTGCCGCGACCGCCCAGTGTGGCGCTGCGCGAGTACGTGCCGGGCAATCTGATCTATGCCAACGGCAATTCCTTTGTCGCGCGCGTGTTCCACCGCGACGCCGACGAACAGAAGGCTGAAATGCCGACCTTCGAGGTTTCGACGGAGCGCCAGGCTGTCAAACATGCGAATCCTGGAGCGGCCGCTGCGGCGTTGGGTGCCGTCAGGCTCCAGACCATCGCTGTCTGCGACACCGAATTGGTACACCAGTCCCACATCTCCGACGAGGAGGAGTTACGTTTCCAGTTGGGCGTCGCCGTGTACGGTCTGGAGCGGGACCAGCACAACGGTGGGCGGGCGTACCAGTGGGGAAGCCAGGCAGTCCATGTCCGGCGCGGCGTACGGTTGCGGCTGGTCAACGTGGGCGCCACCGCGGCCATCGAACGATTCCAGCGCTTCGGCTATCCCGTCTGCGCGGTCTGCGGCCAGAGCGTCTCTTCTCTCTCATCGGAAAAACAGCGGGAGCACTTTCAGACTACGCATCTCGAGCGTTGCGGGCGCAAGCCGGACCTCGTTGGTTTCTATGCCGACGTGGTCGCCGATGCGCTGTCGCTCCCGGCTTGTCCGAACCAGACCACCGCCTACAGCGTGCTGGAGGCGCTGCGGTTCGGTGCCACCCGTATCCTCGACATGCACATGGACGATCTGCAGCTGCTCGTCATCGGGCACGTGGATCGGGACGATGTG
>Ga0302250_1002213_pt1 | contig 12526 bp, 10 predicted proteins | sample AAG_RA_Asp_MG_FD_193536 | JGI IMG/M metagenome (GOLD analysis project Ga0302250, IMG submission 193536) | Enriched activated sludge microbial communities from anaerobic digester in WTTP, New Holstein, Wisconsin, United States - AAG_RA_Asp | ecosystem: Engineered > Bioreactor > Anaerobic >... | reverse complement strand
ATGTGCTTACGAAGGGCATACTCATAGAGTTTTGGGTCTTCATTGATAGCAACAGAAAATGCACCTTCAATAGGAACAAACATAAACACATACTGCAAAGTCCCTTGTTTGTAGTGAGCATAATCTTTACTATCCAAGATATCAATATGTTCACGAAAAGCCTGCATAAGGGCTTTTGAAGCAATACGTTTTTCTTCTTCACTCTCAGCTCTTATAAACTCATCATAACTGTTGAGTGAAACTTTAGAATCAATAATAATGGTGCGATCTTGTGGAAGTTTAATGACAACATCAGGACGTTTAATGCGCCCTTCTTCATCTTTATAGCTCTCTTGCGTTTCGTAGTGGACTCCTTTTATAAGACCGGAATACTCCAAAACACTCTCCAAGATCATTTCACCCCAGCTACCTTGACTCTGTTTTTTACCCTTCAGTGCTTTCGTGAGATTTTCAGCCTCTTTAGAGATGTTCATACCTGCTCTTGCGACCAACTCAATCTCTTTAGAAAGTTCAGCGAATTTTTTCGTACTGTTTTCTTGTGAATTTTCAACACTTTTTTTGAAGTTATCAAGATTTTCTTTAAAAGGTTTTAAAAGTGTTTCAAGTGATTTTGTCGATGTTTCATCGAGTTTTTGAAGCTTTTTTTCTAAATGCTGTTCCATGATGGCATTGAGTTTTAGTTCTAGTTTTTTACTTTGTTCTTCAAGATCAAATTTGAGCTTTTGATTGCCCTCTTTTTGGGCATTCAGCTCTGCTTGAAGTTTTGCACTTTGCATATTAAGCGCTAAATTTTCAGAACTTAATTGTTCATTTTTAGCCCTAAGGTCGATCAACTCATATGTTTTTTCTTTCAAAATGGCTTTAATCCACAATCCAAAAACAAACAAACCAATACAAAATATTGCCAAAATGGCTAGAAATAGCATCTCTTGTGGCATAAAAACTCCTAAGTGGGATTAAAACTATTCGATATAGATGGTGTCTAAAATCTGGTTTTTAAAACGAATATTTTCCAAATTTTGTTTTAAAACGCGGTTCTCTTCTTTAAGAATTGAGTACTCACCATACAGCTTACTAATATCTCGACTCATATAGTAGATTTGATTTTTGATATAAATTTTAGGGAGTATGACCAAAAAAGCAACGAACATCGCCATGTACACGAGCAATAAAAAACGAAAATCAAGGTTTTTTTCAACCTTCTGTTCGGCATCATATTGGTCAAGTAGTTCGTTTTTATCTTCCATTATGTCCTCTTGATTTCAAAGACACGAAGCTTAGCACTACGACTTCTTGGGTTCTTTTTCACTTCAGCATTAGTTGCTTCAATCGGTTTTTTACTAATGAGTTTACCTAAGGCATGGTTATTTCCACACATACAACGCATCACGTGTGCTGGACAAATGCAGTTTTGGGACCAAAGCTTAAATGTCTGTTTTACAATGCGATCTTCTAAAGAATGAAACGAGATAATCCCTACGATACAATGCTCAAAATGTGCATTTTTGATGCTTTCAAGAAGTTCCGTAAGAACACCTAATTCGTTATTGACCTCAATACGAATGGCTTGGAAAAGAAGTGTTGAAGGGTGTATAGTCTTTTTCCCACCTACTTTTTCAGCTATTTTTGAAAGTTCTTTTGCACTGTTCAAAGGCTCTTTAGCTCTTGCTTCACAGATAAGATGTGCCAATTTTTTATACTCATGAATCTCACCATACTCACGCAAAATAAACTCTAATTCTTCTTTAGAATAGTGATTGACTACTTCGTAAGCACTCAATTCTTGCTGTGGATTCATACGCATATCTAACACATCAGAATCAAACGCAAATCCACGATCTTTTTTATCAAGTTGCAAGGATGAAACACCAATGTCAGCAAGAATACCACGAATGGGAAGATCAGTGTATTGTGAAAGAACAGAAGCAAAATTACCATGATGAAATATAACACGATCACCAAAGCGCTCTAACCTTTTTTTACTAAATGCTAACGCCTCTTCATCTTGGTCACACCCTATAAGCCTAATGTGAGAATTTTGTTCTAACAAAGCCTCACTATGCCCACCATACCCCAGTGTACAATCCACAATAAACCCTTCTTTAAGGCCAGTAAATGCCTCTTTTACTTCTTCTAAAAGTACGGGAATATGAGGTATGTTCACTGCGTTTCCTTGCTTAAAATGGCTCTATTATACTCAACCAAGACTTACAATCGCCTCATACGCAACGTCCATCATTTTTTCAATCTCTTCATGTGTAATGACATAAGGCGGCATAAAATAGATAATATTCCCAAGAGGACGCAAGATAACACCCTTTTTTAGGGCATAGGTAAAGATTTTCAAGTTTACACGAAAATCCAGAGGGTACTCTTGTAATTCAACCGCTGCTATCATTCCTGTTTGACGAATTTTATTCACAGTTGGGAGAGTTTTAAAACGTTCTAATTTAGAACCAATCAATGCAATTTTTGTTTGGTTTTGCTCCAAAATAGACTCATTTTCAAAGATATCAAGTGTTGCGTTAGCTGCACTGCACGCTAAAGGATTTCCGGTGTAGCTGTGAGAGTGTAAAAACGCCTTAAATTCGGCATAGTCACAATAAAAAGCATCATATATCTTTTGCGTGGTTAATACAACAGAAAGGGGTAGATAACCTCCTGTTAGTCCTTTTGAAAGTGTCATAAAATCAGGACTAACATTGGCATGTTCGCATGCAAACATTTTACCTGTTCTGCCAAAGCCAACAGCGATTTCATCGGCTATAAGGTGAATGCCGTATGTATCACACAGTTTGCGAGCAAGTGAAATGTAGAGTGGATGATACATATTCATTCCACCAGAGCATTGTACTAATGGCTCAATAATAAATGCTGAAATTTGCCCCGCTTTTTCTTTAAAAATTGTTTCTAACGCTTGAGCTGCCACAATAGCACTTTGCTCACTTTGATCTTTTGGAACAGGCGTTTGTATCGTTTGCAGAAGAATATCTTCAAAAACTTCTTTATACAATTTAACATCACCAACAGCGAGAGCTCCAATAGTTTCACCATGGTAACTGTTTTCCAAAGAAACAAAGAAAGATCGTTTTTCTCCTCTATTTTTGTGGTATTGAAAGCTCATTTTCAAAGCTACTTCAATCGCACTTGAGCCATTATCAGCATAAAAACATTTTTCAAGACCATAAGGCGCTAAGGCACATAGCCTTTTAGAAAGTTTAATAATTGGTTCATGCGTAAAACCAGCAAAAATAACATGTTCAAGTATTTCTAATTGCTCTTTAACTTTTTGATTAATGTACGGGTTGCAATGTCCAAAAAGATTGACCCACCATGAACTAACACCATCAATATAACGGTTATCTTCAAAATCATGCAAATAGACCCCTTTCCCACTTTTAATCGGGATAAGTGGAAGTGTCTCGTGGTCTTTCATCTGCGTACACGGATGCCATATATGCTTTAAATCATCCTCAATTAACATTTTTGTGTTCATTGTTACATTTTGCCTTTTTTTGTTAGGAGTTTCACGCGATTTATGGTTATTTAATAACTATGTAGATAGAATTATAGCAAAATACAAAGTTCTCAAAGGGCAAGAATGATTACGTGGATGCAACGTCACAAAAAATACCTGGTCGTCACTATCTGGATTAGCACAATAGCGTTTGTTGGCGCTGGTTTTGTGGGATGGGGAGCTTATGATCTAAATCGAGATCGTGCTGCATCTGTTGCTAAGGTAGGTCACCGAACCATTTCTGTGCAAGAATTTCAATCTGCTTATGCAAACCACTACAACTTCTACAACAACCTACTAGGCGGAAAACTTACTCAAGAACAAGCTGAGCAAATGGGTCTGAATAAAATTGTTATGAACACATTGGTCAATCAAACACTTCTTTTAAATTATGCCGATGAAATTGGTCTTGTCGCTACAAAAGAGGATGTTAAAGAGCGCCTTATCAACAATCCAAATTTCCAAAGCGATGGCGTTTTCAATAAAGATCTTTACTATTCTATCCTCAAATCAAATCGTATTAACCCTAGCGACTATGAGAATGGCCTTGAAAGAGAAATTTTAAATAGCAAACTTGAAAACTTTTTCAAATTAGCACCATCCGCAAAAGAAATCGATCTTTTTACCTCTGCTTTCTTTATGGAAGATCGTCTTTCAATTACAGCAGTTACACTTGATGCTAATGAAGTAACAACTAATGAAGAAGCAATTAAATCGTATTGGGAAAAAAATAAATCAAATTATCTGACTAAAAAGAGCTATACCCTTGAGCTTCTTAATCTTCCTGCATCTCAAACAAAATTTGATGACAAAACACTTGAAGAGTTTTACACACAAGAAAAACATAATTACAAATTTGAAGATGGAAAATTGATGACATTTGCTGAAGCAAAGTCTAAAGTCATTGTTGATTTAAGACTAAAAAATGATAAGAAAAATGCATTAGAAGCTTTCCTCACTTTCAAAAAAGGTGAAACTGCTCCAAGCGAAACTAAAGTTATTTATGACGACGATACAACATTCCCACTTGATAAAATCCAAGTTGCAGCAAAAGATGAAGTCCTAAAACCTGTTGTTATTAAAGATAGTTACGTCATTATTAAAGTAAAAGAGATTAAATTCCCAGAGCCTATGTCATATGAAATGGCAAAAAAAGATGCGAGTCGTGACCTTTTGGAAGAATTGAAAAAAACAGCCTTAGAAAAGAAAGCTGAAGCAAAGCTTGAAAACTTTGCAGGTAGTGATATTGGTTTTGTTAGTAGAGATTCAGTAAAATCAATTGCAGGACTTAGTGAAGCTAAAAGTGCGGAGTTTTTAAGTCACGTTTTTGATAACACTGCAAAAAAAGGTTATAAAGTTATTGATGGGAAAGCCATTGTTTACGAGATTTTGGAACAAAAGTTGCTTAATAAGGACAAGGCTAAGCAGTATGTTAGTATGATTAGTGAAAATGTTTTACAAGTGAAACAAGCTGAATTAAACCAAAATCTTATTAAAAAGCTCGCTACTGCATACAAAGTCGAGCAATACTACAAAGGAAAATAGTTGAGCACTACGATTTTAGGTATCGACATTGGTTCAACCAAGATTTGCGCTATTATCGCTCAAAAAAACGATGATGGTGACGTCAAGATTTTAGGCGCAGGTATTGCAAAATCGCAAGGTCTTAAAAAAGGTATTATTACTAATATTGACCTTGCTTCAAAATCGATTCGTAATGCACTCAATGATGCAAAAAGAGTCGCTGGTACACAGTACGAGAGAGTGATTGTTTCAATCTCTGGTGCTTACACGAAAAGTGTTGATAGTAGTGGTATTGTCAACATTCCAAACCGCGATATTGGCATCAAAGAGATTAATCGTGCTATGCAAATGGCAGATCACAATGCAAATATCCCAAACGAGTATGAAAAACTACACGTACTTCCATATAACTTTAAAGTTGATGATCAAGAGTTTATTGAAGATCCACTCGGAATGAATGGTGCACGTTTAGAGGTGCAAGTTCATATTATTACTGCTCAAAAATCATCACTCAGCAATCTTAAAAAAGCTGTCAAATCAGCAGGTGTTGAAATTGACAATATCGTTCTTGGATGTTACGCTTCAGCAATCGCTGTTTTAAACCATGATGAAAGAGAATTAGGTGTTGCCGTTATCGACATGGGTGGCGCTACCTGTAATGTAATGATTCATGCTGGCAATTCAATGCGCTTCAATGACTACTTGGGTGTTGGCTCTCTGAACATTACCAATGATCTTTCAACCGCACTTCATACACCACTTGGTGCAGCCGAAGAGATTAAAATTAACTATGGTTCACTTAAAAGCAATTCCAATGAACTTATTGAACTTCCTGTTATAGGGGATGATGGTTCAACCCATGAGGTATCACTCAATATTGTTTCTAACGTTATTTATGTTCGGGTTGAAGAAACACTTATGATTCTAGCAAAAACACTCGAAGACAGTGGTTTTAAAGAACAAATCGGCGCAGGTGTCGTGTTAACAGGTGGAATGACAAAATTGGATGGTATTAGAGAATTAGCATCTGCAATTTTCGACAATGTGCCAATCAGGATTGCCAAACCTAGAGAGATGGACGGACTTTTTGAGACACTTAGAGATCCAAGCTATTCAACAGCAATTGGTCTTGTGTTATACGGTGGAGGTCACTTTACACCTTATGAGATCGATTCTAATAAAAAATTAAGATATAAAGATGAGACAATAGAACCAACAACGCGACATCATCATCAAGAAGTATTTGATGACGTTGAAGACGTTGAAGAAGGCGAAGTTGGAACACTTCCTGCTTCTGATAATAATGCAAAGGAAAAATTAAAAGATCTTGCAAATATTCAGGAAGAAAATAGTGAGGGTTTTGGCTCAAAACTATGGAATAGACTGACACAATTATTTTAAAGAGGGGTACGAGGTATGAACGGATTTAGCATAGAAGAATCAAAATGTGTTTACGGAGCTAAAATCAAAGTTATCGGTGTTGGCGGCGGTGGTGGTAATATGATTAACCACATGGTAAGAGAAGGTATTGGTGGTATCGATCTTATTGCGGCAAACACAGACGCTCAGGCCCTTGAAAACTGCTTGGCTAAAACAAAAATTCAACTTGGTAAAAAAGGTCTTGGTGCAGGTATGCGCCCTGAAATTGGTAAAGAGTCTGCATTAGAGAGTTATGAAGAAATTAAAAGTTCGTTAGAAAAAGCAGATATCGTATTTATTGCATCTGGTTTTGGTGGGGGCACTGGAACAGGAGCAGCACCTGTCGTAGCTCAAGCTGCTAAAGAAGTAGGTGCTTTAACAGTAGCTGTTGTTACACGTCCTTTTATGTTTGAAGGTAAAAAAAGAGCTAAACTTGCTGAACTTGGTATTAATGAGCTTCGTAAAGAGAGTGATTCTATCGTTATTATTCCTAACGATAAACTTCTTGCGATTGTCGATGCAAAATTTGGTATCAAAGACAGCTTTAAAATTGTTGATGACGTTTTAAGTCGTGCTGTTAGTGGTATGAGTTTAGTTGTTCTTTCATCTGGACAAAGTGATATCAACGTTGACTTTGCTGACGTACAAACCGTTATGAGTCACAGAGGTATGGCACTTATGGGTATTGGCGAAAGTACCGGTGAAGATGCTGCGATGGAAGCTATTAAAAGTGCTATCGAATCTCCTCTTCTTGACAATATGTCTATCAACGGTGCGCTTGGAGTACTTGTACACTTCCACATTCCACCTAGTTACCCTATTACAGAGATTAGCAATGCTATGCAACTTATTCTTGATTGTGCAGATGAAGATGCTGATGTTATTTTTGGTACAACAACCAGCGAAGATATGGAAGAAAATTCTGTTCGTGTAACAATTGTTGCGACAGGATTTGAAAATAAAATTGAAGCAGCAAAAGAGCTTAAAATGCTTAATAGCAATCAAGAATCAATCAAAAAAGAGCGTATTTTACGTATGAAAAAAGTAAGTGGTGGCTATGAGGGACAAGATGATTATCTTGATATCCCAACATATATCAGACACCAAATGGATTAATAACTCCTCTATCTCTTCTTCTATGCGTAGAGGAAGAAGCTAAAAGCTTCTTCCTCTACTTTTGACTTAATAAACCTCTTCTTACTAACAGTCCAAATTGAGCCAACATCAAAGCTTTCATGACCCATTCACTTTGCTTGTGCATTGTGGCAAATGCTTCTGTTGTTGTTTCAAGAGCACCTAATTGTTGTGCATGAATAATAAATGGCGTATAGTAAAATAAAAAAAGACCTGTTAAAATGATAACAAGAACAGAAGCGATGAATGAAAAGAAATCATAATTTTTTCGCATCATAAAAACTTGCACTTCATAAATAATACTGTACAGTGCTACAAACCCGATGAGAAGATTCATCTTTAAAAAGACCTGTGTCATTAAAATCCCACTTTGGAAATGTGTTAATACACCCTCTCCCAAATACTTTTGTGGGAAAAAAATTACAGGGGCAACAAATGCACCTGCTGCAATTTCAACTCCTATGGCAATACCAAGTATTGCTAAATAAATTACGGTTAAACTTCTCATTTTTTCTCCTTAATCCAAAATCCACGATCTAAACTTGCAAGATCTTTATAAAACTCTATTTCAAGTCCTTTTGATTGTGCATACAGACGCATAGGTTCACGTTGGTCATACCCCATTTCACACGCAAGTGCTTTTGCTTTTCGTTCTTGAAAAAGATCAACGATATGGCATAACATTTCATTCCCTCTACTTCCACCATAGAGTGCTAAAGATGGTTCATATGAAAGACCTATACCTAATGACTCATTATTTGCGATATATGGAGGATTTGAGACAATCATATCGATATTACCTTCAACATTATCCAAGTAACTACTTTCAATAAATGTAATATTTTTGTCAACGCCATGCTTCTGTGCATTTTGTTTACTGACATTTAGTGCATCCATAGAAATATCAACGGCTGTCAGTTTTGCTTCTGGAAGCAATAAAGAAAGCATGATGGAGATAATTCCACTACCACAGCCAATTTCAACGATATGTGCATTTTTGGGTAATTCTCGTGCAAGTTCTACTGCTTTATCAACAAGAATTTCTGTTTCAGGACGGGGAATCAGCACGCGAGAATCAACATTGAACTCTTTACCGTAAAAACTAGCTTTTCCTAAAATATACTCTAACGGTTCATGACTAACACGACGTTTGAGTAACTCAAAAAAATGCTCATCAATGCTTATCTCATCATTACTATGGCTTAAAAGCCAACTCGTTTCACAACCCAATACATGAGCTAACAAAATCATCGCCTCTTTTTGAGGAATATCAGTTACTTCTCGTAATTGCTCTGCGCTATATGACAAAAGCTCTTTAATGTGCAAGAGCTTCTCCTTCATTAAACTGCATTCCTAGTTTTTTCAACCTCTCCGTCAATGGTGGATGCGTAAAATACAATGTAATGGTTAATGGATGAGACAATGGAAAACTCTTATTTTCATCAGCAAGCTTCACAAGAGCAGATGAGAGAGCCTCTTTACTTTCACATTCGCTGCCATATTCATCCGCTTTGTATTCATTATAACGGCTTAATAGCCCAAATAAAGGCATTAAGACAAATGAAACAAGCGGTGAAAGCAATAAAAAGAGGACCATGATACTACCTGCTGATTTGTTCATATGCAAGGAGTCAAAAAGCTCTTCTGGAAGATTGCCAAAAAGTGCAAACATAATAAAAAGCATCAAAGCACTGGAGGCAATGTTTTTAAGAATATCTTTGTGTTTAAAATGCCCTAATTCATGTCCTAAAACTGCAAGCAATTCATGTTTTTCAAGTTTAGCGATAAGTGTATCAAATAATACAACGCGTTTAGAACGCCCAAGACCACCAAAGTAAGCATTGAGTCTATTATCACGCTTACTAGCATCTAAACTAAAAACGCCACTACTTTTAAGCCCTGCTTTTTCCAAAAGTGTTTCTATAGAGCTTCTAAGACTTTCATCTTCAAGCGGAGTAAGTTTGTTAAAAAGTGGAACAATAACAATAGGATAAATCATATTGATAAATAAAATAACGACAAACGCAAATAAAAAACCAAAAAACCACCAGTATTCATATGCCATTACAATAGTACTCATTGCTGCAAAAAAAGCTCCACCAAATAGAATAAACATCAATGCTGATTTTATTTGATCTAAGGCAAAAGTCTTTACATCAATCGTAGAAAAGCCAAATTTCTTATCTAATCCAAAGGTATGGTACAGATCAAAAGGAAGTGATAGAAGATAGTTAATTGCAATAAAGCTCATAATAAACGCAACCGATCGCACTACTTCATTCTCAATCATTATAGTAGTGTCAAGATAAGAGAGTCCAAATGTTATCCAACCAAAGAAAAGAACAAAATCAAAAAATGTTGTCAATATTAAAAGCTTTTGTGAAGCTATTTTATAAGCTGCTGCTTTAAGATAATTCGATGGAGAGAGAATAATCGCTTTTTGACCACGTGCTTTCATCACATAGCCAATTTCCATAAATGCAGCATAGAGTTTAATAATAAGATATACAAGGTAAAAGAGCATAATAAGTTCTAACATAAAGTGTCATTCCTTTGTCAAATTGAAAAACGTTATCATACCAGTTTTTCATCAATATTGCCTAAATGAATACAACTCATTTGCAACGATAGAGTGTTATGATTTGCACATTAAAGAGCTTTATCGAATGTTTCAATACTTTACAAAATATCTTTAAATATTTTATTAGGAAAATGAGTTTAGAATGAGAAATCTGCACAAAAGGAGTCTACTATGACAATATCTAAACAACTGATGGTTATGTTAGCCATCGCAATTATCGGTACCTGTACGATCTTTGGTATCAGTATGAAAAAAATGGATCAAGTTTATGATCAAACAAATTATAGTAACGTCAACTCATTGCCAAGTATTCTCGCGCTTAATGATATCACTGTAAATGCGCTTAGACTTCGTCTTGTGTTATGGGAGCATATTTCCCAAGAAGATAAAGAAACCAATGCAAAAACAGCAGAAGGTGTCAAAAAAGCTCTGGATGAAATTACTAAAGCATTAAAAGACTATGAAGCTATGCTTACAGATGCGAAGGATAAAGAGTTGTTAAACAAAGACAACGATACCTTTAAGCAATATACAGCAATTGCACAAGAAGTAATGAAGCTTTCTGAAACAGGACATAAACCAGAAGCTGGGATTTTACTCAACAAAAGTAGACCAACATTAAAAAATTTCACGGCAGCTCTTGATTCGCATATGTCTTATAATGCAGAAATTGCGAAAAATTCAGCGATTAGTGCTGCAGATGCAAAACAAAATGCAAATTATATGTTGATTATTCTCTCTCTTATTATTATTGGTTCTACTATCTTCATTAGCGTTCTTATCCGCAATAACATCATGAATGGTGTTCATCTCGTACGTGATGGTATTGGCAATTTTGTACGCAATAAAGATTTGAATTCTCGCATCAATTATGACAAACAGAATGAAATCAAAGAGATGGTCGATAGCTTTAATGAACTCATTGTAACCCTTGAACATACCATCGTTGATGCAAAAGCCTCGTCTAGTGAGAATGCCTCTGTTTCACATGAACTAAGTACCACCAGTATGCAAATAGGTCGTAATGCAGAGCAAAGTTCAAGCATCGTTGCAAATACTATTCAAGAAATTGAAACAATTAAAACCTTTGTTCAAGAAACAGCAACACTGTCTGACAATATGAAACAAAGCATTGCAATTGCGGGAAATAGACTAGATAATGCTAAAAATGAAGTCATCTCACTTCGTGGAGAGATGGATAATGCAAGCCATGCTGAAACAGCACTCGCCCATAAACTAGAGCAGATGAGCCACGATGCGGAACAAGTCAAACAAATTCTTACTGTTATCTCTGATATTGCTGACCAAACGAATCTTCTTGCTTTAAATGCAGCTATTGAAGCGGCACGCGCGGGTGAGCATGGTAGAGGATTTGCTGTTGTTGCTGATGAAGTAAGAAAGTTGGCAGAGAGAACACAAACATCATTGACTGAGATTAATGCAACCATCAATGTCATTGTACAATCCATTGTAGATTCTTCTGAGCAAATGGGAAGAAACGCTAAAAACATTCAAAGACTCTCTGATGTTTCGAATGGCGTTGAAACGACCATTTTAGGAACAACACAAGTGATGCAAGAAAGTGTTAGTGCGGTCACTACAAGTGCTGAAAATTCACGAAAAATATCACAAGATACTGACAAAATCGTGGATATGGTTTCAAACATCAACACCCTCACCTCTCAAAATGCAAGAAGTGTTGAAGAAATCGCAGCAGCGGCAGACCACCTCTCCCGTTTGGCTGAAAATCTTAACAATAAACTCAATCAATTCCGCTCGTAATTCTCCTTCTTTTGGGGTAAAGCGTAAACGCTCTACCCCATTTCTATACATCTTTATCTTAATGGTATAATACGCGCAAAAAATGAAATAAGGTATATCTTGGCACTCTTAGATTTAATTGGCATTAGTAAAGCATACGAAACACAAAAAATTTTAACAGATATTGATTTTTCGCTCCACGAAGGTGAACGTGTTGCCATTATCGGTAAAAATGGTGGTGGAAAATCCACGCTGATGAAAATCGTTTATGGCACATTAGAAGCAGATGAAGGAAGAAGAATTCTTCAAAAAAACATTAAGGTTGGAATGTTAGATCAAACACCTCGTTTTAAAGAGGGAATGAACGTTAGAGAAGCCATCGAAGAAGAGTTAAGAGAACTTAAAGCAGCAAAAATGCGCTATGAAGACGTATTAAAACTTTTAGAACATGACTATCACAATGAAGCCCTTTTAAGCGAACAAAGCCAACTTGTCTCCTTCCTAGATGTGCATGATGCATGGAGCTTGGATGAAAAAATTGAACAAGTGTTACAAGAGTTTGATCTAAAGCAATTTGAACAAAGCGATGT
>Ga0302250_1002212_pt1 | contig 12532 bp, 11 predicted proteins | sample AAG_RA_Asp_MG_FD_193536 | JGI IMG/M metagenome (GOLD analysis project Ga0302250, IMG submission 193536) | Enriched activated sludge microbial communities from anaerobic digester in WTTP, New Holstein, Wisconsin, United States - AAG_RA_Asp | ecosystem: Engineered > Bioreactor > Anaerobic >... | reverse complement strand
ACCGGGAGATGGAGCGGCAGTCCTACCGGGCCTTCGAGGAACGGCACCGCTGCCGGCTGGAGGCCCGCATCGAGGAGGCCCGCCATGGCTGAACTGAGCAACAAGGAACGCCTGGCCATCCCCCCGGTCCCGATGGAGGAGCAGCCCCCGGAGGTGCGGCGCCGCAACATCCGGGAGGTGCCCCTGGGCTACACCCCGGAACAGGCCATGGCCGAAGCGCGGCGGTGCCTGCTCTGCAAGAACCACCCCTGCGTCCAGGGGTGTCCCGTGTCGGTGGACATCCCGGGGTTCATCGAGGAGGTCGCCCAGGGGAGGTTCCACGATGCGGCCCGGCGCATCCTCCGGACCAACTGCCTGCCGGCCATCTGCGGGAGGGTCTGCCCCCAGGAGGACCAGTGCCAGAAGGTCTGCATGGTGGCGAAGGCCCACAAGGACCCGGCCCGGGCGGTCCAGATCGGCAAGCTGGAGCGGTTCGTGGCCGACTGGGAACGGGAGCACCACCCGGATCCGGAACCGGTCACGGCGTCCCCGACGGGACACCGGGTGGCCATCGTCGGATCGGGTCCCGCGGGCCTGACCGCCGCCGGCGACCTGATCGCCCTGGGGCACGAGGTCACCCTCTTCGAGGCCCTCCATCGCCCCGGCGGGGTGCTGGTGTACGGAATCCCCGAGTTCCGGCTGCCCAAGGCCATCGTGGACCAGGAGGTGCAGAACCTGGTCCGCCGGGGAGTCCGGCTGGAGTGCAACGTCGCCGTGGGCAAGAGCGTGTCCATCCCGGACCTCTTCCGGGAGGGGTACGAGGCGATCTTCGTGGCCACCGGCGCGGGGCTCCCGATGTTCAAGAAGATCCCCGGGGAGAATTTCCTGGGGGTGTACTCGGCCAACGAGTACCTGACCCGGGCCAACCTGATGAACGCCTACGGCTTCCCGGAGACCAGCCCCACGCCGATCCTCCGGGGCCGGAACGTCGTGACCTTCGGGGGCGGCAATGTGGCGATGGATGCCGCCCGGACGGCCCTGCGCCTGGGGGCCGAGACCTCCACGATCCTCTACCGGCGGTCCGAGGTGGAGATGCCGGCCCGGATCGAGGAGATCCACCACGCCCGGGAGGAGGGCGTGGAGTTCCGACTGCTGCAGGACGCCATCGAGATCCTGGGGGACGACCAGGGCTGGGTCCGGGCGGTGCGGTGCCTCCGGATGGAACTGGGGGAGCCGGACCAGAGCGGCCGCCGGCGACCGGTGCCGATCCGGGGGAGCGAGTTCGAGATTCCCGCCGACGTGGTGGTGGTCGCCATCGGCAACGGCCCGAATCCCCTCGTCCCGCAATCGACCCCCGACATCCAGGTGAACCGCTGGGGGAACATCCTCGCGGACCCGGCCACGGGCAAGACGTCGATGCAGGGGGTCTGGGCCGGCGGGGACATCGTCCTCGGGGCCGCCACCGTGATCCTGGCCATGGGAGAGGGGCGCAAGGCCGCGCGGTCCATCGACGAATACCTCCGGACCGGCGTCTGGTGAGGGGGCCTTCCCCCGGGAGGCGGCGGTGGAATTCCTGGGAGGACTGGCGGTCCTGGTCCTGGGCCTCGGCGGGGTCCTGGCGGGCCTGCGGTCCCGGCCGCTGCGCCGCCTGCTGCTGGTCGCCGCGGTGGTCATCCAGGCGGCCATCCTGCTGAGCCTCGGCCTCGACTGGGGCTACTCCTGGGTCGAGGAGTCCCCCATCCACATGGGCCTCCAGCAGAACGTCTGGATCCTGACCCCGGGGCTGCTGGCCCTGCTGGTGCTGGTCGGAATCGGCCGCTGGGGCAACGCCTTCGTCCCCTACGGGGCCGCGATGGCCCTGGTCCAGGGACTGTCCTTCATCCCGATGCTGCTCCAGGTGGAGCGGAACACCTCGATGTCCTTCCTGGCCCTCGCACCGGTGCTGGACCTGTTCGGGGTGCTGCTGGCGGCCTTCTGGCTGATCCCGGCCGCCTGCGAGGTGATTCCCCCGCCCGGGTCCCACTGGCACCGGGTCGCCTTTGGCCGCCGGGGTCCGTGGATCCGGGCCATCGAAGACCTGGCGTCGGCCGGCCTGGAGGTGTGCCCGCCGGCCACGGTGCTGGAGTCGGGGGAGGCCCGGGGCGTCCTGGACGGGGCGGAGATCCGGGTTTCGTCGCGGCCCGTCCTCTGGCCTCCCGGGTACGGGATCCAGGTCCGGATCCGGGGAATCCCGTCCGGTCCGCCGCCGTCCCTGCCCGGGATCGCGCCCTTCGAGCGGGTCGTCCGCCGGGGAGATGACCTGATCTACGAGGGACGATCCCCCGACGGGTCCGGCGGGGGCGCCGACCGGCTTCGAACCTTCCTGGAGACCTCCCTGGGCCGTCCCGCGGACTTGGGTGCTGGGAACCCGTCCAGCACTCTGGCATGATCGTCTGCGGTTCCCGACGAGAGCGGCACCTCCGATGGCCTGGGGATCCCGAAGGCGCGCCCGGTCCCGGTCCCCGCTGGATGCGGCGGACGGCCTGCTGGAGGGATCCGGGGACCTGGCGGTGGAGTTGCAAGGGGAACTGGTGCGACGCAACGCCGTCGCCCCGGAACTCGGCGGACCCGGCGAGGCGGCGAAGGCCGATTTCCTGCAGCAGTGGATCGAGGGGGAGAGCCTGGGGCCGGTGATCCGGGTCTCGGGGGCCGCCGGCGGGGTCGAGCGCCCGAACCTGCTGGTCCGGAGGCCCGGCGCCGCGACCGATCGCTGCCTCTGGTTCCTCTGCCACCTGGACGTCGTTCCCCCGGGCGACCTCGATGCGTGGCGCAGCGACCCCTTCCGGCTGCGCCGGGAGGGGGACAAGCTGGTGGGGCGGGGGGTCGAGGACAACCACCAGGGCATCGTCGCGGTGTTGCTGGCCCTCCGGGCCCTGATCCGGGCGGGGCTCGACCTGCCCCGGGCCGTGGGCCTGGCCCTGGTGGCCGACGAGGAGACCGGAGGCCCCTTCGGGCTGGATCTCGTGATGAAGCAGCACCCGATCCCCTTCGGGCCCGGCGATGCCTTCGTGCTGCCCGACGCGGGGGACGAGGAGGGGGGCGTGATCGGGGTGGCCGAGAAGGGGGTCCTGGGGGTGCGCCTCCGGGTCCTGGGCCACGGGGCGTCGGCGGCCGTCCCGATCACCGGGCGGAACGCCCTGGCCGCTGGGGCCCATCTGGCCGTGGCTCTGGAGGTCCTGGCGCACCGGTTCCCGGATCGGGATGCCCTGTTCCTGCCGTCCCAGTGCACCTTCGAGCCGACTCGGCATCTGGAGTCCCCGGGAGACATCCACACCGTTCCGGGGGAGGACGTCTTTCACCTCGATGTCCGGGTGGTTCCCTCGGTGCGACTGGACGACGTGCTGGCGGCGATCCGGGAGATCGCCACCGAGGTCGGCCGGACCCGCCGGGTGGCCATCCAGGTCGATCCCCTGGTCCGGGAGGACCCGGCACCGGCCACGCCCTCGGGGCATCCCCTGGTGCGGCACCTGGCCCGGGCCATCCGGCAGGTGTACGGCGTGGAGGCCCGGCCCCGGGGCATCGGGGGAGGGACGCTCGCCGCCCGGATCCGGCGCGGAGGGTGGCCCGCGGTGGTCTGGGCCCGGCAGGACGGCACCGCCCACCAGCCCAACGAGTACTGCTGGCTGCCGAACATCCTGGGCGATGCCCGGGTGCTGTTGCGGTTGATGGCCGAGGGGGACGGGGATCCCGAGGGGTCCGTTCCGGCAGGAGCGTAGCGAGGGAGGGTTCGATGGACCTGGAGAGGCTGCAGGAGGCGGTTCGGGAAGCGGGGTTCGACGGGTGGCTGTTCTGCGACTTTCACAACCGGGATGCCCTGGCCTACCGCATCCTGGGAATGGACGGCGGGAAGTTCACCTCCCGGCGCTGGTTCTACTGGGTCCCGGCCCGGGGGGAGCCGGTCCGGCTGGTGAGCCGGGTCGAGCCGTCCCGCCTGGACGGGCTGCCCGGGGACAAGCGGTTCTACCTGGCCTTCGAGGAACTGAAGGGGATCCTGGCGGACCTCCTGGGAGGCCGGCGGGTCGCGATGCAGTGGTCGCCGGACCACGCGATTCCCTACGTCAGCACCGTGGACGGCGGCCTGGTGGACCTGGTGCGGTCGGCGGGGGCCGAGGTGGTCTCGTCGGCGGACCTGGTGCAGGTCTTCGAGGCGGTGCTGGACGAGGTGGGCTACCGGAGCCATCTCTCGGCCGGGGAGCGGGTGCACCGGGTGAAGGACGAGGCCTTCCAGCGGATCCGGGAGTCCCTGGCGGGCGGCGATCCCGTCACGGAATACGACGTGCAGTGCTTCATCGTGCAGCGGTTCGAGGACCTGGGGCTGACCTGCGAGGGGGAGCGGCCCATCGTCGGGGTCAACGACCACCCGGCCGATCCCCACTTTGAGCCGACCCCGGAAAACGCCCGGGTGATCCGGCCGGGGGACACGGTGCTGGTGGACCTCTGGGCCCGGGACCGGGCCCCCGGGAGCATCTGGCACGACATCACCTGGTGCGGATTCGCCGGGGACCGGCCCCCGGAGGAGTACGTCCGGATCTTCGACGTGGTGCGCCGGGCCCGGGACGCCTGCGTCGAGTTCATCCGGGACCGCCTGGCCCGCGGCCGGGAATGCCGGGGCTGGGAGGCCGACGAGGCCTGCCGGTCCGTGGTCCGGGAGGCGGGCTACGGGGACTTCTTCATCCACCGGACGGGGCATTCCATCGGCACCGCGGTGCACGGCAACGGGGTGAACCTGGACGGCCTGGAGACCCGGGACCTCCGCCGGCTGGTTCCGGGCATCTGCTTCAGCGTCGAGCCGGGGATCTACCTGCCGGGCCGCATGGCGGTCCGGACGGAGGTGGACGTCTTCATCCGCCTGGACGGGCAGGTGGAGGTCACCGGTCCGGCCCAGCAGGAACTGCTGCTGCTGTGACCGTTCGAGAGGACGGGGGAGGCGTCAGCCCTCGGAGGATTCCCGGACCCAGCGCCGGAGACGCCAGGGCATCTTCAGGGACTCCCAGAAGATCCCCCCGGCCAGTTTGGACTGCCCTCGGACCCGGTCCGGGAAGGTGATGGGCACCTCGACGATGCGCTTGCCTGCCCGGTGGGCCCGGTAGTTCATCTCCATCTGGAAAGCGTAGCCGGTGGCCCGGACCTTCCGGACGTCGATGTCCAGCAGCGTCTGGCGCCGCCAGGCCTTGAACCCCCCCGTCAGGTCCCGGACCTTCATGCCCAGGATGGTCCGGGCATACAGGTTGCCCCCCTGGCTCAGGAACCGCCGCCGGAAGGGCCACGACTCGGTCTCGCCTCCCTTCACGTACCGGCTTCCGATCACGAGGTCCGCGTGGTCCAGGGCCGCCAGCAGGGAAGGCAGTTGCGCCGGCTGGTGACTGAAGTCGCAGTCCATCTGCACGATCACCTCGAACCCCCGGTCCAGGCACCAGGAGAAGCCGGCCACGTAGGCCCGCCCGAGCCCCTCCTTGCCGGCCCGGGCCAGCAGGTGGATGGCGGGGTCCTGACCGGCCATGCGCTCCACCAGGGCTCCGGTGCCGTCGGGGCTGTGGTCGTCCACCACCAGGACCTCGGCCTCGGGGAGGACCCGCCGGACCTCCGGGACCAGCAGGGGGACGTTCTCCGCCTCGTTGTAGGTCGGGATCACGACGATTGTCCGTTCCATCGGGAAGTCCTCCCGCCAGCAGTTCAGCGGCATTGTGCCACATCTCGGGGGCGCCGGATCGGCCGGTTCCGCGGCGATCCCCGTCACGGTGTCGCGGTCGGCCCTTCCCGGCGTCGCAGCGCCAGCAACCCCGCCGCGAAGGGTACCGCCGACGGGACCAGGGCCAGGAAGGGGAAATCGGGGGTCCAGAAGAGGGCCGGAAAGGCCGGGACCCCGGCGACCAGCCCCGCGAGACCCCAGTGGGTCGCCGTCGCGGCGGGGCCGCTCCCCGTGACGTAGGAACGTTCGATCCCGCGCCGGACCATCAGCATCCCGGCCAGGAAGACCTGGGGGAAGGACATCGTCCAGGCGATGGGGGCGCAGGCATGGACGAGCGTCCCCAGCAGCGCCCATTCCGGGAGGAACCCGTCCCGGGAACCGTCCCGGTGTTGCCAGCCCAGCAGCATGGCGGCCAGGAATCCCGCTCCCATCGCCGGCCAGGGGGAAGGCGGCGTGCCGCCGAGGGTCCACCAGGCCAGGGAGACCAGGGAGAAGTTGCGGACCTCCCGGGCATGGAGGTCCACCTGTCCCGCCGAGACGCGCAGGAACTCCTCCGAATGGGGCAGCAGCAGGCTCCCGGCGGCCACCAGGAGGCCCGCCGCGGCAGCCCGGGCCAGCAAGGCGTCCCGGCGTCGCAGGGCCGATGCCGCCAGGAAGACCAGGTAGAGTCCCGGCATGGTCTTCAGCATCGTCGCGGCCCCCAGCAGCAGTCCTCCCGCCACCGGGAAGCGCCGGATGCATGGGAGGGCCAACAGGGGCAGCCAGGCGACCCAGATCGCGACGTTCCCGGTGCCGATGGACCCGAGCGTCACCGGCGAGAACAGCCAGAAGGCGGACAGCAGGCCCAGGGGATGGCGTCCCAGGCCCGCCGCCAGGGGCAGGGTCACGGCCAGGCCCAGGGCCGCCAGGGTGTTCAGCCCGAAGGCGGCCCGGGCCCGATGCAGCGGCGGCAGATCCGGAAGCAGGGAGAGGACGAAGGCCAGTCCCGGGGGATAGAGATAGCAGCGCTCTCCTTCCTGGTAGGGGCTCCGGCCCTCCCGGATCGCCCGGGCCGCCTCGGCATAGCACTGGGTGTCGTTGTCCACCTGGGGCCGGACGGCCGGTTCCACCCTCCAGGTCCACCAGGCGATCGCCAGGGCGGCCCAGGCGCCGATCCATACCGGGACGCTCAGCGGACGGGCCAGGGCATTCATCCGGCGAGGCCTCCATTCCGGGTCCCGATGATGCCACGGAATCCGGGGCATCCGGCAGGCCGGAATGCGGTCGCGGCGACGGGATGCCGGGACGGCGGCGGGCATTCCGGAACGGGGGCTCCCCGCCGGGACCAGGCGCCGAGCCTTCCCGGCGACTTTCTTGACAGGGAGGGGGCCTCGCCCTAGGCTCCCGGCAGGGGAGGCCTCCATGGCGGCGAGTCGTCGGGTCCTGGTGCTGGCCATCCTGCTGGCGGCGGCCCTTCCGGCCCGGGCCCGGGAGGACGGGGCTCCGGCCCGGGCCCTCGGGATGTCCGACGCCGTGCGGTCCCTGGGTTTCGGCACCGCCGGCCTATACTTCAATCCGGCCGCGATGTCCCAGGTGATGTCCTATTCCATCGACATCGGGTACGGCTGGCGGTCCTGGGGCGGGGCCCACAACGCCCACCTGTCCTTCGTGGACAGCAAGACGAACCCCGACGTCGCCGGGGGTGCCGGGTACACCTATGCCCACCGCAGGAAGGGGGACTTCACCACCCAGACCCACGACCTTCGGTTCGGGGTCAGTTCGGTGGTCCGGGGGAAGGGCATCCTCTTCTGCTATGGCGGGGGCTTCCGCTACATGAAGGTCGAGCGCAACGGCCCCGGGACCACCTACGACATGAACAAGTGGGCCCCAACGCTGGATCTGGGAGTGCTGCTGGGGGTCAACGACCTGATCTTCATCGGCATCTCGGCCCAGAACATCCTGAAGATGCCGGTGGCGAAGGCCCCCCAGGCCCAGGACCGGATCTTCTTCGGCCCCCGGACCGTGGGGATCGGCGTCGGACTGCAGTATTCCATCCTCCACTGGGGGGTGGACGTGGACATCGACCTCCAGAGCAAGGGGGACAACAAGGCCACCGTCAGCCCCATGACCGGCCTGGAGGTCGTGCTGGCCCAGACGATCGCCCTGCGGGTCGGGTTCCACTGGGACCGGGTCAGCAACCTGGCCCACGACCAGTACCGCATCTCGGGGGGCCTGGGCTACATCAGCCGGTACGTCGGGGTGGACGTGGGCTATTCCCACGACGTGAAGCATGCCTCGGATTACGTCGTCGAGTCCTCCATCCGGGTCTTCTTGCCCTGACGGTCCGGTTTGTCTTACAGTACTTTTGTTCGTCTGCCGGGAGGATCCGATGCGGAAAGGACTCTGGACCGGGATGCTCTCCTTGGCCCTGGCCTGCGGCGGTGGGGGAGGAAACCGGGACCTCGGGATCGCCGACGAGGGTCCCGGGGACGTCCGGGACGTCCCGGCGGCGGACCAGGGCCCCGTGGATCCGGGAATCCCCGACGACGGATCCGGCCGGGACCTCGCGGAGGACCCGGGCCAGGACCTCGCCCTGGACGATGGCATCGGTCCCGTGGACCAGGGCGGCCAGGACGAGGCCCAGCCGCCCCAGGACGTCGAGGACACCTCGATCCCCCCCCTCTGCCCCTGCGACGAGACCATCCAGGAGCCGGTCTGCTTCGTGGAGGGCCAGCAGAAGACCGAGTTCCGGAACGACCGCTGCGCCAAGTGCGCCCTCTGCGCCCCGGGACCGGACTGCGTCGGGTGCACCGGCACGAAGCAGGACTGCGTGGACATCCCGGCTCCGAACTACATCTCCTGGAAGGGGTCGTGCCAGGAGTGCCCCTGCCGGCTCCAGGACGAGTGCGACATCCTCACCTACCCCGCCTGCGGCAAGGTCTGCGCCGACAAGGGCGGCGTGGCCACCGAGTACGCGGACCTCTGCGCGATGAAGGCCGACTTCGGGTGCTACCCGGACTACTCGGAGTTCCTGCTGAACTTCGGGGGATGCCAGGCCCCGGCCTGCGAGGCCTGCCTGGGCCTGGCCCAGAACCCGGTCTGCGGCAGCGACGGGAAGACCTACCGCAACCAGTGCGAACTGGCGAACTGCCCCTCGGCTCCCGGGGTGACCCGGTCCTGCCTGGGGGCCTGCGTGGGCCGGGACTTCTGTTCCTCCTGTCCCGTGGCCTGCGATCCGGTCTGCGGCGACGACAACGTGACCTACGGCAGCCCCTGCGCCGCCACCCAGTGCGGCACGAAGGCCCGCCAGGTCCAGTACGCCGGTCCTTGCTGCCCCGAGTGCGACGGGGACCCGCCGGTGGAGACCTGCGCCACCGACGGCCGGGCCTATCCGAACCTCTGCGTGCTGCTCTGCCAGGGGAAGCAGCCCTGTGGCGACACCGGACCCCAGGTCTGCGGGCTGGACGGGAAGACCTGGCCCAATCTCTGCTGGGCGAACTGCAAGGCCGGGGGCCAGTACCATGCCGGGGCCTGCACCCGCCTGTGCGAGACCTGCCCGGCGGAGTACCGGCCGGTCTGCGCCACCTCCCCCGCCGGGACGCCCCAGACCTACCAGAGCGACTGCCACAGGACCTGCCTCGGAGGCACGGGGGGCACCCCGGGCCAGTGCGGATCCTGCACGTCCATCTGCGGGACGATCGAGAACCCGAGCGACCCCAACGGCCCCGTGTGCGGCGAGGATGGCATCACCTATCCCTCCTCGTGCTTCCCCCAGAAGTGCCTGAACATCACCTGGAGGGCCGGGTCCTGCAATTGAGGGACGAAAGGACGCGTTCCCCTGGACCGATCCGCCCGTCCTTGCCCGTCCTGGTGGCGTGCTGCCTCGGACTGGCGGGATGCTCCAGCGACCGGGCGACCCCGGCGCCGCCCCCGGATCAACCCGCCCGGCGGGTCGTGAGCCTGATCCCCAACGCGACGGAGATCCTCTTCGCCCTGGGCGCGGGGGAACGGGTCGTCGGGGTCACCCGCTACTGCGATCGCCCCCAGGAGGCCCGGGGCCTGCCCCGGGTGGGAGGCATCCTGGACGTCTCCCCGGAGGCGGTGCTGGATCTCCGGCCGGACCTGGTGGTGGGGTCGCCCGCGGTGGTCCGGGGCCGGTTCGCGGACCTGCTGGACCGGGCGGGGGTTCGGCGACTGGCCCTGACCTTCGAGGGCCCCGACGAGGTGGAGCCGGGCATCCGGGCCATCGGGAGGGCCCTGGCCCTGGACGCCGAGGCCGAGGCCCTCTGTCGCGACTATCGGCGCCAATGGGACGCCCTCCGGGACGCCCTGCGCCGGGAACCGCCCCTCCGGGCCCTGGTGGTGGTCGGCCGGGCCCCCCTGGTGGTGGCCGGCGAGGGCTCCCTGCTGGGGGCCCTGGTGAGGCATCTGGGGATGGAGAACGTGGTGAAGGGGCCCCTGGCCTGGCCCACCTGGTCGCCCGAGGAGGCCCTGCGGGCCCGGCCGGACCTGGTGGTGGACGCGGTGGCCGAGGAGGAGGCCGCTTCCCGGCCGGGGGAGGAGGTCGTTCCCGGGGCGCCGGGCCGAGTCGTCCGGATTCCCGATCCGGGGATCCTGCGGCCGGGGCCCGGGTTTCCGGCGGCGGCCCGGGCCCTGGTCCAGCAGGTTCTCGGTGGAGGGGATGATCCACCCGGGAGCCGGGAGGACCGGCGATGACCGGACCCCGCCGGTGGGCTCCCCCGGTCTTCCTGGGGATCTCGGCGGCCCTTCTCGGGGCCTTCCTGGTGCTGTCCTGGTCCATCGGCGCCGCGCCGCTGGACCTTCGGACCGCCTGGTCGGACCCCGAATCGATCGACCGGCTGATCCTGGTCCGGGAGCGCATTCCCCGGTCACTGCTCGGGGCCATGGTGGGGGCCGCCCTCTCGGTGTCCGGCCTGGTCTTCCAGGCGGTCCTGGCCAATCCCCTGGCGGATCCCTACGTGATCGGGGTCGCGGGGGGAGCGGCCCTCGGGGGGGCCCTGGTGCTGGCCGTACCCCTGGCGGCGGCCCTGGGGCAGCCGGCCGTCTCCCTGGGTGCCTTCGCCGGGGGCCTGCTGGCCATCGCCCTGAACTGGACCCTGTCCCGGGGCCGTCGGGGCACCCTCCGGGCATACCACTTCCTGCTGGTGGGGGTCGTGCTGAATGCCGTGGCCTCGGCCGCGGTGATGTTCCTGAAGACCGTGGTCCGGGCCGAGAAGGCCCAGGAGATGCTCCTGTGGCTGATGGGCACCCTCGCGACGGACGTCCGGTCCCCCTCCGCGCTGCTGATGGTCTTCGCCCTGCTGGCCCTCGCGGGACTGTGGCTCTACCGGCTGGCCCCGGCCCTGAACGCCCTGACCCTCGGGGCCGAGGGGGCCTCGGTGCTGGGCGTGGACCCGGTGCGCACCACCCGCCAGGTCTTCCTGGCCGGATCCCTGCTGGTCGCCGCGGCGGTGTCCGTGTCCGGGCTGATCGGGTTCGTCGGGCTGATCGTGCCTCATGCCGTCCGGAGGGTCATCGGGTCGGATCACCGGTGGACGCTGCCGGCCTGCGCCTGCTCCGGCGCGGCCTTCCTGGTCCTGGCCGACTGGGGGGTCCGGGCCCTCTTCCCGGTCTTCCACACCGAGTCCCCCGTCGGGGTCCTGACGGCCCTGGTGGGGGGGCCGGCCTTCGTCTGGCTGCTGCACCGCACCGAGGAGGCCCCGTGAACCCGGGCACGATCCCCCAGGACCCGGCGCTGGAGATGCGCGGGGTGACCTTCCGGTGGCCCGGGGCCGGTTCCCCTGTCCTGAACAGGGTTTCCCTCCGGTGCGAGCCCGGCGAGTTCCTCGGGATCCTGGGACCCAACGGGGTCGGCAAGTCCACGCTGCTGCGCCTGGCCTGCGGGCTGCTGGAACCCGAGGCCGGGGAGGTCCACGCGGTGGGCCTGTGCCCTTCCCGGGCCCGGCGCCGGGAGGTCGCCCGGCGGATCGCCCTCGTGCCGGCCTGGGTCGTGCCGGGGTTCCCGATGACGGTCCGGGAACTGGTGGCTCTGGGCAGGACCCCCCATCTCCGGGGCCTCTTCGAGTCCCGGCAGGACCGGGAGGCCATCGACCGGTCCCTGGTGCTGGCGGAGGTCGCCGACCTGGAGGACCGCCGGTTCCAGGAACTCTCGGCGGGGGAGCAGCGGCGGGTGCTGGTGGCCCGGGCCCTGGCCCAGGAACCCCGGCTGCTGCTGATGGACGAGCCCACGGCGAACCTCGACGTCGCCCACTCGGTGCGCCTGCTCGAGGGGGTCCTGGCCCTGGCCCGGCGGTCGGGGATCGGGGTGGCGGCGGCGATCCACGACCTGAACGCGGCCCTGCTGGTCTGCGACCGCATCGCGCTGCTGCACCAGGGCCGGATCCGGGCCTTCGGGGATCCCGACGAGGTGATGCGGTGGAGCCTCCTGCGGGAGGTCTTCGGCTGCGACCTCTACATCGGCCGCAACGAGATGAACGGGCGCCTCTTCGTCGCGCCGATGGGCAGCGGCCGGGAAGGTCCTGGTACCGGCGGGATCAAGGGCACTTCTTGCTGACGTCGTAGGCCATCCGGGTGACCCACTCGGTGTCCTTCGCCGCCTCGATCCAGGCCTTCGTGAAGGCCTGGGGGGTCTCGAAGCCGAACTCCTTGTAGATGGACAGGATCCGGCTCATCTCCCCCTTCTTCTGGGCGCAGTAGACCGCGGTGTAGCACCGGGCCAGGGCGTCCCGGTCCACGGCTCCGGTCCCCTCGGCCTCGGCCGGAGGCGCCTGGACCTCGGGGGCCTGGGTCGCGTCGGGGGTCGCCGCGGGGGGCGGGGCCTCGGGG
>Ga0302250_1002211_pt1 | contig 12534 bp, 6 predicted proteins | sample AAG_RA_Asp_MG_FD_193536 | JGI IMG/M metagenome (GOLD analysis project Ga0302250, IMG submission 193536) | Enriched activated sludge microbial communities from anaerobic digester in WTTP, New Holstein, Wisconsin, United States - AAG_RA_Asp | ecosystem: Engineered > Bioreactor > Anaerobic >... | reverse complement strand
GGCCATCGGCGGTGTTGTAATAACCCCCACCGGTTGCGTCGTACTGATCCTTCGCCTGGTTAAAGTACCCCCCCCCAACGGTGCTGTAAGCGCCAAAGGCGTCGTTCAGGAAGCCGCCCCCAATGGTGGAGCGGTCGGCGCTCGCTTCGTTCATATACCCACCCCCGATCGTCGACCACTTGCCGCTGGCGGTGTTGCTGCCGCCGCCACCTACCGCGGCATAGGTCCGGTCGGTCGTCAGCCCGGCGCCGTCCCCGGCCTGGTTGTTGTGCCCGCCGGCCACCGTCCCATAGCTGTCGGTGATACGGTTGGTGCCCACGCTGTCGCCCCCACCCCCGATCGTCGCCCCCACCACGCCGCCCGTCACGCTGTTGCCCCAGTACCCCCCGATCAGGTTCGGGCTGGTGCCGTTCTGCTGCGTCCACAGCCCCGGTAGCGCCAGCGCGTGCGGCGACGGCGTCAGCGCCACCCGCGTGTCGAGCGTCGTGTAGCTGCTGTCGGCGTTGCGCTTGACGGCGATCTCGAGCCAGCGCGCCTCGCCCGTAAAGATGTTGCCGCCATAGTCCAACAGCACCGTAAAGAGCCCGTCGACCACCCCTACGTCGTCCACGGCAATCGTGCTGCCCAGCTGCGTCCCGCCGGCCCCGTCGTCGTACAGGCTGAACTGGAAATCGTAGGTGCCGTTGGCCGGCGTCCCGCCGTCCAGGAGCTTGCCCTGGTAGCTAAAGGCCGTGCCCAGCAAGGCCTCCGTCCCGCCGCCGGCCGGCCCCTGCGCCAGCCCCGCGCCGGCCGCCAGAACCAGGAACAGTGCCGCCGCGATCGCCCCGCCGAGAAACCGCTGTCGTGCCATAGTCTGCCTCCTCTGAGGAAATTCGCTGCCTGCAGCCATTATACTACAGGTTGGGGCGAGGGGGAATCGCTGAGGCGTGAGCTGGTCCGTTTCCCAGCCCCTACCACGCGCAGCGGAACCCCAGCCGATCGTACCGCGCCGTCGGCAGGTCGGCCACGCGCGCCGTGCTGTGCACCCAGCGCGCCTCCTCGAACCAGCTCCCGCCGCGCACGACCCGCTCCGTCCCCTCGGCCGGCCCCCGCGGGTTGCTCGCCGGCGCGTGGGCGTAATAGTCCTCCGCGTACCAGTCGGCCACCCACTCCCAGACGTTCCCGGCCATGTCCTGCACGCCGTAGGGACTCGCCCCCGCCCCATGGCTCCCCACCGCCGCCGTGTCGTAGAGGCACCCCTGGAAGTTGGCGTGGTAACAGGTGGGCGCCCCGTTGCCCCACGGGTAGGCCAGCTCGCCCCCCGCCCCCCGCGCCGCCTTCTCCCACTCCGCCTCCGTCGGCAGCCGCTTGCCGGCCCAGGCGCAGTAGCTCGCCGCGTCGTGCCAGGAGACGTACAGCACCGGGTAGCTGTTGTACAGATAGTTGCCATAGTAGCGCGCGCGCAGCGCCGAGCTCCACCTGGACGGCGCCGCGCACGCCCCCGCCTGCACGCAGACCCCGTACTGCCCGTTCGTCACCTCGTACAGGTCGATCCAGTAGGCATCCAGCGTCACGCCGTGCACCGGCTGCGCGTCGGCGTCGCACACCTCGGCCGGGTTGGCCGCGTCACAGCCCATCTGCAAGGCGCCGCCCGGCACCCGCACCATCGGCCCCACGTACGGCCCCACTAACACGCTCGTCGTCCAGGAGGCCTCCTGCCCCTGGCCGTTGGTCACCTCCAGCGCGACGACGTAGGTGCCCCCACGGGCATAGGTGTGGCGCGCCGGTAGATTCTGCGCGTCGCTCCAGCCGTCACCCCAGTCCCAGGCCAGGCCCGGCTCGTCACAGACCCAGGGCACCCGCCCGTCAACCGTCACCTGGTAGTCGTTCACCGTGACCCGCGTGATGACGATCTGCAGCGGCTCCGGCGGACAGGTGGGCCCCGGCGTGGGCGCCGGCGGGCAGAGGTCGACGCTGACGGCGCTCCCGCACGTCTCCAGGACCACCGTCCGGCTGCGCCGGCCGTCGCTCACGGTAAAGGTGCCGGCCGTCAGGGCGGCGAACTCGAAACGCCCCTGCGTGTCGGCGTTGGTGTGCGCCGCCCACTCCGGGCAGCAGGAGGAAAGGGTCACCTGCTGGCCGGCCGTGCAGACCCGCCCGCTGACGCGCGCCTGCGCGCAGACCGTCGGCGAAGGGGTGTGGGTGGGGCCCGGCGTCAGGGTGGGGATCGCGGTGCGTGTGGGCGTCGGCGGGCGCGTCGCCCGCGGCGTCGGCGTGGGCGGCGGCACCGTCACCTCGCGCGTGACGACGACGGTCTCCGCGGCCGGCCGCGGCGAGGACGACGCCGGCGGCTCGACGCCAAACTCCAGGGGATCGCTGCAGGCGCCCAGCAAGAGCGCGCCCGCGGCGGCTAGCGCAAGGTACCAAACCGGGTGGAACGTGTGCTTTCTGTCGCTCATGGTAGCCTCCTGGCGGCCGCCGCCAGCGTGATGGCGCAGCTGCCCAGGAGCAGCGCGCCGGCCAGGAACAATGCGGGGAGCAGAAGTGGGGGATGCCGGGCGGTGCGGGTCATGTTTGCCTCCTTGGCCAACTCTTGTTTCCGCTGGTGCTGCAGGAAGCATACCATGCCGTTGTGTCAAGGCGATATCGAAACGGTATCCGATCGGATACATCGTGTATCAGATCGGATACACCGGTTATCTCTTGGGAAAGCGCAGCGTGACGGTGGTGCCCGCGCCCGGCCGGCTGTTCACCTCCCACTGGCCGTCGTGGCGCTCGACAATGGTCCGCACCAGCGCCAGCCCCAGCCCGCTGCCCGGCACCTGGCGCTCGCGCGCCTCCGCGCCGCGGAAGAGCTCCTCGCCCAGGTGGGCGATCTCTTCCCGAGGAATGCCCGGCCCGGTGTCGGCGATCTCGATGGCGACCCAGTCCCGGGTCTCGGAGGCCCGGATCTCGATGCGGTCGCCGGGCCGGGTGAACTTGATCGCGTTGGTGAGCAGGTTGCAGACGGCCTGGAGCACCAGGCTCCAATCGCCGGAAAAGGTCGGGGGGGCCGGCACGTGCGGCACCAGCCGCTCCATGGGCCGCTCGCTCGCCCCGGGCAGGTTCTCCACGAGCGCCTCGGCCTCCTGGAGCAGCTCGTCCACGTCGATGGCGGCAACCTGCAATTCGTGCGTCTCCAGCTCGGCGAGGCTCCCCAGGTCCGCGGTGAGCCGGCCCAGGCGGAGCACCTGGACCTCGAGCGCCGCCAGGGCCGCCTGCTGTGCGGGTGGGGGGGCGCCGTCCAGCTCCTTGGTCAGCCGGTTGCGCAGGGCGGCCAGGGGGTTTTTGAGCTCGTGATCGAGCCGCCGGAGGAAGCGGGTGTGCTCCTGGGCGGCCTGCTCGTCGACCTGCCGGGCGGCGCGCCGGCCGTGCGCCTTGAACCCCTCGGCCAGGCCCAGGAAGGCGGCGACCAGGAGCGAGAGCACGATCCCCGCGGCCAGGGCGCAGGTATCCAGCCGGCCGCGGAGGTAGAGGACGGGGTTGGCAATCGCCCCCTGCCAGGCCAACAAGGCCACGGCCAGGCCGGCCGCGAGCGGCAGCGCGGCGAACGCCCACCAGCCCTTCATCGGCCGACCTCCACCGGGGCGCGAAAGCGGTAGCCGGTAGCCGGGATCGTCTCGATATAGCGCGGATGGGCCGCATCGTCGCCGAGCTTCCGCCGCAGCTCCGCAACCCGGATATCCACGGCGCGGGTGCCGCTGCTGTCGGCCCAGCCCCAGACGGCGTCGAGGAGCTGCTCGCGGGTGAACACCTCGTCCGGATGGCCCATCAGGTATTCGAGCAGCGCGACCGCCTTGGGCGTGAGGCGAACCTCCCGTCCGTCCAGAAAGACGCGCCGCGACCGGCGGTCCAGGACCAGGCCATCGCTGACCAGGACATCGGCCGCGAGCGGGATCGTCGCCTGCGGGCCGGCCCGGCGCAGGACGGCGCGGATGCGGGCGAGCAGCTCGTGCGGGTCGTACGGTTTGGTGATATAGTCGTCGGCCCCGTCGTCCAACGCCGTCACCCGCGCCGTGCGGTCCTTGACCCGGGTGAGCAGGATGACCGGGGTGCGGTTGCCCTCCTCGCGCAGGCGGCGCAGCACCTCGTGGCCGCTCAGACGGGGCATGCGGACGTCGAGGACGATCAGGTCGGGGAAAAACTTGCGCGCCTGGTCGAGGGTGGCGGGGCCGTCGCGCGCGGTCGCGACCGCGTAGCCCGCCAGTTCCAGCATATCGGCCAGGGGCGCGGTAATGGCTTCTTCGTCGTCCGCCAGGAGGACCTTGGGTTTGCCTGCCATGCGGCGGCCTCCTTTCGTAAGGCTTCCTTTTCTGCCGGCCGGTGCGGTCCTGTGTCCTTCCACGACGTTGGCACTGTCCCGGAAGAGCATAGCAAATCTCGAGGCTGCTGTCAAGTCGCGGTTGTGTCAGGCCTGATACACGGTGTACCAGGTCTGATACGCGCTGTATCAAGGCTGTTACGCTTTGGATATAGCCTTGATACAGCGGTAGGCTATCCTATAGACACCAGTCAGGCAGCAGGTCTTACACAACAAGGAGGAAACCTATGGCAGCAATCGAGTATGTGATCCGCAAGAGCACCCTCAGCACCACCCCCGAGGCATACGTGGCGAGCGTGTGCCCGGGGCAGCCTGCTGATATGGAGGAGGTCATCGAGCGCATCACCGAACACGACTCCACCGTCAGCAAACCCGATATCCTCTGCGTCCTGGAGGATTTCTTTCTCGCCGTCGAGCGGCTGCTTCTGGAGGGCCGCAACGTCAACACGCCGCTCGCCAGCTTCCGGGTCAGCATCAAGGGGTTCTTCGACGGCCTCAACGATGCCTTCGACCCCACCCGCCACCGGCTCGTGGCGCGCGTCTCGGCCGGCCCTCGTCTGCGCAGTGCTGTCACCGACCGGGCCGCAGCGCTCAAGCAGGAAGAGGTGGGCAAGCGCACGCCCAAGCCGAACGGGTACGTGGACGTCAACACCGGCGCGCACGACTCGACGCTCACGCCCGGCGGCCTGGGGCAGGTGCTTGGCTACCGGCTCAGCTTCGATCCGGCCGACAGTGAGCAAGGCATCTTTTTCATCGCTGCCGACAAGACCGCGACCCGCGTCGAAACCGTCGGCCGGAACAAGCCGGGCGAGCTGCTCTTTACCGTGCCGGTCCTGGCCCCGGGGTCCTATACCCTGGAGGTCCGGGCCATCCTGAACGACAACCACGAAGTGCGCGGCGGCCAACTGGCCGCCACGTTGATCGTGGCCTAGTCCAGACCACGCTGCCTGCCTGCGCGAGCCCCCGGTTTCCACTGGAAATCGGGGGCTCTCTCTGCGGCGGGAGGGGGGCAAGAAGCCGCCGGACGCCGAGAAAACGCCAACCAGGCCGGCCTGGGGAGTCCGCCCGTCCCCTTCCGCTGACAACCCCCGCGACTTGGGCGATCACTACCTTTCCACTTCCGGCCTAGTGCACTTCCACCGGTGATGCTTGGGATCGCTGTAGGGGCGACCCTTGCGGTCGCCCCGAATCCGGGGCGGGGGCAAGCCCCGCCCCTACGATAACATTCAAAGGCTCAATGGAGGAAATGCACTAGTCCCCTTGTTGCCGCGGGTTGAAACCCGCGGCAACAAGGCCAGCATCTGCGCCCTTTGCGAAAGTGCACAGATAGTGGGCGATTTTGCCAATGAGCTTTTGCCGATTTCCTCAGTGAGCCAGGCTGGAAGACCCAGTGGGCTATGGCGACAGACCCAATGAGCCTTGGTATCGTAGCCGCGTAGGCTTTTTCCCTTTCCTCAGTGAGCTTTTTCCCTTTCCCCAGTGAGCTTTTCCCCTTTCCTCAGTGAGCTTTTTCGCTTGCCCCAGTGAGCTTTTCCCCTTTCCTCAGTGAGCTTTTTCGCCTGCCCCTGTGAGCTTTTCCCCTGTCCTCAGTGAGCTCTTGCGCTTTCCTCGTTGGCTTTTTCGCTTGCCCCCGTGAGCTTTTTCGCTTGCCCCAGTGAGCTCTTTTGCTTTTCCCAGTGAGTTTTGCGCCACGATCTTGCTGACCGGGCCGCCCGCGCCCTTCAAATAGGCGGCCCAAGCCCGTCAGGTCTGGAGACCTGACGGGTCTTTCACCTCATCTGAGCGGCATTGGGATGAATCCGGCGGCAACGCACACAGAAATGTCAGGTAGCTAGATCCGCTTCGTGATCTGCCGGCCTTTCCCCCATCGGTCGGGGATTCTTATAGCATCCGCCTCGCCCGGTTCCCCTGGCGGGCTCCGGTCAAGACGCGGCATCGCCGGGCGGGCCGGCCGGCTCGGCGCAGCGCGCAATGGCCTCCTGAATCGTCCCATAGTCGAAGCGGTCGAGCGCCTCGACCAGGGCCTGGGCGGCGGCCGGCCGCGCTCCGCGGACCTCTTCCGCCAGGAGAATGATCCGCCGCGCATCGGCCGCGGTCACGGCATCCTGCAAGGCCGCGATCCAGGAGGCCGGCAGGCCGGCCAGGGCCAGGGCGTCCGGTTCCGGCTCGCGGAAGCTGTCCACGCCCACCGCCGGGCCCGCTGCGGCGTCCTCCGGCGCGTAGGCGAAGCGCACGTCCAGCCAGCGGGCCAGCGCATCCAGGATGTCGACGGCGTGCACCGGCTTGCGCAGAAAATCGTCGCAGCCGGCGGCCAGGATCCGCCGGCGGTCTTCCTCAAAGGCGCTGGCCGACAGGGCGACGACGATGGGGGGCGGCGTCTGCGCCGCGGCCTTGATCTGGCGGGTCGCCTCGTAGCCGTCCATCACCGGCAGGCGGATGTCCATCAGAACCAGGTGGGGGAGCCACTCCTGGCAGGCGGCGACGGCTTCCTGCCCGTTCTCCGCCGCGCGCACCACCAGGCCCAGGTCGCGCAGCATCTGCACCAGCCAGGCCCGGCTTTCGGGGTGGTCCTCGACCACCAGCAGGCGGTAGAGGGGCTGGCCCGGCTCCAGGGCCACGGCCCGCCGGGGCGGCCGCGCCAGGTCGGCCCCGGCGGTGTCGACGACCTCCAGCGGCAGGTCGAGGGTAAAGAGGCTGCCCTGCCCCGCCAGGCCGGCGCTCTCCGCCGTCAGCTCGCCCCCCATGAGGCGCGCATAGTGACGGCTGATGGACAGTCCCAGACCCGTGCCCTCGCGCATGCGCGCTTCCGGGGCGAACTGGGTAAAGGGATCAAAGATGGCCGCCAGGTTCTCGGGGACGATGCCGACCCCGGTGTCGGCCACCTGAAAGCGCAGCGCGGCGGCGCCGGGGACGTCACCCCGCGCGCCGGCCGGCGGACCGACGCGCAGGGTGACACTCCCCTGCGTGGTGAACTTGACGGCGTTGCCCAGCAGGTTGATGAGCACCTGGCGCAGCTTCCCCTGATCGGCGCGGACGTAGCGCGGCACCTCGGGGGAGCGCTCCATGAGCAGCGTCAGCCCTTTTTGTTCGGCGCGCAGGCCAAACATCTCGTGCAGGTCCTGGAGCAGCAGGTGCAGGTCGAACACTTCCGGGCGCAGCTCGGCGCGGCCGGCCTCGATCCGCGACAGCTCGAGCACGTCGTTAAGCAGCGCCAGGAGGTGTTCGCCGCTGCGGCCGATGATCGCCAGGTTCTCGCGCTGCGCCGCCGCCAGGCATTCGTCCTGCGCCAGCAGGTGGCTAAAGCCCAGGATCGCGTTGAGCGGGGTGCGCAGCTCGTGGCTCATGTTGGCCAGGAAGCGGCTCTTGGCCTGGTTGGCCTCCTCGGCGGCCCGCCCCCGTTCCTCGGCGACGGCCTTGGCCTGGGCCAGCTCGACGTTCTGGGCTGCCAACTGCCGCGTGCGCTGGTCGACCTGTCCTTCCAGGTTGGTGATCGACCCCCGCAGGTCGGCAACCATCCGGTTGAACGCCTGCGTCAGGAAGCCGATCTCGTCCTGGAACTGGATCGGCATGGCCACGTCCAGGTCGCCGGCGTTGACGCGCCGCACGCCGGCCAGCAGGGTGTTCAGCGGCCGGACGAGGTTAAAGTAAAAGAGGAGCGGAAACCCGACCAGGATCGCCAGGCTGCTCACCAGGATCACCTCGGCCAGGGGGGCCAGCAGGGTGTTGAGGTGCCGGCGAAAGGCCAGGTAGTGGTCGGACACGATCCCCTGGGGGCCGCCCCAAACGGGCAGGGCGGCGAAATCGGCCTGCTCGGCCGGCCGCCCCAGGTCGCCGGGAACGGCGCCCACGACCCAAACACTGTCCTCGGGGTCGGCACCCGACTGGAAGGACAGCTCCGCGGGGAGGTCGAGGTAAGAGATCTGAAAGCTGCCGTCCGGGTCGAGGGTCAGCTGAAAGGTATAGATGGCCCCCGGCTGCGCATAGGCGCCCATGCGGTACCAGGTGATCTGCAGGCGGCCGGCCTCCTGGCGGGCATAGACCCCGCTGTCGGCGAACTGCGGATACAGGTCGATGTACAGGGCCATGATCGCCGGCGCGGTCCCATAATAGTATTGGACTCCCCGATAGTCCAACCACTCGCCCAGGCCGATCGCGCCGTCGTTCGCGACATAGACTTCCCGGTACACCTGGCCGTACAAGGGAAAGGTAGAATCCAGGACGGTGTGTTCCGATTCCCGGCCGGCGTCCAGCAGCTTCAGGTTCGTCCCCAGGTCGGGGCTAAAGCTCAAGGGGGCAGCCGTCACGTCGTAGCCGCCGCCGCTGTTGGGTGTAAAGCGCAGCGCCTGCCCCTGGGGCGAATTGGGGCGGTAGCCGGCCGCATAGGCCGGGGTGAGCAGCCAGCCCACCACCCCCAGAACGGCCAGGAGCGCCGCCAATGCGGCGCCCACCAGCTTGATCATAAAGGTCGTCGTTTCCGGCAGCGAGTTCAGGTAGACGAGGGCAAAAAGGGCCAGCGTCGCCAGCAGGCCCACGGACAGGAGGAGCTGGCGGAAGTTGGAGGAGATCAAGCGGTAGGAGAGCAGGACATTGGAGAGGCTGAGCACCACGGGCAGCAGGTAGACGAAGGCAAAGGCGCGGGCCGTCCGCGCGCCCGGGCTCTGCGGCCGCCACAGCCGGCGCAGCCAGGAGGCCGGCGGCGCGCCGGGTGCCGGGCGCGCCGCCTGGCGCACAAAAACCACCGGCGCCCACAGGAAGCACACGACCATGGCATAGTCGGGCCAGAGGGGGCGGTAGTACACGCTCCCCTGGCCGAGGAGCGCGGAGAAACGATAGATGGCAAAGCCCAGCTCCCAGAGCGCATAGAGGCTGTTGACGCCCAGCGCCAGGCGCGCCTCCCACCGCCAGCGCCGGGGCAGGTCGGGAAAGTGGTAGGCAAACTGCACCAGGAGGGCGGCGACCAGCCCGACGGCGGGGTTCTGCCAGTACACGGCGTAGAGCCGGCGGCTCGGCGGCGACGACGTTTCCAGGAAAAAGAGCAGGATCAGGATCGTGACGGCGGCGAAAAAGGCGGCCAGGAGGGGCGCGTGCGCCGGCCGGCCCTGGCGCGGCCGGCCCAGGATCAGGTAGAGCAAAAAACCGGTGACGGCCAACGCCAGGATGAATTGGGACAGGTAGCCCACGGCGGAGGGGGTCAGATAGAAGGTGGACATAGGCGTCCTCGAGGCCGAACTGGCCTCCCCAAAGGGGGAGGGCCGGGGAAGAGGTGGCCGTCCGAGCGGCCCCGACGCTGGCCGCCACGACCGGATCCCGCCGGTCCGGTTGACTGTCCAGGCAGGCGGCATCGCCGGCGTCCCATTCTAGCACAGTGCTTTGCGGCCGTCAACAACTCGGGGGCGGCCCGTGCAGCCGCAGCACCTCCCGATGGGTCGGGACGTTTTCCAGAAAAGAGCGGCGCATGGACTCGTCGGCGATCGCGGCGGCCTTTTTCTGGAGCCAGCGGTACGCCGCGGCCAGGAGGTCGTCGGCCCGCGGATCGCCGGCCGCGCGCAGCACCCGGCAGCACGGCCCATAGAGGGCGGTGCGGTCGCCGGCCTGGTCCTGGGGGTTGTCCCGCAGATAGGCGACGACCTCTGCCACGAGGGCGCGGGCCTGTTCGCCGTCTCCCTGGGCCAGGGCGACTTCGGCCAGGCCGGCCGTCGCGGCGGCGGCGGATGCGCGGTTGCCCATCTCCTGGAACAGGGCGGCGGCCTGGCGGAAAGAAGCGCCGGCCTCGTCCAACCGGCCCTGGCCGGCCAACGCGCGCCCCAGGCCGGCCAGGCAGAGGCCCTGGCGCAGGCGGTCGTCAACTTCCCGGGCAACTTGCAGGGCCCGCTGCCCACAGGCCGCCGCGGCGCCGTCGTCGCCCAGCTCGTGGTAGGCCTGGCAGAGCGCGTCCAGCGCCTGCGCCTCGACCCAGCGCTCCCCCATGCGGCAGGCCGCCTCCAGGTGCTCGACGGCCTCGGCGTACTGGCCGAGCGCCAGGGCGGCGATGCCCAGGCCGGCCCGGCCGGCGGCCGCGACTTCGCCCAGGCCGATCAGTTCGGCGGCCGCGCGGGCCTGCTCATAGTGCGCACGCGCCGGGAGGTAGTCGCCCTGGTTGTGGCAGAAGAGATCGGCCAGGGCCAGCAGGGCGCGGCTCTCGCGCGACCGGGCGCCGACCTCGCGGGCCAGGCGCAGGGCCTGCTCGTAAGAATCGCGGGCCAGGGCAAAGTCGCCGCCGTCGTCCCGCGCGAGGTGTCCCAGGTAGAAGCATGCATCCACCTGGCCCATGCGAAAGCCGATCTCGCCGGCGCCGCGGCGGGCCTGTTCCAGGTAGGAGCGGGCCCGGGCAAAGCCACCGCCCCCGCGGACAAAGGCCTCCTCATAGGCCGCAAAGCCCAGCGAAAGCAGCGATTGGATCTCGACCAGGCGGTCGCCGGCCGCCCGCGCGATCTCGAGCGCCTCCTCCAGGTAGACGCACGCCGCGGCCGCGTCCTCTCCGCTGCGCAGAATGTCGTGTCCCAGGCTGCGCAGGCAGGCGACGCGGCAGGGGGTGTCGCCAGAGACCTCGGCCAGCTCGAGCGCCCGCTCCAGGTGCGCCCGGGCGGCTGCCCGGCTCTTCTGGACGCTGGCAATACCCAGCCCGCGGTACGCCTGCGCCTCGGCGGCGGTATCGCCACAGAGCCGCGCCAGGCGGAGCCCTTCTTCCCCCGCGGCCGTGGCGGCGGGGTAGTCGTCCATGTGGTAGGCGTAGGCTAGACGGCGCAGCGCCACCGCCGCCTTCCGCCGGTCGTCGTGCAGCGCCGCGGCCAAGCGGTCCAGCACCGCCAGGTCGCCGGCCTGTTCTTCCCGCCGCCCGAGCCGGTGATACACCGCTTCGCGGGCGTCGTGGAGCGCATATCGGCCGGCCAGGTCGTCGGCGGGGGCCAGTTCCAGGGCGCGGCCCAGAAAGGCGATGGCTTCCGCGTTGGCGTAGCGGGCCGCGGCCTGCTCTCCGGCCAGGCGGCAGTAGAAATGCTCCCGCGCCGCCTCCTCCGCGCCCCGCCAGTGGTGCGCGAGCAGCGCATAGTAGGGGGCCAGGTCCGGCGCATAGACCTGCTCGTACCAGCCGGCCACAGCCCGGTGCAGCTCCCGCCGTTGGGCAAAGAGCAGCGTCTCGTAGGCCACCTGCTGGGTGATCACGTGCTTAAAGAGATAGGACAGCTCGGGCTCGAGCGCCTCGCGCAGCGTCAACCCGCGCCGGGTCATCTCGTCGAGCTGCGGCCGCAACAGGTCGTCCAGCACGCGGCCGGGGTGGATGTCGCGCAGGGTGCGATAGAGAAAGGCGTGGCCGATGACGGCGGCGACCTTGAGCGTCAGCTGCCTCTCGGGCGGCAGGCAGTCGATGCGCGCCAGGACAACCCCCTCGACGGTGCGGGGGACGCTCTCGCGCAGGGCCGCCAGGTCGCCGTGGACGGCGCAGCCTTCCCCCTCCACGGTGAGGGCGCCGCTGTCGCGCAGGGCCAGGGCCATCTCCTCGGCAAAGAAGGGGTTGCCGGCCGCCCGCTCCTGCACGAGGGCGGCCACGTCCGGGGGCAGGGCCGCAGGCGCGATCCCCAGCCGGGCCGCGGCCAGGGCGGCGACCTCGTCCGGGGGCAGGCCGGCGAGCGGCATGGCGGCGCACCCCGGCAGGCAGCGCAGGCCGTCCAGGGCGGCCGGCGGCGCTTCGAGCGGGCGCAGCGCCAGGACGAGCAGCAACGGCTGCCCGGCCAGCGCTCGCGACACGGCCAGGGCCAGGTCCCAGGAGAGCGAGTCCAGCCAGTGGGCGTCCTCCAGGGCGAGCACGAGCGGGCCAGCGGCAGTGACCGCCCGGAGCATGTCCACCACCAGGGCCGTCAGGCTGTCGCGGCGAGCGGGCGGATCCAGGCTGCGCGTCGCGGGGGTCTCGGCAATATCCAGGGGGAGCACGTCGTTGAGGAGCGGATACTGCAGCTCCAGCGCCGGAACCGTCTTGCGCAGCCATCCTGCCGCCCGGCAGCGCAGCGCGTCTACCGGCGCGTATTCCTCCAGCTCCAGGAGGCCGGCCAGCACGTCCCGCCAGGCGCGGTAGGGGGTGTGCTGTTCGATGCTCGGCGCGACGCCCGCCAGCCAGCGGCAGCCCTGCGCGCCGGCCATGCCGGCAAACTCCTCCAGCAGGC
>Ga0302250_1002208_pt1 | contig 12540 bp, 9 predicted proteins | sample AAG_RA_Asp_MG_FD_193536 | JGI IMG/M metagenome (GOLD analysis project Ga0302250, IMG submission 193536) | Enriched activated sludge microbial communities from anaerobic digester in WTTP, New Holstein, Wisconsin, United States - AAG_RA_Asp | ecosystem: Engineered > Bioreactor > Anaerobic >... | reverse complement strand
TTCAGGTCATCGCCGATAATGTTCAGTACGGCCTGCATCAACTGTTATCCTTGGTCTTGAGATGGGTAATAGTAAAGGAATTAAAAAAGGTTTGTCAAAGCATTTATGGCTGTCGCGGGCCTTTGCACACATCCAGACCGTATCGCTTAAATGGTAAAGCCGGACTTGGAAGGATATAGTTCAAGGCCTGTTCAGCAGACTGGGGTCAGCGGAGATATCGGCCAGCAGTTTTTCATCCAGCAAGGGTGCAACAGGAATCAACGTATCGATTTCGCTGATGGCAACACCACACAACCTTCTGGTCAGTTCCCTGAAAAGCAGCAGCTCCTGGGCAAATACATCCTTGAAGCGAAACCTGATTCCTTCCAGCTCCCTGGGATCGCAGTCGGTGAAATTCAGATTGCACCATTCGTCAAAAAGCTCTTCACCACTGTCATCTATCATGGGAATACCATTCAGCCGGCAGGTCATCGGTCGGTATGGATATACCAGGCAGTTGCCACTCTCGGACAGCAAAAGACAGGGAGTTTCGTCATCCTCCGGCATCATGTCGTCCCAGGTTTGCTCCGGAATATTGTTCAGCATCCATGGCCGTGTGTATTGGCGCCATTGAGCAGAAAGACCCTGCACACGCCGCTCGGCCTCTGCCATGATAGATGCTCGCTGACACTCCGGCAGTCGGTCAATCCCCTGTTTGAGCAAGAGCGCATCCAGCAGGGTAATATCAAACAATCCGCGGCAGCATTCCGAACAGCCCATGCGGCAACTGATCTGACCGGCATAGTTTTGAGAACAGTTATCAAGCCAGCTGTCAATTTCGGCCAGTAGCTGCCTGTAGCGTTCCAGCACTTCTTCCATCGAAACTCCTGAAAAAATGGCTGGCGTTGTTGATCGCCAGCCATTGGTGCAATCTTCTACATCTACTGTTCAGACACCCATGGCAAGCAAGCCAAGTCAGCGCCTTGATCAGGCATCAAAACTACATATAGACCATAACCTGAATGGACACAATGTTGTCAGAAGTGATAAACGGGATGGTGACCCCTTTGCATTGCACGTTGATGCTGGCGCCTTCGTTGGGATCGGGCGGTTCTGATATGGCGCGCAGCTGCCCGGATATGACCAGCGGCAAACCCAGGGCAACATTTCCATAATGTTCGTGATATTTGGTCTTGAATACTCCGGCAATATTGTTGGTCAGCTCGCCAACCGCATCTCGAATACATTCATCATCGGCCTCATCCACCATCAGCAGCTCCTTGGCCACATACTGAGCTGTTTTCTTGTCACAGGCGACAATGATATAGCCTACCCTTTCACCGGCAATCCCGACTATACCGGTGACATCCGAATCCACCGGCACAACCTTCTTTTCAACCTTTCCTGCCAACAGATCAACATTCATGTAACTCTTGAACGTATCCTGGGTGGCCGACATGATAGTAAACATGATCTCTTCAAAAGAAATTGCACTCACGATTTAACCCTCTCTTTCAAGAATCTGCAGACGATTTGAGATAGTTTCGGATTATAACGCTTTTCCGGAAACCTTAAAGACAAAATCATAATTGAGTATATCTTCCCACTGAAACCCTTTGGCTGTTGAACGTGTGTCGTCGCTGTCGCTGTAGGGCTTGCCCGGAATATAGAACCAATTGACAATCGCCTCGCCGGAAACCCTGAACACAATCCAGTATTTTCCAGGTTTCAGCTTGCTTTGGGCATCCTGATGAAAACCAAAGTCAACCCAGTAATAACCTGGACGACGGGTAATATCCTCCAGCGAAACCAGTTTGGAGCGGATACCGTCCATGATATTGGGCTTGCCGGTGCCATCATCCCGGACCAGGTCCACATAGACAGAACCGTCACCGCCAAACTTGCGCATGGCCAGCGACACCTTGTTCAGAGCAATGGCATCCTTGAGATGAAATGCCTGTGCATAGATATACTGAGAGCTGACATATTCGGAGGTTTCCTTGTCCAGGATTCTTGTACCGGTATCACCCTGCACTGAATAGGCAGCAACCAGATTGGGAAACTCCATGTTTCCAAAAGCTACAGCAGAACCTGCGGCGGGTTTTTTATGCTTGGGTGTTACAGGCGGTATGATTTTAACCACCTTAGGTTTAGGTTTTGGCTTGGGCTTAACCACAGGTTTTACAGGTTTCTTAACCGGCTTTACCGGTGTCTTCCCAACCTTAACGGGCCTGCTGATCCTGATTTCGTCATCATCATAGTTGCCGGCATCAGATACAGCCGGTTCTTCATCGACAGGTACGGAGATAGGCTTATCAGTATCTACAGCAGGTTTTGGTTTGGTTTTACCGGAAGGTTTCGGTTTTGGTTTAGTTATTACAGGTTTGTCAGCAACCGGTTGGTCTGCAGGCGGTTTTTCCAGATCGCTGCCGGCAGGAGAAGATGCTGCTGCAACCAGATTGCTGATAATGTATGGTCGCGGGTCCTTTTCTGTGGCCTTTACCTTGAGTTTGATATCATCAGTCTGGAAACTGCCTTCGATCAGCTCGGAATAACGTGGCAGATATGGTGCACCTCGCCAGGTGTCATTGATGTCACGGGAATCCAGACCATGGGTCTGCTTGATGTGGCGTGAAGAGGTGAACTGTCTGGACTGCTGGGGATCGTAGGAAAGCCAACCCAGATCAGGGAAATATATCTCCATCCAGGCATGTCCGCCCTGTCCCATGCTTTGCACTATAGAATTGCGACTGTCAATCGGCACTTTCCAGGCATCCTTAAGTGTAATGCCGCCGACAATCCTGGCCGGTATGCCGACACTACGCAACATGGCAATGGCAAGATGGGCAAAGTTCTGACAGTTGCCGCTGCGGGTGCTTAAGGTGTAAAGTGCATCGTATTTGGGCGGGTTAAAGGTATATTTTATGTTATCAGCCACATAGTTGGTGATGGCTGTAACTGCTTCATATTCACTGCGGGCGCCATCGGTGATCGAGCGGGCCAGTTCGCGAATCTCAGCGGAATCGGACTGTACCATCTCGGTAGTCTGCAGATACAAGGCATCACTGCCGGAGACCCTGCCGATGGGAAATGGTGTGCGGCTCTCCATTGCAGAAAGTTCCGAACGCACATTGGCTGTATAGCCAAGGTTGATACGAATCGGCTGTGAGACGTTGCTCCAGACCACCTTTTGGAAGCGGTTACCGAAACGGTCTTTTTCCACTGTAGAACTGGACGGTTGGGGATCAAAACGTGCCGACAGCGAGTCGATACTCTGGTTAACCCCCTTGTTCCGGAAATCTGCCGGCAGGGCAAACTTGAAGGAAAAACTCTGCACCGGCCCCTGGTCTACACTGAACTCCATCTGCTGCCTCATGGCGATGGAACTGTCGAGCCGCCCCTCCAGCTTGAGGGTCTTGGCTAACGCTACAGAGGAATACAGCATGACAAATACTATCAGTGCAGATAAAGATGCGGAGCGTTTCATCGGCTTCCCTCCCGGAGTTGGATGTTCTGCACAGTCAGAGGCCTGGAGAACCTCAGCCTGTGAACGCAGCGAATTAAAACATGTTCCTCAAGGCATTACTCCCATTCAATTGTTGCAGGCGGTTTACTGGAGATGTCATAGACTACCCGGTTAACGCCTTTTACCTCATTGATAATCCTGCTGCTGATTCTGGCCATATCCTCATAGGGAAGCGGGTACCAGCCGGCCGTCATGAAGTCCTTGGTTTCCACAGCCCGCAGCGCAATAACATACTCATAGGTTCTGCCGTCACCCATTACCCCCACGCTCTTGACCGGCAGGAATACCGCAAAAGCCTGGCTGATCTTGTGATAATGATCCGAGCTGTAAAGTTCTTCGATATAGATGGCGTCGGCCCGGCGCAGGATATCGGTATATTCCTTTTTCACTTCGCCCAGGATGCGCACACCAAGCCCCGGACCCGGGAAAGGGTGCCGCCAGACCATCTGATGCGGCAGCCCCAGCTCCTCACCGATAGCCCTGACCTCATCCTTGAACAACTCACGTAGTGGCTCCAGCAGTTTAAGTTTCATGTACTCCGGCAGACCGCCCACGTTATGGTGGCTTTTAATGTTGTGCGCCTTGCCGGTCTTGGCGCCTGCGGACTCAATCACATCAGGATAGATGGTGCCCTGGGCAAGCCATTTGGCATCATCAATCTGGTTAGCCTCTTCATCAAAGATATCCACAAACAGACCACCGATGATCTTACGTTTACGCTCCGGGTCGTTCACCCCTTCCAGCGCCCTGAGAAAACGCTCCTCAGCATCAACCCGGATGACCTTTACCCCCAGATTTTCAGCAAAGGTGGCCATAACCTGATCTCCCTCATGCAGGCGCAGCAGCCCGTTGTCTACAAAAACACAGGTCAGCTGGTCACCAATGGCACGATGAATCAGGGCTGCAGCCACCGAGGAATCCACGCCGCCGGAAAGCCCCAGTATCACCTTGTCATTACCGACTTGCTGGCGAATACGGGCAATGGCGTCCTCAATAATATGGCCAGGTGTCCAGTTGCCGCTGCATCTACAGACCTTGCGCACAAAGGTGTCAATCAGTTCCTCACCGCGCGGGGTATGGTTGACCTCAGGATGGAACTGGACGCCATACAGATTTCTGGAGATATCCTGGATGGCACATACTGGCGCGTTAGTGGTTTCCGCAACCACTTCAAATCCTTGCGGCACTTGAGAAACGTGGTCACCGTGACTCATCCAGACCGGACTCCGGCCATCAACAAAGAAACTGTCAAACAAGGGCCCCGGCTTGCCTTTGCTACACAACTCGGCATGGCCGAACTCACGCTTGCCGGCCGGCACTACCTCTCCGCCAAAATGGCGACTCATCAGTTGCATGCCGTAGCAGATGCCCAGCACAGGTACCCCTAGTTCAAACAGCTCTTCCGCCACTGATGGCGCTCCCTCTTCGTAAACAGATTTGGGGCCGCCGGAAAGGATGATGCCATTGGGTTTGAATGCCCGTATGGCCTCCATATCCATATCAAAAGGATGAAGTTCACAGTAAACATGGGCCTCACGCACCCTGCGTGCAATCAGCTGGGTATATTGCGACCCGAAATCAAGGATCAGAATCTTTTGGCTATGGATATCACTCATCGCTAGTTTCCAACTCTATAATTAGGGGCTTCTTTGGTAATCGTCACATCATGTACATGGGACTCACGGAGACCGGCACCGGTAATGCGGATAAAGCGCCCTTTTTCCTGTAGTTCTTTGATGGACGCGCAGCCGGTGTAGCCCATGCCGGAGCGTAGACCGCCCAGCAACTGATGAATATTGGCGGAAAGAGGCCCACGCAACGGTACCATACCCTCGATCCCTTCCGGCACCAGTTTGACATCTTCGCTAACATCGGACTGAAAATAACGATCCTTGCTGCCTTCCTTCATGGCCCCCAGAGACCCCATCCCGCGGTAACTCTTGTAGGTGCGCCCCTGGTACAACACCGTATCTCCGGGTGATTCTTCTGTTCCAGCAAACAGGGATCCGATCATTATACTGTCTGCACCGGCTGTAATTGCCTTAGGCAGTTCACCAGAATACTTGATGCCGCCGTCGGCGATTACCGGCACGCCATATTTTCTGGCCACGCGGGAACATTCCATGACAGCAGTGATCTGCGGCACCCCGACACCAGCCACAATGCGTGTCGTACAGATGGAACCGGGGCCAATGCCGACCTTGATGCCGTCCGCCCCAGCCTTGATCAACGCCTCGGCTGCCTCGGCAGTGGCAATATTGCCCGCAATGATTTCACAGTTAGGAAAGACCGTCTTGGCATGTTTTACTGCATCGATAACCCCTTGGGAATGCCCGTGGGCGGTGTCGATAACGATCACATCAACCCCTACCTTCAGAAGCGCCTCCATACGGGCATCCATATCAGCGGTAGGGCCTACAGCCGCCCCTACTCTCAAACGCCCCAGGCTGTCCTTGCATGCATTGGGATACTTCTTGACCTTTTCAATATCCTTGATGGTGATCAGCCCCTTAAGGTTACGGTCATCATCTACCACCAGCAGCTTTTCCACACGAGTATGCTTGAGATGTTCCTTGGCCTGTTCCAGGGTTGTTCCGACAGCCACGGTAACCAGATTACGCTTGGTCATGCGGGCGGAAATAGGCAAATCATAGTCCGTCTCGAAACGCAGATCCCGGTTGGTGAGAATACCTACCAGCTTGCCATTGGCCTTGGTGATCGGCACACCAGAGATACGGTAGCGTGACATGATGTCCAAGGCCTCTCGAATCTTCTGGTTTGGCCGCATGGTGATCGGGTCAACGATCATACCGGACTCGCTTTTTTTGACCTTATCCACCTCATAAGCCTGTTCATCAATGGACATATTCTTGTGAATTATACCAATGCCGCCTTCACGGGCCATACAGATAGCCGCACGGGCCTCGGTAACAGTATCCATGGCGGCACTAAGCAGAGGAATATTCAATTGTATGTTACGTGTCAGTTTGGTTGTCAGGTTTACATCGCGCGGAAGAATCGTGGAGTGGGCCGGCACAAGGAGGACATCATCAAAAGTCAAGCCTTCCTGCAGCTTGTCGTAGGACATAACATTACTCCTGTTTTTTATTTAATTGGATAAAGTTATTACACCGAAGCAGCCAAGTCAAGGCAAAACAGGCGCCTTTTCAGCATCGCCGCTGCCATTACCACCAGAACAATACGTTATTCCGGCAGGTTATCTCAATATCACAAAACTACAAGGTTATCACGATGAATGATCTCGTCGGCGTAATGATAACCGAGGATCCCGTCGATTTCGCTGCTCTTTCTGCCGGCAATCCTTTCAATATCCGAACTGGAATAATCTGAAAGGCCGCGGGCGAACTCCAGGCCGTCAGCGTTGCAAATCCTGACACAGGCCCCTCGTTCAAAGCGCCCATCGACCCTGATTACTCCGGAGGGGAGCAGACTTTTACACTTGTTTTTCAAAACTTCGCAGGCACCGTCATCCACATATATCCGGCCTGCGGGCTTAAGCGTAAAGGCTATCCAGTGTTTGCGGCGATTAATGCCCCGCACGCCAGGCATAAAGAGAGTCCCGATGTCGTGACCCGACATGACATCAGCGATAACTCGCTCACATTTCCCGGGTACAATGACTGTAGGCACGCCATTCTTGCCAGCGGTCTTGGCAGCAGCCACCTTGGTCGCCATGCCCCCGGTGCCTACAGTAGACGAGGAACCTCCTGCCGCGCGCTCAATCTCACGCGTGACGCCATTGACAACGGAGATCAGTTTTGCATCCGGATTACTACGGGGATCACAATCGTAAAGCCCATCGATATCAGTCAGAATAAGCAACAGGTCTGCTTCGGACACATTAGTCACCAGCGCCGACAAATTATCATTATCACCAAATTTGATTTCATCAACCACCACAGTGTCGTTTTCGTTGATGATGGGAATGATGCCGAACCCCAGCAACGCATCCAGAGCCGCCCTGGCATTTAGAAAACGCTGGCGACTGGCCAGATCTTCGCTGGTCAACAGTACCTGGGCCACTTTCAACCCATGCGGGGCCATGCACTGCTCGTAGGCCAGCATCAGTCGAGTCTGCCCGATAGCCGCAGCAGCCTGTTTGTGTGGAATTGTTTTCGGCTTTTCGGCCAAGCCAAGCTCACTGCGGCCAGCTGCAATCGCACCGGACGAGACCACCACAACCTGAACGCCCTTTTCCCTCAGTTTGGCGATATCGTTACATATTTTGCCAATAACCAGCATATCGAGGCTGCCATTATCATCCGTCAATACACGGCTACCGATCTTGATGACAACCCGTTTTACCCTCTTGACAATATCCTTACGCATTACCACTCCTCTTCCGCACTGCCCCACAAACGTTTTGCAATTTCATCCAACAGCGGTTCAATCCCCTCGCCAGTAGCCGATGATATTGGAAACACCTTGGTTCCCTGGCCTTCAAACCATTTTAAAATCTCCTGTAGATGTTCGCGGGTCTGTGGTAGATCCAACTTGGTAATCACAACGATCTGTTCCTTGGCGGCCAGTTCTGGACTGAACATCTCCAACTCACGGCAAACCGATTTGTACTCTGCAAGCGGGTTACGATCAGGTATCCAGGAGATATCCACCAGGTGTAGCAAAATACCGGAGCGTTCCAGATGCTTCAGAAAACGTTGGCCAAGGCCGGCACCTTCATGAGCCCCCTCGATAATGCCGGGGATATCCGCCATTACAAATGATTTGTAATTCTTGTAAGCCACGACCCCCAGACTGGGCACCATGGTGGTAAATGGATAATCAGCCACCTTGGGACGAGCAGCAGATACCTTACTGATCAACGATGACTTGCCGGCGTTGGGTAAACCGAGCAGACCAACATCAGCCATCAGTTTCAGCTCCAGACGCAGCTTGCGTTCTTCCCCCTCTTCTCCGGGCTGGGCAAATTTTGGCGCCTTGTTAGTGGCAGTGGCAAAACGCGCATTCCCCTGTCCGCCACGTCCGCCTTTGAGCAGCACGACCTGCTGCCCGTTTTCGGTAAGATCCGCCAGCTGATCACCAGACTCGGCATCCTTGATGACAGTCCCAACCGGCACCCTGATGACCAGATCCTGGCCACTGGCACCATGACGGTCCTTCCCCATGCCATTGTGTCCCTTTTCAGCCTTTTGATGCGGTTTATGCCTTAATTCAAGCAGAGTGGAAAGCCCGGCAGTTGCCAGAAACACAACATCACCACCTTTACCGCCATCACCGCCGTTGGGCCCGCCGAACTCAATAAACTTTTCACGGCGGAAGGAAACGCATCCCGCCCCGCCATGACCCGATGCCGCGTACAATGTAACTTCATCAATAAACTTCATTCAATCTCCTGTATCCTTTTCCGGAATCAATGTCATGCTCCGTTAATATTCCGGCCAATGGACACGCCTCACGGCTTATCGCCTGCCAGCCATTGCTGAATTTCAGCCATTCTGCCGCTCCAGGCTTCGCTCAGGCGCTCTTTAAGGAAGGTCACAAAAAGGCTGTCAAACAGCTGCACCCCCTGCTCCAGCAGGAACATGCGCTCATAGAACGCCGCTTCCCTTTCGCTCATCTCATCCACGGTATTGTCACGCTCGATGCGCACCTGAGGACATTTGAACGAGGCAAAGCCGAATGTTTCGCCCTTCAGCGTTAGCTGCCAGGGGTTTTCGTCCTTCTCCATACAAATGGTTGCGCTGGTTATCTTCTTGCCGCCCTTGAGGGCGGAAATCGCCTCGATATAGCTGTCCTGCGAACCGGAGACGGAAACCTTCTGGATGCCCCCCTCCTCGCTTCCCCCCTGTAGCTGGATGCGGTCGTCAATCCAGGCCGAGAAACGCTCTCCTGAATCAAAGTGACCAGGACAACAGACATTGAAATCCCCCAGTCCGTTCAGCCCCCGGTAGAGCAGCCAGAGCATGAAATCCCAGCCCAGCCACTGGTTGTCGCGAATCAGCGCCAGCACCGAGTCTGAGGTAGCCTGATTAGCCTTGGCAAGCCGGTCCAGCTCCTGGCCTTCCAGCAGCATCCCAGCCCGGGCAAAAGGGTATACCGGCAACAGCTGCAACCCTTCAAAACTCTTGCGAAAAATATCCTCAAAACGCTCAAGCACCTTGTTTCCAAGGGCAAACAGGGTCAGAATACCGCGTTTGCGGTCCCAGACCACATCCACCGTAGCAGGTACCGGCAGGCAGCGGCTCATTAGCCGCATCTGCACCATTTCCCTGATTTCATTGCGCTTGTTTTTGGGGGTACGGCGCATATTGGGGTGCTGCGCCAGAAAAGCCCCTTCTTCGCGAGATGTATGCGATTTCAGCACGGCAGCAGGTAATTTGCGCTGGTCCCGGCGCAGTGAAAACACCAGATAATTGTCACGCCAGAATGCGGCAGGGGTTTCAAAAACAGGGCTATCCGGATGGTCCACCTGGGTCCACCCTTCGGAAAGCTCATCCGTAGAGTTTTCTATGGATTGAAAAGCGCGGTTGGCAAGTTTCTGCGAAAACCACTCAAACTCGCCCGTTTGGGGCAGGTCTCCGCTGATGGCATATTTGGCAATACTGACGGTGTTTGCATATAATCCCATGTAATATTTCAACTTCCTTTCGGTTAAGTCTAAATTGCAGGAATAATAGCAGAACTGTTCAGGCAGCGCAAAACAAAAGGGGCGGTCAATGTCCACCCCTTCTGTATATCAGCCCTTATGTAATGCGGAGTTACTCTGCTTTCGTGGCCACATACATAATGGTGCCATCAACCTTTCGCACCAGCAGTCTGACAATCTCCCCCTTCTTGACCCTGGAAGCAACAGCAATAAATTTTTCAAGTGTATCCGGACGATTGCCGTTAATTTCGATAATCAGGTCGCCCACGGATATACCAACACCATCGGCAGGCGAACCAGGCTTAACCTCAACCACAACCAGCCCCTTGGTGTCCTTGATGCCGATTTTGGCCGCCAGTTCAGCGTTAAGCTCCTGCACGTTAATACCTATCTTGGCATTTTCTCCGGTTTCGCCCTGAACTGCGGCCGCTTCACTGTCACTCATTTTTGCAACAATAACAGTAATTTCCTGTTTTTTACCGTCCCTGAATATCAGCATCCTGACCTTTTTATCGACAGGAGTCGCCGCTACATAACGGGGCAGTTCATTACCATCCTTGATCGGTTTGCCGTCATACTTGAGGATGACATCACCGGCCTTGAGACCGGCCTTGTCAGCCGGAGTGCCTTTTTGCACATTCGACACCAGCGCTCCGTCACTGGACTCAAGGCCGAATGATCTGGCCAGTTCAGGAGAAAGCGGCTGCATGTTGACCCCCAGATAGCCTCTGGTTACTTTTCCGCTTTCACGTAATTGTTTGACCACCTCACGGGCAATATTGATCGGTATCGCAAAACCGATTCCACCACCGCCGCCGGCTATGATGGCCGTATTGATGCCGACAACCCTGCCTTTGGCATCAAACAGCGGCCCGCCGGAATTGCCCGGGTTGATGGATGCGTCGGTCTGAATAAAGTCATCGTAGGGCCCGCTACCGATAACACGACCTTTGGCGCTGACAATACCGGCCGTTACAGTATGGGACAGCCCGAATGGATTCCCGATAGCCATGACCGGTTCACCAACCTGCAGGGCCTCACTATCACCCATCTCTGCATAGGGGAAAGAATCCGAACCCGAAATCTTGATCAAAGCCAGGTCCAGCTTTTCATCTTTGCCTTTGATCTCCCCCTTCAGTTCACGGCCATCAGCAAGTTTGACGATCACCTCATCGGCTCCACTGACCACATGATTGTTGGTAACAATGTATCCCTCGCTGCTGATCAGAAAACCGGTACCCAAACCCTGTTCACGCCTGGGGCGCTGGCCCTGATCGTTAAAACGGCCGAAAAACTCGTTGAACAGGTCATCGAAGGGGTTCTGAAACTGCGGGCGCATCGCACGCTGCCTTGGCTTGACAATCTTGACGGTCCTGATGTTTACAACCGTAGGGGTCAGTTTTTTGGAAAGTGTCACGTAATCCGGATGAATAGGCTTGGCCTGCAAAACAACAGGAGCTGCAAGGGCCAATGCTACCCCAACAGCCAGGAAACGCAAAGATGCAGCTAATTTTTCAAGCATAGTTGTCCTCCATGATTGATAATAGTCGTTTGGGATTTATACCTGGTGATGCAGAAATACATACGCGGCAAAACCGGTATCAAACGACAAGGGGCGGGCTGTTGTCACAGCTCACCCCATGTTGATTTTAAGGCATTATAATCATGGCAAAGGTAAAAATCAAGGCCGGCAGCCATACCGGCTTGTCAAAACCAGCTAACCAATCGAAACAACTAACCTTCCTTAAGAATGTACCCCTGTCCGCGCACCGTATGAATCAGCTTTACAGAATAATCCTTGTCGATCTTTTTGCGCAGATAGTTGATATAGACATCGATAATATTTGTGAAGCTGTCAAAAGCGTAATCCCATACATGTTCTGCGATCATGGCGCGAGACAATACTGTGTTGGGGTTCCGCACCAGATATTCCAACAGCCCGTATTCCTTGGCTGTCAGATCGATCTCCTTGCCACCACGCCATACTTTATGACTGACCGGATCAAGTCGCAGATCGGCAAAAACAATTTCTGCACCACGGTCCTGTTCACTGCGACGCACCAACGCCCTGACGCGGGCTACCAGTTCAGCAAAAGCAAAAGGTTTGGTCAGGTAGTCATCGGCACCGGCATCAAGACCGGAAACAATATCCTCCGTTGAGCCACGGGCTGTCAGCATCAGAATCGGCACCTGTTTTCCGGCCGCCCTGAGTTCACTGATGATTGAAATGCCATCCTTTTTGGGCAGCATCCTGTCCATCACCACAAGACTGAAATCACCAGAAAGTGACTGTTTCAAGCCTTCAGCACCATCTGTTACAATTGTTACAGCATAGCCGTCTTCTTCAAGTCCACGCTTGATAAAGTTGGCAACTTTTTTTTCATCTTCAATAACAAGAATTTTCATG
>Ga0302250_1002204_pt1 | contig 12549 bp, 12 predicted proteins | sample AAG_RA_Asp_MG_FD_193536 | JGI IMG/M metagenome (GOLD analysis project Ga0302250, IMG submission 193536) | Enriched activated sludge microbial communities from anaerobic digester in WTTP, New Holstein, Wisconsin, United States - AAG_RA_Asp | ecosystem: Engineered > Bioreactor > Anaerobic >... | reverse complement strand
CCAGCACCGCGAGGATGTCGATGACGTGCCCCGACCATCCCCACACGCGCTCGCCCAGCAACGGGTAGAACACCGAACGGATCGTCAGCGGCAGGCCCTTGTTGAACGAGAACAGGGCCAGTCCCAGTGCCAGCACAGCGTATATCGCCCACGGATGAAGCGCCCAGTGGAAAATAGTGGCGGCCATGCCCAGGCGGGTGGCCGCCGCAGCATCGCCCGCTGCGCCAGCGAGCGGCGCCCAGTCGGTACGCACGCCGTTCTCGATCACCGTACCATTCATCGCGCTGCCGAAATGCGATAACGGCTCGGACACGCCGAAAAACATCAGCCCGATGCCCATGCCTGCAGCGAAAAGCATCGAGAACCAGCCAAGATAGGAATAGTCCGGCACCGCTTTCGTGCCCCCCAGGCGTACGCGGCCCAGTGGCGAGAGTGCCACCGCCAGGCACACCAGCACGAATATGTTTCCTGCGCTGAGGAAGAACCAGTCCAGATTCGACGTCAACCAGCTGCGCATGCCACTGAACATCGGCTCGACCTGATTCTGGAAGGCCAGCGTAAGCACGACAAAGGCGACCACCAGCAAGCCTGAAACGGCAAACACGCGGTTGTGGATATCAAGCCCGAAAGGACCGACATTCACGACGATGTTGTCCTGCCCGACCTTGTAATCGGTATTGATGGGGTTAACCGCCCCGTCCGGGACCATCGGATCTTTTTTCTCGTCCATCGCGACTCCTCCATGACGTGTTTCCTGATTGAAACATTGATTTTTCAAAATAGCAGCCAGCCGATTCCTTTTGCACTCATTTCGAGCAAGCGGGGAATTTTCGGGAGACAGATACGGCGATAGCCCGCTTGAGATGATCACAAACGCGCCGGCGGAAGGTGGCAGGGTCGACAGCCCCGCAGCTTGAGTCAGGCCCACCCGTGGGGAGGCTTGGATTTCAACGGCCAACCGTCTAGAAAAAAATCTTTTCAGACAGCAGCTTATGGCACACAGTGGATGCCCATGGAAAAAATCTGGAGCGGGTGAAGGGAATCGAATTCGACCCCTAAGCTATTGTGAATAAAACAATTTTTGAGTAACCAACGCAGCCCCTAGACTGGTTGATGGACTAGTTTAACACCTCAGTCAGCGAGCGAGCAATTTCTCGCTCCTAGGCGCGCCATGTTTTGCTATTGACGGCTTCTCGCCCAACAGTTGCTATCGAACGACCTTTCCGCTCGGCGGCTCGGCTCATTCCTATTCTATCTATCAGCATGCTTATGGGGTCTGGCAATTGCCGCCAGGGTCCGTATCGGCGCGTCTGGAGGCGTTGCGGCCCTGAAAGTTTTCTGTTCATAGACCGCCAAGAGAACAGTCCATGCCCAACGGGTCTTGCCAGCGTCCTTTTCAACAATGATGATCGCATGTAAATCAATCGATTTGGCATACAACCTATTGGTTTTCCACGGACCGGCTTTGGCTGGTGCCAGATAGGAGCTTTGATGCGATAGCGGCTACAAGGAGGCGCCAGTATGCAAGGAAGTTCACTTTCGGAGGTGTACTACCGGCCCATCGATGCGGCCATCCGCTGGGCCGGGTTGTTTCGGTTCAAGGACTATATTCTCGCGGCAGCCAGATTCGGGCGCGTACCGGCAAGACTGGAATGTCCGCGTTGCAATGAGCTGCGCCTGTGCACCGATCGCATCTACGACGCCATTTTCCACGGAGAGCTGCCCTATGGCCTGAACGGCATCACGATAAACGATGCGTCCCTGCTGGACTCACCCGACCTGACCATTCGCCACGTCGACCTCAAGCGCTGGATGCTTCGTACCTACCCCGGGCAACGACCGACCTTCCTATTCTCACGTCACGAACGGATCGCCCACCCGATGATCACCGTGGAGAGCGGACACTCGCTTCTAATCGAGCGGGAAGCTTTGAAGTCTCAGCTTGAGCAGTGCCGCCGTCAGTTGCACGGGGTCCAGGAACAGCAAAAGAAGCAAAGCCCCCTCAACCCCCATAACCCCCATAACCCCACAAATCCGCTCAGCCCTCTCAGCGATCGTGCGGAAACCACCTACCTGAACATTATCGGCGCAATGCTGACTTTGATGCTCGGACGTACTCCTTCTGGGGCCCCGTACTCCAGCTTCAACAGCCAGGACGCGATCATCAGCGCCTTGACGGCCTGCCACAGCAACCTCATGGGCATCACCGAGCGCACCTTGCAAACAAAGTTCGCACAGGCTCGCCGCAGGTTGCAGTCAAGTTAATGAAGAGATTCAAGTCGCAATCTGCGGTCGTGGATACCGCATTTGCGGTGTTCTTCTTCGGGAAGTTCTAGTTAATTACGAGTCACGCCAAACAAGCGCTCGTAAGCGCTAAGGAGTGACCGTCATGTCCGAGAAGCCAGTTCCGCTGCCTGCGGGTGAGCACCGTATCCTTCGCCGCGATGAAGTCGAAATCAAGACCGGCTTCAAGCGCGCCCACATCTACCACCTGATGAAGGCAGGCAAATTTCCGAAAACCATACGTCTGGGAATACGTGCAGTCGGCTGGGATTCGCTAGAAATCGATCAGTGGATCGCCGAGCGCCGCAGTGAGCGCGGCTGATCCTCTTCAGCTCTCCAACACGCGAAGAGGAATTTGACAATGCTGGTCATTTCGATCATCTCCACCAAGGGTGGTGTAGGCAAAACGACAACGGCGGCCAACCTGGGAGGTTTCGCTGCTGACGCAGGGCTGCGCGTGTTGTTGCTCGATCTGGACGTGCAGCCCACGCTGTCGAGCTATTTCGCTCTGGATGCGCGTGCGCCTGCCGGAATCTACGAACTGCTGGCGTTCAATGAGCGTCGCATCGACCAACTGGTGTCGCGCACCGCGATCTCGGGGCTTGATCTGGTGCTATCGAACGACGAGCGTGGAGAACTGAACACGCTGTTGCTGCACGCGCCGGACGGCCGCCTGCGGCTGCGACACCTGCTGCCGACACTGGCGCCGTTCTATGACCTGCTGTTGATCGACACGCAAGGCGCACGCAGCGTCCTGCTGGAAATGGCTGTACTGGCCTCAAACATAGCGTTGTCGCCGGTAACTCCGGAGATTCTAGCGGCACGTGAACTGCGGCGCGGCACCCTGCAACTGATCGAGGACATCGGGCCGTATCGGCATCTCGGCATTGAGCCTCCCCCACTGCACCTGCTCATCAACCGGGTTCATCCGGTCTCGTCGAATGCCCGGCTGATTCAGCAGACGCTGCGGCAGCTGTTCCAGGAACAGGCCGGTGTGCAGATACTGGATACCGACGTACCAGCCATCGAGGCCTATCCGCGCGCGGCAACGAGAGGCTTACCGGTGCACCAGGTGGAATTCCGCCAGCCCGCTGGTCGTGTCGCGCCCTCGGCGCTGATGACAATGTGCACGCTTGCCAGCGAATTATTTCCGCAATGGCGCGAGCGCTTCGCGCTGGTGACAGGTAGGTCCAATGATTCCAGGGGAGCCCGCCATGGCGAACGCGCATGAACTGGCACGCGGCCATAAACGGCTGCGGGCGCTGATCGAGTTTGCCCTGGATGAAGGTTGGTATGTGGTACGCACTCCGGGCGGCCACTTGAAGTTCACCAAGCCAGGTTGCGCATCGATCTACACCAGTTCGACCGCGAGCGACCATCGTGCCGAGATCAACGCCCGTGCGCAGCTTCGTCGTGCCGATCGGCAGGCGACCATCGGCCGGATACCGACTCAGGAGAGTGGCCTTGGCTGATCTGACCCCACAGGACATGGCCGCCAAGCTGATGACCACCTGCTTCGAGCGGGGAGGCCCGACGATGACGGCTTTGAGCGACCCCATCGCCGACACGCCGATGAGCGTGACGCTGGACCAGTTGCGCCCCTATGACCACGACCCTCGAGTCAAGCGCAATCCGGCGTACGAGGAAATCAAGGCGTCCATCCGCGAGCGCGGGCTGGATGCCCCACCAGCAATCACACGCAGGCCAGGCGAAGAACACTTCATCATTCGCAACGGCGGCAATACGCGACTGGCCATCCTTCGCGAACTGTGGGCTGAGACCAAGCAAGAGCGGTTCTTCCGTATCTCCTGCCTGTTCCGCCCCTGGCCGGAACGGGGCGAGATCGTCGCCTTGACGGGCCATTTGGCGGAAAACGAGCTGCGCGGTAGCTTGACCTTCATCGAGCGCGCCCTGGGAGTCGAGAAGGCGCGCGAGTTCTATGAGCAGGAAACCGGTAGCACCCTGACCCAGTCCGACCTCGCCAGGCGCCTGACGGCCGATGGTTACCCGGTGCAGCAGTCGCACATCAGCCGCATGCAGGACGCGATCCGCTACCTGCTGCCGGCAATACCGACGGTGCTGTACGGCGGGCTGGGCCGGCATCAGATCGAACGGCTCGCGGTGCTACGCAAAGCGTGCGAGCGCACCTGGGAGCAGCGCGCCTTGGGCCGTCACCTCACCGCAGACTTCGCCTCGCTGTTCCAGGATGTGCTGTCGCAGTTTGACGCACAGCCGAACGGCTTCTCGCTCCAGCGAGTGCAGGATGAACTGGTGGGTCAGATGGCCGATCTGCTTGAAGCGGACTATGACACGCTGAGTCTGGAGATCGACGACAGCGAAAACCGGCAGCGAGTGCTGACCGGCGAGCCGTCGCCGATAAGCCCGATTGCCCCCATCGGGTCTGCGACACCACGGCCCGTATCTCCACCTCCAGCGGCGGCAACTGCACATCGGGCCGGTGCACCGACTGGTCCCACTGCCGCGATACCATCGGCACAGCCCGCCGCGGTTACCGCGGCTGGTAGCGATGCGGAGCGCTTGCGGGATCACATCGTATCCCCAGCACCGACCACCGAACGCCTGCAATCCATCCAGCGCCTGGTGGCTGACCAGTTGGGAGATAATCGGCCCGACTTCGAGACAGATGCCCTGCGCGCAATTCCCGTGCAGGTCGGTGGGCTCTACCCCATCTCGGACGTCTGGTACATTGAACCCGGACTGGACGTGCCGAACCGGCTCCGGGTGCATATCGCGCAGTTTGCCCGCGAGATCGCCGAGGAAGCGGCGGTAGCCGAGCACATCGAGCCCAGTGAGCGTGGCATCGGCTTTGTTTGCGTGACTCCGCCCTTTGCGCAAGCGAAGGCCTTGTCGGCCTTCGCACAGTCCGTGCTGACTCTGCTGCATGCGCTAAGCGCAGCACCAGCACCCGTGGCAGGACCAGACCGTGCGCGGCTGGCCGATGACCTGGCGCCGCTGCTGCACGGCAGCGACGGAACGTCCATGCGCCTGACCGATGCTGGCCTAGTGAAGCTATTCCGCTTGCTGCGCCTAGCGCGCCGGCTGCTGGACCTGGATAGCGGCGCGGCATGCGCTGATCCAGGCCATGGTTCCTGAGCGAGGGAGACCACCATGTCGTCGCCCCATCCGCTCAACCAGGCCGTCATCGCCCAGGCACTGCACGATCTGCGCAATGGCCAACTGCGCCGCTGCAAGGCGATGGGCTTTGGCGAAGAGGAGCTTGATGCGCTCAAGCATCCAGCCCTGGTCAGCGTACTGGTCAACGCCACGGTGTCGTGGTGTTCGGTCTCGGTCAACCGCGAGGTGTTGAAGCGACTGCTGACACAGGTGTATGACGTGGAGCAGGAAATCGCCACGGTGGACCGCATGCTGCGTCTGGGAGCAAGCACGGAGATGGTGAGCCGCTTCCATGGGCTCACGCACCAGGAGGTCGCTCTGCGGCGCGACATCCTCGGGCTGCCCAAGCGCAAGGGTCGGCACCCGGTACTGGACGAGGCGCAGGAAACCGCCCTCTGGAAGCACTGGAAGGCCGGGGTCACCGAGCGTCATATCGCGCTGGACGACGAACTGGCCATGCTGGGCCTGACCATGGACCTGGCCGAAACCCTGGCGCTGCCGATGTCGGTAGCCTGGGCGGCGATACGGAACTGGATCGACCAGGGGCTGGTGTAGCTCATGGCGACGGGCGGCGAACCACGGCGCGGTGGTCCTATGGTGCTGTCGGCGCTGTTCGACGATGCGCTGCAGAACCTGGCGAAGGCGCAAGGCACCGCGCCAGCCTGTGACGGTTTCCTGTATAGCGGCAATCGCCATGAAAGTGTGCCGCGCGCGCTGTTTCTCGACCGGTGCCTGACGCCGCTGGAGCGCAATGCCTGGCAGGTGTTCCGCCTCCAGCTCAACGACGACGGCGTGACGGCCTTTCCGACCTATGACCAGCTTCGGCCCTACCTGGCGTCGATGCCGTGCGGAGCGCAGGCCTCGCACGAGACCGTCGCGCGCGCCTTGACGCTGCTGCGCCTGACGCGCTGGCTCAGCTTGGTGCGCCGTCGCCGCGACCGCAAGACCGGCCGCATTATGGGCAACCTCTATGTCCTGCACGACCAACCGCTGACACCCTTCGAGGCAATGCAGCTTGACCCCGACTATCTGGGCCTAGTGAGCCAGGCCCTCACCCATGCCGCCAAGGCAGTACAGATCGTCGGCATGCACACGCTGAAGGAAATTGCCGAAGACCCAATGCTCAGCGGTCGCACGCTGCCAACGCGCTTGCAGGTGCTGGCGCAGCAGATGGCCGTGCATGATTGGACGACAGCGAATTATCCACAGGAGGGTGTCGAATACCATTCCGAAGAAGGGCAGGAAGCCCTTCTTCGGAATGGAGAACGCCGGTCTTCGGAATCCGAAGTCGGGCCGAAACCCGCGCCGGATGGCTCACTTCGGATTCCGAAGGAGGACCGTACAGTACGTAAGGACCGTATTGATGAAGTACGTACAATACCGCACGCGAAGGCACTGCAGAACCTGCGACTGCCCGAGCGCTTCCTGCGTTTGAAGGAAGAACAGCAGGCCGGCGCACTGATCGCTTTGCAGCAGGTGGATGAGACTCAGCGGCAGGCGGTGCTCGACGAGTGGGCAGCACGCTGCCGCAGCAGCACGGTGCGAAACCCGGCCGGCTACCTGTTCGGCATCATCCAGAAAGCGATTCGCGGAGAGTTCAAGGCATGGGCGGGCGAAGGCGGGTCAGCGCCGCCACTGACTCGAACCACGACGCTTGCACCGTCATCACCCCCTGCGCCCACCGGCACCAGCCGCGAGGCGGCGCGTGCTTATCTCGCGCAGCTAAGGTCAATACTGAGCGATTCCTAACCAAAGCGCTATCCCCAGGGGATGGGCAGCACAGGAAGCCTTCCGCAGCAAGTAAACCGGGCGGACACCGGAGGCGGTTTGTTGACTGACAGCCTTCCGGCCGCTGCCGATGCTGGCGACTCGTTCATTCACTGCGAGTCGTCTCCATGACCAACGAACCCCTGCAACTGAATCTCGGATCGCTGCGCAGCGCGATGTCGCTGACGCTGCATACCCACCACGCATCGCGCATCTGGCACGGCCGCGCACCGGCCGAGGGGCGCCCCGGCATCATCGGCCTCAACGGCTACATCAGCGTGATGAACAAGATGAAGCGTGGTGCGGAGCAGGACGATCCTTACTCGGATTGGTGGATGCTTCGTATTGAGGACAAGCTGACCGATACCAAGACCCGCTTGCAGACCTTGCGCGAACAGGTGGATCAGGCATTGGCCGACGTCCCGCCAGCGTTGTCTTTGGGCGAGAACATGAACATGCAGCCGATAAAGCTGCCACTTTTCGTCAACGCGCAGCTTGGCTTCATGGCGGTGTACCTGCTGGCTGACTACGACGACCTCGCGCGCAAGCTGATCCTGGCGCACCACACGGCGCTGATCGACCGCAGCACACTGGAGCGGTGGCTTAACGACGGCGCACATGCGCTGCGCAGCCTGTTCTCGTTGGCCCAGCAATACCGCTACTCTGGCACAACGCGTGACGACTTCGCGGCGAAGAACGCGGCGGCGCGGGCGGCGCTGGAGAAATTCGGCGAGCTGCCGCAGGACGTGCTCGAAGGCGCCCTCCGCTCGCGCTTTGCGCCACCTGTCGCACGGCGGGGGAACCGGCCCGAGGCACCGATCACGGAAGCCTTAGAATCAGGGATCGCGGGTGGCGCAGCCGACACCGCAGAGCAAGACGAAGGTGCCAAGGCATGACGGCAGCGTTCTTTTCCGGTCGTCCTGAGCGCTTCATCGCGTTGGGACAGGCGGACTTCCAGCGGCTGGAACATGCTGGCTACCTAAAAGGCCTTTTTCAACCTTTTAAAGGTAAGGGGAGTCTGGAGACCTGGGCCAGCCAATGCATATCGCTGCGCGACGAACTGATTGCTCTGGCTCTGCGACAGGTGTTGCCACAGGCACGGGCCTATCCCTTCAACCTGCTCGACGTGCAACTGGCTCAGCAGACGACTGGCGCAGGGACGACCTTCTTACGCTGGCGCAACCTCGACCGCTCGTCCATGGGCGTGGCCTTGTGGGAATCGCTGCTTGATCACTCCGCAACACCTGCCTCGCTGATCGACGACCTGTATGCGATGGAACTGCAGCGAATCGTGGTGAACATGCAGATCAGCCTGACCCACAGCATCGCCCGCCTCGCCCTGGAATGCGCCAGCAGAATGGAACAGGCCGAGGCGACTTATCTGCGGCGTACCCAAGGGCACGCCGCATCCATTCCCACCACCTCCAAGGAGTCATCATGAGCACGCACTTCGTCGGCGAGGGCAACATCGGTTCTGCGCCGGAGTACCGCGAATTCCCCAACGGCAACGACGAACCGCGCAGGCTGCTGCGCCTCAACGTCTATTTCGACAATCCCATCCCAAAGAAGGACGGCGAATACGAGGACCGCGGCGGCTTCTGGGCGCCTGTGGAGCTGTGGCATCGCGATGCTGAGCACTGGCAGTCGCTGTACCAGAAAGGCATGCGCATTCTGGTTGAAGGCCGCACCGTGCGCGATGAATGGGAAGATGCCGATGAAAACGAGCGCGTCACCTTCAAGATCGAGGCTCGGCGCGTCGGCATCCTGCCGTATCGCATCGACGCGGTGACGCTCGGCGCCAAGCCGACCGGGGGCCAGTGACCATGCATCGCGGGCGGCTGTAGCAACCGTCAAACGCCCGCCATGCACCAGTGGAACTATCCCCTGGGGATAGTTCCACTGAGATCCACCGAGTTCCAGCCGCCCTCCCGACACGAATCTCACTCCCCCCATACCGCCTCGATCCGTGCATATCGCTGCGGCAACCATTTCCCCGCCGATCACAAATCGGTGTCCATGCCGTCCGGCTTCCTTGCTGCCCGTCTCAACTGGCCTGGTCATGCTGTCGCTCACCTGATGAACCGCACATTCCCGAGGAGGCTTCATGCGTGTGTTCCTGTGCGAGAAGCCTTCGCAAGGCAAGGACATCGCCCGTGTGCTGGGGGCCGGCCAGCGCAGTTCCGGCTGCTACAGCGGCGTGGGTATCGTCGTGACCTGGTGCATCGGTCATCTGGTCGAAGCGGTTCCGCCCGAAGGCTACGGCGAGCAGTACAAGCGCTGGGCCATCGAGCAGCTGCCCATCATTCCTGAGCGCTGGCGCGTCGAGCCCAAGGCAGCGACCGCCGCGCAGTTCAAGATCGTCACGCAGCTCGTAGGCCAGGCCACAGAGCTGGTGGTCGCCACCGATGCCGACCGCGAAGGCGAGATGATTGCCCGCGAGATCATCGAACTGTGCGGCTACCGCGGACCGATCCAGCGCCTGTGGCTGTCAGCGCTCAACGATGCATCGATCCGCAAGGCGCTGGGCGCGCTGAAGCCATCGGCCGAGACGCTGCCGCTGTACTACTCGGCCCTGGCCCGCTCGCGTGCCGACTGGCTGATCGGCATGAACCTGAGCCGGCTGTTCACCCTGCTCGGACGGCAGGCCGGCTACACCGGGGTGCTGTCGGTGGGTCGGGTGCAGACGCCGACGCTGAAGCTGGTGGTGGATCGCGACCGCGAGATTGCGAGCTTCGTCTCCGTTCCGTTCTGGGCCGTCGAGGTGATGCTGTCCCATGCGGGGCAGTCCTTCACGGCGAGCTGGACGCCGCCGCAGGGTTGTACGGACGACGCCGGCCGCTGCCTACAGCAACCGGCCGCCCAGCAGGCCGCGGAACACATACGCGCCGCCGGCAGCGCCCAGGTGGTGTTGGTCGAGACTGAGCGCGTGCGCGAAGGTCCGCCGCTGCCGTTCGACCTAGGCACGCTGCAAGAGGTGTGTTCCAAGCAGTTGGGGCTGGACGTGCAGGAGACCCTGGACATTGCCCAGGCGCTGTACGAGACGCACAAGGCAACGACCTATCCGCGCTCGGATTCCGGCTACCTGCCCGAGAGCATGCTGGCCGAGGTGCCGGCCGTTCTCGACAGCCTGCTCAAGACCGATCCAGCCCTGCACCCCTTGATCAATCACCTGAACCGTAATCAGCGCTCGCGTGCCTGGAACGACGCCAAAGTCACGGCGCACCACGGCATCATCCCGACGCTGGAACCGGCCAATCTCTCGGCGATGAACGACAAGGAGCTGGCCGTCTACCGACTGATCCGCGCGCATTACCTGGCGCAGTTCCTGCCGCACCACGAGTTCGACCGGACGGTGGCGCAGCTCGCTTGCGGCGGGCAGTCGCTGCTGGCCGTCGGCAAGCAGATCGCCGTCGCTGGCTGGCGCCAGGTGATGGCGGAGCCGGAGGAAAACGACGCGGATGGCGACGACGCCCAGCGCAGCCAGATGCTGCCTGCGTTGCGAGCCAGCTTGTCCTGCCAGCTCGGCAATGTCGATCTGAAGGCGCTGAAGACTCTGCCGCCCAAGCCCTACACGCAGGGCGAGCTGGTCAAGGCCATGAAGGGCGTCGCAAAACTTGTCACTGACCCCCGCCTGAAGCAGAAGCTCAAGGACACGACGGGCATCGGCACCGAAGCCACGCGCGCCAACATCATCGGCGGCCTGCTTGGTCGCAGCTATCTGCTGAAGAAGGGCCGCGCCATCCATGCCTCGGATGCCGCCTTCACCTTGATCGACACCGTGCCGGCGGCCATTTCCAACCCAGGTACGACAGCAGTCTGGGAGCAGGCGCTGGACATGATCGAGGCCGGCCAGATGACGCTGGACACTTTCATCGCCAGGCAATCCGCCTGGGTAGCTCAACTCGTGCAGCAATATAGCGGCGCGACGCTCGCCATCAAACTGCCGCCATCTCCCTCCTGCCCACAGTGCGGCGCGCCAATGCGCCAGCGCACCGGCAAGAACGGCGCTTTCTGGTCGTGTAGCCGCTACCCGGATTGCAAGGGAACGCAACCGGTCGATACCTCGACAGGCAAGCGTGGAGCGCCGCGCAAGCAGCCGGCTTCCCGCAAGGCGTCCTGACGCCGAGGAATCCCTTCGCCACGCCGGCCGTTTCTAGCGGCGGGGCCAACCTCCCGCGCAATGCGGGACTCCCCAGCACACGTCCCCTTCTGCAACGGTGTGCACGTCTGGCTCCCCAACGACGGGCTTGCGAGACGAGAAGGCCCTTTCTCCGCAAATCGCGTCTGCCGCGGCTCCTTTGATCGAGATGCTTCCGTCGATGACGAAGGGTCTCCTGACGCCTGGCGGGCCTGTGTCATAGCGAGCCGTCAGGAGACCCCTCGGGTCGACGGTATTCAGTGCCGGTGCCCGCCGGCGGAACAATGGGCTCCCTTTGTGCGCGGATGTGTGCCGAAGGATGTCGACCCAAGCCACGACACGGGTCGAGTGCGATTGCTGATGCAGCGAGCGGCTTTGACGACGGCCGGGACTGCCACAGCCCACAGGTGGTTTCTCTCCTCTCCGGCTGAAGGCTCAAGGGCCTTCGGCCTGTTGGTCTTTGTTTGATCCTGGTCGGTGTCGCTCAGCCTCAACGCGGCCCTTGTGCAATGCGCATTCCTCGAAGACGCCAGTGATGCGTCGTCTCCATCCTGCAGTCATGCGCTGCTGACTGCCGTCAGCACCATGCCCAGGCAGCTCCGGTCTTCAAGGTTGCAACGCGGTTCGCCGCGTGGATCGAACCAGTCCGCCTCGCATCACCCACCGCGGACAGGCGTCTGCATGACGCCGATGCCGTTCTTGTTCAACCCTTCGGGAGGTATCCGCTCCCGTCTGGGTGTGGGGCTCCCGGTCCTTCAACCAGGAGAACCCCATGTCCCTTGCATCCGCATCGACGCCATTGAGTGCCGTACAGGCCCGTGCCGAAGCCATTGGCTATCTGGCCCCGGCCTGCACCGGCAAGCGCCTGCCTCTGCAGGTGCGCCACTGCGCCGCCGGCAACTACATCGGCACCGCCGATGAAGACGGACCGGTGTCCCGAGAGTCCGTCGAGCACTTCCGCTCGCAGCACGCCGCCGACCACGCCCTGGCAACAGGCCGCTGGCAGCAACGCATCCACCCCTGACGTCCACTCACCAGGAGCCATTTCATGAACCAGTCCTTGCCCCAAGACGTACTTGATCAGATTGCCGCGGAAGAACGGCACTTCGCCGTAGCCCCGCAGGCCTTTTTCGCGGCGTGGAAGCGCGGTGCGGAAATCGCCGGCCCCGAATGGTTCGGCGACGGCACGACCGAAGGCCTGCAGCGCGCCACCAGCAAGTGGGATC
>Ga0302250_1002203_pt1 | contig 12558 bp, 15 predicted proteins | sample AAG_RA_Asp_MG_FD_193536 | JGI IMG/M metagenome (GOLD analysis project Ga0302250, IMG submission 193536) | Enriched activated sludge microbial communities from anaerobic digester in WTTP, New Holstein, Wisconsin, United States - AAG_RA_Asp | ecosystem: Engineered > Bioreactor > Anaerobic >... | reverse complement strand
CGAATTTCCGGCATATTAATTACAAATGCATTTTTGCTATATGATCGTTTTGTGCGAAAATTATTTTAAGGCAAAAATGCAAAAAGGGTAAGCATGGTACTTATCGAAATTGCGCAAAAGAGAGGGCGGATGAATGATTCTATTCTTCGATTTCCCGGAGCAGTTTTAGAATTGGAGACGGTTATGGATGAGCTGCAGGCTCAAATCAAGAAGCTCACAAAGATTGAGATGAGCGACGATGGGACGCCTGTTGTGAGCGGATTCTCAGATGAACAGGCAGTTGCCAGGCTTCAAAATGAGCTGAATGAGACTCGATCACAGAGAGATGAGCTGATGGCGATCATCGCGAGAATTGAAAATGTCTTTGCAGAGCACGAAAAGTTGCCCTGCTCAATGGAGACGATCGACGACAGAATCAAGGAAATTGGGCAGATAGGAAGGGATATGCAGACCAGATTAAACGCTATTGTTATCGATCTAATTGTACACAACCGGGCTATAACTCTCCCTGAAATTTGGTCTCATCCAGATATAAGGGAGCTGGAAGATGGAAGAGCAGAATCGATAAGGGCTGGCGCGATGGAGTTGGAAGAGCTGCAGAAGCTCAAGGTTGCACTGGAGCCTCATTTGAGAGATGAGGATGGGCTATGCGATAGGGCATTCTATCCGCACCACTACCAACCGGTCATGAATCCAGCAAGAATTAGCGAGATGAGTCTATGAAACATGACGAATATCAATATCTTGAAGCCACATTGTCAGGCAGGAGGGCCCGAGATCCTGAATTCGAAGCAAAAATGAATGTGGCTGATCCGCGAGTTGAAGAGCGACAGCGCTTGATCGATTCAAAAACGCCAGAAGAAAGAGAACTAGAGCAGCGACGGTATTCACTGGATACGTATGGGGCGGAGCATATGAAAAGATATGCGCGGCCCATTGTTACCGATAAGCCGCTTGGGGAGCTGGAAATTCCTGGGGATCAAATCCGGAGAGATACCCCTCAGGCCCGAGGGCACAATGACAAGAAGGAGGAGCGCAAGAATGCATCTCCTCAGCAGCTCAAGGGCCACAGTGGAGGAGAGAAGCCTGGTCCCTGGCGGGATGCTAATGGCAGGCTCATTCTGCAGAATCATTCAGCCTGTCCGATAAAACAAGTTTTAAAAGTCATGTAGGGCTATAATTAGCCCTAATTTATAATTTCTAGAATCGATTTTAAAGGCCATTATTTTTCCCGGACGGACAAATCCCTTGTAGAAAGGCTGTTTCGGCCATACTGCCGAGGCTGGTATGGCCTGCTCTCGATTACAGCAGGTTTGCTATGCTTCATGCGCGGGATTCCGTAAAAAGTTGCCTCTTCATCAAGCTGTACGGGCCCTCTGCGATTGAAAATAGCGTTAACCCGAACGTCTCTATCTAGATGGCGACGCTCGCGATAGGGACGGCTTTCTGTGCACGGCACCATGGGCGGCTGAGAGCGCTCCAGCTCCTGCAGGGCGGCCTCTTCCTCAAGCAGCTCTTCTTTAAGATTCTCTCCAATTTTGATCATCTCTTTTCTTAACAATTGTTCATTCGCGAATAGCTCTTCTGCTATCTTTTTTGCTCTTTTGGGGATGGCAGCTATTGGTCTTTCTGTGATGGGCGGCTCTTGCTGTTGATTTTCTGTTTCAGGGGCTAAAAGGCAGGTGGTAGACCCATGCATGATTCTGAAAATGTGGGCCTGAAGTATTTGAGCACCTTCCGGGCTTCTGTAGCCCTTTTCATTGAGCTGCTTAGCTGCACCACTTTGACCAAAACTTTTGACATAAGAGTTAACGATTTCTTGAGTAGCTTCCAGAGATAATTTTTGCATAGATTTGTAATTAAACGCTTAGCATAAATGCCTTTCTGCATATAGCAAAGCTATAAGCTGCTATGGCTCGTTTGTATTTTCTGGAAAATTTTTCAAAAAAATTTGGGGAGGGGTCTATATGATAGTAGATATGCCAATTTTTATAAATATCATCAGAATACCTGTAAATATATGATAAAAATATAGATGTTATAATATGAGTATTTATATAGTATTGTCTATTTTCTTGGGATATGCATGGAATTTCTGTGCTCCTCGGGACTCCCCTCCCTGCAGGAGGCCCTTACTTGCAAAAAACCCCTCCCGGTGCTGATATTTCGATTCGTGCCGTCTGCTGCTGTCGAATATACCGGCTGGCGATCTATATTCCTGGCAGGATTACTATGTGCAAGCTGCAGGCTACCAGGCCTGGTAGAATGCCGCCTTATATACCCGAATATTATTATAAAGGTACTTCTGCCTCGATAACCATAGGTATGCGCTCCGGGAAATGGTGTTATCGGAATCGATAGCAGTGACCGGAGGGGATCAGTATGCAGAGGTCGATCAAGTGCGCTTGTATGCTGTTCCATAGTCTATGGAATGGTCAGTTAGCCACAAGAGGTTTGGGGGGTTGTTGAGCTATGGTCTGCAAGTTCTATATTTTGCTATGTGCAACTTGCAGAGTTTGGGGCCCGAATGCGATCAGATGAGAGAATGTGGCCACAGATAGCTATTTGGGGCCGGGATGGAGTGAGTGGAGATGTTATGCAGTTTGGACAGGCATGAGCCGTGCATAAAATACTGTTTTAATAGATTGAATATTGTTAAAATATTTTTAATGATCCACCCGATAAATACCGTTTAGGACGACTTACTTACAACTTAGTACTAACTTGCATGATTTGAGGTCCACTGATAGTGTTTTTGCTTTACGAAAATTAGTGTCTTATATCAAGTAAACAGTTCGCTTGTATTGTATTACGACGATAGTGTTTTTTCATCTCAATAAGTAATATCTCCTTTATAGCCACAATGAGAGGAGGGAAAGCTCAAATTGCATTATGTAGTTCTTATCTTGTCCCTTAAGTTTTCTGTCATCCTGATAACATAATAGAACTCATATTAATGCTTCTTTTGCCAATTCAGGTACCTTGGACAACTTTTTTTTTCAATTAGACTGTTTTAAACCTTTCTTCCTTTGCCTTCATCGGAGAAAACAGTATCTGTAAACATCGAGGCAAGAAAGACAACTTTTTAGCCACAAACCATTTTATATCTCTTTTTTTCTTTTCCCCTCTCCCACTTTTTTCTTCTTTTTTTTCAAACTTGTAACAAAAAGGTTTATGGGTAAAAAGTTGTCCATCTTGTCTTGAAGTCGCCCACTTCCCCTTTTCTTCTTGTGGGCCTCTTTTAAACTTGTATTATTGGTTATTTTGGCAAAAAAAGTTGTCCAAGGTACCTGAATTTGCAAAAGGAGCGTTATTAGAGGTTCTTTAGTCCTCTAATAACTCAGTTTTCCTATCAAGTTCGATAAGTGCTCTCCAAGTTGAGAGCATTTCTTCCCATCCTTTCTTAAGAGATACGCCTCTTAGAACAGCAGGTTTGACAGCTCCAGCATCTTCTAAAGCCACAAGAGGAGGAATGTCTTTAGCTTTGGTGCTTCTATCCTTTTCTCCTATGCCGATCTCTTTTAGAGCATCATTAAACGTAGTCATCGAGACCGGGGGTATCTTACGAGCCTGAAGATAAATCTCCAAAAGCTTGAAGATATCAGCCTTGCGAGTCTCTTTGCTCATATCCTCCCTTCGGGTTATCATGTTCATGAATTCTGTCACTTCATTAAGAGGAGTTGCCATCGAGTCATATCGAACTCTGTTCTCCTCAAGTGTCATCTTCAAGCTGTAATGGTTTCCATTCCTTTTAACTCTGGCAAGCCCTTCAAGGAAATGATTCAATATACCTGATAGCTTCCGAGGGTCCGAGGTGAGCTTTTTCACTAACTCAGGATCGGCATGATAGCAATTAAGACCTAAAACTCCGGTCTCCCTCTCCTCATTAGTCAACTCGTTCTCCAGTTTGAAGGAATTAGGAGCCGAGGCAAGGATCCACTTGGAATAATATCCTTGATCGTTCTTATTAGCTGAGGCTGCCAATAGGTTAGCACCACAAAGACCTTTGCAGTATAGATTGGTATCTACAGGCATGCCGTACTTCTTCATGATATTAACCGGGAACCCTCCGAGCCATGCCTTAAAGAACTCGGTATTTCGTAGAGATTCGTTACTTATGTCGTCCATGACATTAAATAGCATGCGCCACATCTTGAATGTGTGATAAGGCATTCCCATTTGTTTAAGAGAAATTGTAGAGACGTTTTCCTTTCCGGCTACCTTTAGAACTATTTCAAATAAGGTTGTCTTGCCGTTCCTGGTATCTCCGACCAGGCAAAAGATCTTATCTAACTCCATAGTTCGGAGAAAACCAGTACCTACATGTTCTTGGAAAGTTAGCCGTTCTTGTTTATTTGGTATAATCTCCTCTTCGGCTTTCAAGTACTCAGGCGGCACCGGGGCGGAAGGGTCAAAGACGGCACCTATCTTATGGATTACAAAAACGTCCTTGAACTCATCCCCTGAAATATCCACCACTTCACGGCTTACGGAACTGAACACTATTCCGTTAGCATCCATGAGAAGATCGGGCCTTCGCTCAAAGTCTTTCAGTGAGATAATATTCTCGCTTTCATGCTCGATCTTGCTATAAACATCTTTTAGCACGGATGGAGTTGTCTGATCTCTTCCCCCAAACTTCTGAGCTATGGCACCTAACTCCAGTTCTTCCATTTCTCTCCATCCTCCTGATGGTTCTTTGACTAGAACGGTGCCGGTTTCCTTAACGATTCGCAGAGTATAGTTTTCCAAAATAGCATCAACTATACGAGCTGCAAGGCTCTTCCCTTTCTTTCTTCCCTTGCCCATGGGAGCATAGGCCTCTTTGACAAATTCAAGAGCTGCCTGAATTGTGCGCTGTCGGTAATCAGCTCTCTTAACCCATTTCTCACGTTGTCCTAGGGCGGAATTACTGAAAAGTCTTTCAAGCTGGAGGGGGTCCTTGCTGTAGAACGCCAATTTGTTCATCAGAGCCATATCTGCTGAGCTGTCATCATCTCCATAATCTGAGGCATCCCCGGTCATGTACAGATTCCGGAACTTTTCCCCGGCGGGCCCCTTCTCATTGCATGCCAGGGAAATTATCTCTTCATCCGATAGACAACTCGCGGTGGCGGCCACAGAAGTTGATGAAGGGGTAAGGGGAGACGATGCGGCCTTGCGGTCTGGAAAAGTCTCGCGATAGAATTCTCTGAGCACTTCCTCCCTGAAGTTTACTGGCAGCTTCTTGCCGTCTAAAACGTTACCAGTGACTGTAAAAAATCTAGAATGATCATAAATCTCAATATTCTTCTTTGAATCTTTACATTTTTTGCCGTTCTTTTTTCCAAAAATAATGATATGAATGCCTTTTTCGGAGGGTGAGATCTCAGTGTATGAGGCAAACCTATCCGCTACCTGTCGGGCCCTTTGCCAATCTTCGGAGGTCTCCAGATGATCTATATCCACCCCAGCAAAATTCCGGCCTGTCTCTTCATATCCGAGCACGAACCCGAGACCATCAAAATCGCCTTCGTAAAAACGAGCTACAACTTCATCAAATGAAGCCCATGTAGATGGATCTGTGGTATTCGCCTTCTGATCATTTTTGGCATTGTAGGGAACCTTGCCAAAACGAGGTTTGCCCTCTCCATCGACCTTAGGCTCCCCTGCCGCGTAGATAGGATCTGACTTCCACAGAACCCATCTCTTTGTGGCCTTCATCTCATCAGGGATCGCCTCCAAGTTCGGCCCCTCCGGGAAGGAAAAGCTTTTATCAGAAAGCGACTCTTTACTCATCTATTGACACTCCTAAGGAGGTGTCTGAGGCGAGGGTTGGCTTAATTTCGTCTCCAACGATTTTGTAGGTACGCCCTCGTCTCCTCGCGCTTATCTTTTGCCCACATTCCCGTGTTTTGCGAGGGTCCCCAGGCTGAGCGAAAACTAAACGGCCTTCGCGATATTGATCCAATCCAGCAACTGTCAGTTGCCTAACGACTTCAGCACGGGAAAGTTTTGTCTCGTCAACAATGCAATCAATTTCATCAAGTAAAACTTCTCCTGGTCTGCATGTAATTTGTGGTAATCGACTCATATAATTCGTCTCCGATTAAAGTGTAGAATGTCCTAGGTATATATATTTTTTCTATAAAATTTTTCTCTAAGTATAAATACTATAGTACCCTATAGTGATGATTTAAGAGAAAATGCAGGATGCATTCAACCAAAAATTATTTTAGTCATCAAATCTATTTTCTCAATTGAATGCCAGAGTTTGCGCGAAGTGTTCTATCAATCAAAAAAATCGGCCCAATTTGCCCACTTCTCAATGAGGGCCAACAGCTACCAGCAGGCCTTAGCGACGAGCAGCGCTTATGCCTCACTCAAGGCCGCCTGGCAAAAGATTTTGGCATGAGCATAAAAATCGTAAAGCTTCCCTAATGCTGAGGTAATCTATTTGGAAAAATCTAAAGAAAATATTTTCGTTCTTCTCCTGCCAGACGAAGAAGAATTCAATATTTTGGATAGTGACAAGAAATCTTTTGCTCAGCTAGTTGGTATTGCTCCTTAAATTTTCCTATCGGAGGCAGCTCTCCTCGCTTCCTCAACTCTGCAATAAGATTTAATACGTGGTGAGTTTGCCATCTAACCGTTCGGCAAGGCCGTTTATACCCCATTCTGTCAAGTTCGCTGGCTATTTTCCTGGCAGGAAGGCCTTCAAGCTTCAATCTCTTAACATCTAAAAGTATATTTTCAAGATCATTATGGTCTAAGATCGACATTTACGCCACCAACTGAGGATATTGAGCGCAAAATATATAAATTATAACGCTGTACTTCAGAATGAATTCCTTCGTGAGAAGGGGATAAACCCCTTCTCTCCAAAATCGATAGGGGGAGAAAACATGCATCTCCTCGATTTTATCCATGAAAAAAACCGGGGGCTCTTTGAGATTTCTGCCCCCCGCCTCTCAAAATTTCAAGATTTGCTTTTCTTAATAAGCTCTGCAGAAGGCCCGGAAGAAGTGGAGATCTTAGGGGTATCATGTGTGTATGATGCATAAGGCGTATATACATGTATAGCATGTATACCATTTGCAGCGACGTAGGCAAGGAAGTGGAATGAGATGGCAAGAGCCCTTAGACTTGGATTAACTCTAAGTGAGGAAGATGCAAAGGTGTTTTGGCAGAGCGAGGAAGCTTACGCCGTAACACCGCAACAGAAGCTTCAGCTTAAAGAAGCGCAACGGATTTATCAGTCCCATCCGATTAAGTTCTAATGGCCCCCTTCAAATGGGATGATATCCGCGTTGAGCCATTGAACAGCGATCACAATTTTAGTGAATTCTTTTGTGCTAGTGAAGATTTGAATGATTTTATAAAAAATGATGCCCGACGTGAGCAGGAGTGCATGCTAAGCAGAACCTACTTATTTTCTTATGAAAAAGATATTGTTGGTTTTGTCTCTCTAAGTGCAGATTCTGTCTCTGCACTGCGTTTAATAGGTGAGGACTTAGTAAGAAAAAAGGATAGCAGTAAATCACTATATTCAAATCTTCCATGTATTCTGATAGGCCGTCTGGCGGTGGTAGAAAAATATGAACGTCAAGGCATTGGAACCAATATTCTATACTGGGCAGTTGGACTCATAACCAATGTAGTCTGCAAATCAGTAGGATGCAGATACATAACTGTAGACCCTAAAAAAGACGCTCTCGATCTCTATCTGAAATCTGGTTTAGGATTCACCCAAATGGAAGCTATAAAGGCCAAAAAACTAGAGACAAGATATTATATAAACATATACAAACTTCTTAATAATTGAAACCGTTCGCCTGAGTTGTTTTTTGTAGGCTAGATAAAGGTCCGAGGAGGATAGTTCTATGACATTATTGAATATCTTAAGTAAAAATGTCATAGATTAAAACCCCTAGACTTGTGAAGATAACCAAGACATAATGAATAAGCTAACCATAAATAAACATCCAATAGCGCATAAAAGAAACATAGTCTTAAAAATTGTTGAACCAGAGTCGAAAAATCCCCCAATAAATGCAAGGAAAAGACCTACACAAACCATGATCATTAAAGGCAGCGCTTGATTATAGTCTTGATCGATTTTATCGGCTTGATAGACGAAATATACCGTCATTAAAAAACCAGCTATCATTAGGGATTGAGAATTACTACCCATATTCTCCATTTATTTTTTGACCGGATATAAGCATTATGAACCGATTGTTTCATTTGGCAACGGTCCGGAGTGAATATCTATAAGACTGAAAGAATAATATCGAATTGCTATTATAATAGAATCTAGACCGAATCGCTATTAGCAGGTCAACTAAAGCAAGCATCAAACATTAGTATCCTGCTCGGACTGACAGAAATGAGATCAAACTTCTTTTAAACTCTATCTCAGAAGCTTAGAGCGATTCTCCTGGCAGACCGTTGCCAAAGGTCACAATGAACATCCTTCAGATCATCAACCTTCGCGGTTAATCTGGTGGTTTGGCGGCCATCGTTAGGCCTATGGCCGCACCTCAGAGCAGGCCAAAGGACCTCAGCTCTCCTCATGGCCCGTATGGTCTCCTTCCTGCTGACAGGCTCACCTCCGGCTCCTGAGAATAGTATCCTGACTTGCTGCGAATCTATGGCTATCTCCTTACGTTGCGGGCCTTCTTGGATTGTGACCTTGATGTAATCGATGATCTGAAGGGCGCGGGCTTGGATCTTTGAGCAGACTTGAATCACCTTGCTCCCCTCTTGTGGCCTGCTCTTCAGAGCTTCTCTGAGCTTCGTTAAGAGCTGTTTGAGGTACGCAAAGATGAGCAATAGCTTCTCAGTAGGAGATCTTGTGGCCTTGAGGCTGGCGGATGCCCTGGCGATCCACCTGGCAAGCTCCCTTCCCCTGAGGATTCCAGCCTCTTCCACAAGGGTGGCGGTTTGGTTGAAGAAGTCCGTTGCCTCCCTCAAAACAAGCTCCAGCTCTGATGCTGGAATTTCAAGAATAGGATCGTCCATTAGAGGTTGCATCCTCGGACCCTCCCATCTAGCGGAACTATTATATCCTTGAAATGCTCTCTATCTCTTAGTGCGGTGATACCCTCCGGTATGCTTGGTAGGCCAACCGGAGGCTCATCCTTGCTTATCACTTTTGAAGCCTCCATTTTATTACTATTGGTTTGCTATAGCATCATATTAATTTAAAGCTATTCCTCAATCCGTGTTAATGAAGGTAGCCGGATGATTATGTCTTCCTTAACCTGCTCCCACAGGTCTTTATAAACAAAGCAAATTTTCAAGTTTTTTTAATTCTTCTAACAAATTCTTCTTGGTCTTTTTATTAAAATTCTCTTTTAGTGTATCGGAACGCCTAAGTTCTTTGCCATTTTCAAGCGATAGTCCCTCCGTACAATCATGTTCTATTGCATCCCTTACCCTTTTTGCTTCATAATTGTAATTCTGTATTTTAAAGTAAATATCATTTAATTCAATTGCTTTATCCTTGAAAAGAGCAACATCTCCTGAATTAACAAGAGAATTCCATGCATCTATTGGAACTAAATTTACCGTTCCATTTAAAAGTTCTATTGAATATTTCACTTCATGAAGAAGCAATTTTCTAAAAAATGATTTTCTATTATTCTCCAGTCTTTTTCTCCATATTTCATTTACCCCAAATCCAAGAAGTACACCAAAAAATGCACCAATTAAAGGTCCTATAATTGTATTCGTCCACGGAGGAGTTGATTGGTTTACTATTAGAAAGTCGAATGGCATTTTTTCATCCCCTCCAAAAACTCCACCAATGCTTTTTCTTAGCTTCTTCCTGACTTGGCGGCAAGGAGAGCTGACTGATCGATTGGGTGAGCTGGCTTACATGCCCCCTCAGGAAATCAATTTCGCCCTCTTTAAGCTTCATAGCCTCAGTGATCTTTTCTTTCTCTACCTTGCACCGCTCCAGCTCTTCTTTGCACCGCGCAAGATCGGCTTCCATCAGGCTCTTATCTTCCTGCAGCTTAGTTAACTTGCTCCTTAGTTGCTCTATGTCGGTGCTACTTTGCTCCTGAGTGCGCCTTAGTTGCACCAACTCTCTCCAGGTCTCTTCCCTTTCGGTGCGTGCTTGCTCCAGCTCAAGACGTAGATTCTCAATATTTCCGCCCTCTTGGTGCAAGATAGACTCTATTGCGGTGCTAACCCATTGAGCCCTACTGATGCCCTTTTCTTTAGCATCCTGATCTATCTGCTCCAGGGTTGGTTCATCAACCGGTGCATAGATTCTAGACATGTGGTGCATCCCCTCTTCTATTCGGTGCAATTACTACTATGGGCGGTGCAATAGATTATAGTTGCGGTGCAAAAACGGTGCATGGAAAAAAGGCGGAAAATTCGCGTATGTGAGCTGCTGAAAAACGCTAATATGCGGCGCAATGGCCTGCTGAGGCTAAAATGCGCCATTATACTGTCGATTTTTGCGAAAATTCTCAGTAGCATTCACTCGATAAAACTATAAGGCTGCATACTAAAAAGATAGTTATGTATAAAATAAGAGATTTTGACGAATGGTGTTCTTTTATTGCTTCCTTAGGGATTTTATTCTTTTTTATAGGTCTTTTATTATATGTTTTTTCTTCATTCTATAACTGGGCTGCATTTTTAATTGTTGGTGGCCTTATCGTACATTATTTGGCTGACAAAAGAGCCAAGCAAAAGAGCTGGCATGAGGCTAATGAGATTGTACCAATAAGAAAATGGGATGAGGTAATCACGGTCTTGAAAATAAAGAGTACTTTTATTGAAGCCGGATATGATCCAAATGAGGCAAATGAAATGACCCGAATTGCGGTAAAGATACTCAAAGATTGGTCAAATGATTGGACTGTAATGGGTCCTACAAAATTCGCTGAGGTCATTCAGGCTGTAAAAGCATTGAGGTACCGATAGCGGTGTTCGTTAGAGTCAGTCGGATACAATCGGGCTCCTCATGCCGTCGCTCCCTTTTTGCTTCACGCCACTATCTTCTCCCTAAGTTAGCTCGTTAATGGGCCGAATATACCGAAAAGCTTTTACCAGGCGAATACTTAGTATATGTTGTTAATAGCTCACAGGCGGCGGGGACTTTGTCCCCTCGAAAACAGCGGGCAACCGCTTGCCGCCTGGTTAATTACTACCTATTATCACGCTTGATTTTGTCTAGAATTTCCTCAAGGTCAATGAAGCGATCTGCCAATCGTATCAAGTCTTTGCTGATGCCCTGGCTTCTGAAGTACGCAACTTCTACGATTAATCCACGTCTCTGAATTTCATCTATTGCTTTGTGATAATCCAGATCGCCGGATACGATTGTGGCTACATCATAAGCTCCAGTTGTTGCCAGAGATAGCATGTCAGATACTAAGGCAACGTCTACGCCTTTTTCTACATCCCTTTCGATAGTGGTAGTCTCTCCGCAATTTTCACATTTGAATTCGAATTTCCTTTTTCTCAGAGGTATAATCGAATTCTTAAATCCTGAATATTCCAAATAATGATAATAGCTCATCTCTTTGTCTATCGCCTTTTTTAATTCAAGATCATTGTTTGGGTTAGATGGTATCGAGTTGTAATAGTACACTCTTTTTAGTTTACGTCCTTCTGCTAATGCATCTCTAAGCTTAACGCAATCAACCTGTACATGGAGCTTGCGTGCTCCACCCATCAGGTTTTGGCCGTCAATAAAGATCATTAAGCGGTCTTCTGTCATTAAGATCGATTTGGTATCTTGTAAAATATACAGGTTGCGGGCCGCCGTCGCGTATGGCCTACTGAGAGGGGCAGGCATCAATCTGCCTACTCTTCATCTATATCCGCAAAGGTAATCCCATGATCCCCAGGGTAAGGCTCCTTGTGCAAGTTTCGCCCAAAGAAGATCTCTTCAGGTATCCCCTCAGGGAATGCATCGCACGCTGAAGGTTCATCAAATCTTTCGTTATCTTCATCTTCATCGTCGAAGTAATGTTTGCAGTGCATACAAGGGCTATAGTCAAAGAACTCTTCTGCAGCCTCTAAGAGATTTCTATCCTGCTCTTTAGTTAATTTCATATTTCAGCTCTCCGGCCTTGATCATTCTGGAAATAGTGGCGCTTGTAGTTGCCTTTGGGTAGCCTATCTTCCTTGCGATCTCTGCTCTATTTCTCTCTCCTTCATTCCAAAAAGTCTTGATCTGCTCTAAAGCATCAGGATTCTTTGATAATTGTTTACTCTTTTCGATAGCAGTAGACGCGCCGCACTTGTGGTTGGATTTTTGGACTTTTAGGCTCTTTTTGTCGCGAATGCATTTTAAGATTGTATGAGCTTCAGGGCTCAAATTCTCTAGAACCATTGCGGATAGAGTATTTTTGAGGTTATCATGTCTAACTAGCGCTTCAACCTTTAATGCATTGTATGTATCAATATCTAAAATCACTCTTCGAATTTCCGGCATATTAATTACAAATGCATTTTTGCTATATGATCGTTTTGTGCGAAAATTATTTTAAGGCAAAAATGCAAAAAGGGTAAGCATGGTACTTATCGAAATTGCGCAAAAGAGAGGGC
>Ga0302250_1002202_pt1 | contig 12562 bp, 10 predicted proteins | sample AAG_RA_Asp_MG_FD_193536 | JGI IMG/M metagenome (GOLD analysis project Ga0302250, IMG submission 193536) | Enriched activated sludge microbial communities from anaerobic digester in WTTP, New Holstein, Wisconsin, United States - AAG_RA_Asp | ecosystem: Engineered > Bioreactor > Anaerobic >... | reverse complement strand
GAACTTGCTCAGGTGTTAGCGGATGACGTGACGCAGGAACGGATCAAGGATGTGGTTGCTGGTGCGGTCGCCAGATGGAAGTCCGGCTGGGGCAAGAGGAAGGTGCAGAATGAAAGTCAAAGCTGAACTTGATTTGAAGGTCGAGATGGGTGGCGTGTCGCATGACGGCACCGGCTGTCAGGGCTATTTGCCAGAAGGTACTCGGTACGAGGATATTGTCCGGGTGTTCGGCCAGCCACAGCTTGGCAGATCGCTTGATGGCAAGATCAAGGCGGAGTGGGTGGGCAGGATCAACGGATTGGTGTTCACGATTTACGATTACAAGTCATCGCTTGATCCGGATCGGAACACCGACTGGCACGTTGGTGGGAAGCATAAGTTTGTAGCAGAGTTGGTAAATCTTTACTTCCAGAGTTGCTAAAAAATATTGATTTTTGCTAACTTTATGATATAAATAAACTTAACAATTTGGATACAAGTCCCGAGTTCGAAGGAATAAATCCCGGACTTTAAAAAAGAAAAACCTTCGTTGGTTACTATGACCAGCGGAGGTTTTTTTATTTTTTATAGCATTTGAACCGTAATCTTGCTATAATACTGTAAATATGGATTTATTACTATTCTAGCAACGTTATCTGTTTCAGGAGTTTTTCCTATGAAAAATAAAACCAAAATGAAAAAAACAACGATTGAGCTTACGGAGGAGCAGTATTTTTTCTTGAAAGAAAAATCTCTTTTTCTCCAAAAGAAGCGGAAGCATTATTCGATCGTATCCATCATTAGGGATTTAATCGAAGCGGATCGATTGAAGTGGAATAAGGAGAGGCAGTGAATATGGCAGAAAAAACCGAAAAGAAAATGAACGGCACCTTTGAGAAGAATCTTTTTAAGGCGGCTGACAAGCTTCGCAAAAATATGGATGCCGCTGAGTATAAGCACATCGTTTTGGGTTTGATTTTTCTCAAATACATTTCCGATTCATTTGAGGATTTGCACTCGAAGCTTTTGGCCGGTAAAGGAGACTATGAGGGTTCAGATCCCGAAGACGCTGACGAATATCGTGGCGAAAATGTCTTCTGGGTTCATAAGAAGGCACGTTGGGGATATTTGCATTCAAGGGCAAAACTTCCCTCTATTGGCAAAGATGTCGATGAGGCGATGGAGGAAATCGAGAAAGAAAATCCTACTCTTAAGGGCATCCTCCCGAAGGTATATGCTAGACCAAATTTAGATAAAGCATCTCTCGGCGGTCTTATTGATCTTATCGGTAACATTGCATTGGGAGATGAAGCGGCAAAATCAAAAGATATTCTTGGCCGGGTCTACGAATATTTTCTTGGAGAATTCGCTTTGGCTGAGGGTAGAAAAGGTGGTCAGTTTTATACACCTAAAAGTATTGTTCAGCTACTGGTTAATATGATCGAACCTTTTAAGGGACGAGTTTTTGATCCTTGTTGTGGATCAGGCGGTATGTTTGTGATGAGTGAAAAGTTTGTTAAGGAGCATAGGGGACGTCTCGACGACATTGCTATTTATGGACAAGAAAGCAATCAAACTACATATCGTTTGTGCCGGATGAACCTTGCTCTTCGTGGTATTGATGGATCGCAAGTTATTTGGAATAACGAAGGATCGTTCTTGAAAGATCTTCATTCCGATCTGAAAGCCGATTACATATTAGCAAACCCCCCGTTTAACGATAGTGACTGGAGCGGTGAATTATTGCAAAAAGATGGTAGGTGGCAATTTGGTGTTCCACCGGCTGGAAATGCAAACTACGCATGGTTGCAACATTTTATTTATCACTTATCACCCAATGGCATAGCGGGAATAGTTTTGGCGAAAGGATCGCTTTCCTCAGACTCTAATAATGAGGGTGATATAAGAAAAAATCTTGTGGAAGAGGGCTTGGTTGATTGTATCGTAAGCTTGCCAGATAAGTTATTTTTTAATACTTCGATTCCTGCCTGTCTTTGGATCATTTCAAGAAGAAAAAATAAACCGAAAGAGACGCTGTTTATTGATGCACGTAAATTTGGCGGTTTGGTTACAAGAAGAAACAGAGGATTTGAGGAAAGTGATATCCAAGACATTTCCAATATTTATCATAATTGGAAAAAAGGGAAGGGGTATTCAGACGTCGATGGATTATGTAAAAGCGTAAATTTGAAAGAAATTCAAGATCAGCGCTATGTGTTATTGCCAAGTAGGTATATTGGAACGTCTGACGATGAACTTGATGATGAATCTTATGAGAGTATTATGCCCGGGCTATCTAAGAATATTTCAGCCTATTCTAAAAAATGCCAAATGGTAGATGAGGCGATTAACCAGAATTTCAAAAGGCTTAATCTTTTGTCAGATGTTAATTTTGCTTATATCAATTCTACCTCGTTAGAAAGAATAATGTGGTTGCTTTTTAAGTCTTGGGTTGTGGATTTTAATTTTCCAGATCTATCTTCTCTCGGATATTCGCATAAAGTAACGCAATTAAAAGATACTGAATTTGGGGAAATTCCTGAAGACTGGGACGTTAAAGCTCTTGATGAGATTGCCAATTTCTTAAATGGATTGGCGCTACAGAAATATCCACCAGAAAGCCAGATAGAGTATTTACCAGTAATAAAAATTCGAGAACTTAAGCAAGGAATCACTGAAAAGTCTGATAAGGCCAGCCATAAAATTAAAAATGAATACGTCGTTACCAATGGCGATGTACTATTCTCGTGGTCAGGGAGTCTTGAATTAAGCATTTGGTGTAAAGGCACTGGTGCGTTAAATCAGCACTTGTTTAAGGTTACATCTGCAGATTATCCGAAGTGGTTTTATTATTTTTGGACAAAATATTATCTCCCTGAATTCCGAAGGACGGCCGCTGATAAGGCAACTACCATGGGGCATATTCAAAGGCATCACCTGAAAGAAGCAATTGTTATTGTTCCACATAATGACTTGATGAAGGTTATGGATAAAGTCTTTTCGCCAATGGTAGATAAATACATTTTGTTGGAGACAAATAAATAATATGAGTACCAAGATCACGGAAGACGCAGTAGAGCAGATGGTTATCGAGCTTTTGGAGGCTCAGGGTTATTTGTATGTGCACGGGCCTTCTATTGCTCCAGATGGTGAGCGGCCGGAGCGAGATCACTTTTCAGATGTTGTTTTGAAGGGACGTTTGAAGGCGGCTATTGATAAGATCAATTCAAAAGTAAAACCGGAAGCCCGGGAGCAGGCATTACGGCAGATTATTAACCTGCCGAGCCAGAATTTGGTTGAAAACAACGAAGTGTTTCATCGGATGCTCACCGATGGTGTCGAGGTCGAGTATCTGGGCGATCATGGCGTTCAGGGTGATAAGGTATGGCTTTTCGATTTTAACGACCTTTCCCGCAATGAGTTTGTGGTTTGTAACCAGTTCACGGTCATTCAAAACAATATCAATAAAAGACCGGACGTTGTTCTGTTCGTTAATGGAATTCCTCTTGTAGTTATCGAGCTTAAAAATCCTGCTGACGAGAATGCGACTGTAAAAAAGGCTTTTACCCAGATTCAGAACTACAAGAAAGCGATCGCCAATCTGTTTTATTACAACGAGATTTTGGTCGCATCGGATGGCTTTGACGCTAAGTCCGGAACACTGACTTCCGATTGGTCTCGGTTCATGGCGTGGAAAACGGTTGACGGCATCAAAGAAGACAAGGCCACTGTTCCTCAGATTGAAACGCTTATTAAAGGGATGTTACGGCCGGATGTTCTTTTGGATTTGATAAAGCAGTTTATTGTTTTCGAGAAGTCAAAGAAGGAAGATTCTAAGACTGGTTTAATTCGGATTGAGACGGTCAAAAAAATGGCCGCCTATCATCAGTATCACGCTGTCAATAAAGCGATTGAATCCACCGTTCGTGCGGCCGCACTGGAAGAGTCTGCGGGGGTGAAGGAATCCCCGGCCACTTACGGACTACCTTCTGTTAAAACGCAAGCCAAAGGTGACCGCAAGGCTGGCGTGGTGTGGCATACGCAAGGAAGCGGCAAGTCCCTTTCTATGGTGTTTTACGCTGGGAAAATAGTTTTAGAGCTTAATAATCCGACTGTGGTGGTTTTGACCGACCGCAATGACTTAGACGATCAGCTGTTCGATACGTTTGCTGGGTGCAAGCAGTTGCTAAGACAGGATCCCGTACAGTCAAATAGCAAGACCCATCTCAAGGAGTTGTTAAAAACAGCGGGTGGCGGAATTATTTTTACTACGATTCAGAAGTTTTTCCCAGAGAATGGCGAACCGGACTACGATCTTCTTTCTGATCGGAAGAATATCATTGTCATTGCGGATGAAGCGCATCGAAGTCAGTACGGTTTTGCCGCTAAGACGACAATTAAAAACGGTGAGGCGCTTACTTCCTACGGGTTCGCAAAATATATTCGAGACGCCCTTCCGCATGCATCTTTTATTGGTTTTACTGGGACACCGGTTGAAAAAGAGGATGCATCGACTCTCGCAGTATTCGGAAATTATATCGACGTTTATGATATTGAGCAGGCGGTTGAGGATGGAGCGACGGTTCGTATTTATTACGAGTCACGTCTTGTTAAGGTTCAGCTAAAGCCAGAGCAGAAAGAATTGCTGGATGCTGAGGTTGAATCTATAACTGAAGGCGAAGAATCAACAGCCAAGGAAAAAGCCAAAGCGAAATGGACGCAACTGGAAGCGATTGTCGGCCACAAGGATCGTTTGAAGGTTGTCGCCAAGGATATTGTTGACCATTTTAATAAACGGCAAGAAGCATTTGAGGGCAAGGCGATGTTTGTCGCCATGAGCCGCAGGATCGCTGTTGAGCTTTACGATGAAATAGTGAAGTTGCGACCGGATTGGCATAGCGATGATAAAAAGAAGGGTTCGATCAAGGTTGTTATGACTTCGAGTTCGAGTGATCCAGAAACGTGGCAGTTGCATAACACGACCAAGGAAGACCGGAAAGCACTCGGAGAGCGGTTTAAGGATCCAGCCAATGACCTCAAAATCGTTATCGTGCGGGATATGTGGCTAACCGGGTTTGATGCTCCTTGTTTGAATACGATGTACGTAGACAAGCCGATGCGTGGTCACAATCTCATGCAGGCGATTGCTCGTGTTAATCGAGTGTTTAAGGATAAGCCCGGCGGTCTGGTGGTCGATTATATCGGCATTGCGTCTGACTTAAAGAAGGCGTTGGCGACGTATACCGAGAGCGGTGGTAAGGGTGCGCCCACGCTTGATCAGGCGGAAGCAGTTGCCGCAATGCTTGAGAAATACGAGATTGTTTATCAGATGTTCAATGGGTTTGATTATAAAAAATATTTTGCCTTGGGTACCAAAGAAAAGATGACGCTAATTCTTGAGGCGCAGGAATTTATTTTAGGTCTCGAGGATGGCAAAAATCGATTCACCAAACACGTCATTTTGCTTTCTAAGGCATTTGCCCTTTCCGTTCCGCATCCTGAAGCGATGAAGATTAAAGACGACGTCGGGTTCTTTCAGGCGGTGAAAGCCCGTTTGACCAAGTTTGAACCCACTGGCGGTGGTAAGAGTGACGAGGAGATTGAGACCGCTATTCGGCAGATCGTAGATAAGGCGGTTGTGTCGGACGGAGTTATTGATATTTTCGATGCGGCGGGTATTAAGAAACCGGACATTTCGATCTTATCGGAAGAGTTTCTTGCCGAAGTCAAGGGCATGAAGAGAAAGAATATCGCCTTGGAGCTTTTGCGGAAGCTATTGAATGACGAGTTGAAGATGCGCCTCAAGAAAAACATCATTCAGAGCCGGAAGCTTTCCGAGATGCTTGAGAACGCTATTAAAAAGTATCAGAACAATTTACTGACTACCGCTGAGGTAATCGAAGAGCTGATTAATATTGCAAAGGACATCAAAGAAGCCGACAAGCGTGGCGTTGATCTTGGGCTGTCCGTGGATGAGCTTGCGTTCTATGATGCATTGGCGAACAACGAAAGCGCACGGGATGTTCTGGGTGATAAGAACCTTAAGGAGTTGGCGGTTATTCTTGTTGAAAAGGTCAAGGCGAACGTTTCGATTGACTGGACTCTTAAGGAAAGCGTTCGAGCAAAATTGCGAACGATTGTTAAACGGCTTTTACGGAAATACGGATACCCGCCGGATCAGCAGAAGCTTGCTACTGAAACGATTTTACAGCAAACCGAGCTTTTGTGTGATGACTGGGCGGAGACAAAGAAATAAGGAGAATTCTCATGGTCGGGAGAATGGAACGTGTGCCATTACGTGATGTTTGGAAAAAAGAGGCTAAGGATTTTACTTGCTGGTTATTTGAGAACTTAGAAGTTCTTGCTGAAGAGCTGGATATTAAGTTAACAGCAGACGAGAAAGAGAAAAGTGTTGGCTCTTTTTCAGCGGACATAATCGCCGAAGATAGTTCTGGGCAAAAAGTATTAATTGAGAACCAACTTGAAAAGACCGACCATGGACATCTTGGACAAATTCTAACCTATATTTCAAATCTTGATGCAAAGACTGCTATTTGGATTTCAAGTGCCCCTCGAGCAGAGCATATAACTGCTATTGAATGGCTTAATGAGACAGGGAGCGGAGTAAAATTTTATCTTGTGCAGGTTGAGGCGTATAAGATTGGTAATTCAGAACCAGCGGCAAAGTTTACTATAGTCACTGGCCCCAGTGAAAAGACAAAAATTGTAGGTGATGAAAAGAAAGAAATGGCGGAACGTGATAGCCAGCGTTATGAGTTTTGGAAGTCGTTACTTGAAAAGAGCAAGAAAAAGACCAGCTTACACTCCAGCATATCGCCGGGGATCGCAAACTGGATTGGAACCAGTTCAGGGGTTAGGGGGTTAGGCTTAAATTATGCAGTGACTGATAAGTATGGGCAAGCAGAACTGTATATTGACCGGGGTAAGGAATCAGACGAGGAGAACAAGCGTATTTTTGATGAGCTTATTTCTCATCGTTCGGAGATTGATAAGGATTTTGGTGACAAGCTGAATTGGGATCGGTTGGAGGATCGAAGAGCATGCAGAATCAGTAAGAGATTTGATTATGCCGGTCTTAATGATCCCGATAAGTGGGACAAGTTGCAAGAGGACATGATTGACGCAATGATTCGTCTTGAAAGGGCACTAAAGGAACACATTAAGGTGCTCAAGATATAAGAGGGATGATGGCTAATAAAGATTTTTTTGATATTCAGACAGACCTGACTGCTTCCAAGATACTGATTTATCGTCAATATCTGAGCAGTTTTTTGCCGAAGGTGTTAATGCAGTATGGCCGGTGTTATATGGCTGACTTCTTTTGCGGTTGCGGCAAGAATGGGCAAGAGGATGGGAGTCCGTTGGTTCTGGTAGATATTGCGGCAAAAATGCTTGAGAGCCCGGTTTTAAAAAGCAAACAACCTAACGCTGAGATCGTGATTGTTTTCAGTGATGACGACAAAAAGTGTTGCGATGATTTAACAGCACATTTGCAGAAGAGGTCGATACCTAAGCAGATAAAAATCATAGGGCCTGTTTGTGAGAAGTTTGATTCGATTAAGACGCAAGCGATTAATGCGTTCGATAAAGTTAAAGCGCCGAAGTTTTTCTTTTTGGATCCATTCACATATAGCGATGTCGGCATAGATGATGTCAAAGGATTTATGGATGTGCCCTCGGCAGAGGTTTTACTGTTTTTGCCGACGTTTCACTCGTATAGGTTCGTTAAATGCGCTGATGAGGTGGGGGCGTTGAAAAACTTCTTGGAGAATTTTACAGAAAGAGGTTGCGCTGATTATGCGGACATCAATGATTTTAACGAGTCTATTAGGCAGAAATTGCTTAAACATATCGGTCTGAAATATGTCAGGTCTGTGGGATTGGATGACGGCGCAAGGAAGAACGCCTTGTTTTATTTGACAAAGCATATTACTGGCATGTTGCTTATGAACAAGCTGGTTTGGAAATATGCGCATGATGGCGTGACGGTAAAGGCAAAAAGAGACAGTGGGCCTACTCTGTTTAATCTCTCTACTATAACTAGTAACTTTCAACGGATTAAAGAGTTCTTTCAGAATTACATCAAGGAAAAGAAAAGAGCTACCAATGTTGAGATTATCGACTTTGTGGCACAGAACTGTTTTGATACCAAGTATGCCGCAGATATTTTAAAAGAAATGAAAACTCAAGGAACGATTGATGTGGAATACAAAAAGAGCGACAAAAAGCGGGGATTTTATGTCGCTGATAACCATTGGGATGAAGAATTAGCGATAATTGTTTATCGAGGAGATAAAAATGGCGAATAATTCTTCCATAGAGTGGACAGAATCTACGTGGAATCCGGTCACGGGATGCACCAAGATCAGCCCGGGGTGTAAGCATTGCTATGCCGAGCGCATGGCGAAGCGGCTCTTGGCCATGGGGCAACCTAATTATGCCAATGGGTTCAAGCTCGCTATGCATGAACACGTTTTGGAACTGCCTTTGAAATGGAAGAAACCGCAGACCATTTTTGTTAATTCAATGAGTGACCTATTTCATAAGGACGTGCGAGAGGATTTTATTAAAAAAGTATTTGATGTTATGAACCGGGCTCCTTGGCATACGTTTCAGATATTAACTAAGCGTGCGGATCGCTTAGCGGAGGTTTCAAACCGGCTATTGTGGGGCAAGAATATCTGGATGGGTGTGAGTGTTGAGAATTCGGGGTATAAGTCTAGAATCGATTTGCTTCGTAAAACAAAAGCACAGGTTAAATTTATTTCCTTTGAGCCTTTAATTGACAGAGTTGGGAAAGTCAATCTAAAGGATATAGATTGGGCAATCGTTGGTGGTGAGTCAGGGCCCCGGGCGAGATATATGTCGCCTGAGTGGGTCGCTGACCTTCGGGATCAGTGTTTGGCGCAGAAGGTGCCGTTTTTCTTTAAGCAATGGGGCGGTGTTAACAAAAAGAAGGCTGGGCGATTACTTGATGGTCGCACATGGGACGAAATGCCTGAAGTTGAACTCGTAGGCGTTTAGTTCGAGATATATAAGTATTAAGGAAGAAGGTGACGATGGCAAAGCATAGGACATTTACACTGGACAAGTTTCTTAAAGCGGTAGATTCGGGACTGCGAGCGGAGTTTTTTACAAAGTATGATCTTGCGTTCCCTGCCGATATTAATTTTGATGACGACAGTCTTGATAGGTTTTGGGAAACGATCCCAGAAGAAAAACGTGCCGAGATTGAAGAGAAACTCCACTGGATTAACGATACCGCCGATCAAACCCGAGATTGTTTGGAGCAAGCTTGCCAGCAGTTCAATATCCAGAAACAAGACGACGAAACCTCAGAAACCACAGCAATTCGGGTATTTCTGAAAGGCGAAGATGCTTTTTCGATTGCCTTTGACCAATACCTGTATCTCGTGCTTTCAGAGAAATTAAGCCACCATAAGTTTCAAAATGGAACGGCAAATTTTACTGACGGGCAGTTACCGCAATTCAAAACGGCAGTTGAGACGTATTTTAAGGAATGCGGAAAGAGTGACCATTGCGATATTCGACTGAGACAAGATGGGGATAAGCATATTTTACTAATAGCTCACGGAGATTTTCCCAAAACGCATCTTATTTTTGATGAGCAAAAAAATAAACCGGATATTAAAGCGCTACGACCTCTTAAGGAGGATATGCTGGTATACAACACCAGCAACCATGTTTTGAGCCTGAGCTTGAGTAGTCGAAGCGACGATGATAAAAAGAAATATCTCGAAATGTTTGGCGGTGCGTTCCTTGGCGTGACGCAGATCGATGACAGCACGCTGAACAATTCCCTTGTTGATATCACCCCGATAAAAACACGGAAATTTAATTTTAACGGTAACGATCAGATCGAGTCGGTTAAATTGGTCGAGGTTAATGCCAAGGTCGGTAACGGTGCGGTGAGGCTGATCGTGAAATCAAATAATCTTGTGGACACCAAAGGGTATGGCATCGGTGCGGATGGCAATGGCGAGTTTGTGTCTGCCAAGCTGAAGTTTTTTATTAAACGGGACGGCAAGAAAAGCAAAGGTTATGTGGTCGAAATACGGCCGCCAGAGAACAGCAAGATTCCGCAGAAAAAAGAAAAGCAGATCATCGAAGCGTATTTGCGTGAACAAGGAGTTTTGCTTGATTGATAAATTGCTTTCATATGTGCTCAAGCATGCGGAAGGATCGCCTGAGGCGAAATTCTACGAGAGTGAGCTGACCGGTATTTCATTGACCGGTTTTACGACACTCAAGAAGCAGAAGTATTTGATCTTTGACCAATACGATTTTGAGGGCGAGCTTTACTTCGATAAACGTGGCAACGAACGGTTTGTCCGCAAATTGAACGGCAAGTGGGTTGCCACCTCTACTGAGGATTCTGGCATTGCGCCACTTTACTTGAAAGATCAGGATCTCAATCGGTATACATTTAGTACACAGCCATTGCTGGATCAAATAAGGTCAAAGAATAGTCTGGCAAAGAACGTCAATGCAGTAACGTCATTGGTCTGGTACATCGGCGAGAAGGCAGTTATTCAGAATAGCATCGGTATCTTCGTGGCGCTTTTAGCTGATGATCAGGTGGCAGAGGCAGAACTTCTGGGGATCAAAGCCAAGACCGGCAAAATGGACGGGGCGCTTATTCTCTGTCCATTCTATCAGGTCAAGTCACAGGATTTGCTGGCCAAACTGGTCGGACAGAATGTTTTTTGCTTAACCTTCAAAGAGGCGTTCAAAAAGGATGGCACTATTGATTTCGGTAAGGTTCAGTTCAATCAGGCAACTGGCCAGCAGGCGCAGAAGCTGACCGCTCAGCAGACAGCAGATTATACAAAATACGCTTACCAGTGTTACGACGTTATGCATATTCCCGGTACGGCTTCTAGGAAAAAGAGCAACGATATAAATGTGAACGGTCATTTGATCAAAATGCCGGATTCAGCTTTCGGTTTATTCATGGAACTGATAGTTGAGCTTAAGAAAGGCAAAGGCGGCTGGTTGACCAAGGTGGTTGAAGCTGGCAAATATCAGATATTTGATCGGGTCAGGTCGCCGATTAAAGGCAGTTTACTGGGTAAGGATGGGTTAAAGTTTATTGAGGGAAATGGTTCAAAGCAGTACCGGATTTCAACGCATCCGGACTTTATAACGTATGATCGGGCTAGTCTGTTGAAACATGCTGATTCAACAGTGAAGGCGTTGGCAAGGAAATTGGCAAAGGGGTAAAGGGGTGGACGGCGATTTTTAGGGGGTCAAAACGGGCATTTTGCTGGATTTTTGCCGGTGTTGTGATAAAATGCCCTTACTGTACGGTCGGGTACTGTCGATTGGCTCCCCTAAGGATATAAGCGCTCCCATACTACGTTTACGGTAAAGTGGTATAAGTAGGCTTGTTTCAAGGGTTTGTAGGGTTCGCCTACCGTCCACGACTACCCGCCAGTTTTTTGTAAAGGGACTATCAGGCGAACCTGATTTTTGGAGTAAAACAGGATGAATGTCAAACAAGCTTTTTTATTTTTATGCCTTCTTCTAGTCGTGCCCGCATCTTTGAATGCGCAAGAAATCGACAAGTCTTTATTTAGGACCTACGATACCGCCCTGGTAATTTATAATCGTTCTTCTGCTGTAGCGGTCAATCTAAATCCCGCGCTTAGTGCTCGTCGGTTATCCCCAATGTCGACTTTCAAGATATACAATACCCTTATTGGGCTAGAACTCAGTTTGATACAAGGTGCAGATGCCCCATGGTACAAGTGGGATGGTATTCATCGTGACATAGAGGGGTGGAATAAGGATTTGACACTGCGTGAGGCGTTCCGTATATCGGCAGTGCCTGCTTATCAGATGCTGGCTCGCCAGATTGGTGTTGAGCGGATGAAATCGTATATTGAGCAGATTAATTATGGGACCAAAGACATTTCGGCAGGTATTGATATTTTCTGGCTTGATCATCCTAGGATCGACCCAATAAAAATCAGTGCTGATGAACAGGTGGCTTTGTTGAATAATCTTCTTGATGGCAAGTTGCCTTTTGCTGAAAAGAATATTTCGATATTAAAAGATGTAATGGAGGTCACCAAGACTGAAAAGGGGACGCTTTATGGCAAAACAGGGTCAGACATGACCCCTGAAGGGAAATGGTCTTTAGGATGGTTTATTGGTTTTCTTGAAAGTGGCGGAAAGACGTACGTCTTTGCCTGCAATATTACCGGAGGAGAAAATCCCTCTGGAAAGGTTGCTCGAGAGATTGTGGAAGAAACCTTTAAGACGCAAGGGTTGCTTTAGAACAAGATTTTTGATCTTTGGTAGTGATCGGTTCGCCTAACGATATTTGCCATCCCATGCTCCGCTTGCGGTAAAGTTTCACAAGTATCGGTATTTCAACGATTTGGCAGGTTCGCCTGGCGTCAACGACTACCCGTTTTTTCGCCAAAGGCGAAAAAACAGAGCAATCGAAAATCGAGATTCGAAATTTAATTGTAGCATAGTTAAGTATTGTGTCCCCGGAATCACAAAAGGCGGCGAGGTGGTGGACACGAACCCT
>Ga0302250_1002198_pt1 | contig 12583 bp, 10 predicted proteins | sample AAG_RA_Asp_MG_FD_193536 | JGI IMG/M metagenome (GOLD analysis project Ga0302250, IMG submission 193536) | Enriched activated sludge microbial communities from anaerobic digester in WTTP, New Holstein, Wisconsin, United States - AAG_RA_Asp | ecosystem: Engineered > Bioreactor > Anaerobic >... | reverse complement strand
CCGCTGGGTTTGAAAGGTGATGTTACAAGAGAGGAAATCTATGACTACCTCTGAGATCAGTCTGCTGGATACGAACGTTCTGGTTTATGCTGCTGATGTCACTTCGCCTTTTCATCAGGATTCTAGGGACTTGCGAGACAGGGGCATCAAAGGCGAAATCTCCTTGTGTGTCTTTCCGCAAATCTTCTATGAGTTCTTTGCGATTGTCACCGATCCGGGACAGAGTGCAGAATCCCAGGTCCCAACAAATCCGCAGAGTATTCCAGCCAGCCGCAGGAATCGACCAGATTCATATGGCCTAAATGGCGATCTTCCCGCATAGGTTGGCTGATGATTGCCGACTGGGCGTCGACAATATTGTGGTATAAGGAGAGTGTGGAACATCGATGTGAAAAAGGAGAAGCAGATGAGCCTGAATGTTCAAGACTTGGTGGATGCAAAGCTCTATCCGAATCACGAGGCCGTCATGCAGGATGCCTTGCGATCCCTTTTTCAGGAAAGGCCTCAACTGCGAATTGAACTTGCGGTCCATAGTTATCGGAACCAGAATATTTCGCTCGCCAAGGCAGCTCATCTGGCCAGGGTGAGCTTTGACCGAATGAAGGAGATCCTGGTGAAACGAGGGGTCCAATTGCGCCTTGGCCCGGAAGACGAGCGGGAAGCCGGGAATGAGGTTGACAGCATGGAGCGTATTCTTGCCGAAAGAAAAGCCCGGTGACGGTTATTGCGAACACCACGATCATCTCGAATTTCGCTTCGGTGGGCAGGCTGGATATCCTGAAGGATTTGCTGCGTCAACTCTACATCACAACCGAGGTGTATGCCGAAATACAGGACGGTCTGGCTGAAGGATATGATTTCTATATCGGCATTGAATCCCATATGTATCCGCTGGCCTCGGGCGGATGGCTGCATTTGACATCTCTGGAGGGTGAGGAGGAACTCCGCATCTTCAGTCACATGCCCGCCGCGCTCCATCGTGGTGAGGCCTCCTGCCTCGCGGTTGCAGTACGACGCGGAATGGCTTTTCTCACCGATGACGCTCGTGCTCGATCGGTGGCGCGAGAGCTTCAGGTTGTCGTATCGGGCACTCTGGGGATCTTGGTGCGCGCGGTAACCGAAGAACACCTTTCCCTGGAGGTGGCTGATTCGGTGCTCAACCAAATGATAAAGGCAGGTTATCACTCACCGTACGGGACTCTGGCCGGGCTCCTGACGGGCTGATTCCTGGTCTCGCTGGTTTCCGCTCGTTCTGGAAGCTTTCAGACCGACAATCTCTTGAAAATGTTCGCCGGTCCTGACCTGATCACGATCACCCTTGGCCTGATCAAGCGTTATTATACCACGAACGGCTGGAATCCGGGATTTCTGTCATTTCGACCGTAGGGAGAAATCTTAAGATCTCTCACATTCGTTCGAGATGACAATAGTCAAGGTAGTCAAGATCTTACCCGTGCGCAGTATAAATCAGAAGACAGGAAATCTTTGTGCTGCAGCTGGTGGCAACAACGATGCTCTCATGCGGCGTGGGGTGAATCTTCACTTTCAGTGAGGATCATTTCAGCAAGTACCAGGAGATCACAGCCTTGAAAGCCTGACAGATGCCGGGTCTCAGCCTCCGAAGGTTTCTCTTTGCGGCCGTGCATGATCGCGTGAGACTGACAGGTCGGGGCACGGAAATCCGCCGTGAGCCGGAAAGCCTTTTTCCAAAATTCTCAAAACCCCAGTGGTGAAATATCTGTCAGATCATGAATGGTTCACAATGCAACTGCAGAAAGCAGATTGACAGAATCTGTCGCTTTGAAATTCCCACGTCCCACAATACTTGAGAAGTCACCTTATCGCCTTATCACCAAACCCTGGAAATGCGGTTTTCAATCACCTATCAGTCTTCTTCTTTCCATCCTCTGAGATACATTGGGTTTTCAAGCAAATCGACCCTGATTCTATGAATCTGGGCGACGCTGGTCTGCACAAACAAGTACTGGCTTGAAGAATCCAATACAGGTCGACTCGGCACACCCAGGCCAATCTTCGCAACGTAACCGACTGTCTTAGTCCCGCTCTGCATCTTGCCGTATTGGCCTGTTTGCAGGGCTTGAAAATTAAAACTTGCCTGCGGTGTGAATCTTGAGTTCGTAAGTGGATTTGTGGCAAGATCCCGACAAAGATAATCCATAACGTAAAGGTAAGCATACCCTCCAGCTGTGCAGATATCGGGGTTTGGCACAAAGGTCGTAAAAAAGACCAGTCCGCCGGCAACGAGGGCGGAGTCGACAACCCGTTCGCCATTGGCGTTGAGACTGTAGATGCAGTTCCAACATGGATTGACACAGGACGGATAAGAGTCTTCGCAGCAATCTTCAGTGCCGTCTGTCGTTACCCATGAGCAGGTTGTGTTGAAGTCGGGAAGCGGATCGCAATGGGCATTGCCTATATCAACACCAAAACCATTCCATTTAAAACCATTCGTTGCACCAGAAAGAGTGATCGGTCCTGTACCCGAAACGTTAGCGGTAGCGTCGATTGCAGGCCTCTTGCTCTCATCTTTCAGCGCATAGAATGACATGGTGGAGTTATCGGTCTTGTCATTGTAATTACCTTCAATGTTGTCGTACTTACCGGTACCGAAATAAAGGCGCAGGTTGTATTTCCGATCAAATGCAGCAGCGGGCATCGTCGAGATGGGCTCATTGCCTGATCGAAAGATATTTGTCGAGTTGTCCGGGGAAGGTATGTTCTTCGTTTTCCAGAAATCAATCTCCATTCCCTTGGTAGCATCCCCATCAACATGGAATTTGATACCATAGAATTTACCAGAGAGATCACCAAAATAGATGTGATCCATGTAGCCATCCATTCCAATGCTACCGTTGGCCTTCCATATGTCCAAAACCGCCGCACTGCCGGGAGCATAGGGGATGAAGTTGGCTCCATTCTGTATGGTGGGCCACTCGCTTGACTGAGTCTCTAGAAGCAGCGGCCAGAGGTATTGGAAGATATTGATTCCCTTTTCAATATCGATCATCAGCAGGTTTGGTCTGAGGGTGGCGAGCTTCTGCTCTTGAGTGAGTGAGGCGGGCAAGTCATCCAGCTGGAAAATCCTGGGAGAAGTGGGAACGACCGCAACCCATCCGCTGAGGCCGCTACTGCCAAGAGCACTTGGAGAAAGCGCCGGACTTCCCACAGTCAGTGGAGAAACCGGCGCGGCAGCGAGGAAGGAAATGCTTTCACTCAGCTTCAGTTTCCCGACACTGGGAACAGCCCAGGATGAGGGCAGGGTTTTTACCAGGTCGTAAACGCTCTTATCCCGATAAGGGGTTTGCACAGCATAAGGGGAAGAGCCTCCATCGATTTGGACCAAGTTCCTCAAGGCGGGGAATTCCCAGAGGACTCTGGGGTTGTCCGGCTCGGTTACGTCGAGGGCAAAAAAAACATCCCCTCCCCCCCGTTCACCGCCAACCAACACCGTGCACCATTGTCGGGGCTCAGTCCCATTGTCACCATCCGGATCAATAAAGGCATCCCACGCCTGAGGTGACAGGTCTACCATGTAACGATGGACACAGTTACCCTCGGTACCGTAGGTGGGACGTGCCAATTCCTTGAGTTCCGACAGAAGATTACCGGGTAGGTAGGCCCAGAGTTCTTTCCCTATTTCGGAATCGGAAGCGGGGTCTGAGAGCCACGTTTGATTTTCATCGTCCCATTTGCCCGCCACAAAAGCATGCAGCATACCATCATTGGCACCCACATAGATCATTCGCTTGCGGCTTTCCTGACATTCCCGGTAACAGTAGAAGCATTGCTGACGACAGGTATTGTTAGGATCACTGCAATTGCAGCCACCGGTACACTCAGTATCACATGATCCGGCGGCACCAACCGGTACAGCCGATAGCGTTGGCTGCTGGACCACAACAGGGGTGGAATAGACAATGTCTCCCAGAGTCCATCCATTACGGTTTCGGGCCAGGCTCCAGCCGTCCTTCCCGCGAACCCAGTCAACCATCTCACGACAAGTCTCAGTACTGTTACCAGCACCATAGAGCGAGTCGCCGGTCAAACCAAGCAGATCGTCTGCCGTGCACACGTTGGCGCTGTTAAACAGTGTTTTCAGGCCATTGTTATAGGTGAAAACGGTCCGAGAGGTTGGAGTTGGCAGATGTTCTTCCGCTTCCCAGCAGTGATCATGATGCTGGAAGCAGAATTCGTACTGGTTCTCCGGTTTTTGAAAGGCATAGATCGACCCCGAACAAACCCCGCTTGCCCCTGAAGACCTCCATGTACAACCGGCGCAGGTTTCGCATAAGCTTTGAGTCAGGTAGGCGCTACACCCCTCATAAGGCCAGTAGACTTCCAGGTGCCCTTTCCATACCAGATTGGCGGCATCGTTTTCATAGGACGTAAAGGCGCCTCTCACCAGCATGTCTTCACCCTGGACCTCCTGGGTGACGGTGGCAACCGCACCGGCAGTTCCTGAACGCGCCAGTATGGCGATGAACGCCTGATTCATTTGGTCGTATAATCTTGCCGGATTGGCAACGAGAAAGTAATTGTCCGGCACACCGTTGCCGTCTTTGTCCCACTCCACGTTCGAAGGGCCTGGGACGCCATCGCCGTTGAAGTCGCGGAACCCTCCCCACTTAGCCGCATACCAGAGAGGGGGATGCAAGTATTGTGCAGCGCTGGACGCGCCCGTGCTATAAGTGCGTTTGGAATAAACCACCTGACTGCAGCTTAAGGTGTAACAGTTGGGAGCGTAGTTTGGGTTGTCCGTGGTACTACTGTAACCTCCAAAACATGCGTTCGCATCGCCATCAGGATCTGGCCAGGGATTGGTGGTGCATGCATAGCTGCCTATGAGGGTATATGCACCATAGTTTGTAATAGTAGCCTTGAGATCCATTTTGAGGCCGTCGTCGGTTGTTCCACTGATAACATAACCGGCATCCATTCTGTTTCCGGCAGCTTTGTCCCTTAGATAGGTTTCGACGGTAATGGTTTCACCGGAAACCTTCCATCTCAACATTTGTATCCAGTCTTTGTCAAAATCATTGGCAAAATATGAATCTTCCCAGGCAATCTCGAGCGTGCCGCTGTCACCGGTCGTGCTCTGTTCGAGGACGCGTGATTTCACATAACTGCAATTGGTGGGAGTAGCTCCTCCCGTTGCCTTGGAAACAGGGGAGATGGTTACGCTCTTTCCTGATGCGGTCGTGACCGTGATGGTGGGCAGAGGGTTTGACAACGCCACCACGTACGTCGCAGGTTTCTGTTCTTCGGGAACACTGGTTCTGAGGTCGGTTGTCCTCCCATAATGTGCAACCGCCGCGCTGTAATAGCTCCCCTGGATACCTGAATAACCGGGGCACAGACCTCGAATCTTACCCATGGTAAAGGGGGTTTTTGCGGAACAAATGTTGTCGGGCGTTGTGGGATGGACTTCCCCGATGAAAGTTGAGTTGGGAAGATTCTCATTGCTGCCGATGGCATCCGTCATCGTTGCGACATCAAGGCCCGAAAGGTCGCCGCTAAATGTGGCGAATGCGCTGCCCGGTAATTGATCGCTATCGTAAGAGGAGTAAATGTCGGTCAGGACCAGCACGTATGGTTGAGCGCAGTAGGGATGGCTCTCATACGGATCATCCCAGGTAGGTCCCGGAAGCCCCAGTCCGGCGTCGTATGTCGTGGGGTTGCTGGAATAAGAAGTAGCAGTGGTCGCATAAGCGGCGATAGGTGCTTCTTTGCCGGCGAAATATCGCAACGATTCATATAGCATTTCACCAATGGGGTTGCCCCAGTTATTTTGTCCGGGCATGCCGGGTTTCAGAACTTCTCCGTAAGTAGTGCCGGAGTATTTGCCCTCAGACACGCTGTAACCTCTGAGGAAAATATTGTTCACGGTCTTAATAATGCCATCGTTGTTCTTGAACGTTCCATCAGTATTGATTTCATTGTTGATGGCCGCGATAGGCTTTCTCAGTATTCCGCCAGCGGCGTTTTGTCCATAACTGCCCGACAACAGACCAAAATGAATGGAGTTTCCATATTTTTGAAGTAATCCTATTGGCTTATAATTGTTGGCCGTATAGCTTTTGCACAGATCCTGCTCTGTGTCGGAGAGAGGGGCAGTACACACCTTGACTCTCACGGCGAGGTCCGTCAATCGTTGTGCAGAGCCTGGTTTAAGCGCACTGCTAGTGCTGTTTTCATTGCTGTAGTAGCCTTGCTTGACTTCCGTCACATCCCAATCATGGTATTTCCCTTTAGCAACTCTCATAATAGGCAGGTCTTTAAGACCCGTAGGACAACTGGTCATTTCAGAAGAAGCCGTGACATTAAAAATAGAGATCGATTGGTTGGGAAAAGCCGATACTTCGGATGCGGTGTACTGCGTCAAACGATAAAGATCAGAGCCGCTGTAGACCTTAACCCAGGTGTGTCCGTCAGTTGGAAGGTAGACTCGTTCCAGAACCGTCAGGGAAGCCGTATCGGTGTCACCCGAATCGGCTCTCTTCGAGCCTCTGTATCCGCCGTAGAGAACCTTGCGCAAGACATCCATCCTGGTCATGGTGGCCCAGTTGAGGAAATTGCCGCTCCATGAGGCATCGGAAGAATCACAATAATGACTTCCCTGGGTTGTCATTCCAATAGGATTGAAGCGTTTATTAGTCGAATCGTATTCATAACACTTAACAGAATCAAAGTATCCATAGTAGTCAATGGAATCCTTGTAGGTATTATCTATAGATCCGTCGCCATCAACGTCGAAGGTGTCATTATAGGATTCAAAAAACGCCGTATGATCCTTGCTCAAAGCCAGCATGACAAGGGGTGGCGCACCTGCCGCAACAAAGGGTGGCGCCGTGCACTCGTTGTAGGCACGGAACTCGGACGCGGAACTCACCAGAATCAAAAGGATTAGGCCAGGAATGACCACAGTTCTTTTCATTCTTAAGTCTTCCTTCTCTCTTTATCGTGTGACTTTTAGAATCAAACTGGACAACTCAATTTCAGCATTACCCTTAGCCGAGGGGAGAGGAATCGTTCCCTTTCCCTTTGCTCTGAAATAAAGACCATGAAAGGAGGAAGAACCCTGCCAGTTCATCATCCACCCAGGAGGTGGCGTGGTTGTGTAAGACACATATTGAATGGTCGGGGTTATAGTGCCCCTTCCAAGACTCTGCTCCGAAGCCATGTATGTCAATCCTGAGGGAGTTATATCCACCGGGGTGCTGCTGGTTAGATTGGCGTAGGTGGGGGAGATGGAATTGTCGAGAAGACAGCGATAATCCAGTTGGAGTGCAGCCTCGGCAAGATTGAAAGCCGTTTGTCTCCTTTCCATCGAAGTGGTTACACGGAATGCGGTTTGGCTCTCAACCAGCATCCAGACCCCGAACATGGACAGCAAGGCAATCATGGACACCGCCAGCACCAGGGCCATGCCTTTTTCATCCCGGAGCACCCATTGCAGCTGCATTGATCATCTCCCTCGGCTACTGCTCTTCTTATCGAACATCCAGCTAATTGCCGGTATTTCTGGGACGGATGGTGACCCTATAGGATCGGTAAACAAACCCACATTCTTCGGACCCGATGGCAGCGGCGCTCCGGTTTTCCGTTGCCGGTCTACAGTACTTCAGATCATTTCGAACGCCCAGAGGGTCGGCGGTCCGGGTAACCAGGGTGAGTCGGATCAAGTTGATGGGGTAAGGATCAAAAGGGTTCATGCTGCAGTAGGGGTTTCCGCCACCCGGTCCTACCCCCGTACCGGCGCAGCCGCTCACGCCGTACCAGTTACCACTCATGTCCCGATAAGCTACTTGAAGGTCCACCACATTCGCGGCAAAAGGCTGCGCACCACCTGAAGACCGGTCACTTCGCTTGAGGATGTGACCGGTGTCGACAAAATAGTAAACGGCCGGAGCAACGTAGCTGCCTCCCAGGTTTCGATCCAATACCAGGGGATTTGCCGCACTGGTCGTGATGCGGGCGATCTTATTCACGCCTGGCACAAGGCTGGTCAGGTCACTGATGACATAATGAGTCTTTTGAGCTCTGAAATCCTCAGGAGGATTCTCGGTAGGATCCTCATTGATGTCGAGTCTGGAAACCGTTACGCTGTCGGACCCGCTTCCGGCTGTAACCTCGGCGCAACCTCCACAGCCATCCGCTTGGGTCATCAAGCGAGTACCATTCTGAGAGTTCAGATCGATGAGGGTCGTGTCATTGATGTAGATTTCGTCGGCAGTTGAGTTGCCACCGTCTTTGAAGAAGAACCCCATCTCCGGCTTTACCGACCACCCCGCCTGGGCCAGGTCTCTTTTCAGAAGCTCGAGGCAGATGTTGTTGGTTTCTTGACTTTCCTTGGTCTCCTGGCCCCTTTTGAAGCTCTTGACTTGCCCAGAAAAGATTGTAAGGCTCAGGGTCATTACCAGGCCGGTGACGGCAACGGCAACCATCAATTCAACGAGGGTCATCCCCCCCGAACTTTGTTTTCTCAAACACTTACGCACAATTGATGCCTGGAGGTCAGTTAAGGTCAACGATGATCGAGGACATCCGCACAGTGCGTGGCACTGTCGTCTTGACCCCGCCGAACGTTCCTGTTCTCTCCATCCACGTTACACTAACCACAACGGTCTTTTTCCAGGAGTAATTGCCGTCGGTCGCTACCGTGTAGGATCGCGTGAAAAGTGCCGCTAGAGGAGGATCATTAGCATTGGCCGTATGGTTGCCGTCGCTTAGCAGGGGATCGGTAAAAGCCAGGGTTCGCAGGAAATCCAATTGACTATGAGCCGCTGACACCGCTCCCGTTTCAAGCTCAGTCCAAACATCCGTCTTCATCGAAGAATAGTGAACGCCCCAGAGCGAGACAAAAGCAATGGCCATGCAGGCTAAAGAAATCAAGACCTCGACAAGGGTGAAGCCTCGATGGTTAAAGCTCCTGACAGGTGACAACGTCGATCCTTCCCACATTTGATATGCTGAAACTGCACTGAGTTTTGCCCGTCAGGGTCAGAGTGAAAGTCGTGCCCATAAAAGTCCCAGACTTTCTTGGCATTCCTCTCGTGTCAAAACGAAAGGGTATGGTGGTCACGCTCAGCGTAACGCCAGGGAAATCTTGATCAAGGTCCACCTGATGGATGATTGGTTCGTAAGTGTCTCGCACGTAGTTAGCGGGGTTGCTATCGTCCCTGAAAATTGTATACTCGTGTTTGTCTGCGTCAACGGCAACGGCATAACTCGCATGTTTTTCCATGGCGAGCATTCTTGCTTCTTTGAGCTGACCCATGAGCTGAGTTGCCGCCGCTCTCGCTTTTTCCCTTTGCAGCAGGGATGAAAAGCCGGAATAGCCGAAGCCAACCAGTGCCCCGATAATGCATACCACGACCATGGCTTCGACCAACGTGAAGCCCCGATTACTTCGAAGGAGCCATATCGCTTGCCTTAGTGAGAATCCCATCACTTGATTCCAACCGCGTTTTGATCTGATAATTGAGGAGTGTCTCCGCTCCCTCACTGTCCTGGGCTGCTATCTGTACCTCGTGACTCGCACCGGTGTCCTCCGTTTTGACTATCCACCGAATGGCACCTGTGGCCGGGTCGACGTTCATCCCTGGAGGGCCGCTTTTTAGCATGAACCTAATCGGATCGCCTTCCGGGTCTGCTGCTTCGATCTTGGCGTGATAGTCGTTGCCGCTTTCCAGGCTTTGCCCAGAAAGCCGAACTGTGGGCGAGGCGTTGCCAACAAAAGCAGCAACCCTGACCGGACTGCAGCTCGAGGCATGGTTGCTGACGACTACCTCCAGCTCGACAGAACCGCCACGATGCAAAGGACTGTTCAGAACACTATCCTCCGATTCCTGGACTACCTGGCCGTCAATTTTCCACCGGTACAGAACCATGAGCGCAGCTCCAGCAGGATCCGTTGCCTGGACTGTGGCACGCAGTTGATCACCGGTAACGGGGGACTTGGGTTCCAACGACACCTTTTCGATGGCTGGAGGAGATCCTGCATTTCTGGTAAGGGATGATTCAGACCCTGAACCTGATGAGACTCCTGATGCTTGCGCGGCCGAGGGATTCGCACTGTCCGAGACGCCGGTCTCGTTGAGCATGTCCTTTTTGAGAGCAGAAGAGGATGGCTGTTCCTGAGAACACGCCGTCAATGCCAGAAACAAGAGAAGTACCCCTGACAGAATTCCAATCCTAATGAGCGCACCATTCGCCTGCGTTGCCGCACTCCGGCCCCAGTGCATCCCAATCATTTTGGCCACCGACAATCGCACTCTAACCATATACTTCGGATCCACCGTTTCCTCAAATGCCTGAGTTTATATGCCAGGTTGACTATCTTCATGACAATAACGCTTTCTGCTTGTCCCCAAGCGGCTACCCTGAAGCCTTGAATGCCAAGACCTGTGTTATCCAAATAACCATTTGAAAAGTGACCATTTAAGAGCATCGGGCGTATCTATGGAAGGCCTTTCAAGCAGATCGCTGACCGTAAGATTATCATCCCCACCGGCTAACGTCCTTTTTGCTTTGATCTGGAAGTGCTGAGCATCAGCATTTGTTACCCAAATGCGGTAAGAGTTGGTAGTCACCCATGGATTGGCGTTGGCGCAGTTGCTGCCAAATGAAGGGAGACAGCGTATGGTGTCGGCGTAACGGTAGGCATCCGCCCAAAAGACTTCCTGGTCGAATTTCGCCTGCATGAGCGCTTCTACAGCTTCTGTCTGCTTTGCTCTGTTGATGTAGTTGACATAGGCGGGGATCGCCACCGATGCCAGTATGGCACAGATGGCAACAATTATCATGAGTTCCACCAGGGTAAAGCCTTCCTTTGGTCTGAGGTGGATTGCCACAAACAGTGACTTTGCTGACCTTATTTCATCCATGAATTTGCTTGAGATCCTTTCTGAGTGATAGTCGTGCTTGCCCCTCCCAAGACGCCGGGAAGCGCCGGCGCGTCCAAATGGCCAAATTGCCTGCGACGCTTATGCTGGCACTGGAAAACTTATTGATTAGCAAGTTTTGTGCGCGATTGTCTTGCAGGGCATGGAACCTCTTGCTGTTTCCGCACGCACCTGGATAATAACGACGAGACGCCTCCCAACCCTCTTTTCAGCGCGACCGGAACACCGGATGATCAAACAGGCATGAACTTTGAACCTCAAAAGGGCACAGGAACGAGAAGAACGTCCTCAGATGCGGTTGTGACAAGGGATTATGGTCCACAGAGGGGAAGGTCCGGCTACCCCCATTGACGGGGTTTGTCAATTTCCTGACAAATGTTGTCAGATTTGCTGAAAAGCATGACCGAAATGGGCTGCACAACTATCCCTTCGGCTTGGGGGACAGCTGGCGATTCTTGGCACCACCTCTCATCTCCGATCGGGGCTCTGACTCTGGCAGCCTTCGGGGCGCCACGCGACACGCAATTCTCCTGGCGGACCAGGGTAATCGCATGAAATCATCTGAGGCGTAGGATCCTCTTGGCGTAGTCCAAGCTCCCCTTCGGCTTGCTTTGACACCGATTTCCCGCTGAGGATCCTGCTTGATGAGGGAGAGAGTCAGGCGACGAAGGATGCCCCGGTTCTCCTGTCCATGCCCTGATCTCACGTGGCCGGTGCGCTCCCCTTTCAGCCGTAATCCTTCTTACCCGAGGCTTTGTAGAAGGTCTTCCGCGACGGCCAGGGCCTTGGTCCCCAATTCTTGCGAAATGCAGCCGTTGCGGCAGAGCAGCACCAGTTTTTCGCGATCGATAAGGGTTGGTTTTTCCCCGGCACGCTGGATGATATCTACTTCGAGATCCAGGTAGCGGGCGCCGTAGGGGTAGAGCTCGACGGGAGTGTTGATGTTGTAGTAATGGCCGATGAGCTGATGGTTGCGGGTGAAGTAGGAATGCTTGACCGACCAGGCCCCTTCCTGGATTTCCGTCAGGCCGTAATCTCCTTCCTGGATCGGTACGTTCAGCCCATCGTAGCGGCCCTGCGAAAAAATGCGCCGGAAGACCAGGCCATGGGGATCGCTGCTGACCAGGACGCCCTCGCGTGGGCGCATGGGTTTGCCCGCGGGCCGAATGTGTTCCAACCTGACCAGGCCCTCCTTTTCGAGAGGCAGCAGGATTTCCATCTGGAAGACGGCGTCGTCGAGGGATTCCTTTTTCTCGGGATGCTTCAGGAGAGTCTGTTCAGCCTGTTCCAGAGTCTTGCTGGCGATGGTGCGATAGCGATGATGGCGCGAGATGGTGGGAACAACGGTCAGCCGGGTCTCATCGAGAACCTGCTTGGCGAATCCCGGAAATTCGATAGCAGCCTTGACCATCCCGGTTTCCTCTTCGACGGGAACCACGCTGAGCAGGGCGGCGTCCAGGAGTCGTTCCTGGAGAAACGTCAGGCACTGCGTCATCTTTTCCGGAGGTCCCGTGAGTTCCACTCCCTGGAGGCCGGGTCGGTCCTGAATGAGGATCTCGCATTCACCATCAGCGTTTTCCAGGGCGAAAAGCCGCCGAATTTTGCTGGACGGATCGACGAGGTGGTACCCCGCATCCAGCATGAGTTTGGTCAGAGCA
>Ga0302250_1002193_pt1 | contig 12611 bp, 6 predicted proteins | sample AAG_RA_Asp_MG_FD_193536 | JGI IMG/M metagenome (GOLD analysis project Ga0302250, IMG submission 193536) | Enriched activated sludge microbial communities from anaerobic digester in WTTP, New Holstein, Wisconsin, United States - AAG_RA_Asp | ecosystem: Engineered > Bioreactor > Anaerobic >... | reverse complement strand
ACTGTTCCGGCCTGTCCTGGCCTCGGGGGAACTCTACCCTGCATCGTCCAACCAGGTACTTCTCGGCCACGAACTGGCCGGGAAGCTGAAGAAGTACGAAGGAATACGCGAAGGCGACCTCTTCACGGTCGTTATCCGCGACTACAACGAGTACGGTGCGCCATCGGACCGCAAGCTGGCGGTAAAACCGGGAGGCACGCTTCGCGCACGGGAGGATGCGCTCGACAACCTGCTTATCATGGACCTGGATTCCGTCAGCGCTCTTTCCAACGAGTCCATGCCATACAATGCGGTGTACGTGCGGGTCGACGACCCGGAGAACGTGATGGCCGTGGCACGGGACGTCCAGTCCCTCGGGCTGACGGCAAACGGGGCATTCCGGCAGATCGAGTCGGTCAACCGGTTCATGGACCTCGTCATCCTCTTCCTCTCGATCTTCGCGGCCATCTCGCTCGTTGTCGGCGCCCTCATGATCGTCAACACCATGGTCATGTCGGTATATGAACGGACCCGCGAGATCGGCGTCTCCATGGCGCTCGGGGCCTCGCAGGGGGACGTGGTGACGCTGATCCTTGCAGAGTGCCTGTATATCGGCATGATCGGCGGGATCCTGGGGGATCTCCTCGGGATATTCTTCTCCTGGGTGATCAACACCGCGGGAAAGGCATACCTGCTCTCCCAGACCGGGGACCTCTTTTCCGCGTTCGCCCGCTACGACCTGGCACTGGTCACCCCCGGGATCCTTGTCGCAGCGTTCCTTGTCGCGGTTGTCCTCTCGCTGGTCTCCGGCATCTACCCGGCCCTCCAGGCAGCCCGCCTGAACCCGGTCGAGGCGATACGGCATACATGATTTTCTTACGAACAGGAAAAGGACAAGAACAGCCATGACAGAAAGAACCATGAAGAAAAAACCCTCCCGGTGGTCCGGTATCGCAGCCACGATGATCCTTGCGCTCCTGGTCCTTGCCGTGTGCGCCGGGACAGGGTGCGTGTCGAACCCGGACAGGACAGTAACCCCGGCAACGGCAGCACCACCTCCCCTCACCCCGGATACGGTACCGTCAGCCAGTCCCACCGGCACCGGGCAGGCCCCCGGCACACCCGTCGGGCGCATCATCGTCACCAATGCCGATGCGGCAGAACTCCTCCTCGCAATCGGCGCAGCGGACCGTGTCGTCGGGATATCCGACACGGTGAAGAACCATCCCGTGCTCGGCCCGCGCTATGCCGGTGCAGAAAGTATCGGGTCCTGGCAGGCTCCCGATATCGAGACGATCCACTCGCTCCATCCCGATGCAGTCATCAGCTATTCGAGTTACACCCCGAAGAATGTCGACCGGATAACCTCGGCAGGCATCCCCCTCCTCCTTATCGACTGCTACAAGATCGATACCCTCGCGTCCGATACAAGAAGGCTCGGGAACCTGACCGGCAGGGATGCGGAGGCAGAAGAGTATATCGCGTTTCTCGAACGGTACGAGGCGCTGGTCCGGTCCCCTGCCGCAGCTCACCCGCCCGCCAGCCCCCCACGGGTCTATATCGAGTCGTACTCCGATTACTCCGCCCTGACCGGGGGGAGCGGCGGCGACCTGCTGGTGACGATGGCCGGTGGCGAGAATATCGCAGGGCTGCTCCCGGTCTCCTCGCCGAAGGTCAATGCCGAATGGGTAATGGCCCAGGATCCCGACGTGATCATCAAGACCGCGGCATCGGGAAAGAACGAGACCGAGCTTCGCGAGATCCATGCAAAACTTGTCGGCAGGACCGGCATCGCGAACACCAGCGCGGTCAGGAACGGGAGGGTATACGTGATCTCGGGAAGCGTCACCTACGGCCCCCGTTCGGTGATCGGGCTCGCCTGGGTTGCACGGATCCTCAATACCGATAATTCCGGTGACATCGATCCCCGGGAGATCCAGGACGAGTATGCCGGCCGTTTTGTGGCAGGGACGAACACGACCGCCGCGATCTACCCGCAGCCCGGATAGCCCTGCCGGTGCGGATAGTGCCGGAATCCCCGGTGGCTGCCCCGGGCATTTCCCGGAACCCTGCCGGGATAGTTACTTTGCTACTTTTTAATACTTTTTTCATAAAAAATCTGATAAATACTATAAAATTTTTTAATACCGTCAGTCATATAAGATCCTGTATGATCATGGTCCTCTCTCATCTGTCCCGGTGCCTTCCCCGTCCTGTTGCCCCGGCAGCTGCCTGCACTGCGCAAATCCCTGGTACGATTAAGGAGAGGTCCTCTTCAGCGGCGAAGCGCCAGGGTATCGCCATAACAATCCTGGTCCTGCTTGCAGCCCTGTTCGCCCTCGCCCCGGCAGCGAATGCCAATGACAACATGGGCGGCATCCACCTCAGGACCGTGGACTCGGGAGTTGTCTCGGGAGGGGTCTGGTACGATACCTACAACGGGTTCGAGAAGGGGTACGCGTACAAGTCCTTCAACCCCCCGGCCGCTACCGAAATCCAGTGGGCCAGGCTCTATGTCGGGGTCTATTGCGGCCACATGCAGAACAATTACCCGGGAAAGGCGGAGATAAGCCTCGATACGGACAACGACGGGAAAGGTGACCAGATCCTTGGCCAGGAGGAGATGAATGTCGAGTACACGTATCCCGGGAACGGCGGCACCGGCCCGGTCTACCTGGGCAATGGCAACCGGGTGACCAGCGACTACATCTTCTCGTACGACATGAAGAGCCAGCTGATGGGAAAACCCATCGGCGTTGCGGTCAAAACCGAGAAGGCCCCCGCGTCTTCGTTTGACGGCAGGATCAAGTTCATGGCGCTGGTGGTCGCCTATAACGACAACGACGGGGACAAGATCTATTACTGGATCAACGAAGGGCACGACCCCATGAGCCAGCTGAACGACGGGGGGTATACCGGGGAGACCACCTTTTCAACCTCCCGGGTATCCGAAAGCGAGGACAAGGAATTTTCAGCAACCCTCTCCTCGCTGTACATGGCCAGCGTGGACGGCATCTACACCCTGAATGGCGACGAGCTCATGGGGAACGGGGCCCCGCAGGGAGAGTATTTCGGCACGGAGGACTGGGATGTGACCGACTCGATCGAGCTCGGGGAGGACACGGAACTCCAGTACGAACGTTCGGGCGCTTACTTCAAGATTCCCCTCGCACTCCTCCGGATCAGCTACAGGGAACGGCCGGAAGGGACGCTTGAGGTGACCTCATTCCCCCCGGGCGCACAGATCCTGCTGGACGACCAAGAGACCGAAAAGGTCACGAACGCAACCCTCCTTTCGGTAGCAGCGGGGGAGCATACCGTCCAGGCAGTCCTTGAGGACAATGAAAAATACCGGGAAGCCGACCCGGTCACTGTCACGGTCAGGAACAAGGAGACCACCACGGTCAACATCACCTTCCCCCAGATCAACGGGTCTATCGATATCACCTCCGAGCCGCACGGGGCCTGGGTCTATCTCGACGGGAAGAACATGTCCGTCCTCTCCGATACGTTCCTTGAGGGTGTGATTATCGGGAAACATACGGTAGAACTCCTCAAACCCGGGTACGGGAATGCCACTGCCACCGTCTTCCTTGAGGAAGACCAGACGGAGTCCGTTGAACTGGAACTCGTGGAGCTGGCAGCCAATGCATCGGCAAATGGAACCGTCCAGACCGCAGGGATTGGATATACCGGCCGGCCCTTCTCCCTGCACCGCCACGGCGCGGTAAAAGGAAACGTGGCGGTCCAGAAATCCGAAGGATACTCCGGCCTGCTCGGGAAGGGCATGAGCGCAACCTACCCGGTCGAGGTGAGCGTCCCGGAGGCTGCCACGGTCACGGACGCCCGGCTGTACGTGTACACCACCTGGAGCCACGATGCCGGAATCCTCCAGGGAAGGGCATCCTCGCCCGCCGTGGAGATGGAGGGGGAATCCCTGGTGAGGGAAGCGGTATACTCCGACCGGAAAGGGAACGGCACGTACGACTACCCGGTGGAGACCCACTGCTATGCCCCGACCGGGATCCGGCCCGGGAACCGGACGATTACGTTCACGGTCACCAATACCGGTGGGCCCGAGGACAAGTTCGCCACGTACGGCGTCGTGCTTTTCCTTGTCGCCGAAGATCCTGACGGAAAGGAGATCGAGTACTGGGTCGGTGAGGGATCCGATGCGGTATATGCGAACCCCGAATTCAATGTCGATACCTCAACTGCGGAGACGAGTATCCAGTTCCCCGGCACGCTCAACATGACCGCGATCGCGGAGGGCGAGCTCTATGCCATCAGCACGGCGGCATCCGGCAGCGGCAACCGCGTCCTGTTCAATGGCCGGACCCGGGCGAACGTACTAAGCGGCGGGTCTTCCGGGATCAGCATTGCACGGATGAATGTCAGCGCGGACGTCCTGCGTTCCGAAAACATCGCGGGTATCGGGAGCGTGGGGGAAGAGACCAAGGGCGATTACCTGGAGAACCGGAACCTCATTCTTATTGTGACAAAGGCGCTGGAAGGAGGTTTTCCCGTTTCCACTGCGCCATCTTCAAAGGGCGGGGAGGGGGATGATTCCGAAGAGAACAGTTCCGATCCCACCAGCACGGTCAACCTGACAAACCCGTCCCTGCATGCGACCGGGCCGATCGAGGAGATCCTCGACCCGTCGCAAAGGACGTATGAGGTCCGGGTGATCTCGAACCCCCCCGGGGCGCTCATCTCCGTAGATTACGAATACCGCGGCAAGACCTCCCCCGGCACTGTCACCGGCCTTGCTGCAGGAAACCATACGGTATCCGTTGCACTGGATGGCTTCGAGCCGGTGGAAGAGCGGTTTTTCCTGACAACAAACCAGACCATGAACTTTGACCTCAAGACCCGGGCCACAACTGTCCTGCAACGGGAGAAGATCGAAGCCGGGCAGGAGGGATTGCTGGACCAGGAAGAGTATGGCGGGATCTATGTCACGTCAAGCCCTGAAGGAACGATCTTTGTGGACGGGAAGAAGACCGGTTTCACCTCACCGGCTGTTGTCTATGGTCTCAAAGAGGGTAAACATACTGTGCAGGTGAAGGTGGCTTCCGTGCAGGGGACAAAGGCACAGGATAAGATAATATTCCCGATTGAGAAGAAGGAAGTGATTGTCGGCAAGGGTGTGATAACGCCCATCTCGATCACCTCGTTCGAGAACCCGGTCCTTGCACGCCCGGCAATCAACTCGACCGCTTTCAACCAATCCGTATTCACCGTGAACGGGGAACCGCGCCAGTACCGTGTCGGGGAGAGTTTCGCCGTCCAGTCCACCCAGAATTTCATCACCCTCCGGCAGGACGATGCTTACGTCACCTACACGATCTTCGCCGATAATACGAGCGAGCTTGTGCTGGAGCCGCGGAGCTATACGCTGAACAGTATCCGGGTGGAATCAGACCCGCCGGGAGCCGATATCAGCGTTGACGGGTACCCGACGGGCTATACCACGCCGTACCTGGTGAGGAACATCTCCGACCAGGAGCACGTCCTCCTGGTGTCAAAACCGGGCTATTACCCGATCCGGACCACGGTCCGTGTCAGCGGTACCGATCTTGTCCGGCGCTTTGTCCTCGAGCCGTACCTGTACGGGAGCCTCTCCGTCCAGAGCAACCCTGCCGGGGGCAAGATCTACCTCAACGGCAAGAATACCGGCCGGAAGACCCCGTTTGTCTTCCAGTACATGGCCGTCGGAGAATACTCCATCAAGGTCACCCAGAACCAGACCAAGGCAACCTACGAAGGATTCATGGTGGAACCCTACAAAATGAACGAACTCAACCTCACGCTGAAGAAAGGCAGGTGACCCGGAACGGGGGAGAATGCCCGTACTGTCGGGCCATCCCGGTATTTGGGAAACACTCCTTGGCGACTGCAACAGGGGGCCGGAGGCAGTTTCGGATACCGTGATCATTGCCGCCATTTCCGGCCCGTTTATGGCGCTGATCCTGCCCTGAACGGGACCAGGAATTTTCCCTGCTCGTTCTCAATGACAAATGCATCCACACCGTATACCTTCCGGATGCACTCCGGGGTGAGGATCTCCTGCGGTTTCCCGTAGCCGGCCATCTTTCCCCCGTGCAGTACGACAACGGTGTCCGCGTACCGGTACGCGAGGTTGAGGTCGTGGACCGCGATGATCATGCCGGCCCCGCGTTCCCACGTGATCTCCCGCATGGTCTCCATCACCTCGATCTGGTACCGGATGTCGAGCGCACTGGTTGGTTCATCGAAGAGGAAGAGCTTCGGGTCCTGGGCAAGCGCCCGGGCAATGAAGACCTTCTGACGCTCCCCTCCCGAGAGCTGGTCCATGTAGCTCCCTGCCATGTGCTCCATCTCCAGTGCTTCAAGCGAGTGCTGGACCCGGGAGAGTTCCTCGTCTGAGACCGACCACTTGATGTGCTGCCGCCTGCCGAGAAGGACCGTCTCGAAGACGGTCGAGTAGAGCGTGTACGTGAAGTGCTGCGGCACGTACCCGATGCACTTGGCCAGCTCGATGGGATCGATCTTCCGGATGTCGGTCCCGTCGATGCCAATGCTCCCTGAGGTCTGGCTGTGAACCCCCGCGATGATCTTGATGAGGGTCGATTTCCCGGAGCCGTTCGGCCCCACCAGGGCAACGATATCGGCCTTCCCAAGGGAGAACGAGATGTCATCCAGTACCCGTTTTTCACCATAGTCCTTGCAGACATTGTCAAGAGTGATCTCCATTCCTGCCAGCTCCTAGTACAAACCTCTGCCCTTTCCCCGCATGATCAGGAATAGGAAGAAGACGCCCCCGATTGCGTACATGATGATCCCGACCGGGATCTCGACCGGGCTCATGATTGTCCGTGCAACGGTATCGGAAAGAAGCAGGATCGCTGCGCCCATCAGGCCGGCACACGGGATAAGGTACCGGTGGTCGCTGCCAATGATCATCCGGCAGATATGCGGCCCCATGAGGCCGACAAAGCCGATGATGCCGGTGAAGGCAAGGCAGCAGGACGCAGCAAAGGTCGAGATCATCAGACCGGAGAGGCGGAGTCGCTTGACATTGATCCCGAGATTCTTTGCCACGTCATCCCCCGCCGAAAGAGCGTTCAAGTCCCATGCCCTCCGTTCGAGCAGGAAGAAACAGACAATGACAAGAGGGATGAGGAGGAGGACGGCATTCCAGCTTGCCCCCCACATCCCTCCCATCAACCAGACCATCAGTTCCCGGAGTTTCTCGTTGTTGGTGAGGTACTTGAGTGCCATGACCCCGGCGGTGAAGAGGTACCCGATAACGACCCCGGCAAGAATGAGGGTGGACTGCGTTGTCCCCCGCGATTGTGAGATCCAGTAAACGAGGAGCATCGAGAGCCAGCCAAAGACAAAGGCGAAAACAACGATCCACATATCGTAGCTGAGCAGGAAGTACGAGACCAGGACCCCCGGCCCGATTACGATGGCGAGCGCAGCGCCAAACGATGCAGCCGACGAAAGCCCGAGCGTGAACGGGCTCACGAGGGGGTTTCGCAACAGGCCCTGCATGACTGCCCCTGCCCCCGCAAGGCTAATCCCGGTCAGGATAGCGAGGAAGATCCGGGGCAGCCGGAACCCGACAACGATCAGCTCGGCCTGCGGGTTCTGCGGGGCAGGAATCGTGAACGGGACAGCGTCGTACCACGCAGCAACAGCAGGCAGGTGCGTATGCAGGAAGTCCTGGAGGGAGACCGCACAGGAATGGCCGATGGCAAGGACAGTGTCCTGCGGGGTGATGGCGACCGTCCCGATCCCTGCGGAGAGGATTGCCGTCACGATGACGAGAGCCGAGAGCCCCGCAATCAGGGCCAGGCGCCGTGCGCTTCCGGCCTTGTACAGGGTATGGACGGATTCCTTTACAGCCGGATCGGGTGAGCACGTCTCTGGCATAATAGTCCGCGGTTTTTCAGGTTTTTTCCTGTTGGAAAGGCAACAACCGGGCCGGCATTCACATCCCGATACCTTTGACGATCCCGGCAAGCTTGTCGGCCTGCAGGTCTTCGAGCCGGAGGTACTGCGCTCCGAGATCGCCGGCAAGAGCCTGGGCAAGACCGAACGTGACAAAGCCCTGCTCGGAGTCGATCACGAACGAGGGGATACCGGCTTTCTGGATATGGGAGGCCATGCCGCGGGCATCGTCCATCGGGGAACCGGACCCCATGCTGACGTTCGCCTTGCCATCCGAGATGAGGTAGAGCCGGGGGATCGTATGATGATTGATCATCATCTCTCGCATCAGGACCTCGTACGCTTTTGAGAGCCCGTGGGCCAGCGGGGTCTTCCCGCCAACGGGAATCTGTTGCAGGGAGATCCGGGCCAGCTCCACGCTCGATGTCGGGGGGAGGAGGACTTCTGCGCCTTTGCCCCGGAAGACCACGAGGCCGACCCGGTCGCGCTTCTGGTAGGCATCGATAAGTAACGACAGGATGGCACCCTTGACGGCCGTCATCCTCTGCTCTGCACCCATGCTCCCGCTGGCGTCGACAACAAAGAGCACGGTGTTTCCCATCCTGCGTTCCCGCACCTTCTCCCGGATATCGGATGTCCCGATCTTCACGGCGAGCGTTCCTTCCCGTTCCTTCTGGCGGGGCGCAGCGGCCCGGATCGTTGCATCGAGTGCAATATCCGGCCCGGCTCTCTCCGGGATCCTGCTCCGGACATACTTCCCGTCCCGCGATTCCGTGACGCTCCGTCTCCCGTTCCCTTCCCGTTTGAATGAATCGATGCGACGGGGAACGGAGAGGGTCGCAGGGTCTATTGTAAAGGGCTGCCCCTCGGCAAACCGGGTTGTCGCGGAACCGTCCGGCGTTGCGTTCTCCCCGGGCTGATGCGGGTGCCGGTGCTCGGGTTCATGATGGGGCTGCTGCCGCTCGTTTTGCGATTTTTGGATCGACTGCTCCATCTTCTGCCGGTCCATCTGCTGCTCGGAGAACGGCCGCCTCCGCATGCGGTGGGAGAGCACGAGCTCCGCTGCTTCCCGTACATCCTCGTCGTTCACCGCAGTGCGCCCGTTGTATGCCGCAATGGTTGCCGCGGTTTTCATCATCGTGATGTCGGCCCGGTGACCGTCAACTGCCATATCGATACAGACCTGTGCGATCATCTTCACCATAGCATCGGACACTCCTACCCCCGGCAACAGTTCCCGTGCCCGGACGATCCGTTCGCGCAGTTCCTCCTCCTGCGATTCGAAGGATCGGATGAACGCTTCCGGTGCATCGTCGTACTTCTGCCTCCTCCGGATCACCTCGACCCGGGTATCCACATCGCGGATGCCCCCGATCTCCACGCAGAGGCCGAAACGGTCGAGGAGCTGGGGCCGGAGTTCCCCTTCCTCGGGGTTCATGGTGCCGATGAGGATGAACGCGGACGGGTGGACATAGGAGACCCCCTCCCGTTCGACAAAGTTCATGCCCATCGCCGCGGCATCGAGCAGGACATCGACGATATGGTCGTTCAGGAGGTTTACCTCGTCCACGTACAGGATGTTCCGGTGCGCCTGCGCAAGGATGCCCGGTTCGAACTTCACCTCCCCGTTCTTCAGCGCATGCCCGATGTCGAGGCTTCCCACGACCTTGTCTTCCGTTGCACTGATCGGGAGTTCGACGACTCTCATGCGGGCTTTCCCTTCAGGGAGATCCGGGGCCCTCTTCCTGCAGTCCGGGCAAAGCCCTCCCGCATCGGCAGGGTCGCAACCGAAGATGCACCCGTCGACGACCAGCCGGTCCGGGAGCAGGAGGGCAAGCGCCCGGGCTGCGGTTGACTTCGCCGTGCCTTTCTCCCCCTTGATCAGGACCCCGCCGATCCGGGGGTTGATTGCGTTCAGGACCAGGGCCTTCTTCATCTGCTCCTGGCCGACGATGGCTGTGAACGGGTAGATGTCATGGAAGTGGTTCATACGGGGACTTCCCGGCGGGTAATGGTGCGGAACAGTTCCTGCTCGTCCTGCATTCCAGTCCGGACTCCCGCCCGGGTTCTGGCTGGTAATAACTACAATGAGAGATATCTTAACATTTAGTATTACCTGTTTCATTTTCGTACACTCCTGATAACATGATTAACAAAATTATTAACAATAGAAGTATCAGAATTCACGATACGCGGTATCCGGGACAGCCGTTATCCCCGCCCCGGGTGCCCGCCATGGACGGCCAATGAAGATCACTTCTGTTATGTGGGGGTCCTATGCCCCTGTCATGAAACGTGCAGCGGAAACCTGCGCGATCCGGTGTGCCATCTACCCCACCCGGATTCTCGAAGAATCACCGGAGAAACGGGAGGAAGCGGTCGCTTCGATGAAGGACTCCGACGTCATCCTCCTGTACCATACATCCGACCTGTTCTGGGAAGAGCTTGACCGGGAGGTCGAGGAGATCAAAAAGACGGTCCCGGTCATCTCGCTCGGTCCCGATCCGTCCTTCTGGGCCCGGTCCACGGTACGACCGGAGATAGTGACCACCTGTCACCGGTACATCACCAACAACGGGGATGAAAATTTTAAAAACCTGCTCCGGTATATCGACCGGGAACTGACCGGCACCCTCTCTCCGGTGGATCCCCCCGCCGATGTACCCTGGGAAGGACTGTACCATCCCGAAGCACCGCAGGTGTTTTCCGGCGTGGACGAGTACCTTGCCTGGTACGGCAGTCGTGCAGGGGATAAGTACCGCGTTGCCCTTGTCTTCTCCCGTACATCGTGGGCGGCGGGAAACGTGGCACTCGAAGACCAGCTCATCGCAAGCCTCGAAGCCGAAGGCCTTGCCGTTATTCCTGTCTTCACCTACGCGATCCGCGACGATGCGCTCGGCGCCCGGGGCATGGACGAGGTGGTGTCCGATTACCTTGTCCGGAACGGGACCCCCCTTGTCGACGCGATGGTCAAGCTCATCCCGTTCCTCTTTGGCTCGGTACGGGGCAGCGGCCCTTCCCCGGCCGGGACTTCGGCCGGGATCGGGCTGCTCCGGTCCCTTGACATCCCGGTCTTCTCCCCGGTCGTGACCATGTACATGGATCTTGCCCAGTGGCAGGCATCGGACGGTCTCAGCAGGGATGTCGGCTGGTCGGTAGCCCTGCCGGAGTTCGAAGGGGTGATCGAGCCGGTCTTTGCCGGGACCAGCCGGAGCAAGCCCGATGGCGGCAAGACCCGGGAGGCTGTCCCGGACCGGTGCGCGAAGATCGCCCGCAGGGTCCGGAAGTGGATAATGCTTGCAAAAAAACCGGCAGCCGACCGGAAGGTTGCGTTCATCCTGAACAACAACCCGTGTGCCGGCACCGAGGCAAATATCGGCGGGGGATCCAACCTCGACACGCTGGAGAGCGTTGCCCGTATCCTTGCCCGCATGGCGGAAGCCGGGTACCGGGTTTCGCCTCCGGCATCCGGCAAAGAGCTTGTCGATGCTATTCAGGAGAAGAAGGCACTATCGGAGTTCCGGTGGACAACGGCGCAGGACATCGTTGCCTGCGGGGGGGCCCTCGACCTGATGGACCTGGATACGTACCTGCCGTATTTCAGATCGCTGCCTCCGGTGGTCCAAAAGAACGTGGCAGGGACCTGGGGCGAGCCTCCCGGGGAAGGGATGGTGCTGGGCAACCGTATGCTGATTACGGGAATATCCCTTGGCAATGCCACGGTGCACGTCCAGCCCAAGCGGGGATGTTATGGATCGCGGTGCGACGGAACCGTCTGCAAAATACTCCACGATCCGAAATGCCCGCCGCCGCACCAGTACCTTGCCACGTACTACTGGCTCGACCAGGTCCGAAAGGCCGACCTCATCGTCCACGTGGGCACGCATGGCAGCCTCGAATTCCTGCCGGGCAAGGGCACCGGCCTCTCGCAGGAGTGTTTCCCGGACATCGCTGCCGGTAACCTGCCCTGCCTGTATATCTATAATTCCGACAACCCTGCGGAAGGAACGACCGCCAAGCGGCGCGGTTATGCCGTCCTGGTCGACCACATGCAGGCAGTCATGACCGGCAGCGGGCTGTATGACGAGCTTCTCGAGATCGACAGCATCCTTTCCGAGTACGAGACTGCCCGCCACGACCCGGCCCGCGCCCACGCCCTCCAGCACCAGCTCACCGAAGCCCTGATCCGGGCGAACCTGGACAAGGATATGCACCTGGATCACGGGATGCCCCTCGATGTCATGGTGGCGAAGGCTCACGAAGCGCTCTCGAAGATCCGCAATACCCGGATCCCGTCCGGCATGCATGTCTTCGGCAGCGTTCCCGCAGGTGCGCAGCGGGTGGAGTTTGTCAGTTCCATCATCCGGTTCGATAACGGCCCCGCGTCACCCCGCCGACTCATTGCGGGGGTCATCGGGTCTGACCTGGACGAGCTCCTTGAAGGGCAGGACCGGTATTCTGAGGATCGCGGGATGTCGTACGGCGCCCTGCTCGAAGAGGTTGACCGGGAGCTGGAGCGTTTTGTCGCTGCCGTACTCGACGATCCCGCGGTCCCGGCTGCCCTGGTCTTCGGCAGGAGGATATCCGAAGGGCAGGTGGAGGCCCTCGATATCGTGAGGGATCGGGTGATCGACATCAGCCGGCGGATCGACGAATCACGGGAGACAGATTCCCTCCTGCACGGTATGGACGGC
>Ga0302250_1002191_pt1 | contig 12631 bp, 18 predicted proteins | sample AAG_RA_Asp_MG_FD_193536 | JGI IMG/M metagenome (GOLD analysis project Ga0302250, IMG submission 193536) | Enriched activated sludge microbial communities from anaerobic digester in WTTP, New Holstein, Wisconsin, United States - AAG_RA_Asp | ecosystem: Engineered > Bioreactor > Anaerobic >... | reverse complement strand
TGCCTTCACGTAACCCTCTTTCTTTTTGTTCGCCGACAATAGCCCAATATTGACTTTTGTACAAGAAAATCCTTTGAAAAAATTCATCTCTACCTAAAAGCCTTTTCGTGGTTTGCCTCGGAAAGGCTTTTAGGCATCAGAAGTATTCTGCCCCTTGCGGGGAGTCTCAATTTTTCCCAAAGACCAGGAAATCCACTCGCTTGGCACTCGTTTCTTTCGGGCAGTTCCTGTTTTCTTGACAAAAGGCTGAAATCAAAAGTTTGCCTTTTTGTGGTCTGCCTCAAAAAGTTTCCTTTGTAATTTCTCATCTTCCGGGGGATGCCTCGTAAGATGACCGCCCCTGCGGGTCAAATCCTTGTGCTTTGCATTTCTGGCGAAAAAAGAAAGGAGGGTTCACATGAGGCAAGAAAAAGAAAAAAACGAAAGAAAGAACGAAAAATTTGAGGATGGGGTGTTACGCGCAGATGCCTGTATGGAAAGGTATTCAAAAACACGAGACTCCCAATACAGAACTTATTCTGAGGATCTGCCGGAGCAAGCATTCGGTTTATCCGCTCTTTGGGAAGAAAGACGCCTAATGAAGAACGTTTATAAGCTTCTGGCCAAAGGTATTAAGCCAAGCGGATCTGAAAGTCTGGAAACATTTGTTGAAAAACATAGCGATTTATTAGAAGAGGGAGGTGATTGCTGATGTGGATACAAAAAGACAAATCAACGAAAGGAATAAGCTGGGAGGAAATTTCTGACTGGGTGGTAATTGATGGAGTTATCTGGGTTGAAGTCCCGGAAAAGGAGGTGAATGAAGCATGTATAGCCCTGATTTAAGCGAAAAAATGGTGAAAACGTTATACAGGTTAAAGCGTGCCTGGAATAAACCTATGACGACAGTGATTGAGCAATTGCTTATTCGATCATTAGCGACGGTTGATAAGAAGCCGGTATGCGAAATATGCCGCAAGGAGAAAAACAATAGCTGCGAAGGATGCTATTTCAATGGACAACAATTATCTGAAAGGAAAAACAATGAAAATGGTTAGAAACTATTTCGGCCACGAAGTTAAAATTCAGCTCGTTAGGGAATCCAGGCCAACGAAAGAATGCATTATTACAGGGCCTGAGGATGTTTATAAACTTGTTAAGGATGAATTAAATAATTCCGACCGGGAACTTTTCCTTTCCATACAGCTTAATACACGGAATCGGGTGTTGGGTATTAACGTTGTTTCGATCGGTACGTTAAATGCAAGCATGGTCCATCCTCGGGAGGTTTTCAAGCCGGCTATCTTACAGAATGCCGCAGGGATAGTTATTGTCCACAATCATCCATCCGAGACTGATGAGCCCAGCGAAGAGGACTTGGCAATAACGAGTAAATTATCAAATGCCGGTGAGTTGCTCAGTATTGATGTTTTGGACCACATTATTGTGGGGAAGAGTTTTTATAGTTTCCTGGATAAGGGATTAATAAAAGCAAAAAAGGGGGTGTAGAATGTTAACAAGGGATGCGTTGAGACAATTTACCGGAACAGAGCAATGGTATAGGCACTTAAGCGGTTATCTTTACACCGATGGCGTTCAATATGTCGCGCAGGAAGGAAAAGCATACTGGTTAATTGACAAAATACTATTTACAATCATGAAAACGAAGGCGTTGCAGGAGTTTGGGGCTTGGAAGCTTACGGTTAATGAGGATAAATCGGCAATTTTGGTGTGTGAAGACGGAAATTATCACGAGCTTTATAGTGAAGAGATTGATTGGACAGACTTTTCGTTAGATACGATTGAGTTGTGGTTTGAAAATGGGGTATTAATATTGCCGAGTGAACATTAAAATGAAGTTTAATAACACACTAAGTCTTGAAACCGGGGAGTAAAATTAATTTCAGCGAGGGGAAGGCCAAGTCAAAGGTGAGTTTGTTGGGAGATAAAAAGCTTGACTAAATACCACATGTAGCATATAATTTCGTTTATAATACAATACGATGTGGTGAGATGTGGAGAGGGAATCACCACTTTAAAGAAGTCGAATCTTCACTATGCGAGTAATAATATACTTTTTCGCGAGTGGGGATTTTTTATTTTATGGGCAGAAAATCAGCTTGGTTAAATAACAAGATGAAAGGCAGGTGAATAATCTTAAGGGTATCTTGAGCAACCGAGTTTGAGTATAGAAAGTTTTGACAATCTTTAAACAGGAGGACTCAGATGGGTAAAAATCAGCACGCTGTGCCTTATGCTGATAAGTGGGCAGTCAGGGGAGAGAATAACAGCAGGATAACCTCTGCTCATCGCACGCAGGCGGCCGCTATTAACGCTGCGGCAAAAATTGCGAGGCATGAGAAGTCAGAAGTGGTAATTCACGGCAGAAACGGAAAGATCCGGGACAAAGATAGCTATGGGCCTGATTCTTGTCCGCCAAAGGACACAAAACACTAATTGATAAGGAGATAAGCGATGGCAAGGAATCCTAGCACTAACGAAAAAGGTAGTGGTTTTGATGAGGACACAATTGAAGCTGTGTGGCAAAAAGGGAAGCCTGAATTAAATCTGACAACGTATCGCAAAGATGTTTGCAACGCAAGCATGCAACGGAACAAATATGGAAAACAGGAACAATATGGCTGGGAAATAGATCACATAAAGCCTGTTTCTAAAGGTGGAACTGATAATATAAGCAATCTGCAGCCTCTGCAGTGGGAAAATAACAGGCATAAGGGGGATAGCGATCCCGATAAATGGACTTGTAAGATTACGTCCTAAACACGCCTTAGATTGGTTCTGATGTTATTTGTATTATGCGAGGCTGGACTTAACCGTCCAGCCTTTATTTTAGAATATTTCTGTTAAATTTCACCACTTCTATCTCTAGAATATGTAAGTCCTTTCTCGTAACATACGAAGCATCCAGTTAAATATTGTAATCGAATATATTTCTTTTGCTACAATATCACTGGAGTGGTAATGCAAAGTATTCTTGCGGAAAGAACGATACTTCCGTTCTTAAAGAGAATAGGTATTTTAGCGTCGGTTATGTAGATGGACTGATTTTTATTTAGTGTATATTCGTTTTTGTTTGAGCTTACTTTAATTTCTCCATCTATCACAAAAATAAATCTTTGCGAATCAGGAGATAGTTCTTCTTCTATGTGGCTACCGGGAGCTATTGTTATTATTTCCGGAAGCATCTTCTTGTTAATGAGAATATTCTTAACAAGTAACTGGCGGGTAATTTTCTGATCGTAAGTTAAAGGGAGTTCTGCGAAAGGAGGGGTGGGGACGAACGGTTTAATTTTTTCTTCGTAAACCCCCTTATAGAGCGTGGATAAACTTATCCCTAATGCCTGGCAGATCTTGATATGAATATCAAGTGTTCCTGTTAGTACCCCTTTTTCAATCTTATTGATAGTCGAAGCGCCGACATGACAAAATTTGGCAAAGTCCTTTTGTCGGGTAGTACCCCTTAATTCTCTTATTCGTTGAGCAAAATCCATAGGTGAATTTATAGTATATAATTTCCATTTTGTCAATATAAATATGGCTTGTTTAAGACGGATAGTGGCTGTGTGAGTTGTAGATATTGACAAAGAGGAAATCGGGTGGTATACTTTTTCTACCTAAAAGAAAGCGTTTTCCTGAAAAACGTGCTACTTAGTGCCGATATATAACGTGTGCTCCATATTACCTCTATGGTGTGCTTCTTATATAACTTTGCTCAATTAGAATATCTTGTTTGTGAGGCACTATGGGCAACGGGGATGTTATATTCAATCGGAAAGGACTTAGTTCCGATGAAATAGAAATAATAGAAGGGTGGCGGATGGTAAAACGTCATCGTAAGGGCCATTTGCAGGTTAGTCTGAAATCAGACGGCACCCAATTCTATATGGAGATTACTCCGGCAAAAGAAGGGAAGGTGGAGGCTCCAAAAGAAAGCACTTGACAGGTAACACGGAGCGGGGTATAAACTAATTATCAAATAAGTTATTCAGTCGCTATCACTCGGCCGCAAGGTCGGAGGAAAATAGGGCTGGTTTTCTGAAAGCAATTTCAGAGAGCCAGCCCTTTTTATTTGCCTTTTTTATGGAGCAAACTCATTATTATCCACCAGGCGGTTATACTAAGGTCCCCAATAATATGATGCGGGCGCTTTATCGATTCCATTTTAATGGTACACAATTCAGGACTCTTATTTTTTTGATTCGGATGACGAGTGGTTGGAATAAAAAGAGTAGGGCTATTAGCTATAAGTCTATTGCGAAAGAATTAAATTTAGATAAGCGGAGTGTGCGGCGAACGATAAAAACGCTTATTCAAAACAATGTGATCATTAGGAAAAAGTCCGGGCGGTGGAATGTATGGACAGTTAACCACGACATCATGTCTTGGGAATTGTTAATAACTCGGCGTACAAAGAGGACACAAATGTCCCCCTTAAAGGGGCGTATTTGTCCCCCAGAAAGAGGGCGAATTACCCCCTTTTGTATAAGTTAAGAAAAAAGAACTAAGAAAAGTAGTAGTAAGTAAATGAGGGTGTGGATTCTGTGAATAATCCTTATAAAATAAAACGAAAAGCTCCCCCTGGGAAAGTGGTTCGATCTTTCAAGATCGAAATCTGTGACATAAGCTCTACCCCGGAACTCTACGTTAATCCAAGTAATCCTTATACGCAGTTGTCAGATGAAGATAGGATAAAGGATTTTAATGAAATTTTTGGTTTGCTTTGGGCCGAGTCCTGCAGGGAAACCGGTAAAGATATTCATGGAAATAAAAAAGATTGCAGAGAATGAAATTATTGCTATAATGTATCCCATACGAAAGTAAGGGGATTATGGCTAAAAAAGTTTCATGGAGAAAAGTTACAACGATTTACAGTTTTAAAGACGCCAAAACTGTGCGTGTTTTTGGTATCGCCCGTGTATCTACAGACAAGCAGGCACAGAAAATAGGCGAATCGCTGGATCATCAGAAAGAAGTTCTTAATAATTGGGTGAGATCCAAATCAAGCTTGCATTCACCCCAAGAATGGAGACTTGTTGATATATTCGTAGAAAATGAGAGTTCGGATGGACAGAGAAAAGGACGGACTGCCACAAAACGGGAAGGAAGAAAAGGATTAACTAAGGCTCTTGAGCTTGCTAAATTAAAGCTTATTGATGTAGTTGTTGTGACAAAGTTGGATCGCATAGCAAGAAACACAAGAGATTATATCGATATTTCAGCTGAATTTAACGAAAATGAAGTAGCTCTTGTTTGTTTGGATCTTGAGATAGATACTTCAACACCTGACGGGCAGATGATAATGCGAAATCATGCCAATCTTGCCCAGTGGCAGGCAGAGAGAATATCGCAATATAGCTTAGAAACTGTTTTAAGGCACATTAATCAAGGGCGGCCAATAGGACCACCACCCGTAGGTTATAAAACAAGCAAAGATGCCAATGGTAAGACTACATATGTACCAGATCCTGTTTATAGAAAACATGTGGAGTTTATCGACCAATTATATTTGAGAGTGAAAAGTGCAGTAAAGATTGTCGATATCCTGCATCAAAAGGGGTATAAATCACGGCAGGGGAAAACATATTCAAAACCGCAGGTATCGCGTATTCTCCAGAATATCCGCTATATCGCAAAGCAGGAGTATGATGGTCAGATTTATCCTGGGAATTGGGAACCGTTAAGGACGGAAAATGTTCATAACACAATCCAAGCTATTTTAAAAAGAAACAGGGCAACTAATCATAGTCCCATCAGTTCAAATCGTAATTATGTCTATCTTGCTAAAAACTTGCTTAAGTGCAGTAATTGTGGTTCGGCTATGATTGCAAGGCCAGCTACTGGAAAAGGCGGTAAGTATTATCCATATTATATGTGTGTAAAAGCATTTAAGACTAATGGTATCGATTGCAGTGAAACTAATCTTTTAGCAGCAGATACTACGGATGATGCGATTATAGAAGTGCTACGGCATTTGCATTTAAATCCGGATAATGTTGCTGAAATTGTAAAAAAAGCCAACCAAGCGACGGCGTCAACAATAGGAATTTTGCAGGAGGATTTAGATAGGGTACAGGCAAGATTGAAAGATGTTCGTACAAAGATTGCTAATTTGGTAAATATACTTGAGGATAAAGGACTGGCTGGTGTCGATGTAGTTAAAGAAAGACTGGAAACATTGAATCAAGACGAATTAGAACTTGTTGTGGAAGAAAACAGAATAAAGTCTGAAATTCAAGCAGAAAAGATTCAGGCCGGCACGGCTCATGATTATATTAAGACATTGCAGCTATTTGAAGATTTCTATATGTTGAATAAAAATAATAGGGAGCGGATTCAGGTGATTTTGCCAAGAATAATTAATTCAGTTATATGCGAAATTACCGATAAGAAAAAGGGTATTGGTAAGCTTAAGATCGGCTTATTTGGCCGGCCTTTTAATAGAGGGGAAAATGCTGAAATATGGAATAAAACATTACAAAATATAGCCGATGAGTGTTATAACAATAAAACTTTTGAAGACATTAATGGTAAGTTTGGGACGAAAGCTTATAAAGAAAGGGGATCTTCAAGCCCTGGAGGGAGTTCTTTAGCTACGTCAGACAAGAGATTTTATAATAATTCGGTGTTCGCAAGGGGTAAGAGTGCTGACCCCAATTTATTTTTCGCCGAAAGAGCGAATAATAATTTGGGGTCCTTCTTCCCAGATGTTATAACCTTTGTGAAAGACAAGTAGTCTTTCGCGCGAAGCGTTCAAAAATTTTTTCCTCTGAAACCCCTTCATTGCTTCCTATCTCTAATACCGGGGTAAAGCCTCGTCTCTAAGGAAACAGCTATATATCACCGCGCCCTGGGCGACCGAGCCGTAGGCGAGGAAGTCCCTTTAGGGAGGGCGCTCCCACATTGAGCGGGCATCGTTCGGCCCCTGTGGGCAGGGGCCTCGCTTGGTGCTCGCTGGGCCGCTCGCTTCGAGCTAATGTTAATGCGTGTGCGGCACAGCTGGTGTTGCGGCCGGGTGGGGGCGGCGCAAGCCACAGCGTCCAATTCAGATATTTAAAAAAGAGCGGTTGTCCGCTTAGCGCCTGCGCTACTTTAAAAACTCTCTGGACGGCGCTAATGCCGAGCCTCTTACGCGTTGGCGTTGAGAACGACACACTCTAGGGCGGGCGTTGTGCGGGCACGCCCGCCTCTAAAAACCGCCTATACTCAAAAAGAACTAAGAATAGAAAGCAAATTGAATTGTTTTTTTGTGTTATTTTGGTATAATATTGAAAACAAAAGGGTATCTACCTAAGAATACTATCAAAGTTAGGTCTAATAGTCAAGAAATATGATGATTGGCGATAATATAAAGAAAATCCGCAAGCAAAAGAATCTCTCTCAAGACAATCTAGCCAGACGCGCTAATATTCCTTATACCACATTAACAAAAATTGAATCAAACGTCGTTAAGAAGCCTTCAGTTCAAAACGTTGCTAAAATAGCAAAGGCTTTAGATATCAGCATTGAGAAGCTTATTGAAGAATAAGGAGAAGTATGAGTAAGACAGCATATAGGCCTCTAGGAGAGAAGATTACTTCTGACTCGGAAAAAGCGTTACGTGACGGTATTGCTAAAAGCTATTTTTCTTTTTCGGAAGATAAAGGCCGAGTTACTTATATTGCTCCTGGGAAAAAATATAATTTCAATGATCCGGAAGAAAAAGTCCGGCTTGAATATTATTACGATTTGTCGGAAAAATATAAATATCCTATTAATCGTCTCGATCTCGAAGTGGAAATGCCTGATCGTACTCCTGAAAGATACGCTGATATTGTAATTTACGAAGACGAAGCTAAGAAAAAGCCGTATATAATTGTTGAATGTAAAAAAGATGGTATTTCCGACGCTGAATTTGAGCAGGCAGCAAAACAGGCGATTGCTAATGCAAGGATTTTAAAAGCTCCTTATGCAATTTGTGTTGCTGGCAATACTCGCCGTGCAATGGAAACAGACAAATGGAATGATAAAGAGCCGGAAAAAGCCATTATAACGGATATCCCGATAGCTTATGGTAAAGTCGAAGAATTCCGTTTCAAAAAAGGCGACCTGAATTGGGATTTGAAGATTGTCGATGAACAAGAGTTGAAGAGAGCATTAGAAAAAGCACACAATACTCTTTGGGCTGGCGGAAAGCGAAATCCTACTGTAGCTTTCGATGAATTGTGTAAGATTATTTTCGTAAAAATTCGTGATGAAAAGAGAGGAAGAAAAACTGGTGAATACTACGAATTTCAGATTAAAACACATGAAGAGTCAAAAAGTGTTTACAAGAGAATAAACGAGATTTATCTAGAGGCGCAAGAGAAAGATCCCGAGGTTTTTACGGAAAGTTTAAAGATCGGTTCAGAGGAGCTTTATACTGTAGTAGAGCATTTACAAAGTATTTCATTAGACAAAACTCATCTTGATACCAAGGGAGTAGCGTTCGAGCATTTTATGGAGGATTTTTTTAAAGGCAAAAGCGGGCAATATTTTACTCCTCGTAATATTGTTAGTTTCGCAGTAAAGATGATGGAAATAAAAAACGAGGATATGGTGCTTGATCCTGCCTGCGGAAGCGGAGGTTTCTTACTGCATGCTCTTGATGAAGTCCGTTCGCAAGCAGAAGGTTTTTATCAAGATGATGAAACTAAAAAATACCGTTATTGGCATGATTTTGCGCAAAACAATCTTTTCGGAATTGAGATTAATGACTCAATTGCCCGTGTAGCGAAAATGAATATGATTATACATGATGACGGGCATACGAATGTAATTGGGTTTGATGCCTTAGAAGAAGTTGATATTTTGAAACAAAGAAACCCGGGATTCCGCAAGAATCGTTTTGACATTATTGTTACTAATCCACCTTTTGGGGCCAATGTTAAACGTAGCGAACATCCTTACCTTGACAATTTTGAATTCGGAAAAAATGGTAAGAAGATCAGAGATAATCAGAAAACAGAGATTTTGTTCATAGAGCGTTGTATAGAATTCTTAAAGTCTGGAACCGGAAAGATGGCAATAGTGCTTCCGGATGGGATATTGACAAACTCCAGTTTACAATATGTGCGTGATTTTATTATGGAAAAAACTCAAATTCTAGCGGTAGTGAGCTTGCCACAGTTTACCTTTTCACATTACGGGGCTGGAGTTAAGTCGTCACTGGTTTTTGTGCGTAAGAAAGGCGAGAAAGAAAAATTAGGACGCTATAAAATTTTTATGGCCATAGCTGAACATATCGGCTATGACGCCACGGGCAGAAGAGACCCTCAAAACGAACTAGCTACTGTTTATGAAGAATATAGGAAGTTTGATGATAAAAAATAACATCTTAATGCCAGAAATTTTTACAGTGTGGAGCGATGATATTGTTGAAAGGATAGATCCATTTTATTATAGGCCAGAATTCAAGTCGATCGCGGAAGAATTAAAAAAGATAAAAGCTGTGCCTTTTGGAGAAGTCATTAAGAGTATTATTAATGGTTTAGATTATAGAAACTTTGAAGATGACGGGATAACGGATTATTTGCGGGTTGGTAATATCAGACCATATGAAATTGATTTTACTGATGCTAAGAAGATCAATCTTGATATAAAAGAAATTTCTAAGGATATACATCTTAAACAAGGCGATGTTTTGTTAACTCGAAAAGGAACTTTCGGAGTTGCTGTTGCCATATCAGAAGAGTTAAATGTGGTGATTAGTTCGGAAATTTTCCTCATCAGATTGAATCGCCAAGATGTCGAACCAAAGTATATTGAGGCATTCTTAAATTCAAGTGTTTGTCAGAGACAGTTCATGAGTCAAAAAGTCGGGGCAATAATGGGAAGTTTATCACAAGAAGCAGTTAAGAGAGTTTTAATTCCAATTCCCACTTTGGCAATTCAGAAAAAGATTATCAATATAGTCCATAAAGCATATGAAGAGAAGCGGAAGAAGGAAGAAGAAATAAAGGAAATTCTAGATTCTATTGATGGATACGTTCTTAACGAGCTTGGGGTCAATATAGACAAGACAAGACAAGACAAGACAAGACAAGACAAGACAGGTAAGCTTCACCGTATGGAATGATGAAATTGTTAATAGGTTCGACCCGCTTTATCTTCGTAATATTGCTATGCTCAAGGCGATGAAGTCGAGATATCGGACGAATAGGTTAGCTGATTTAATTAAAGAGCCTCCTCAATATGGAGCAAATGTTCGGGCCGTTGATGGAGTCCCCGGCAAAGACATCCGTTATATACGCATAACAGACATCGATAGTTTGGGTAACTTGAGAAAAGATGGTTGGAAGACTGCTGAAACCGTTAATGATAGGTACTTATTGAAAGAGAATGATTTGCTTTTTGCTAGAAGCGGGGCTACCGCCGGTAAGTCATTTATTTATAAAAGCGAATTTGGAAAAGCCATTTTTGCCGGATATATGATTAGATTTAAAATCGATGAGAAAAAAGCAAGCGCCGATTATATTTTTAGTTTTACGCAAACCAGATGGTATGATCTTTGGGTAAGAACAATACAAAGGCCGGCAGGACAGCCAAACATAAACTCTCAGGAATATAAGTCGCTAGAGATTCCTTTGCCTTCGCTATCAGTCCAAACACAAATTTCTGACGAAGTAAAAGCGCGAAGACAGAAAGTCATTAGACTTAAGCAAGAAGTGGATGAGCTTTTGCTAGAAGCTAAACAGAAAATCGAAGAAATGATTTTGAGGAATTAGAATGATAAATTCATTCGTTCAGGCGGCAATTGAAGTTTTGAAAAACGCTAAGAGTCCTCTTACCCCCAAGGAGATTACGGAAATAGCTTTAAAGAATGATTTTCTGAAAACTTCGGGAAAAACTCCGGTTGCCTCAATGGGCGCGCAAATTTATACAGATATTAAGCGAAAAGGTGATAAATCATTTTTTATAAAGACAGCCAAAGGACAATTCATTTTGAATGTGGCTTCTGTCAAACCATTGAAAGATCAGGAAGAAATTAATCAGCAAGAACCATTATATACGGTTACAGAGAATTTATCTTCAAAGCAAAAAGGAGATATAGCGGAAGCCAGGGTAGCCGAGCTAATAGTTCTCTATGGAGACAAGGCGTTATCTTGTTATAAACCGGTTTCTGATGATGAAGGAATAGATTTAATTGTTAAGGAGAAAGGAAGCCTTAAAGCACTTTTTTTGCAGATTAAAAGTAGATTTGAACTGACTCCAAGAGGTTCGAAACAATTTGTGCAGACTCCATCCGTAGAAAGTGTGCCAAATAGCTATAAAATGGCTTTGGTTTTTGTCTATTTTGATGTTCCAAAAGGTGATATCCACGATAGAATCTGGTTTGTCCCTGCTCCTGAATTTATTCAAAAGGCACATATCATTCCTGCCAATAAGGAAAAGAAGAGAGAAGCAAGGTATCGGTTTAATGCAAATATAGAGAATGATGAGGGTCGTTTCGGAACTTTTTTTATAGATAAGCGAGATTTAGCGAATTCAATTCTGAGATTGATGGCTAAAGTATGAAAATTGATAAATAAGTAAAAGAAACTCTAATAAGCTGGTGAAAATTGTTTAGATTATTGAAGTTAAGTCTATTCAATCATCCTTTCTTAAAAAACATAGAAATCGATTTTGTAAATCCTCCCCAAAGCCACGAAAACAATAATCCAAATGAATCTTTCACAAGTCTCATTATTGGACCTAACGGTTCAGGTAAAAGCCAAGTACTTAGAACTATCCTGGATATATTTCGAGAACTCGAATACCAAAATATACTGCTCCCTATTAACAGAGTAACGAAAATTTGTTAGAATAAAGCTCCCAAAGAAAGGAGCGTTATTCTATGAAATATCGCAAATGGACAAGCCAGGAGAAGCTTAAAATCGTTCTCGAGGGATTATCCGGCCAAATCGACATTGGTAAGCTTTGCTCCAAATACCAAGTAGCGTAAACACAGTATTATAAATGGCGCGACCAGCTTCTTAAGTTCGGTTATCAAGCTTTTGATCAAAAGACGGTCACTAAGAAAGAGCAACGCCTACACTTAGAGAACCAGAATCTGAAAAAGATCATCGGCGAACTAGCTATTGAGCTAAAAAAAACAGAACTCGAATTAAAGGAGCTCGAATAGTGAAGCGTAAACAAGCTCAAATAGTCATTCAGCGCAATGCCACGCTCCTTATCCAAGTCAAATCAATCAAAAATGACCACCCTCTCTGGGGATATCGCCGTATCTGGTCATACCTGAAATATCGCCAAGGCATTGCCGTCAATAAAAAACGTGTCTATCGTCTAATGAAAGAACAGAACCTTATCGTTACACCTGAAAAACGCCTTAAAGCTAAACGCGGACCTATGCGTCCTAAACCAGTCGCTCAATATCCCAATCACTTCTGGGACATCGACATGACCAAGATAAAAATGGCATCCTGGGGTTGGCTCTATCTTACCGTCGTTCTTGATTGGTACACTAAAGAAATCATCGGGCATTCTATCTCTATGCAATCCAAGACCGATGATTGGCTTAATGCTCTTGAACAAGCCATTAATACCCGTTTCCTCCACGGGATTAAGGATACCGACAAAAAAACTCTTCTTAATCTCTGATAACGGTTGTCAGCCT
>Ga0302250_1002190_pt1 | contig 12634 bp, 8 predicted proteins | sample AAG_RA_Asp_MG_FD_193536 | JGI IMG/M metagenome (GOLD analysis project Ga0302250, IMG submission 193536) | Enriched activated sludge microbial communities from anaerobic digester in WTTP, New Holstein, Wisconsin, United States - AAG_RA_Asp | ecosystem: Engineered > Bioreactor > Anaerobic >... | reverse complement strand
CCTCGTCGTCCTCGACGTCCAGGGGCGCCCCGGCCACCCGGGCCACCCGGACCCAGTCAGCCGGGGGCGGGTCGGCCCTGGGGACCTCCCAGACCGGGGTCGAGCACCCCGCCGTCGCGGCCAGCAGCACCAGGGAAACGGGAAGCCCTCGGGACATCGGAGCCCTCCTGGAATCGGGGGGAGGCGGGACCTCTGGTTTCGGACGGCGCCCATTCTCTTCCCATCGGGAGGGCCTGTCAAAGCGGGCGGAATGCATCCTGCCGGGCCGACGCCAGGGGACTTCCCATTTCCGCCGTCCCGCCGGATGATAGGGACATCGAAACAGGATCCGGACGGATCCGGAGGCTGCCGGTGGGCACCCGCGGGGGGTCGCAGGAGCATGCCGTCCTCACGATGATGGCAGTCCTGGTCTGCCTCCTGCTGGCGTCGGGGATGGCGGTGACCTCGGCCCGGGGCGACGAATCTTCCGAGAGGGCGTCCGGAGGAGACCGCCCCCTGGTGGTCTTCGGGGGGGACCAGGACTTCTACCCCTACGAGTTCCTGGACATCGCGGGCCGTCCCCACGGGTTCAACATCGACCTGATGCGGGAGATCGGGGCGCGGAACGGCTGGGAGATCCGCTTCCAGATGGGGCCCTGGCGCCAGATCCGGAAGGGCATCGAGGAGTACCGGACCATCGACGTCTCGGACATGTACTGGTCCGAGACGCGGGCCCGGGTGGTGGACTTCTGCGACCCGTTCACGGTGGTCTGGGACGAGCCCTGGGTGCGGAAGGGCGGACCTCCCATCCAGGGACTGGAGGACCTGGTCGGCCGGCGCGTGCTGGTCAACGAGGGCGGCTACATCCACGAACTGCTCTCCCAGACCCACCCGGAGATCGCCCTGATCCCGGTACCGAGCGAGGCGGCCTGCCTGCGGCAACTGGCCGAGGGGATCGGGGACGTGGCCCTGGTGACCCAGGTCGTCGGGAGGGCCGGGGTCCGGGAATCGAGCGTCCTGGAGTCCCTGGAGCGGGCGGGGCCCCCGATGCTGCCCCGGGCCTATTCCCTGGTGGTCGCGAAGGGGCGGGACGACCTGCGGCAGGCCATCAACCAGACCCTGGCCCGGATGCGGACCGACGGGACCCTGGAGCGGCTCGAGGCCCAGTGGATGACCGACGTGGCCCCCCCGGGGGCCCTGGTGAACTGGTTCCTGCGGAACGGCCTGTGGGCCCTGTCCCTCCTGGTGGGCCTGCTGGTGCTGGCGGTGGTCTGGCTGGCGATGCTCCGGCGGAAGTTCCGCCACCGGAGCTGGCAGCTGCAGCAGGAATTGGCCGAGCGGATCCGGGTGGAGAACGCCCTCCGGGAGTCCCAGGAGGAGTTCCGCCTGGCCTTCCACCTGAGCCCGGTGGTGCTTGGCATCTCGACCCTGGACGAGGGGCGCTACCTGGACGTCAACGAGGCCTTCGAGGCGATGACGGGGTGGAGCCGGGCCGAGGCCATCGGCAAGACCGCGATGGAACTGGGCCTCTGGGCCGACCCCGAGGAGCGGCGCCGGGCCGTCGAGGCCCTCCAGAGGGACGGCCGCACCTCGGCGGACATTCATCTGCGAAACCGCAGCGGCGAGGTGATGGACGTCCTGTTCCGGGCCGACATCATCCCCTTCCGGGGGACGACCTGCATCCTGACCAGTGCCACCGACATCTCGGAGCGGAAGGCCTGGGAGCGGAGCCTCCAGGATGCCGAGGAGCGGTGGAAGTTCGCCCTGGAGGGGGCGGGCGAGGGCGTCTGGGACCTGGACGTCGAGACCGGGTATTTCTGGAGTTCCCGGAGGTTCCAGGACATCCTGGGCTACCGGGAGGCGGCGGCGATCCAGGATTTCCCCTCCTTCCTCCAGAAGGTCCATCCCGAGGAACGGGGGCCCTTCGAGGCGACCTGGAAGGACTTCGTGGAGGGGAGGCTGGGGCTGCTCCAGGCCGAGGTGCGGATCCAGGCCCGGGACGGGTCCTACCGGTGGGTACACCTGCGGGGCATGGTGCTGCGGGCGGGGCCGGAACGGGACAAGGCCCGGGCGATCGGGACGATCCAGGACATCACCGAACGGAAGGCCCAGGAGGAGGAGCGGAAGGTCCTGGAGGAGCGCCTGCGGAGGTCCCAGCGACTGGAACTGGTTGGACAACTGGCCGGGGGCATCGCCCACGACTTCAACAACCACCTGATGGTGATCCGGGGCTACTGCGACCTGCTGGCCGAGGAGGGCCTGGAGGGGAGGGCCCAGGGGCTCCTGGCCGAGATCATCCAGTCCACCGAGCGGGCCGCGGCCCTGACCAAGCGACTGCTCGCCTTCGGGCGAAAGCAGGTCAGCCGGCCCCAGGTCCTGCAGCCGAACCAGGTCCTGCGGGAGATGGAAGGGGCCCTGCGGATCATGACCGGGGAGGGGATCTCCATCGAGTGGGACCTGGCCGGCAACCTGGGGCACATCCGGATGGACCGGGAGCAGCTGGAACAGGTGATCGTGAACCTGGTCGTCAACGCCCGGGACGCGATGCCCGGCGGCGGGCGCCTGATGCTGCGGACCCGGAACATCGCCCTGGACCGGGAGTACGTGCGGATGCATCCCGACGGCGCCGAGGGGCCCCACGTGATGCTGGTGGTCCAGGACACGGGCATCGGGATGAACGACCACGTGATGTCCCACATCTTCGAGCCGTTCTTCACGACGAAGCCCGAGGGCAAGGGCACCGGCCAGGGACTCAGCATCGTGTACGGGGCGGTGCGCCAGGCCGGAGGGCACATCACGGTGGACAGCACCCCGGGAAGGGGCACGACCTTCCGGATCCTGCTGCCCCGGTGCGAGGGGGTCCCGGCGGCCGACCATTCCCCGGAGACCAGGGCCCTCGTGGAGGAATCCAGGGCCACCATCCTGTTCGTCGAGGACGACCCCCACCTGTTCGAACTGCTCCGGGGGGTGCTGGAGCAGGCGGGGTACGAGGTGCTGGCCTCCCCGGTACCCGAGGAGGCGGTGGAGATGGCCGAGAACCGGGAAGGGCCGATCCACCTGCTGGTCAGCGACGTGATGATGCCGGGCCTGAAGGGGCCCGACGTGCTGGAACTGGTCCGCCGGAAGCGGCCCGGCATTCCGGTGCTCTTCATCTCGGGGTATCCGAAGGAGATGCTCGAGCGGTCCACGACGCTTCCGCCGGACCTTCGCCTGCTCGGGAAGCCCTTCTCGTCCCGGCACTTCCTGTCGTTGATCCGGGAGATTCTGGCCGAGACGGCGGGCAGGTCCGGGGCCGACGCCTCCTCGTGACCCCCGGACGCCGCGGTCAGAAGGCGTAGCCGACGCCCAGGCAGAGTCGGAACTCCCATGTGTTCTGGAGGTGCAGCGTGAAGCCCCGGGTCAGGTCCCGGACTCCCGAGGCGCGCTCGTGGACCGTGACCCGTCCCTCGTAGTCCCCGGGCTGGGTGAGGTTGTAGGAGGCCCGGAGGTCGATGGGGATCGTCCAGTGGCCCAGGATCACGGGCGTGATCTGGATGCCCATCGTCAGCATCGTGGAAACGGTCCCGTCCACCCGGAAGTCGTAGTTCTGCCAGAGGGGCGGCGGATTGGACTGGATGGCCTCGGTCTTCAGGGGGATCACGAACTCGGGCCCCAGGGAGACCCCCAGGCGCACCCCGGGAAGGGGCAGGATTTCCTGGACCAGGACCGGGATTCGGAGGTTCAGGGCCCTTGCGGTCAGCAGCCACGCCTGGCCCTCCAGGGGAGTCTCCTGGAGCCGGGACTGGTCCACCAGGAAGTCCACCTCCAGGCCCAGGGCCTTCCAGAGGCGCACCTGGGCGTAGATCCCGGCCCCGGCGGCCCAGCCGGCCCGGGTGTTGTCGAAGGCCCAGTCCTGGTTCCCCAGGTAGGCCGGGAGGTCCGTCGGCGCGGTCCAGAGGTTCGCCTGGCCCATCGCCTTGGCCCCGATCTCCAGGTCCACGATGCCCCAGCCGGCCCGGACCGGAAGCGCCGGCAGCATCCCGGCCACCACCAAGATCCATCCGAGGAGTCGTCTCTTCATCGCGCGTCCTCGTGGCAGACGGCCGATGATACGTTGATGCCCCCGGCGCGTGCCAGTCCCGGGGGCCGGTCCCTGGAGATCGCCCGCCGGGTCAGGGTCCGGGAGACCGGATCCAGGTCACGATCCGCTCGGCCAGCCGGCGCCCTCCCGTGTCCGTCAGGTGCACGCCGTCCTCGGTCCGGACCCGGACCATGTGCCCCCGGGCGTCGGGTAGGAAGGCCGCGAAGTTCCCGTCGGGACCGGCCACGAAGGGCGTGGACTCCAGGAAGGCGACCCTGGGAATCGTCGCCACCTCCTGCCGGACCAGGTCGTTCAGGTGCCGCATCCGGGCCGCGAAATCCGGCGAGCGCATCACCGGGAGCCCGACCCACAGGACCTGGGCGTCGTCGGACGCCAGCAGGGTGGCGAAGGCGCGGACGCGACGGCGGTACAGGTCGTCCCACTCCCGGGTTCCGTAGGCGAGGACCTTGCCCTCGAAGCGGACGTTCTGGGCGTCGTTGCCCCCCATCGCGCAGACCACGAGGTCAGGCCGGCTCTGGGCGGCGACCTCTCGCCAGGTCGCGGTCCAGTCATAGACGTCGGGCCGGGAGAGGCCCGTCGCGGACTTGTGGGCCCGGAACACCCGGAGGCCCGGGTCCTTCTCCAGCATCCGGACCAGGTTCGGGGCCAGTCCCACGGCCATCATCGAGTCCCCCACCAGGACGACGTTCCGAACGGCACCCCCAGGCTGCGGGGAGGACCCGTGCCGTGCCTCGTCCTCGGCTGGGGTTGCCTGAGTCACGAGGGCGCCTCCGGCCGGAGTCGCCTGCTCCGACCGGGACGGAAGCGGGGCATCGGGCCGATCCTCCCTGGCCTCCCGGGCCAGTTCGTCCATGTCGAGGTCCGGGGTCCCGGCGGCCATCGCGTCCGCCGGCGACAGGCGGGTGGCCGCCTGGATCCTCTCGGAGGCCGCGATCAGCAGGCGCCGGGGTGCGGTCAGGCCCGCCCGGTCCAGGGCCGGCCGGATCGCGCCCAGTCTTTCGGTCCAGCGGTCCTGGGCCGTTCCCACGGGCATTCGGGAGGCCCATCCCAGCAGGCCGTCGATTTCCAGCAGCAGCGAGACCGCGACGAATACCAGCAGGAGGAAGGCCAGGTCCCGGACCCGGTACCGGCGGGGGTCGGGACATTTCGCAACGCGCGACCGGCGGATCGTCATCAAAGCGCCTCCTGCTAGAACTGGAAGTAGATGAACGGCGCGATCCCCGAGGGTCCCAGGGCGTCGATGACCAGCACCGCGGCGGCGGCCAGGGCGCCCTGGAAGGCCAGCGGCATCCGGGAGATCCGGCAGCGGAGCCCGTCGCTCCACCCCGGCGGAAGGGCCTGGCCGAAGATGCCCAGGGCGAGGGCCGCCAGCAGCCCGAGGCTGAACCAGGGCCCGAGGGTCCACGGATTCGCCAGGGACCGGATCACCGAGGCGGCCATCCCGAAGGAGGGCGCCCGGAAGAAGACCCATCCTAGGCAGACGAAGTGGAACAGCAGCACCCGGGCGACCAGGGGCCAGGCCCGGCTGCCCCGGAGCCGGTCGGCCCAGGGGGGATGCCACCGGGACCAGAGGCGGTGCACCACCAGCCCGAGCCCGTGGAGGGCTCCCCAGGCCACGAAGGTCCATGCCGCCCCATGCCACAGACCCCCGAGCAGCATCGTCAGCACCAGGTTCCGGTAGGTGCGCCCCTCGCCTCCCCGGTTGCCTCCCAGGGGGACGTACAGGTAGTCCCGTAGCCAGGACGAGAGCGAGATGTGCCAGCGCCGCCAGAAGTCCTGGGGACTGGTCGCCACGTAGGGGGAATCGAAGTTCTGCATGAACCGGTAGCCCATCAGCAGGGCGCACCCGATGGCCATGTCCGTGTAGCCCGAGAAGTCGCAGTAGATCTGGGCCGCGTATCCGTAGACTCCCAGGAGGACCTCCAGGCCCGACCGGCCGGCCGGGGTCTCGAACACCCGGTCCACGATGCCGGTCCCCAGGGAGTTCGCGATCAGGACCTTCTTCCCCAGTCCCAGCAGGATCAGCCACAGGCCCCGGGACACGTCGATGTCGCCGGGATCCCTCGGCTCCTGCAACTGGGGCAGGAAATCCCGGGCCCGGAGGATCGGCCCCGCCACCAGTTGGGGGAAGAAGGCGATGAACAGCAGGGAATCCAGCAGGCCGGGAGCCCGGGCCGGGGTTCCCCGCCAGGTGTCCACCATCAGGGAGATGCCCTGGAACACGAAGAAGGAGATGCCGACCGGCAGCGCGATTTCCGGCAACTGGGGCAGGAACCGGAACCCGAGGGCGTGGAAGACGTCCGCCAGCGTGCTGGCCAGGAAGCCGAGGTACTTGAAGAAGGCCAGCACGCCGAGGCAGAGGGACACGCCGATGCCCAGGCGCACGCGGCGGACGGCCAGGGGGACCTCGGGGTGCAGGCCCCGGGCCGTGACCCACGACACCAGGGACACCCCCGCCAGCAGGGGCATGAAGCGCCAGTCCCAGTAGCCATAGAAGAAGTAGCTGGCGACGAGCAGCAGGACCTTGTGGAGCCGCAGGTACCGGTGGGTCGTCCAGGCCAGGCCCAGGACCGCGAGGAAGAACACCGCGAAATCGACCGTCGGGAACAGCATGGTGGATTCCGTGCGGAAGGGCCGATTCCCCGGTTATCACGGTTCCCGGCGGACTGCCAAGAAGACGGCATCGACCGTCCGCGGAGGGCGTCCTGGAGCCGCATTCCCGGTTGCCGATCCCCGCGAGGACGGCGGCATCGGGGGTTTGGCGATACACTGCTTCGCGGGGATATCGGGGACGCGCCATGGTTCGGTGGGACTCCCGGGGGCCGGGGGCGTCGGGCAGGGCACCGGGGCTGTGGGTGGTGGTCGCGTGCCTGCTGGCGGCGACGCCCAGCCTGGGGCAGGCCCAGGAAGACCCGGCCGTTTCGTCGATGCGCCAGCGCCACCGCCACGGCGGGGTGCGGGTCACCGCCGCCGGGGAGGGGGCCGATCGCTTCTACCTGTTCGAGCCCGCGGACCCGGTTCCGGAGAGGGCGCCGGTGGTCTTCTTCCACCACGGCTGGCGGGGGATCAACCCCCTGAACTTCGGGTCCTGGATCGACCACCTGGTGCGCCGGGGGGTCGTGGTGGTGTTCCCGGTGTACCAGGACCCGGACCGGACCTCTCCCCGGGAGGCCTTGCGACGGGCCCTCCAGGCGGATCGGGCGGCGTTCCGCCTGCTGTCGGGGAAGGGGCACGTCCGTCCCGATGACCAAAGGGTGCTGTCCTTCGGGTTTTCCATGGGCGCCAGCATCTCGGTCGGCCTGGCTGCCGGGGCGGCCCGCCTGGGGCTCCCGGCCATCCGGGGACTGCTGCTGCTGCACCCCGGGGATGCCCGGCACGTCGCCTCTGGAACGGAGGCGAGGAGCATCCTCCGGGACATCGGGAAGGTGCCCCGGGAGACCCGGGTGGTGGTGCTCACCGGGGACGAGGACCGGCTGGTGGGGGACCAGACCGCCAAGGACATCCTGGAACGGCTGTGCCACCTGCCCCCGGACCGGCGCACCTGGTGGAGGCTCCGTTCGGGCCGGCAGGGGGATCTCCATGCGGTGGCGGGTCACGGCGCCCCGGGGGCCCCGGATCCCCGCTACGACTTCGGGGCCGACGGGTCCGCCTGGCCCCGACGGATCCCGGAGGGCGAGTGGCCCTCCCCTTCGAAATCCCTGAACCTCCTGGACCTCTACGGCTACTGGAGGTGGGGGGATGCCCTGGTGGACGAGGTGATGGCGGGCCTTCCCGGCGCCCCGGCGCCGGGGCCCCCGCCGGACCCGGCGTCGATGGGCCGGTGGCCCGACGGCACCCCCTTTCCCGCCGCCGAGGCCCCCCCCGACGTCTGCCGGAACACGGCCGGAAAGGGGCGTCAGGGCCGGCGCCTGGAGCCCCCGGATCGCCGTTGATCCCTTGCCGTCGGTCAAGGGGGGGCGCCGGGACGGCAGGCCCTACTCCGCCGCAAGAGAGGCCAGGGCATCGCGGTCCCGGAGGGTGATCCGCCCCCTTCCCAGCGCGACCCAGCCCTGGCACTCCCACTGGCGGGTGATCCGGATCGCGGTCTCGACGGTGGTTCCGACCAAATCCGCCAGTTCCCTTCGAGTCAGTCGGATCTCCGGGCCTCGGACGGCCAGTTCCAGCAGTCTCGCAGCAATGCGGTTCGGGACGGGGGCCATCGTGTTGTCGTGACCCACCGCGATGAGGTGGCGGATGCGACCCCCGAAGGTCCGGAGGGCCTCCAGGGCAAGGTTTGGGTCTTTCCGGAGGGCCTCCAGGAATCTCCCGGCACCCACCCGGCTCCAGCGGCCGCCGCTCAGCGCTTCGACCGAGGCCGGGTAGGGGGCCCGATCCAGGGCCGGGATGACCCCGAAGGCCTCTCCGGGCACGGCGAGGTGCAGCGTCAGGTCCCGCCCGTCCGCCCCCAGGCGGGCGATCCGGATCCGTCCTTCCAGGACCACGCCCAGGAAGTCCGGAGGGGATCCCTCTTCCACGAGCCTCTCGCCCCGGTGAAAGGGCCGTTCCTCGCCCAGGTCCAGCAGCAGTCGTTGCAGGGCGGGACTGGTCAGATGGCCGCAGGGGAGACAGGAACGGGAAGGGGCTGCCATCGGCACGACCTCCGGATCCGGCCGGGTACCTGCCGCCCGATCCTACCGCAGGCGTGCCGGGAGGGGGACTATTTCCTGACACCTCGGGCGGCGCCCTGCCGGTGCTCGGCCCGGAGTCTTGCGGCCTCGGCCTCGATCCGGGCGGCGGTCTCCACCAGCGGCGCCCAGCCGTACCAGTGGCTGTAGTCGGGGTTGTTGTGGAAGGCCCCCTGGAAGGCCCGCATGCGGTATTCCATCAGCATCTTGTACAGGTCCTGCTCCACAGGGGTCTTCGCGTCGTAGAACTGCAGCAGGTCCGGAGCCACGGTCCATCCCTCGGGGGTCTTCAGGATGCCGTCCGCGTAGAGGGCCCTGACGGTCCGGATCGCCTTCGCGAAGACCCGATCGGCCTCCCGGATCATCTGGTCCCCGGCGGCCAGCTGGTCCCGGACATAGGAGGCGGAGTGGCACTGGGCGCACGTCTGCTGCATCCTCTGCCGCTGGGCGTCGAATTCCTCCCGGGACAGGCGGGCCACCTTCCCGGCCTTCACGACCTCGAGGCGCCCCGTGGGGTTGCCCGCCGCGTCCAGCACTCCGAGGGCCTTCAGGATTTCCACGCGGTCCCCCAGCCACTCGGGGTCCTCTTCGGGGAGCCGGAGGGCCAGGAATCCCCAGGCGGTCATCACGCCGTGGTCCCCCTGCTGCATGTGGCAGGTGGTGCAGGTGGGAGCCCGGCCGCTGTCCCCCTCGATCTGCCAGATCACCCCGTGCTTCGACGTGCTGTACATCTCCCAGTGAGGGTGATCGAATCCCATGTGGCAGGTGGCGCAGGCCCGGGGGTCCTTGGCCTCCTTCTTGCTAAAGACGTGTCGAGTGTGGCACGAATCGCAGGCGCCCGTTCCGTAGTGCAGGCCGGCCTTGGTGCCGTCCTTGTCCCCGACCTTGTGGCAGCCGCTGCACCCCTTCATGCCGGCCCCCTTCATCGGGGTCGGCTGGTGCTGCAGGCCGGGCATCGCCTCCATGGCCACCCAGGCCAGGGAGTGCTTGCCGTTCTGGTACTGGGTCACCTGTTCCTGGTGGCACCGGGCGCAGGTGGCCGGGGTGGGGATCCGGGCCTTTCGGGCATCCTCCATGGCCTGATGATCGGCGCCGTGGCAGTCGGCGCAGTCGGCCTCGCCCGTCTGGTAATGGCGGCTGGCCTTGTGCTGCTGCACGATCCCCGGCGTCACCTGCTGGTGGCACTGGACGCAGGGCGAATCCTTCGATGCGGCGGGGGCCTTCGGGCCGGCGGCGGCGAAGGGGGAGACCCCGATCAGGAGCAGGAAGCACCACCCATGGGGACGAATCATCGGACACCTCCAGCAACAGCCTTTCGACCGGCCTCCGGAGGCCGGTTCCCTGCCCGTTCCTACCAGGGGACGGAGCGGGGGGTGTATGACGGAGATCATGGAGCCGCCCGGACGGTCCGGACGGGGCTGATCGGCGAACGGGGCTCGGGGATCAGTGGCGGGAGAGGTAGCGGTCCAGTTCCCAGGGGTGCACCGCGGCGATGTAGTCCTGCCACTCGGCGGTCTTGGCCTCCAGGAACTGCCGGTAGAGGTGGTCCCCCAGGGCGTCCCGGATCACCGGGTCCTTCTTCAGTTCCTTCAGGGCCTCGGAAAGGTCCGCCGGCAGGTCCTCGATGCGCAGGCGGCGCCGCTCCCGCTGGGACATCTCGAAGATGTTCTTGTTCACGGGCGGCCCCGGGTCGATGCGGTTGCGGATGCCGTCCAGCCCCGCGGCCAGCATCACCGCGAAGGCCAGGTAGGGGTTGCAGGACGGGTCGGGCATCCGGATCTCGACCCGGGTCCCCGGGCCCCGCCGGTCGGGGACCCGGGCCATGGGGCTGCGGTTCCGCTCGGACCAGACGATCGCCGTGGGGGCCTCGTAGCCCGGCACCAGGCGCTTGTAGGAGTTCACCGTGGGGTTGGTCACCGCGGCGATGGCCTTCGCGTGGTGCAGGATGCCGCCGATGTAGTGCAGGGCCGTCTCCGACAGCTGCCAGGGGCGGTCCGGGTCGTAGAAGGCGTTCTGGCCGTCCCGGAACAGGGACTGGTGGACGTGCATCCCGGAGCCGTTGACCCCCTGGATGGGCTTCGGCATGAAGGTCGCGTGGAGGCCGAAGTCCAGGGCGACCTTGCGCACCACGAACCGGAACGTGGCCAGTTTGTCCGCCGTCTCGACGACCTCGTCGTAGCGGAAGTCGATCTCGTGCTGGCCCGGGGCCACCTCGTGGTGGGCCGCCTCGACCTCGAAACTCATCGCCTCCAGGGACGCCACGATGGCCCGGCGGCACTCCTCGCCCTTGTCGATCGGGGCCAGGTCGAAATAGGACCCCGAGTCGTGGGTGATCGTCGTCGGGCTGCCGTCCTCGCAGCGCTGGAAGAGGAAGAATTCCGCCTCGGGTCCCATCATCGACGACAGTCCCATCGCGGCCGCCTGGGCCGCCACCCGCTTCAGGGCCGACCGGGGACAGCCGGCGAAGGGGGAGCCGTCGGGCTGCACCACATCGCAGATCACCCGGGCCACGGCACCCCGGGGATCCCGCCAGGGGAAGATCCGGAAGGACTGGAGGTCCGGCCGCAGGAGCATGTCCGATTCCTCGATCCGGACGAAGCCCTGGATCGAGGACCCGTCGAACATCACCTCGCCGTTCAGGGCCTTCTCGAACTGGGACTCGGGGACCTCGACGTTCTTGTTGATGCCGAGGATGTCGGTGAACTGGAGGCGCAGGAAGCGCACCTCCTCGTCCCGGCAGATCTTCAGGATCCGTTCCACGTTCAGGGGTCGGTGGGGGTTGGTCTTCATGTCTCCTCTCTGTGATGGGCCAAGAAAACCGCCTGGATGTCAGGGGAACGACGCCACCCTAGCACGATCGGGTGCCCCTGGCAACAGGGTGACACGAAATTCTTGCATGAATTGCAAAATTTCATCGACAGTGCGCGTTGCAGTGCCGGTATGGATGGCTTGGTGATGCCTTCTGATGGCAGAAGATGCACGTTTGATGGGTCAACCTGGCTTGGGAGGCTGCGGGGGTCAGCGGGGCTCAGGATCCGAACTTCTCGTCGAACCACTTCCGGACGGCCGGGGACCGGCGATAGACGTCCAGCGTGAACTCCGCGTGGCGGGGGGCGTAGCCGTTGCCGATGATCATCTCGACGTCCATGCCGACGCCCTCGGCGCCCAGGGCCGCTTTCTGGAAGTTGGTGGCCATGTTGAAGAAGTAGACCTTGCCGCCCTGCTTGCAGGCCAGCACGGACGCCAGTTCGGTCCCTTCCACGTTGGCGGTGTTGATCACCAGGTCGGCCATCGATCCCCCGGTGACCCGGGCGACCTGGTCCATCGTCTCGCCGGGGTTCAGTGCGTTCGCGGTGAAGAGGTCGTCCGCCAGCCCCAGTTCCCGGAAGGCGTCGATGCTGGACTGGCGGGTCGCCGACACCAGGATCCGGCAGTCCTGGCCGAGTTTCTGCCGGATCGCGGCGGCGCAGAGGATGCCCGACTTGCCGGCGCCGATGATGTAGATCGTCTGGCCCTTCTGGGCCAGCCGGTGGGCCTGGGGCGGCGCGCCGGCGACGTCCAGCAGGGCCAGGCAGGTCTTCACTTCCATGTCGTCGGGGATCTTCGCCAGCACGCCCGAATCGAAGAGCACCGCCTTGCCCTCGATGTCGATCTGCTCCGAGTCGTGGACCTCCCGGATCCGGTGGATGACCAGGGGGGTCAGGGTCAGGGAGACCAGCGTGCAGACCCGGTCGCCGACCTTCACCCCGGCGGGGTTGGAGTAGCGGGGGCCGAGGTCCTCGACGGTCCCCAGCAGCATGCCTCCCGACCCGGTGACGGGGTTCTGCTGCTTGCCCATCGTGGCGACGTTCTTCAGGACCTGGGCCGCGATGCCCTGGGGGTCGCCCCCGGCGGCAGTGCGCATCTGCCG
>Ga0302250_1002184_pt1 | contig 12649 bp, 10 predicted proteins | sample AAG_RA_Asp_MG_FD_193536 | JGI IMG/M metagenome (GOLD analysis project Ga0302250, IMG submission 193536) | Enriched activated sludge microbial communities from anaerobic digester in WTTP, New Holstein, Wisconsin, United States - AAG_RA_Asp | ecosystem: Engineered > Bioreactor > Anaerobic >... | reverse complement strand
TCCCCACCTCCAATTTTCGCTTTTTTTTCGGACCTGGGTCGTCGGATGTCCTACCACCTGTGCTATAAGTTCTGCTGAGTAGTCGCCGGAATCCCGGCTCAGTCAAGAGTGTTCCCGTGAAGAGAGCAATCCTTCACGTCGGCAAGAGCTTCAAACAAGCAACCAGCAACACTTTATTATGTGGTCCGGCAGCAGCCGGAACGGAATCAGAATCCGCCGGCACCGGGCATGCGAGGCCCTTAGACGCTCGTCAAAGCGCGACGCATGGACAGGTGGACTGCCCAACGGTCGAATGGTGGGTGGGTCTTTTCGCTCAACCCTGCAAATCGATATCAGGCTACTGCCTGAATGAATAAGCTACGTTTGGGCTACTATCAGTGATAATCCATGGATATGGCGAACCTAACAACAGCCAGAATGGAGTCCCTGCCCGTGCCAACGGCCACCGCCTGGCTGCTGGGCGAGTGCATGCAGGCCCGAGGTCAGCAGGAGATGTGGGTAAGGCAACGGCCCGAGGTGCTAAAAGTCCTGTGCGAGCAGGCGAGCATCCAGAGCGTTGAGTCTTCCAACCGCATCGAAGGGATCACTGTCTTACCCCATGGCGCCACCTCTGTGCTCGACCTGCTCTGCATCCATCCCTTTCGGGACGGCAACGGTCGTGTCTCACGGCTGCTGACGACCTTCTTGCTCGAGCAAGAAGGTTTTGCGGTATGTCGCTACGTCAGTCTCGATAGCCTGGTGGAAACACGCAAGGAGGAATACTACAGCGTGCTCGCGCAATGCTCGGTTGGATGGCACTTGAGGGAGAACGACATCGTCGGCTGGTGGGACTATTTCCTCTCCATCGTGCGTCAGGCTTACCAGGATTTCACTCAAAAGGTGGATAGCGCCTCGGGCCGCCCGACCAAAAGCGACCTGCTGTGCCAGGCCATCCTGGATCAGGTCGTCCCCTTCACTCTTGCGGAAATCCTCGCCCTGGTCCCTACCGCCAGCCCCCAACTGGTCAAGAACGTCCTTCTAGCCCTGAAACAGGAAGGTGCCGTGAAACTCACGGGACGGGGGCGCGGTGCGCTGTGGCAGGTGACATTTGGAGAATAGAGAGGAGCAATTCAAATGACGTGGTGATTTTGATGTGATGAGCGAAAGGGTCTCTTTGCTCACAGTTAATGCAGAAGCGAAAGGAGAAATATCATGTCCGACAAAGACAATTCTTTGACCCTCGATGTCGTAAAGAAAGCTGTGGCTGGAAGAGCAGCGGCATTCCGCTGTGTGACCGAATATCAACCTGTAGGAGGGCCCGGGGACAAGGTCTTTCCGCCCACTTATCAAGGAGGCAGATATGCTGAAGAGACCCGAACCATTAATGGTGAGTCCATCAAATGCGTGTTATTGGATTCGGTCCAGTCTCAGGCTAACAGGATGGAATTGGCGCTTCTGGAGGCGGTGCGGGCCAACCGAATTCAGCTACCGTTGATGGCTGTGTCCTTCGATCAAGAAGGACTCGGGAAGACCATCACCGTTACAAGCCTTGAAGCCCCCCATCGGGTTGCGGACGCGATCTTTCGCGACAGTCTGCTCAAGCTCACTCGTGAGGAGTTGCCGAAATCAAGAATAGGTAAGATATTGGAAAAGGCTGATGCGCGTAATGCAGCAGGTCTGTTTCAGATTTGCCCGACCGCGCTTTTGTTCGGCCTATGGGACTCTACCGGCCCCCGAGGCGGGCTGGGTGCGAAGTTTCAGAGAGCGATTGTGTCTGAAATAGTCGGTATCAATGCCGTCGCAGGGGTAAGGCCGAGTAGTCGTCTTGACCCTCTTGGTATTCAAAAGCGCTCGGGACCAGTCTTCCGAACAGCTGATAATAGCTGGACACTAAATCCGGAGGAAGCGGTTAAAGTTAATGGAAAACCTGCGCTCTATGGGCGAACCAAGAAGGGTGAACTGGTACCTTACGATCCACAAAAGGACCAAGAACTTGGGAACCCCTCAAAGATCAACCATGGGAACATCCCTCCGTCACTCGATAATCCCGACACACGTCAGCCGTACCCTGGCGGCTTTACAATCTCGAAAGCAACCCAGATAACCGTCTTATCTCTGGCCGCTCTCCGCCGTCTTCGGTTTCCATTGGATGGCGCAGCACCATCAGACCCTGAGGTCGATAATAAAGCGCGAACCGTGCTCGCGGCCTTGGGGCTTTGCGCAGCGGCGCTAAACCGTGAAGAAGGAGGTGATTTGCGCTCTCGCTGCCAGCTCTTTCCTGTTCAGAGTTTTCTCTGGGAATTGTTGGACACGCCGGGACAATCACATATTGAATACAGACTCGACGGCACCGCAGCTGAACAGCTTTTCAACGATGCACTGTCCGAGGCAAGAAAGGCCGGGTTGCCGTGGGATGGCAAGATTGAGCTTGTTCCCACCGACAAGCTTTTTCAGCTGGTGAAAAGAAGTCAAGATCTGGTTAAGGAGCAGACTGTTGGGGAGGATGAGTGATGTTTGCTCTTGGCATCTGCTACCTCATGGGGTGGGCGATGGCTGCGGCAGACGGACCTGCAAAGCAACGAGCCGAATGGCCACCGCACCCGGACCGGGTATTCATGGCTCTGTCCGCTGCCTGGTTTGAGACCGGGCAGGACGAGGCGGAGGGTCAGTCTCTCCACTGGCTGGAAGGGCTTAAGCCACCTCAGATCGCTGCATCGGAAGCAACACATCGAATGGTGGTGACCAGTTTTGTTCCGATTAACGACAACAGCACACCGATAGAGAAAGTTCCCGGAAAGAGGACTTGGAAAAGGCATCAGAACCTGGAGGGGTTATCAATCGGGCGCAACCGCCAGCCGCGCTCGTTTCCTTTAGCCATACCTCGCAACCCTGTTGTGCACCTGATTTGGCCTGACGAGCTACCCGAGCTCTATAGAACGGCTCTAATGAACTTGTGCAACAAAGTCGTGTCGATAGGCCACTCCAGTTCCTTAGTACAAATGTGGCTGACCGAGAGCCCGCCACCACCCAACCTGGTTCCAGCCACCGGTTTTGCCAAATACCGTTTGCGAATCTTTGGACCGGGCCGGCTGGAATATCTCGAGACCCGCTGCAATCGGCAAGCTGTAATTGAATGGGCCGACATGTATTCTCGTGTTCAAGAGGCTAAAGGCAAGGAAAAGAAAATGCTCCAGTTGCAGCTGCAAACTACATTTCCCAACGGCAGGCCCGTGAGCCTGCGCCCTGAACCGGGTTTGTGGCAGGGCTACAGCGAACCCCTTCCTGATAGTCCCGCGACCATACCGGGCAGCTTGTTCGACCCTCGCATGATTATTCTTTCATTGTCGGGGAAGAAGCTGTCTCTTCCCTCCACTCTGAAACTCACCCAAGCTCTGCGGGATACTCTGCTCAAAGCGTGCCCCGAGCCGATACCCGAGTGGGTTTCCGGGCACGCTCCGGACGGTTCGCGGAGCAGCAGGCCCCACCTGGCCTTGCTTCCCCTTCCTTTCGTCGGCAGCCCCCATGCCGACGGACGACTCATGGGTGTGGCCTTAGCGGTACCACAGCAGATTGATCCGGGGGAGACATCTCCAATCCTGGAAGCGTTGCTGAGAGATCACCACGGCATGCCACGGCAAATTCGACTTTTCGATGGCCAATGGCTGGAATGTAGCGTGGAGCTTGATTTCCGCGAGTCGCTTCCCTGGAACCTGCAGCCCAAGACGTGGACGGGGCCGGCTCGCATGTGGTCCACCGTGACACCTGTGGTACTCGACCGCCATTTCGACGGCAAGGACAGATGGGAAAAGGCCGCCGAGTCGCTCAAGGACAGCTGCGAACGGATCGATTTACCACGCCCGGTTGAAGTTCTCCTCGATCCCATATCGATGTTTGAAGGAGTCCCAAAAGCCAACGAGTTCCCTTGGATAACCCGCAAGAAGGACGGTGGGCGGCTGCACCACAGTCACGCGGTGATCGTCTTCGAGCAAGAAATCCGAGGGCCGGTGGTCATCGGTGCAGGCCGTTTCCGCGGGTATGGCTTGTGTCGCCCGCTTGATCAAGGAGGGCAAGGCCATGCCTGATCTTACCGCAGAACGTTTCCCCGAATTCTTCCGGGCGTTGTGGGGGCAAGAGCGGGAGCCCTTCGCATGGCAAAAGGACCTGGCATCCCGCGTCCTGGAGAATCTTGAGCATCCCTGGCCTGAAGCCATTGCGCTTCCCACCGCGTCAGGTAAGACAGCGTGTCTCGATATTGCTATCTATGCCCTGGCCGCCCAGACTGAAATGGGTGAATCTACTCAGTGCCGCACCGCACCGAGACGCATCTTCTTTGTGGTAGACAGGCGCGTGATCGTCGATGAGGCGTACGAGCGGGCCCACAGTCTCGCAGATAAACTGCGCACCGCCGGAGAGGGCATTTTGTGGGAAGTCGGCGAGCGGCTCAAACATCTTGGGGGTACACATATCCCGCTTGCCTACTTTCAGCTAAGAGGAGGTATGTACCGGTCTGATTCGTGGGCCAGGAGCCCACTCCAGCCGACTATTGTCGCGTCAACGGTGGACCAACTGGGATCACGCCTGCTGTTCCGTGCCTACGGCCGCTCCTTCAAAGCCTGGCCCATCCAGGCAGGTCTTGCCGGTAACGACTCGCTGGTGTTGCTCGATGAAGCCCATTGCGCAGTCCCTTTTCTCGAAACGCTCCAGGCTGTCCGAAAATACCGGGGTTGGGCGAAAAAGCCTCTGCTCACCCCTTTCCATGTCACCGTCATGTCTGCCACCCCGCCCGCCGGGGTAACCGACGTCTTTCGAGACACCTCAGATGAACCCAGGATGCCGGAACATCCCCTCGGTGCCCGGCAGATGACTTCAAAACCCACGAGCCTTATTTCTCCAATCAAGGCGAGCAGATCGAAGGCCTTGGACGAACTCGCAAAGCAGTTGGCAAAGACGGCAGAGATGCTCGCCGACGGGAAACCCGTTGCCGTGATCACCTTCGCCAATCGGGTGGCCACGGTCCGACTGACTCACCGCATCCTCGCCGAGAAGCATGGCGACCGAGCTATCCTGCTCACGGGACGTATGCGACCATTCGACAAAGACGATACGGTGCGGGAAGACCTGGAGCGACTGTCGGCTTCCAAGTCCGCAATCCGCAAACTGGATGCCCCCCTTTTCGTGATCGCCACACAAACGCTGGAGGTAGGTGCCAATCTTGATTTTGACGTGCTGGTAACCGAATGCGCCAGCCTGGACGCTTTACGCCAGCGCTTCGGGCGGCTTAACCGCATGGGCCGCAGGATCGAGGCCTTGGTGGGCCGTCGGGTCAACTCCGTCGCGGCTATCCTGATTCGTGCTGATCAGGCAGGGACCAGCGATGACGATCCCGTTTACGGTGCTGCCTTGGGGCGGACCTGGAACTGGCTCAAAGCTCAGGTGGATGAAGATGATACGATTGACATGGGTATCGCGTCCTTAGAGGAACGATTGCCGGCAGAGGAGGAACTGCGCCAGCTAAACGCCCCTACAACTCATGCTCCCGTCATGCTCCCGGCCCATATTGACTGCTGGGTGCAAACCGCCCCGGAACCGGTACCGACACCTGACGTATCCGTCTTTCTCCATGGCCCAGAGCGCGCGTCATCGGATGTTCAGGTATGCTGGCGTGCCGATCTCGATTTGGATGACTCGGAAGACGCGGCGCTGGAGATCTTGACGCTCTGCCCACCGGCAGTGGGTGAATGCCTCCCGGTACCCATCTGGTTCATGCGTCGCTGGTTGGCTGGAGATCCACCGCCTGTTGCAGCGATGTCAGACGTGGAAGCTGTCGGTACGAAAGATGACGAGACTCCCGGCTCGAAACAGCCGAAACTGGCCCGCCGCGTGGTGCGATGGCGCGGTCGCGACGAAGCCCAAGTGATCAGTGACTGGGGAATGCTCCGTCCCGGCGACGTGATCGTGATTCCTTCTTCACTTGGGGGGTGGGATGTGCTGGGAGACCTGCCCCGTAAAGACGCAAGCTCTCCTGTGCTGGACTGGGGTGATCGAGCCTACGCTGCCGCGCGGGCCAAAGCCATGCTGAGATTGCACCCCGCCACCGTTGCGGAATGGCCGGATTTCAAATCAAAGCCTGCCTTGATAGAATTCGCCAACCAGGCAAAGATGCTTTTCGAGACCGATCCGGATGATTTGCTGGCTTCCTTGCGTGGCGTGCTCAAGGCAGTTGCGGAAGATGAAACAATACCATTATCCCTGTTGTGGTTGAAGCCCATCGCCCGAAATCTTCTGCAGGACCGACAATTGAGACGGGGCATCATCCTTCACCCGTCGGGAGAGGGCATTGTGGTACGTTCCGCGCGACGTCTCCCTGAGCAGCTTGATGAAGCGGACTGCTTCAGCGATGAGGATGATTCCGTGGCTTCCGGGACGGTGCAGGTCAGCCTTGCTTCCCACCTGGAAGGTGTTGCTGAATTTGCCAGGCACTTCGCTTCAGGATGTGGTCTCACGACTGAGCTCACGGAAGCTGTTTCCTCTGCCGGGTTGCTTCATGATCCGGGCAAGGCCGATCCACGCTTCCAGGCGCTGCTACGTGGCGGCAATCCCTTGGCAAGGGGCGAACTCCTGGCCAAATCTGGTGCAATTCCACAAGGACGATCAGCTTACCGACGAGCCTGCAAAATGGCGGGGTATCCTCCGGGTGGGCGGCACGAATTGCTCTCTGTTCGCTTGGTGGAAAGCGCACCGGAACTCCTTCCAAAAGACGCGCAGCTGAGGGATTTGGTTCTGCACTTGGTGGCGAGCCATCACGGCCATTGCCGACCCTTTGCGCCGGTTGTCAACGATGATGAGCCCGTGCAGGTTTGGCTCGAATGGAAAGAACGACAGTTGAGTCACTCAAGCTTCACGGGACTGTATCGAATTGATTCAGGCGTCGCAGAACGCTTCTGGAGCCTTACTCGCCGCCATGGCTGGTGGGGTTTGGCCTATTTGGAGGCTATCTTAAGGCTTTCTGATCACAGACGGAGTGAATGGGAGGAGGCAAATTCCTGATGGAGCTTGTTTTGACCGGTATTAACGGGAGCAATCCACTGGGGTTTCTAGCTGCTTTGGGCACTACCCTTACCATGCGGGAGATGTACCCCGGCATTAGATTATCATGGCGCATCGGGGGGGGATTTTGGCAACCCGTCGTCCACGGGTGCACGACCGACAGGGAAGCATTCATCCAAACACTTTTTAGTGCCTTGAAAGGCGCTTCTCTAGAGCCCTTTGAAGCCGAGAGAAAACTGCCATTTGCGGTCGACTTTCTTGTAACAAAGTTGAAAGACGCACAGACACGGGGAACTTTCCAGGATCGTCGTTTCGCGGACTTTCTGGCTGCCTTTGGGACCGAGGTCTACGGCGATAAAGAGGCATTCAACGACACATCACTCCGGCTGGTACGTGGCGGGGACAGCGTTGGCCAGGGTCTGCTTGCCTACGCCGTTACTATTCGAAGGTCTGTCGATGCTGCCGCACTTCGACGCACCCTATTCGAGATATGGAGCTATCAAGATGATGGTCCTCTCTTGCGCTGGGACCCAGTCGATGATCAGCGATATGCGTTGGTCTGGAACAGCCCAGAAGACAAACAGAAGAAGCAAATCAAGTCCATGCTAGGGGCTAATGCCTTAGCTTTGGAATCTCTTGTTTTGTTTCCAGTCATACCGACGTCAAAAACCGTTGTCACCACCGGCTTTCACCGCTCGGGGCGGCATGAGTTTTTCACATGGCCAATCTGGCAGTGTCCAGTCAGCCCCGATTTGGTGCGTTCGCTCCTTTCCATTCCGGAGCTACATGCGGATAGGCCGAATCGTACGGAGCTTGCCGCCCGCGGAATTGCCGAAATCTATCGCTGCGAGCGGATTGCTCCAAACAAATACTATAAAAACTTCACCCCAGGATTGCCTGTGTAAGACAGAAAGTAAAAGGCACGCTGGTGCTTCGTGAATTTGAAAGAAATGGGCGCGATCGGGCCTCTAGAGGGTATTCCGCACAAAACGGGAGTACCCATTTCTGTGATCCGTGGGTACTTGTCATGGCAAAACTGGAGTGAGGAGTCATGCCTCTGATGGAGCACAAGAGCATTCTTGCCAATATTCAGGACGGAGAGTCGGGCACCGTCGAGTTCAAACGCACCTTCGACCGGGAGGCCATTGAGACGCTGGCCGCCTTTGCCAACAGCCAGGGCGGCAGTCTATTTGTCGGGGTCTCCGACAGCGGTGACATACTGGGCGTCGATATCGGCAAAGAAACGGTTCAGAACTGGATCAACCAGGTCAAGGTGGCTACTGCCAATACTCTCGTTCCCGATGTCGAAGCGGCTGTCCTGGAGGGGAAGACTGTCGTCATAATGTCGGTCCCAGAATACCCCATCAAGCCCGTTGCCTGCCGGGGCAGATATTTCAAGCGGGCCAATAACGCAAACCACCAGATGACAATCTCGGAAGTGGTAAACGAACACCTGAAAAGCATCAACACCAGTTGGGACTGCACCATCGACGATGGTCATTCAGAAGCCGACATTTCGCTGGAAAAGGTCCAGGCCTTCATCGAGCGGATTAACCGCACGCGCGATTCCGCAGTCCTCGAAGACCCGCTTACCCTCTTGCGCAAGTTTGAGCTGCTGCGGGATGGTCGGATCACGCGGGCGGCATTCCTGCTCTTTTCGGCCACCGAAACCGGCCTCACCACCATCGAGATGGGCCGTTTCCAGACACCCACCCTGATCAAGGACGGCGCCCGCCTCAAAAGCGACCTCTTTTCCGAGGTCGAAGGGGTCATGGCGTTCCTCAAAAAGCACATGAATAAGGCCTATATCATCACCGGTGCACCGCAACGGGAGGAAAGGTGGGAGTATCCTTTGGAGGCCCTGCGCGAGGTCGTGATCAATGCTGTCGTGCACCGAGATTACACAAGCACCTCGGACTCGATTGTAAAGGTCTTCGAAGATCGGATCGAGATATTTAATCCCGGCGGCCTTCCCAATGGGCTGACCGTGGAGAAGCTGCTTGCGGGCGACTACGTGTCCATCATCCGCAATCGCAAGATCGCTGATATGTTCAAAGAGGCTGGTCTGATCGAAAAATACGGTACGGGCATTCGGCGCATTTTGCAGGGGGTTGCGGAATACGGGCTGCCAAAGCCTCGTTTCGAGGAAATCGCCGGGGGGTTCAGGGTAACCGTCTATGGCCGGAAGCCGGATGCGGGTAACGGCCTGGACACCCCCCAAGTCACCCCCCAACTCACCCCTCAAGTTACCCCCCAAGTTACCCCCCAAGTTAGGCGGTTGCTGGCAGCGTGTCTGGTGCCGAAAAGCATGGTCGAGCTGCAGGAGGAGTTGGGCCTGTCGGATCGGAAACACTTTCAAAAGGCGTATCTGAATCCCTCATTGGCGAGCGGTCTTATCGAGCGCACGAGCCCGGACAAGCCGCGCAGCCGCTTTCAGAAATACCGGCTGACGGCAGTGGGGAAGAGGGTGCTGGAGGAGTCGGCAAAACAGATAATGTGAAGTGCCCAGAACCCCGCAACCTTGTTGTGCTTGCTGACAAGGTCCTCGAGTTGGCGTTGCGGGGAGGAGATGAAGCGCCACATTGATGGGATTCAGGATGGCCGATGCCCCGGAGGGGCTCAATAATCCAGCCCAGGGTGAGCGAGAGCGATACCCTGGGCAACGAGAGCGGCACCATCAACCATACCCTGAAAGGGTTCCATAAGGGATGATCACCTCATGGCCCAGTCCCTGGCTCAGGTTTACGTGCACATTGTGTTCTCCACCAAGCACCGGCGGAACATCCTGGCCGATGCGGCCATCCGCCGGGAGATGCACGCCTATTTGGCGTCCATTCTGAAAGCGCTTGAGTCCCCCGCCCTGCTCGTGGGGGGCGTGGGCGATCACGCGCACATTCTTTGTCGCCTGTCGAGAACGGCCACCCTAGCGAAGATCGTGGGCGAGGCCAAACGCAGCTCATCGAAATGGATCAAGACCAAGGGCGGTCAATATGCTGGATTCCAATGGCAAAACGGCTATGGCGCCTTTTCGGTGAGCTATTCGCAGGTGGCGGCGGTGCGGGAATACATTGCGCACCAAGAGCAGCACCATCAGAGAATGACGTTCCAGGATGAGCTGCGGGCCCTGTTGGTCAAGCACCAGATCGAATTTGATGAGCAATATGTGTGGGATTGAGGAGGAATGGCGCAATAGGCTCACAGGCTGGTTGGCCGGGGGCCCTGGGGAATTTTTTGTGTAACCCTTTCAGGGTAAACATCGGTGCGGGCATTTCTGTCCCAGGGTGAGTGACCCTGGGCTGAGATATGCAGCTGAGATATGCAGCCCCTTCGGGGCGAGCTCCTAATTCCAAACGCCAGGAAAGGTCCATGGAAGGATCCGATACTTTGTCGCCGATTCTGGAAAAGGCAACCGGCACTCCGCTTGTCCCCGTCCGGATGCTCAATGAGTACGTGTACTGTCCGCGGCTGGGATATCTAATGTGGGTCGATGGCGAGTTTGCCCACAACGCCGATACGGTGGAGGGGGTCATCCGGCATAAGCGGGTGGATCAGCCCTCGGGTCCGTTACCCGAAAGCGGGGAGGATACCGAGAAGATCCATGCCCGTTCGGTGCACCTGAGTTCTGAGCAGCTGGGTTTGACCGCCAGGATCGATCTGGTGGAAGGCGATGCCGACGGGGTCCAACCCGTGGACTACAAGAAGGGCAAGCGGCCCCACGTGGCAGGTGGGGCCTGGGATCCTGAGCGCGTCCAGCTCTGCGCCCAGGGATTGCTGCTCAAGGAGCACGGCTTCAACGTGGAGTACGGCTATCTCTATTTCGTGGGTTCAAAGGAGCGCGTCAAGGTAGTCTTCGATGAAGAACTGGTCTCGCTGACCATCGCCTGCATGGAAGAGTTCCGGGCGCTGGCCGCGGGGAAAAAGCCGCCTCCTCCGCTCGAGGACAGCCCCAAGTGCGCACACTGCTCACTGGCAGGCATCTGCCTGCCCGACGAAATCGGTTTCATGAACCACGCCACCCTCGAGGTGCGGCCGATCTTCGCCAGGACGGCGGAAAGCCTGCCTTTGTATGTTCAGTCTCCGGCAAGCTACTTAAAGAAAGATGCCGACCGAATCGTCATCGAGGAGAATCGGCAACGGGTCGCGGCAGCACGCTATATGGACATTTCCCAGGTGGTGCTTTTCGGCCATGCGGGCATTAGCACTCCCACCCTGCACGAGTGCTTTCGGCGCGACATTCCGGTTACTTTTATGACCTACGGCGGCTGGTTTCTCGGCCATACGGTCGGGACCGGGCATAAGAATGTCATGACCCGCACGTTGCAGTACCAGGCCAGTTTCGATCACAAAATCTGCCTCAAGCTGGCCCGCAAATTGGTAGCAGGCAAGATCCAGAACTGTCGCACGCTGCTCAGACGCAACTGGAAGGACCCGCTTGATGAAGCCGGCAAAGCGCCTGTCGAGCTGCTGCAGGCCATGAAGAACGATATTGCCCAGGCGGGAAGGGCTGAGAGCATGCCGGAATTGCTCGGGGTCGAGGGCAACGCGGCACGCCGGTATTTTGAGCATCTTCCATCGATGATTTCACCGGACAAGCGGGATGAGAAGCTGGGCTTCGATTTCCGCGGGCGCAATCGGCGACCGCCCACAGATCCGGTCAATGCCCTCCTTTCCTTCGCCTACGCCATGCTGACCCGCGAATGGGCCGTCACCCTGTCGGCGGTTGGTCTGGACCCTTATCGCGGTTTTTTCCACCAAATGCGGCATGGCCGCCCGGCACTGGCTCTGGATATGATGGAGCCTTTTCGCCCCCTCGTGGCGGACTCGACCGTGGTCATGGTGGTCAACAACGGCGAAGTCAGGCCAACCGATTTTGTTCGCACCGCCGTTGGCTGCAGCCTTAAAGCCGGTGGGCGCAAGAGCTTCATCGCTGCCTTCGAACGGCGACTGGCCCAGGAAGCCACGCACCCGATCTTCAAGTATCGCATCAGCTACCGCCGTCTGTTCGAGGTGCAGGCACGGCTGCTCGTGCGTTATTTGGCTGGAGAAATCCCCAGGTATCCGAATTTCCTCACACGGTGATTCCCATGGAGCATGCTTATCTGGTTTGCTACGATATCAGAAATCAACAGCGCTGGCGCCGGGTCTACAGGACCATGAAAGGGTTTGGAGAATGGTTGCAGCTGTCGGTGTTTCACTGCCGCCTGACCAAGGAAAAGCGGCTTCGCATGGAAGACCGCCTTGGCGAGATGATCAATCGCAGTGAAGACCACCTCATCATTATCGATCTGGGACCGGCAGAAACCATCAAACTGCGAGTGGCAAGCATGGGAAAGCCGTTCCAACCCATCGAGCACAACGCCGTCATTGTCTGATTGTTTTCGCCTAACCCAGGCGAGCGCTGAGGTGGCAACAACTTACCGGCCACCGCTCGCCGGCCGGTAAGTTCTTTGAAAAAATGGAGAAAGAAGAAATGAAGGAACCCTCTGAGGTGGATTGTTTTGACAGCCTGCATCCCGATTTGGTAGGCTCTCGCAAGTTACTGCGCCAAGATCGGCGGGACAACAATTGGCAGAGAGACTGATTTCCGGAGCGGAACCGCTCCGGCCTCATTGAAGCGATTTGA
>Ga0302250_1002183_pt1 | contig 12655 bp, 13 predicted proteins | sample AAG_RA_Asp_MG_FD_193536 | JGI IMG/M metagenome (GOLD analysis project Ga0302250, IMG submission 193536) | Enriched activated sludge microbial communities from anaerobic digester in WTTP, New Holstein, Wisconsin, United States - AAG_RA_Asp | ecosystem: Engineered > Bioreactor > Anaerobic >... | reverse complement strand
AAAGACTGATGTCTCTCTTCTTTACTCACAGGTCTGATGACCTGTTCATTTGTGAAGAAAGACTGATGTCTCTCTTCTTTACTCACAGGTCTGATGACCTGTTCATTTGTGAAGAAAGACTGGTATCGAAAAATCGAATAAGAAATTTATTGATATTACGACCCATTGCACCGCAAGTCGTATTTCTCGTTGAGCACGTGCTCTTTTACAACCGTTCCTTCGGGCACAACAACCTCGGGCCAGAGGCGGGTCTTGGAGTGCACGATGACCTTATTCCGGAGGACGACCCGGGGGCCGATCACGGTATCGTTCTCGATGCTGCAGTGATCTCCGATATGCGTATCATTGTCCATGATACTGCCGGAGACCGTGCTGTTTGCACCCACGATGACCCGATTATAGAGTGATGACGAGAAGATCTTGGCGTTGTTCCGGATAATGCACTTCTCGCCGATCGTGGTATACGGCCCGATCAGGACATTATCACCAATCGTCGTCCCCGTACCGATGGCCACCGGGCCGATCACCCGGGTGTTCTTTCCAAGCGTGATGGACCCGCCGAGGTGGACGGGGCCCTGCACCTGTGCCCCGTGCATGGAGAGGTCGCCGATGATATCAGTGAAGTCGATACCCTGGAGCTTCCAGCGCTCTGCATGCCGAAGGGAGTGCGGGCTCCCGACATCGGTCCAGTTCCCCCGTGCCAGCCACCCCTTTAGGGATTTGTTCTCTTCCATCAGCCGGGGAAAGAGGTCCCGGGCAAAGTCGTACTTGACACCCGCGGGGATGTAATCAAAGATCTCGGGGCTGCAGACATACATACCGGTGCTCGCGAGGTTGCTGAAGATTTCTCCCGGCCCGGGCTTCTCCTTGAAGCGCTTTATCTCGTAGCTGGCATCGATCTCCGCAATACCGTACTCCCCCGGGTCATCGATGGAGATGAGCCCGATGCTCACCGTTGCCTTCTCTTTCTGGTGGGCCCGGTAGAACTCGAGCACGTTCAAATCCGTGACATGGTCGCCGCCAACAATGAGGAAGTCCTGACCATTAAGATATTCCTGGGCGTTTTTGACGCTGCCGGCAGTCCCAAGCTTGGTCTTCTCGTGGACGTACGTGATCTCGGCACCGAAAAGCGACCCATCACCCAGAGCCTCCTCGATCGCCTCCCCCATGTACCCGAGGGTCAGGACCACTTCACGAAAACCCAGGTTTGTCAGGTGTGCAACAAGGTGCTGGATGGAGGGGCGGTTGACGATGGGGATACAGGGCTTCGGCCGTTCGAATGTGAGAGGGCGAAGACGGGTGCCTTCCCCTCCGCACATGATACACACCTTCATGGTACAACAGGTTTCGTTCCGGAATGGTTTAAGGCTGATGCTTTCCTGTTCCGTTCTCCATTTTTATATGCCATGGCGGGGAATAGATTGTAAACACTGACGGTGTATCCATGGCTGATGAAGAGTACCGGTTGTTACCGGCAACAAAAGGGAGGGTCCAGTGCCTTCCGGAAAAGAAGCAACCGCTGGAGAACTGCGGGTTCTGCATCCACTGCCGCGAGTTCCGGGTGGGCAACACATTCGTCAAATCGCCATCGCTGGCGTACTGCATGAAGTGCCGGGTCACCGAACAGGTGGATTACACCAAAGCCGATGCCGTGAGATGCGCTGACCGCAAGGGTGAGGGATTCCACAGCATCACGAATATTATCAGCTGAAATCCCCTCTGGAGCACCCAAGGAGCGCCACAATCCGCTCCATGTCCACGTGCTGCTCGAAGTGGTCCGCGAGTGCATCGTACGGGTCGCCTGCCGATTCCGGGATCGGTTCAAACGGTATCCCTCTCTTTTCGTGCAGGAATGAAAGCAGGGCGTTTGCCGCAGACGGGTTCTGGAAGAGCCCGTGCATGTAGGTGCCAAAGACCAGCCCGTCATCGCTCACCCTCCCGTCACCCCCGAATGCTTCCTGGCTGCTGCCGGATTTCGTAACCCCCATGTGGATCTCGTACCCTGTCACGGTCCCCATGGCCGAAAGGATGGGAGGAACGGAACGTGCCGTGCGGGTCACCTGCGTCGTGTTCTTGTCATACGAGGTGAAGTGCGTGATGCAGTCAAGAAGTCCGAGACCATCATAGGTCCCGGCTGCTGACTCGAACCCGGCATCGACCAGGTGCGTGCCAAGCATCTGGTATCCGCCGCAGATCCCAATGATGGGGACTCCCTGTTCACGAACCCGGTATAATTCCTTGTCCATTCCCGCGGCTTTCAGCGAACGGAGGTCCTCGATGGTATTCTTTGTCCCCGGGACGATCACACAGTCAAACCCAACCAGGGATCTCCCCGGATCCACATACTCCACAGAGGAATACTGTTCCAGCAGCTCGAAGTCCGTGAAGTTTGCGATCCTCGGCAGGCGGATGACCGCGATCCGGACACCATTCCGCATCACCTTCTTGTCGCCTATCGAGAGCGAGTCTTCGCTTGGCAGGTGAAGGGAGATGTACGGGACAACGCCCAGCACCGGCACCCTGCAGAGTTCCTCGATCTTCCGGATCCCCGGCTCGAATATCGATGAATCCCCGCGAAACTTGTTGATGATCACCCCTTTTACCAGTGGCCTGACCGTATCCGGAAGGAGCTGGATCGTCCCATAGACCTGGGCAAACACGCCTCCGCGCTCAATGTCGGCGACGAGGATGACGGGGATGCGGAGCCGCTCGGCAAGGAGCGTATTGGCAATGTCCCGGTTATAGAGGTTCACTTCGGCTGCCCCACCGGCTCCCTCGACCACCACCTCACCATACTCCTCTTTCAGGCGTTTATAGGAAGAGACCGCCTCTTCCAGCAGCTGTGGCGTCTCGCGGTAATAATCAGTTATCGGGACATCCTTGTATGGCCGGCCATGAAGAACCACCTGGGAGATACAGTCACCTTTGGGTTTTAAGAGCACCGGGTTCATGTCGGTGTGGGGGGTCACCCGTGCAGCAAACGCCTGCATGGCCTGGGCCATCCCGATCTCGCCGCCCAAAGGGGTCACATAGGAGTTCAGGCTCATGTTCTGTGACTTGAACGGGGCAACCGTTATCCCCCGCCGGACAAGGCAGCGGCAGATAGCGGCCACCGTGACGCTCTTTCCTACGTGGGACGCTGTACCCACCACAAACAGCGACATGCTCTCGTATAATGTCTGCAGGGATCTTAATAACAGGTGCTCATCGTTCCTGCGGGTCCGGAACAGGGAGGGAAGCCGCAGCCAAAAAAAGCCAGATCCTTGCTGACTCGTGATGTTGGGTAGCATATTGGACGTTTTTGCCCTGATAAATGCCAAATAATAAATAAAGAGAAACGTAAAAATACTGACTAATGATTGGTGGGATTTGCCCGACGTGTGGTCTACCTAAGGAATTATGTATTTGTGAGGAGGTAGCAAAAGAACAGCAGAGGATCAATGTCAAAGTCAACAAACGCCGGTACGGGAAAGAAGTGACCGTCATTGAAGGACTTGATCCGACGGATATCGATCTCGAAGACCTTTCAAAGTTCCTGAAAGGGAAACTTGCCTGTGGCGGGACCGTCAAGGGCAACTCCATTGAGTTGCAGGGCAACCACCGGGACAGGGTCAAGGAACTCCTCTCCCTCAAGGGTTTCAACTTGGAAAATATCTCTTGATTCTCTTTTTTCATTTTTTTCAATGCAACAAGACAAGAACCAAAAGAGCGGACAACATCTTCTGCCGGAGCAAAAAAAAGATCAGATAAAGAACCTGAACGTGACCCACGCGATCAGGAGCATGATGGCCGAGTACTTCAGGCCGCCGATGATCCGGCCCTCGCCCATCTGGCCGGCAACAAGGCCCGAGAAAAATCCCTGCATCATTGCCGCATGGGAGAAGAGGCGCTTGTATACGAAGATATCGATCTTTGCCCCAAACCCGGAAGCCCCGGATTCCGCGGCGGTTGCCCCGGCCGTTGCCATGGTCGAGAGGAACGAGGACACAAGGATCGCGATGACAAAGAGGAAGACGGCAAATGCCACGAGAACGATGATGACATAGATCATCATGTTGTTGGCACGCTCCTGCTGGAGGTTCACCACCTCGAACGTATCCTTTGCGGCAGCCCTTAACACCTCGCTGACATCCCCGCCGGCCTTGCTCGCCTTTGCGATCAGATCCACGCTCCGGTCGGCAAGCCCCGTTCCCAACCCTTTGCCGAACCGGTACAGGGCTTCAACGAACCCGACTCCCCACGACATCTCGTTGTCCAGTTTCCGGATATGTGGCGTGAGGGTGCCATACTCCGAAGCGGCCACCAGGTGGACGGCGTTTGGCAGCGTCATACCGGAATCGTTCATGCCGGCAAGGTCGCGGAAGAAGTTCGGCAGGGCGTTTTCCAGGTTCTTCACCCGCATCTGTTCCTTTAAGTCGAGGAGTGCGACGGGCACGATCGCGATCAGGACCGCAAACATCAGGAAGTCGTCAACCGAGGTGGCGGTAAAGAGTACATTCATCCCGTAGTTCTGCACCATGAAGATGAACCCGCCGAAGAAGACCAAGAGCGAAACGGGGATGCAGACAATGAGGATGTTCTCCGGCCTCTCTGTCAGTACCTGGAGGGGGTGCTTGAGGAATTTACCCAGCCCGGTGCGGCTCTGCCGCTCCTTCTCGAGCCGTACCGCGATCTGGCTGAGCTGCTCCTCTTCGATGGCGTTCAGGTCTGCACTTCCCGGTGACGGGCGATCTTTTGCCCTGCCGGGCATCTTTTCGAACATCTCCCTGATATCCATGGTCAGGTCTCCGGTGTCATTGTGCTGATCATGACGACAAATGCCAGGCTGCCAAACGGTATCATGATATAGACAATGGCATAGAGGAACATCGGCCTGTTGTCACCCGATAGTACGGACATAATGGACTGGAGGATGATCAAAAAGAGTGTCCCTGCAACCATTGCGGTGACGTACGACTCGGCGATCAATGCCAGGAAATCGAGGAACTGCTTCTGGGTCTGCCGGTTCTCAAGGGCGTACTGGTCCGCCTTGGTCCGGAAATAATCTGTCAGGTTCCCCCCGCTCGATATGCTCGCCATCGCGCCCTGCAGGAACTCCTTCATGCGCTTGCTGGGCGTGCTTGCCGATACGAGGCGCAGGGCATCGATTAAGTCTCTCCCGAAGATATCGATCTCCCGGGCAACATACCGGGCTTCGACCGAACTCTCGCCATAGATGGGGCTGTCCCCGAGCAGCCGGAAGACTTCGGCCGGGGTGATGCCTGCTGTCGACATTGACGTCACGTAGTTGATCGCGTACGGGAGGCTCGCATCGATCTTGCGCTGCCGGTTGCCCGCTTCGATGCCGGGGTACATCAGGAATGCCGCAAACGTGAGGCCGCCAAAGACCAGAAGCGAGAAGATGGTGATGACAATGGTCCCGATGACAAGGCTGTGTTGCGAGAGGACGAGGACAAAACCCGGGACTGCGCCCTTGTACTGGATCAGGTTCGGAAGCCGCAGGAGCCAGGTGATGAGGCCGATGACGGCCGCCATGCAGAACCCGACGAGAATGGCACTGATAACAGCGGTGGAGAGATAGACCTCGAACGGTGTCTTGAACCGGGCCGAGATCAGGTCGTTTTTCAGCTGGGCATAGTCGTTCCGCTTGGCCTTCATCCGGTTGCCGATGAGGTTGAAGCAGAACCGCTCGTAACTATTCATAGAGGTCCTTCCTCACTTTCTCAATAACGGTCTCCGGGTCGCGGTGGTAAGAGATGAGGGTCTTTGCCACATCCCTATAGTGGCGGATCTTCTTGATGCGCATCCATTCGAGAACTTCCTGCCTCCGCTTGAGCTCTTCCCGCATCCTCCCCTCATCCCAGCCCTTCGCCTCCATGATCTCTTCAAGCAGGTAGGACTTGCCGGAGTAGGTATGCTCGTCTGTCGCCGACCGCCACTTGAAGACCTCGTTTGTGATCAGCTCGTTTGTCCGCGGGTCGATGTCGAGAATCTCAACGATCTGCTTGTTCCGCCGGATACGTTTGCCGCCGACCCGGGCCTGGACCTGCACGCAGATGAAGTCCAGTGCCGAGAGCATGTTCCGCGGCACGTCCATGGGCGGGTTCTCGATACGGTGCACAACGCTCGCCACCGAGTCCGCGTGGGTGGTGGAGTAGGTGACATGGCCCGTGCTCATGGCCTGGAAGAGAGTCTGGCATTCCTTGCCACGGACTTCTCCCACGATGATGTACTCGGGCCGCTGCCGCATGGCCGCACGGAGGAGCTCGTACATGTTGATCTCCCCCCGTCCTGCCGTGTCGAAGGAGTCGCGGGTCACGCTCGGGATCCAGTTCGGGTGCGGGAGTTTCACTTCGCGGGTATCCTCGAGCGAGACGATCTTGGCCATGGGGGGGATGAAGAGCGAGATGGCGTTCAGGGCCGTGGTCTTCCCGGATGCTGTCCCTCCGGCAAAGATGGCCGACTTCCCGTTCTCCACGGCAAGCCAGATGTACGCAATCGAGAGCGGGGCAAAGGTGTGCCACTCGATCAGGTCTGTCGGCGTGATCGGTTCGTCCTTGAACTTACGGATGGTGAACGTGGAACCGTGGGCAGTCACTTCCGTCCCGAGGGTCATCTGGATACGGGAACCGTCCTGCATGGTGGCGTCGAGGATCGGTTCTGCTATGGAGATGTACTTCCCGGCACGCTGTGCAAGTTTTGTGACGAACGAGTCCAGGTCCTCGGCAGTGTGGTAGGCCAGCGTGGTCTTCATCGATTCGTAGCTGGAATGGAACGCGAAGATCGGGGTGTGCACACCGTCGCACGAGATATCCTCGATGTACTTGTCGTGCATGACCGGGTCGATGAGGCCGTCGCCGAGGAAATCCTTGTGCATGTTGTAGTGCAGCTTCTCTTTCTGCACGGGGGTGAGCCGTATGCCGTAGTCCTGGAGGACATCGTTTGTCGCCTCCCGAAGTTTCAAGCGGGCCTCGTCGCGGGTGATGTCCTTGGTGTTGATGTCAAGGGTCTCAAACAGGCGTTCCTTGACTTCCTTTAAGAGATCATTCTCCTGTTCTGCCAATACAGGCTCAATGACGTTATAGGTATATTCGTGGGTAGCATGGTCGTAGATGATCCGGACGTACGCATACGGTTCGTTGACCGGGTAGAGCTCGATCTCCTCGATACCGGGGCGGGGCGTGAAGAAGAGATCCACGAGCGGGCCGTGTTTTTTGGCATCGTACTCTTCCTCCTCGGTACGGATAGCGGCAAAGAGACCCGCGATGCTGAACTTCTTTGCTGCCGGCGGGGCCTTTGTCTCTCCGGCAGCAACAACATCCCCGAGATCCAGGTCCTTGAACCCGGCCTTGAAGAGTTCCTTCTTCCAGATCTCGTCAAATTCATCCGGAAGGCTGCCGATCGACTGCCCATCATAGGCGCTGACGCGGCTGTGGAGCTTGAGCTCTTCGACCTCGAATGTTGCGCTCTTCGGGAGGATCAGGCCGGAGAGGTCGGTGATCTGGTCCACGGAGATGATCTTCTCTTCGGCATCTGTTCCCGCCTCTTTTGGGGGCTGCGGGGCAGGATCTGCGGTAACCGTGGGCTTTGGCTTCTTCTTCCAAAGTGATCCCCGCGGATCCTCGTCGATAATCTCGACTGCCGTTTCTGCGGCGGAAGTGACTTCTTCAGCGGCGGTGGCGGGCGGCTCCTCTGCTTCCAGCAGGTCGTCAAGGGTTACTATCGCGGGTGCCTGCTGGTCCTCCTGCGGTTCTGCCGGGGGGGCCGGGGATGGTGAGGATGCCGGGCCGGGATCCTTCTCGCGCGTCTCCCCCATTCCCAGCTTCTTCATGAGGAGGGAGAAATCGCCACCGGAGGTGGCGGGTGGTTCGGCAGGTGTGCCGGCCGGACTTTTCGTTGCCTCGCCTTCCTTCCCTCCCGCAGGAGGGGCCTCCTTTTTCATGGTCCCGATCCTGGTGAGCAGCCCCTCGACATCATCAAGAGGTTCGCCATCTTTGTCAGCCATAGCGGATCTCCATCTCAGCGTTTCCTATACAACTCCGCTGCCCCGTCAGCGCCACCCTGGTACAAGATACTCTGCACCCGGCTCTATGTATACTCTCTGCAAAGGAGAGGCACACCACCGGAAGGTGCATATCCTCTTGACAAATGTTTTCAGGAGGATGAATGATCCCGCCCCCCGAAAACATCCAATTCCTTCTGGATACCCCGGAGCAGTACCCGGATCAGCCCGAGCTGCGCATCCGATCGGGTAAGAACGCAGAGCGAGAGGTCCCCACACGGGGCGATGATGCACTTGTTCTGGGAGGTTTCAAGGATTAGCTGGTCGACGTTGCCAATTCCCAGCTCGCAGGAGACCTTTGCCCCTGCCCTCATAAAGTCCTCGGCAAGTGCTGCAACGTGCTCGAAATCCTCATCACCGACCGACTGCACCGGAAAACCTTCGAAGAACGCTGACACGGCAATCACGCCGGGTTGGTTCCGGATCTTCAGGAGCTGTACTTGATCAGGCAGCCGGAGACCGCGTCCGGCCCCTTCATCGCGTGGACTCTTCATGATCTCCCGGTCGGTTCCTGCAGGAAATTCCATAAAAAATGTGTGAATTTTCAGAGTGCTGCAACAATGCGTTCCTTGTTCTTCTTCAGTTCGTACCGGATCCTGCCGATATTGGCCGTGGTGTCAGCGACAAGGGCGATGAGTTCATCGGGGGAGAGTGGGGAGATGAGGATCGGCCCCTTCTCACACTCGACAAGCATCTGGGAGAGTTCCCCCTTGCCGAGGGTATTCCCCATTGCCTCCGATGTGCCAAGACCCGTTGAGGCCATGGCCCCCAAAGCCTCAATATCTACCTTTCCCGAGACCGCGCTCTCGATAACAAAACCGTCCCGTCCCACTACAACTGCCGCTGATACGCCCTCAACCTTTAAAAATTCCTCCAGCAATGGCTTCAGCATGGTTCACCAGATATAAATGAATCTTTCTTGCTCTTTTTCTATTAAAATATTGGCCTTTTGCGATCGCTGAATCACACGGCTGGATGGGTAAAATACACCAGATTTCAGGCCAGTTCGTTCATGACCGGGGACATTTTGCATCCATAACGCCTCCATTTTATTAAAACCGGAGGATACCGGGATTATTTCCGGTAATCTTGCGATACCTCTTCCAGACGCCCAAAAAGAAACTATATAGCGGGATATCTCGTACCACTACTCAATGCAGCTCCCGAGAGGCACGTTCCGGGAAATCCGGAAGAAGGTCGTCCTGCAGGACCTCCTTGCCGAATTCGAAGATACCCGGTTTACCGGCACCTGTGGCATTGTTGCCGGGCCGGCAACCGGTTCTTTTGTTTTCCGGAACGGGGCGTGTATCCTTGCCAGGTTCCACGGGCAGGCCGGCGATGCTGCAATACGGGAGATGCAACAGTCTGCACGGGATGCTGTGGATGTTATTATTTCGACACTGGACGAGACGCAGGTCAGGCTCGCCCTGGAATTCAACCCGTCATGCATTGTCCTGACCGAGCCGGCTCCGGATACCGGCCGCAGCCAGTCTGCCCGCGGTACCGCTCCGGCCCGCACCATCCCTCCTGTGCGCTCTGCCGCTCCCACTGCACCTGCATCATCCCGGTCCGGCGGGCGTGTCCTGATCACGAGGGGTGTGCCGGTACCTAAGCAGGATAGCGGGCATACGCAGGATGCTCCCCGTGTCGCAGCCCACCTGCCCCCAAAAACACCCGAAACGAGAATATCTATTGCGGATACAACTGCAGAGCATGAAGACCTTGAGAGCGAGATCGATGCCCTGGACTCCATGGACCTCGACCTTGTCACTTCAAGGATCCGGAGCGAGTGCAAGACGCTCGTGAAACATCTCGACCTCGACCACCTGCTCGAACGCTGAACCAACGGAGTTGATCCCCCATTACCCCTGCCTTTCCCGCACCGGATTTCCTTCTTTATCTCGGAGCCGGTATCATCATCATTGTGATCATCGTGACCATCGTGTACCTCTGGTCCAGGTCCCGGGCAGGCAGGACACCTGCGACCGGGAAGGAGGCCGCCCGTAGCAGGAGATTCGATTACCAGCCCGCGGCTCGGCCCGTGACACCCCGCATCCGGCCACCAGTCCCAAGGCAACCCCCGTCCCCCGCAACACCTCCCATGCCGGCGGCAGTAAGCGTGGTCGATGGCAGGACCGACATTACTGACAGCACCCGGGCGCTGGCAGAGAAGTACTCCCTTGCCGGGTTCACTCTTGCAACCACCGACGGCCTTGTCTTCTCCACGAGCGGGAACCCCACGGCAACGGAGGATGCTGCCCAGTATGGTGGAATAGTCCCGCCGGACGGGATACCGGAGGAAGGTGGCGTCACGCTCTTTTCCCTCACCCACCAGGGCACAAGCCTGACCGGCGTCATCCGTCCGGATCGTCCGCTGAAAAGAGACGTGATCCGTTCCATCAGGAAGGACACCCAAGAGATTTTAAACCGGTGGATATAACACGAATATAAGCGGAATCCGGTAAGATTTCCACAGATTACCGATCGTATCCAGTCACGTCAGGTTCCTTATGGTCAAGGTCTATACAATCGCTTCCGGCAAAGGCGGGACAGGAAAGACCACTGTATCCGTCAACCTCGGTACCATGCTCGCCCAGCTCGGGAAGGAGACCTGCCTGATGGACGCCGACATCGGGATGGCCAATGTCGGGCTCATCCTTGGCATGCAGGACGTTCCCGTGACCCTCCACGAGGTCCTTGCCGGGACCGCGGTGGTGAGTGATGCCACGTACAGCGGCCCCGCCGGCTTAAAGGTCATCCCAAGCGGCATCTCCCTCCAGGGATTCCAGCAGGCTGACCCGGAGAAGATACGCGACGTTATGGGAGAACTGGTAAAAAAGTTCGAGTTCCTCTTAATCGATGCACCGGCCGGCATCAGCAGGGACGGTGTCGTCCCCCTGGCCGTGGCTGACGAAGTGATTCTGGTTGTCAACCCCGAGCTCTCCTCCATTGTCGATGCCCTCAAAACCAAGATCCTCACCGAGGTTGTCGGGGGGCATGTCCTCGGGTGCATCATCAACCGCGTCGACCAGGAGAAGACCGATGTCATCACGAAGAAGATGGAGAAAGTCCTTGGCGTCCCGGTGATCGGGATCATCCCCGAGGACTCCAATACCCGCCGGGCGTCCTCGGCAAAAGTCCCGATCGTCATCAAGTACCCGTCCTCCCCGGCATCGCTTGCCATCAAACGGATTGCCGCAGATCTTGCCGGGGTGGAAATGGCCGAGGAGAAAGCGTCCCCGGCTGCAAAGGAAGGGTTCGTTGACCGGTTCACCCGGGTGCTCTTCAAAAGAAAAGAAAAACAGTAACCGGGCCTAGTAATCAGATTGTATTCTTCGAGCGGATTACCGCGATCCCATCGGCTTGATACGGATCTGCTCTGGCGGCTTCTCTTTTGCGTAAACGAAGACGCCGAGCATCTCGTGTTTGTCGTCCTTGACGGGGCGGACGGTTGCAATAACGCTTTTGAGCTCCCCATGCTTTGTCAGGAGCAGCGTATTCGTCTCCCGCATGATGACCACCATCTGGCTGACAACCTCCGGCACCGGGTCGGGGATCTCCTTTCGTGACGACTCGTTCAGGAGCCGCATGGTGTCGCGCCAGTGGTGCATCAGGATATCGCCCGGAAGGAGGCCGAGGACCCGCAGGGTGTATGGATTGTAAAAGACGACCCGTCCAGTCAGGTCGAGGATCATGACAAGGTCATGCGCAGCAAGGATTGTCTTCGGGTTCCCGATCGGGTACATATCCAGGAACTTCTTCCGTATCTCGTGGTTATACAGGGCAAGCCCCACGTTCGAGATGAGTTCCTTGTCCGTGAACGGCTTCAGGATATACCCAAGCGGCTGGGCGCCCTTTGCCCGTTCGATCAGGGTATCGTCGCAGTGGGCGGTCAGGAAGACGACCGGCACCTGGAAGAGCTGGAAAATATACCGTGCCGCCGTGACACCGTCCATCTTCCCGGCAAGGGTGATATCCATCAGGACAAGGTCGGGCAGGAGTTCGGCCGCCATGATGATCGCCTCCTCGCCCGATGATGTCTCTCCGGCGATGACGTACTCCTTTCTCTGGAGCATGGTACTGATGAGGTTCCGGATGATCTCATCGTCCTCGACAATGAGGATCCGGGAGGCTTGCGGCGGCATAATGTGTCTGAGGTTTAATAGGTTTTTTGGGAGATGTTATTAAACAGGCGGATTAGGATCGGTTCGTGATGGAGAAGACGCAATGGTCGTCCCCTTTTGACTTGCACTTGATCTCCTTTGCCTGCACCTTTATCCCAAAGGATCCCTCGATGATGCCTGCAAGAAGGCCTGCCGTGCAGAAACAGACGTTTTTGCCGGTGGCGCCAAAGGATTCTGACTCAACGGTGTGGGAGAGTGTGATCGTCTTGGTCTTGCTCGCTTCGTCCCACTCCTCGCCAACAAGACTGAACCAGCCCATCTGCGCATAAAAGGTGAAGGCCATGTCGGAGAGCGTCTTCGGGTTCGTGATCCCCATCTTCTTGTAGTGCTCCACGTTCTCCTTTCCCATGTCCATGTAGGCACGGTAGTTCACCCCGTTTGCCGGCGCCTCCCCCATAGTCTTTTTCAG
>Ga0302250_1002177_pt1 | contig 12676 bp, 13 predicted proteins | sample AAG_RA_Asp_MG_FD_193536 | JGI IMG/M metagenome (GOLD analysis project Ga0302250, IMG submission 193536) | Enriched activated sludge microbial communities from anaerobic digester in WTTP, New Holstein, Wisconsin, United States - AAG_RA_Asp | ecosystem: Engineered > Bioreactor > Anaerobic >... | reverse complement strand
GATCAGCATGAAGGCGAGTCCGCCGAGATCCCTGACCTCGTGGACCCAGCCGGCGATCTCGGCGGAACCGGATGCGGGGGTGACCTGTGCAATGGGCGTGCGCATCAAAATCCTATAACAATGGGCATCGGGAGGTAATGATGTTATTGTGGGTTCGGGGCTCAATCAGAAGTCAGGGATGGTTTTTCCTTTTCGTGGGTAACCGGACGCAGGAAACGAGAAGGATCTGCCTGGGATCTGACGAATCTGTCAAAAATCATCTCCTTCTCCTATGCCTACCAGTCAAATTCCATAACCCATATATTATTCAAAGAACCCCACTTAGGTGAAGAATCATGACAGAACCAGAAAAATCCAAGGAGCCGCAGGGCACGAAGGGCTGGAGTACCGGCACCAAGGCGCTGGTCGGCATCGTTGTACTCATCCTTGTCCTCGCCACGCTCGCGGTCTTTACCCTGACCGTTGCGGTGATGGGATCGCTTACCGGGAGTTCGCTCCCCTACACGACGAATTACCGCGTCACCCTGCCGGATGGCGAACCGGTGACGATCGGGAACAGCCGCATCCTTGTCGCCTCCTATGACAACGAACTTTTCTGCGACGTTGACGGGACAAAGGAGAAACTGGTTGTCGGCCAGAAGCGCGCCATCGGCCCCGGCCATGCAAAGGTAACGGTGATGGGCCTCCCGGTTATCGAGACGGATTTCCAGATCACCCTCACCTATCTTGGCTCAACCGGGAAAAATGCGAACTTCGATATGAGTGTCAAAACATCGACACAGGTGCCGGAGATGGTGATCCGGCATATCATCCCCTCCAGCATGCACGCGCAGCCGGTATAATATCTATCCTCTCTTCTTTTTCCGGTTTTCCCGGTTACGGTACGACCTCGCGGTTAATGACGGCTGACTCTCTCCGCGATGCCCGATTTACTGTATAACGACTGATAACAATGGGAAGATCCTAGTATAAAACCACAAACATAATGCAGGATCCCCTCGCACCTTCTCCTTCATGAAAGTAAAGAGACTGCACAATGGGATAAGCAGGCAATTGCCTCTTGTTTTTCTGTTCGTGTTCCTGGCATTCTCATTCCTGAGTCCGGCAGGGGCAGCCGAACCAGCGAAGGCCGGGCCATTCTTCACACCGGTCGAGATCAATACGACCAATACCTCCCTGGATCCGGCTGCCCTTCCCCCGGAGTTCCGGGAAACCCGGGAGCAGGTAGTTGTCAAAACCGAGCTGAACGAGACCGTTCTTGCAGCCCCCAAAGGGGAGATGGCCGCCGGCCCGCGGTCTATTGGTTTCTCGTTCGATCCCCTGGTGATGGCAGCAGCAGTAATTGCCATCGTGGTTATCGGGGCCGGAATTCTGTATTACCGGCGGAAAAATGGGGATCGGGAAGAGAAAGTATAATCCTGCAGCACAATCAGTTATCCTGAAGGCAAACCCATGGTTTTTCCCCCGGCACTCAAGAAACAACAAGTGCTCATAGCACTGGCAGTCGGTCTCTTTGCACTGTTTGCGCTCTGGCTCCGGCTCGTCCCCCTGCTCTCAATAGGACACAGCGACCTCATCAGGATGGTTGCCATGGACGATCCGTTTTACAACCTCCGTCAGACGGAGTCGCTGCTTGCCAACTCCCTGCAGTATGGCTGGTTCGATGCCATGACCCACTATCCGTTCGGGACAAGCATCTACTGGGGACCGGTATTCCCGACCATCATCGCCCTCTTCTGCCTGGTAACCGGTTCGGCAACACGCCCGGAGATCATCGGCACCGCTCTCCTGGTGACCCCATTGCTTGCGGCTGCCACGGTGGTCCTGATGTACTATGTGGGCAGGGCATTTGGCGACTGGAAGACCGGTGTTTTGGCATCGGGGTTCTCTGCCATTATTGCCGGGCAGTTCTTCACCGTCTCGATGTATGGTTATATCGACCACCATATTGCCGAAGTGTTCTTCTCAACACTCTTCTGCCTGCTGTACACCGGTGCGGTACTGTCGGCGAAAGGTGCAGATATCGATATCCGGGACGTGAAGTCCTGGGGGAAAACCGCGGGCCTCGCCGGTCTTGCCGGGGTCGGATATCTCCTCGGCCTCTTCACGATGCCGACAATGATCCTGTTTGCCCTGATTGTCGGCCTTTTCACGCTCACCCAGTTCGTTGTTGATGCTTTCCGGAACCGCACCAGCGAGTATCTCGTTGTCATCAACGGGACGGTCTTTCTCATTGCAATAGCCGGGCTTCTGCTGTTCGGGCTGAAAGACCCGGGAATGGGTCTCTCAACATATTCCATCGGGCATATCTACGCGTATCTCACCCTGATCGTCGGAACAGGAGTGTTGTACGGTCTTGCCTGGATCCTTAAAGGAAAAAACCCGTGGTATTACCCGGCCACCCTTGCGGGGTGCGCATGCATGGTCCTCGTCCTCCTCTCCCTGCTGTTACCCGAAGTCTTCTCCATGTTCATCAACGCCGTTGAACAGTTCTTCGGGCAGCAGGCGGTTACCGAGACCGTCGAGGAGGCCATGGGCTGGTCGGAGGGTAAAGCCTGGCTGACGTACCATTACGGGCTCATCCTGTTTGCCGGGGGCATTCTTGTGATGCTGTACAACAATTGGATCGATGAGCACCCCCACCAGGTTTTTGCCCTTGTCTGGTCGCTGGTCATGCTCATCTCCACCTGGCAGCATATGCGGTACGAGTATTATCTGGCCATCACCATCGCCCTCATGGCAGCGGTCTGTGTCGCATTCGTTGTGGAAAAGGGGATGCCGGTGATTTCTCCGTTTGTACGGCGGACCAGATCCGAGCATTCCCCGGCAGTATCCGCTAGCATTGAGAAGGAGAAAGCCGGCAAGGGAAAGAAGAAATCTTCCCGGGGATCCAAAAAGCGTACCGCAGCACGCTCCGGAACGGACACGGTCCTGATCGGGCTGGTTATCGCAACCGCTCTTGTTGCAGCCCTGTTCTGCTATTCTTCCGTTTCCACGAATTACTCGGTCGTCTCTGCCCGGGGGGACAACCTCATCCCCGACTGGCGGGAATCGCTTGATTGGCTGGGGAACAACACCCCAGATACGGGTGTCGACTACCTGAAGATATACGATCAAAAGACCTTTGCCTATCCTGAACAGTCGTACGGTGTCATGACCTGGTGGGATTACGGCCACATGATCACGTTTATCGCAAAGCGGATCCCGAACGCCAACCCGTTTCAGCAGGGAGTGGCCGGACCCGACGGGGCGGCGGCGTTCTTTGTGTCAACATCGGAGCCCGGTGCCAACAGGATCCTCGACAACCTGCATACGCGCTATGTCATCACCGATAGCCTGATGGATACCGCGAAATTCCCGCCTATGGCAACGTGGTACAACTCCTCGGTTAAGGAAAGCCCCTACATGGAAGACCTGTTCCTTCCCGGGGCTGAAGGGTCCGGCAGGGTAGAGGCCCGGCTCATCTATACGCCCCTGTACTATCACACTATGGTATCGCGTCTCCACAACCTTGACGGCTCCATGGCGCAGCCGGCGCGTATTCACTATATCGAATATTCCGACCCGGGCATTACCGGCCTGTCGTTCCCGCTCATCGTGAATGCAGAAGAGATGGATACCGCGAATGCCACTGAACGGGCCCGGACCTTCAACAGCCAGGCCCGGCCCGGCTACCATGCAAAGCTGATCAGTGTCTCACTCCTCTCCCCGGCCGATACGGTACCTGCGCTGCAGCACTACCGCCTTGTCCACGAATCTCCTACCAACAGCCTGGCATCGGATTCTGCTGACCTGAAGTTTGTCAAGATCTTCGAATATGTGAAGGGTGCATATCCGGGGAGACGGGATTATTGCGGTACCCCTGATCACGAATACCGGCAGGACCTTTACGTATTACCAGGAGAGCACGGACGGGGAATTCATTGTGCCGTATTCGACAACTGGTAACAAGTATGATGTCAGGGCCACCGGAAAATACCAGATTATCGCAACCGGCCGGGAATTCGATGTCCCGGAATCGGCAGTCATTGAGGGGCTCACCATTCATTAACCGGGGTCTGGACAGATCCCTGCCCCCCTTTATTGAGAATATGAAACGAGCTCCCGGCCCCTTGCTCTGTATTCTCGCGGATCGCGTTGTCGTGGAAAACAGGACGGGCACGGGATTTTTTATACGGTTCTCCTTTCTCCTTAGTTCTTTCCTTCCGGGCCCGTAACCCTCTCTTTACACGACGACTGCCGGAGCATCTGGAAAATGATGGACCCCACGGCAAGGAACGAGATGCCGATGATCAGGTACACGATCAGGCTGAAGTTCTCCTTGACGATCGGGAGACCGCCAAAGAAGAACCCTGCCAGCGTGAACAGGAGGATCCAGAGAATCGCCCCGATAACATTGTAGGTGAAAAACCAGCGGTACCGCATCTTCCCGATGCCGGCAAGGAACGGTGCGAACGTCCGGATAAAGGGGACGAACCGGGCGATCACGATGGTGATACCGCCATACCGTGCAAAGTATTCACGCGTCTTGTCAAGGTGCTCGGCCCGGACGAAACTGCACTTCATGTCCAGGACTTTCATGCCGGTTGTGTGCCCGATCCAGTAATTCACGGTGTCCCCGAGGATTGCCGCGGCGAGGAGGACAACGATCAGGACCTCGATGTTGAGGTAACCGGCCCCGGCGAGGGTTCCTGCAACGAAAAGCAGGGAGTCGCCAGGAAGGTACGGCGTTACCACGAGGCCTGTCTCGCAGAAGATGATGGCAAACAGGATCAGGAATGTCCAGAAACCATAACTCTCGATGATCCCCGGAAGGTATTTGTCGATGTGTAACACGAGGTCGAGGAAAACAAACGGCAGATCCATTTCCATTATGTTTGGCCCGGCAGACAATAAATGATCTATTATCTGATTAACGAGCATGCGTTTTCCGGGCAGTGTCCTGCAGGGAGTACAAGGGGGGAAGGGCCACTATTTTAGGATTGGCTGCCAACGGGTAATGGAGCGTTTGGGGAAGCAGATGGGTATTGACAGCGACGTTGAGATAGAAATGTACGGGCGCATGATGATTGCGCTTGGTGCGATCGAGGACTGCCGGGAATTTGCCGCATTTATTCCGGAGGTCCGGACCAATATGGCGTATGCCAGTCCGGGAGCAAAAACCCCTGCCGATGTGCTGGCAATTGAGGGGCGGATCACGGTTGTCGGAGGGATGCCCCACGCTGCCGGGCGGCCGCGGTTCGGGGCATCGGGCCACCTAGCCCGGTTTGTTCTGGGGATCATGCAGGATCACCCGGAGATCCGGGTGGCAATCAATTTCTCCTCTCCTCCGGATCTTATCCAGTGGCTTGAGTGGTACTGCAGGCAGAAGGACTGGCCGTTTGCTGTGATTGACCGGTCTGAAGAGTCCACAGGGGGGCGGAATATCGAGGGGTCAACGATGTCATGGAAAGCTGCAGAAGCGATCAGGAAAACCGGTGATCGTGCCCCGAAGATCATCTGCGACCGGGGGGATTTCGGGAAGGAGCCAGTCAGCGTGATCGTTGGCCCGGAGCCGATCAGCACGGTAACGGAACTCCTGTCAATCGTCCGTGAATATTCCCGCCGCTGATGCAGGCTCCCGAAGCTCTAACGACGGGCTGAACCGGAATACCTTACACCTCATCGTATTAAACAAATCCTTTTTTATAGTCTGCACATACACCTTTCCACATCTCAGGAGAGGGATCTGACCTCATGGAACTGGATGAACTCACCATCAGCAGGGCAATTCTTGCCTCGCAGACGAATGTGCTTATCAATCACTTGGAACTCGATGCTGCGGTGGTTGGTGGCGGGCCGGCCGGGCTTACCTGTGCAGCGCTCATAGCCGGGCAGGGAAAAAAAGTCGGAGTCATTGAGAAGAAACTCTCGGTTGGCGGCGGGATGTGGGGTGGCGGGATGATGTTCCCCCGGATCGTAGTGCAGGAAGAAGCACGCCGCCTCCTCGACCTCTTCGGCATCCGGTACACTCCCTTTGAGAGCGGCTATTATGTTGCCCGGTCAGTGGAGGCGGTATCCAAGCTTACCGCAGCAGCCTGCGATGCCGGGGTCGAGTTCTTCAACCTCATGTCGGTGGAGGATGTCATGATCAAAGCCGACAAGCGAATCAGCGGGCTGGTCATCAACTGGACAGCAGTCGAGATGGGAAAGCTCCATGTCGATCCGCTGGTGATGGGTTCCCGTTATACTGTTGATGCCACCGGTCACGATGCAGTCGTGGCCCGTCTTGTCGAGAAGAAAGGTGGAGACATCCGGGTGAAAGGCGAAGGTTTTATGTGGGCTGACCGGGCCGAGACAAACATCCTGAACCATACAAAGGAGATATTCCCCGGACTCGTGGTTGCCGGTATGGCGGCGAATGCGGTTGCCGGCGAGAGCCGGATGGGGCCGGTCTTTGGCGGGATGTTTCTGTCGGGAGAACGTGCAGCACAGATCGTTCTCCGGGAAATGAAAGCATAACAATTCCCACTTTATCGCCACGCATTATCACGGTTGCATTTAACGGGATTCCCGTATTGCCTCTCAAGTGAAACAGTAGTTTTTCCAGTCGTAAGAAAAAATGATATTTATACAGGGAGACAATAAGGAATAAAGTGGTTTTCATGAAGCATGAGAATGAACCAACGTATTCCTTTGTCATTCTTACGTTCGTCCTTATCCTCATCGATACCATCCTTGCATGGCTTTCCGTTACGGTGTTTCCAACCGTCGGGGGTGGGGTGATCTCGTGGGTGTTCATCGCCGTTGCCTTCATGATCCTCTTCACCCTCTGGTTCGGGGGGTACGGTGCGATCGCGGCCTATGTCGGGACCCTTGTCGGTTCAGGCCTGCTGGTGTCCGAGACCCTTGTCCACAACCCCCTCATCGCGCTCCTCTGGGCTGGTGCCGGCCTGCTCCAGGTCCTCATCCCGCTCGTTGCGGTCAGGAGTTTTGGGGTAGACCTGACCATGTCCAATCCGCGGGACTATACGTATGTTATTCTCTTTGCTGTCATCATCAACAACCTGGTTGGCGCTGCCTGGGCAGTCTTGACGCTCTCGCTCATCGAGACCGTATCGTTCACTACGGCATTTACTGCCTGGTTCATCGGCAATGGGGTGATCTGTATCCTGATCGTGCCCCTCTTCCTCAAACTCTTCACGCAGAGGGTACAGAAGAGCCGTCTGTTTGTAAAGACGTACTGGGATTAATCCTGGTTTTCAGACATCGGGGTTCTTCCGCCCCTTGTTTTTTAGGAAAAGAACCCCTGTACCAGCAGCAAAAGGGCTCCCCGTTCATGCAGAGGGTTCTGCCGGGGACCGTTCCATCTCCCTGAGCAGGATGGGAACCCCGACAACGGTTATGAAGAGGAAGAGGCTGATCCAGAGGCGGACGCCCAGGTACAGCAGGAACGCTGCCCAGAGAAGGGCAACGAGGGTAAGGCAGTAGAAGAGAAAGAGGGGACGGTTCTCCCTGCTGTTCCTTATTTCGATGAACCCGACAACCGGGTTGATTGCTGCAAGCGAAGCGAACAGGAGAATAAACTGGAACACCTCGCCCCGGTGTAGCAGAAAGACCGCCCAGAGTACGGCAACGAACAGGATCAGGTAGAAGATGATGCGCGTCCTCCGCTCTGGCGTACTCCCCGACAACGCCATATGGGTAGGATAGCCCTCCCACTATAAAAAAATAATTCATGGAATGCAATTGCAGGGACCAGCGAGCCCGGGAAATCAGCCGATGAGCCTCTCATCCGACGCCTGCCACTTGGGGGATACAATGCAGAGGAATACAAGGTCTTCGGTACCGCAATTGCGGATGAACTGGCGGGCCCCCGGGGGGATATACACGATCTGCCCTGCCCGTACGGACGCCTGTTCGTCTCCGATATGGATTTCCCCCTTTCCTTCAAGGATATAGTAGAGCTCCACCGACCGGTCCAATACATGGGGCAGCGTGGACTCTCCCGCTGGCACAATCGCATGGGCAATGCTGCACCCAAGGCCCGTGGCTTCCGGGACCTTATCGGGATGCAGAAGTTCGCACAAGAGAGAACGGTCGATCACGCGTTCATGGGAGCTGTCTGCAACACTTCGGATAAGCATGGAAATCTCTCTTCAGGATCTTGGGACACGCTGGTATATGGAGCCGTCGCAGCATTGCCGTGGATAGCTGGCACTGTCCCGTACCGTGCATCTTAATAGCCTCCTGCAGGTATCATTACTGTAGTGGTACTATGAAGATCATTGGTATCAATTCCAGCCCGAAAGGCGAGAAGAGCCAGACCCGCCGGCTCGTGATGGCGGTTCTCGAAAGCGCCCGGCAGGCGGGTGCGGACATTACGTTTGTCGATATCTGTGCTCTGGACATCCACTACTGCACTGCATGCGGAACCTGTTATGCAAAAGGAGAGTGCATCCATGACGACGATTTCCCTGCGCTTCTTGAAAAGATGTCAGACGCGGACGGGATTGTCCTCGGGTCGCCGAATTATATCAACGCAGTGACTGCCCAGCTCAAGACCATGCTCGACCGGATGGCAGACACGGTCCACTGCCAGGCATTTGCCGGCAAGTACGGGTGCGCTGTCTGCACCGCAGGTGGATCCTATGCAAACGAGGTTGCGGATTATATGAACATGGCCCTTGGCAATTACGGTGCAATGACCGTCGGGAAGGTTGCCGTGCACCTGGGCGCCGATCCGGCTGCCATTACCGGTGCGGAGAAAGAGGCAAAGGCGCTCGGAAAGAAGCTTGCCGAAGCGATAAAGACAAAGTGGTCCGATCCCGCACAGGAGAAGATTCTCTTTGAACGCAAAGAGTACTTCAAGCGTCTTGTATCCTTTAACAAGGACCTCTGGAAGCACGAGTACGATTACTGGAAAGCGGCAGGAGAACTGCCCTGAACTTTTTTTAAGAAGAGAACACCCGCATAGCACGGACACCCTGACCGTCTGAACGAACGGAAAAAAGACGGATATTGGTATTATTGAGCGGTCCGCGTCTTGATCATCTCGAGGGCTTCGAACGCTTCTTTCCTGACGGCAACGTTGTCGTCCGAGAGGAGCCCGGTCAGGTGGTCGACAGCCTTCTGGTCGCCAATCTCGCCCAGCAGGAGTGCGGCCCGCTTCCGGACATCGCTCTGCTCGTCCTTTAAGACCATGATAAGGGGCGTTGTTGCCGGCTGGCCGAGCATCCAGAGCGCCTCCATGGCACCGGACCGGATCCGGTTGTCCCCCTCGCGGAAGACCTGCATGAGCGGGGCGATTGCCGGCACGCCAAGGGCTGCAAGGGCCCTGACAGCCTCGATCCGGACAGGCCGGATATCGTCTTCGAGGCACTCGATGATCTTCGGGATTGCCCGCGTATTGCCGATCTGGCCGAGCGCTTCGATTGCACCCCTACGGATGCCCGGGTTCTGGTCAGCGAGTGCCGCAATCAGCGGGTCGATGGCCGGCTCCCCGATTGTCACGAGGGCAAGGGATGCCCGCCTGCCAACATCCTCGTTCTGGGCGATGAGTGCACGGATAAGGGGATCGATGGCGGGGATCCCCAGAGAGCAGAGGGTCGCCATGACCGCGGTTCGCACCCGCTCCTGCACATCGTTCAGGCTCTCGATCAGGTGCGGGATGCAGCGGGGATCGTTGATGCGGCCAAAGGCAACGGCAGCCTCGTACCTGACGCCGGCATCGGTATCCTTCATGGCCTCGACAAGTACCGGGACAGCCCGTTCCTCGCCCATCAACCCCAGCGCCTGCACAGCGCCCCTGCGGATAAGCGGGTGGGGATTCTTGGCTGCCTGGACAAGGGGACTGACCGAAGGCTCGCCAATCAGCTGGAGAGCCCGGATCGTCTCCTGCCGGACATCGTCACTGGGTTCAGCCAGCGCTGCAATCAGCGGGGTGACCGCAGGTGCCCCGATCTTGCCCAGCGTATCGGCGGAGCCCCTGCGGATGATCCAGTAATCGTCCTGGAGCCCCCGGATCAGTGGTTCAATAAAGGCTTCGCCAAGGTCGCCGACAGACCGGACCGCGGCCCAGCGGGCATCGAGGTCGCCGTCGGTCAGGGCTTTCAGGAGGTTCTCGGTGCGCTCCTTTTGTGCTCTCAGGCGCGCCTCTTCGCCCTCCTCCGCCCCTGACTTGAACAGGTTGAGGAATTTTTTCACTACACTCATAAAACTTCTCCAGACGAATATTAGGTGAAAATGTTCAAATAGGTATCGGGTAAATGTTCTCGCCAGATTGGCGCAATACTGCCCGATCTCGCCCAAAAACTCTGTTTTTCATTCCTGACCGGGAGCTGAAGAAAAGGGAGGGAGAGGGAGAATGCATCAGGGTTGTCCGGTATACCCTACCGTGAACTGGGCAGAGCCCGATGTTGTCTTTGGGACATCGTACGCTTTCATGGTATAGGTGCCGGTCGGCACGGTGTTGTCCAGGGTGTAGGAAAAGACCCAGTTATCGTTTGCCTGCACCGAGACTGTACCCAGTTTGATCCCACCGGCATAACGGTCAGGACCGTACAGCACAAGCTCGACCTCAGGGGCATTGGTGGTACAGAGGCCGGAGAACTTGATCGTGTCTCCCCGGGAAGCAGAGTATGTGCTTGGGACAACACTCACTTCCCCGTTGCCGATAACCTCGAACTCTGCCTGGGCCAGGGTTTTCTTGTCAGGATCGGTTGCAGTGGCCCGGTACGTACCCGGCAGGAGTTTGGTTCCCGGGTTCCAGACATATGCCCAGTTACCAAAGGCATCAACGTCTTTTGGAAGGGAAGAACTCCCGGCGGAGTAAATCCCGGTTCCATAGATCGTCACGATAACGCTCTTTGTTCCGGAGGCGGTTCCCGAGAAGGTGTTTGTCTCCCCCACGATCATCGGGTTCCTGCCTGGCGTGACGGTCAGGATCACCGGTGAGGAAGACGATGCCGCCGGAACCGTTGTTGTGATCGCCGGTGTTGTAGTTACGACGGAGGCTGTGGGGATCAGGGCGGCAAAGACATTGTTCCTGCCCGAAGATACGACCATGATCTCAGACCAGCCCTCATAACCGGGATACCGGAACTCGATGGCATGGTTCCCGGGCTCCACATCTGTCAGGGAGACCGGTGTGGTTCCCCTGAACTGGGAGTCGAAATAGACCTGGGCGCCCGTTGGCGACGACGTAAACTGGATTGTCCCCGTTTCTTTGGGGGATTCGTAGACACAACCCGCCAGCAGGACCAAAAAAACCAGCGGCACAATCAGTAGGTTCCGGATCAAAGCGATCTTCCCTCTTACGTTAACCGTTATTGCGGAGCGATATATAGATTTGCAAAACGGGCCGCCGGACCACCGCGCAGGGGCAGGATTTTGGATCAGGCGGCCGCGATTAGCCGGAGGACCTCGTTTGCGAGGGCCACGCTCTTGTCCTCGTCCGTCATCAGGGTGTCGAAACGCACCGCGTGGCTGACCTCAACGGGATCGCGGATATCCTGGACAAAGATATCGGTCAGGCCCCCGTAACAGTTGAACGTCCCGATCGCGTTCGGTTCATAGCCGGCTGCCCGCATCAGGGCCGCAGCCGGGCCGCTGACCGGCTCGTTGCCGATGAACGGGCTGACCGCGAGGACGATCTTGTTCTGGATCGCTTCTTTGATGCCCCCGCAGGCAAGGACCGGAGAGATGCTTGTTATTGGGTTGGAGGGGCCAATCACGACTGCATCGCTCGCTTCGATGGCTTCGAGCGCTTCGGGTGTTGCCACCGGCGGTTCTGCGTAACTCCGCATGACCCCCTGGATCGCGATCTTTCCCCGTGCCCGCACCCAGTATTCCTGGAAATGGATCGGGCCCAGCTCGGTCTTCACCTGCGTTGTCACTTCCGTGTCAGTCATGGGCAGCACGTTCTCGCGGACACCGTAGCGCTCGCAGAGGAACTTGGTCACATTTGTCAGCCGCATCCCCCCGCGGAGCATCTCGCCCCGGGCGATGTGGACCGCCCGGTCCTGGTCACCGATGCCGATAAACTCATCGACGCCAAGGCGCATGATCTCGTCGTGGGTGGTGAAGGTGTCGTTCCGGATCCCCCACCAGGTGTCGGTGTTGAGGATACCGGCAAAGAGGTACATGACCGTGTCAACATCGGGTGAGAGGTGGTTCCCTGAGATCCAGATGTCCTCGGCCGTGTTCACGATCACCGAGATCTCGTGCCGGTCCATCACTTGCTGCATGCCCCGCAACAGTTTGGGCGTGCCGGTCCCGCCCGACAGGAACGTAATCATTACTCAATACTTTTATGCGATGTATATGAAGATTCTTTAGTGAACGCCAAGATCATCAAGGACCCGGTCCACGGCTACATCGAGATGGAGGACTATGCGCTCCGGCTGCTCGATTCGCCCGTGCTCCAGCGCCTCCGGTATGTCCGCCAGCTTGGCTTCTCGTTCCTTGTCTATCCCGGGGCAAATCACACGCGCTTCGAGCATTCCCTGGGGACCATGTTCCTTGCCGATGTTGCCTGCCGCAGGTTCCAGTTGCCGGAGGACGAGCACCGGCTCGTTGTCTCCGCCGCACTCCTCCACGACATCGGCCACGGCCCCTACTCGCATGCGAGCGAGCCGCTGATGGAGCAGTACCTGCACCGGACCCATGATGAGATCCGGCCGGTTATTGATACAAC
>Ga0302250_1002175_pt1 | contig 12691 bp, 16 predicted proteins | sample AAG_RA_Asp_MG_FD_193536 | JGI IMG/M metagenome (GOLD analysis project Ga0302250, IMG submission 193536) | Enriched activated sludge microbial communities from anaerobic digester in WTTP, New Holstein, Wisconsin, United States - AAG_RA_Asp | ecosystem: Engineered > Bioreactor > Anaerobic >... | reverse complement strand
CCTTCTCCTTTTTGGGGATGATGTAAATTATGGAGCGGATGCCCTCAATATCGCCCTGTCAGAAAACGCCACCAAGAGAGACGGGATCATCTTTCTCACGACGGCAGGACGGGCATTTGCCGTCACCGCGATCAACGGGGAGGCGACCACATTCTTTGACAGCACCAATGCACTTATCGGCGTGGGAGACGGATCGACTGCCTTCTCTCCGTCACAGACTGATATGCAGGGCAGCAATAAACTCTGGAAGGCGATGGACCCGGGCTATCCGCAACGGTCAGGCAATCAGATCACCTTTCAGGCAACCTTCGACACCGATGAGGCGAACTTTGATTGGAATGAGTGGGGGATCGGGAACGGATCGATCATGCTCACAAGGATGGTGCAGGATCACGGGGTAAAATCCTCATCCAGAAAGAGAGTGCTCCGAAGGACAATTGAGGTGGCTCTGCCATGAGTTTATTACTCCTCTTCGGTGCAGACGATGTAAAAGAGGACACGCTCAACGTCACGATCGTTGAATCCTCACTCATCACTGAAGTTCTCGCAGAAACCTTTGAGATCCGGGCCGGCATCACCGAACAGACCGCAGACCTCACCAAGATCACCTCAACGCAGATCACATCTTCTGACTCGCTGCTGATCACCCTCGGAGAATCGGGAGATGTAAGAAGGGGTGAAGGGCTCCTCGTCACCCTGATTGAATCCTCGTCGGTATCCGTCAGCGCGGAACGTGCGGATTCCCTACTCGTCGTTGTGCAGGATGTTGTCACCCTCTGCGAACCTCGGATCATATCCTCGGATAATCTGGTTATCGATCCCGATGTGGAGATCGGAGTTATCGCCGCAGAGATACACCGGGGCGAAACCCTTGCCATTGCCCTCACCGATGTGGGCGATCTCATCAATGTCCATACTGCGTGTGATGAACCTGTGAGGACAATCTATGGAAAGGTTGAGATCACCTACAGTGATCCGCTCCGTGATGAAACCCTTACCCTCTCATCATCCGGGGAGAAATACGGCAGTGATGTGGAGGACACGGCAGACAATTTGGAGGGCTGCAATAAAAACTGGTTTGAAGTAGGTGTCTCAACACTTGACGGCACCGCATATCCCGCAGATAATGAACAGGGATCAGTGGGATGGTGGAGCGCCTCACTCGCAGATGCAGACGGGAACTTCAGCACCCCCGTGACAATTACAGTGGTTCTCTCTGAAGCGTCAGACGTTCCTAACCTGAAAGTGATCGGGGATAATATCAAGGGGGAGTATCCGGTTGATTTCACGATCAGGTTATATGATGAGTCTGACACGCTCCTTTACACGGAAACTGTGACCGGGAACACCTCATGGGCATGGAGGAAAACCCTGCCTGCAATGGTCACAGGGGTCACAAAAGAAGTCCTCTCAATCACGAAGATCAATAAAGGATCAACCACTGCGAAGGTCACGGAATTTTACACGGCATATTTCGAGACATATTATGGTGACGATCTGTTTGGTATCAATCTCCTTGAGGAGTTAGAGTATCAATCAGGCACGATCCCGATTGGCAACATCTCCTCAAACGAGATCGCCGTGAAACTCAATAATCACAGCCGGAGATTCACACCCGGGAATCCTATTTCTTCAGTTGCCCCGCTCATGCTCAAGAACCGCAGGATACAGGCGTGGCTTGGGGTAGATATTGACGGCACAACTGAATGGCACTCCCTTGGGATATTTTGGAGCATGGATTGGAATGTGCCCGATGATGAGGTATGGGCAGAAGTCACAGGGTTTGACAGACTGGAATTTTTGAGAGGGACAACCTTCAACCCTCACGAAGTATTCACGAACTATACCCTGTATGAACTCATTGAGGCAGTCTTACAGGATGCCGGGCTCCTCACCGCAGAGTATGAGATTGATATTGCCCTTGACAGCATCGTGATCCCGTATGCGTGGTTTGGAGAGGAGACACACCGGAATGCCCTGCAAAAGTTAGCAGAGGCCGGGCTCGCGATGGTCTATTGTGACCGGGAAGGGAGGATCGTGGTAAAACAATACGCCGTGCCCACAAGCACAGCGTTCACCTTTGACACGGATACCTTCTTCAGCAAGGATCATCCTTTAGCGTGGAGTGAGATGGCAAACAGTGTGGAGGTTACAGCCACCCCTCTCACCCCTTCAGCGCAAGAGGAGATTTATACTGATTCTGATTCCTTCGCAGTAGGGGCCGGGGCCACGGTGGAGAAATTCTATATCTTCTCTCATTCCCCCTGCATTGACGTTCAGCAGCCCACGATCACACAGTCTGGCACAGATATTCATGTTGAATCTTATACCGTTTACTCGTGGGCCATCTCTGTAATCTTCTACAACAGCGGGGCGACAAGTCAGAACGTCACAAGCGTGTCAGTGGAAGGCAAGAAACTTGAGAGCAAGGGACAGATCAGGTGCACCGCAGAGGACCCCTCAAGCATACGGTTGAATGGGAAAGTCACCACGAGTATTAATAATGATTTCATTCAGTCAAAAGCACAAGCGCAGGACATAGCCGATATAATTTTAGCATCCTACAAAGACCCACGCCGGGATATCACCCTGAAATGCCGGGGGGATATTGCCCTTATATTAGGAGATAAGGTGTCCGCACCTGATTTCAGGAATACAGCCTTTGATGATTATGTGATCGTCAGACAGGAGATCGCGTGGAACGGCAGATTAGAGGCACAAGTAACCGCAAGGAGAGCGTAAGACTATGGCATGGACAACACCGAAAACCGATTGGACGGGCAACGATGCACTCACCGCCGATGCCCTCAATAAGATGGGGAATAATGACCAATTCCTCAAGGATCATGCAGACACCACCACTATCCATAAAACGGCAGCGGAGATCCGGGGGGATGATGATACAGAGTTTGTGCTTGAAGCCCGCACAGATGACCCCACTACCCCTGCAATAGGACGTATGTGGATAAGGACAGATCTTTAATGACTAAATGCGAAGTCCGGGGATTGAGGACACAATACGAGAAGGTGTATCAACTCCATGGGGGCAGATACCGGGCAGAGGTGAACAGTCAGCCCGTGCATGTGATGAATGCAGGCCGGTGGGAGGATATTGGCCTTGATAAAATGGTGATCGGGGATGAAACCCACTATACCAATTTAGCCAATTTCCTGTGCACTCTGAAGGGGAACCGGATCACTATCACCGGGAGACATGAGGATTTCCACCTTGAATGCTGTGTGGATCACCCGAGGGCAACTTATGAGGTAAACCCGAAAGGATTCAAAACAGTGATACCCTTCAACAAGGGAGATGAGATCCCGGGATTCATCGCAACCGTGATCACCCTCAAGAACCTCACGTATAAGGAATCCCCTTCTGGCGGGTATATCCAGTTTTACCACAAGGGACGTAGGGTATGGTCAATGAAAAGGCCGGTCCTCATTGATGCAAACGGGGACACCATTGGGATTGATATGGACAGCATCCCGGGAACCGATACCCTCACCCTGCACATGGCAATCCCTATGGAATGGGTGAACTCGGAGATCCGGGCATGGCCGATCATCTTTGACCCAACCCATACGTCAGATGAGATCACCGTTGATGATAACGATACGATAACCTACACGGTCCCGGGAAACCGGGCATATACCTCGGGAACGGCACAATGCCGGTGGAAAGGCATTGATGATGTAGCCACCGAGCAATCAACCACCAGTGTCAAAAATGAGAACACTGCAAGCGGGACCACTTCAGCAACAGCAACCGCAGCATTCCCAGCTGTGCCATCCGGGGGAACCTTCTCATACCTCCGATCCTATCACTATGCATCATGTTATGATCCGAATAATTTCTGGCACCCATATGAACTCAAAAACTCATGGTGGGGCACAGGGGTGCAAACGGGATATGGGAGTTTTACCCTTGATACGTGGTCCACCTCGATCACAAATTCAGGATATATTGGCACCAATGCCTCAAGTTTTGTGGGTGGAGGAAACCCCGGGCAATCAATGTATGCCTTGGTGCAGGCACATACCTATTACACCTATTATCCGACAGTCCACACCGTGAACCCGCAGGTCACAATCTCCGGCAGTGCAAGCAAATATACCGGGTCACTTGCAGACGGCGTGTGGTCCTCTTACCAAACACTGAATGGCTTTTCCGGCACCGCTGAAAACAGCATGAACCACCAGATAGAGGGATCGGGGACTGCCGGATTTCAATACAAGTATGATTTCACATGGAAGAGGCCCACGGCAATAGGGTATTGCAAAGTAGTGGGTGGGGATGGCTCAATCATTGAGTGCCACCTTGCAGACCCGGATGATGTAGCCCTTGATTATGACTGCGTGAGAATAGGGATGCCGGATGGAACCGTAGGGTGTGTGGATCTTGTGGACACGACAAATATTGAGGCAGGGCCCGTGAGGATCAGCACTCCGGACGGGATTAAAGCATGGAGAAAAACAGTGTGAGGGTTTTTACCCCATCATTCTGTTGAGCGCCTTTGACCGGGCACCAAGGGTTTTCGCCTTCTCAAAGCAGGCCTTTACCCGAGCCTTCCCGAACCACTCATAATGTCCTCCCGCCTTGAAGAGGACCGCACCGTTTTCAAAAGTCTCCACGTAAACCTCATCAAAGCGATCATATGAGTAGTGTTTCAGGAACTTTCCCTTTATAGCATCAGAAGGTTCATACGGGAGATCGGGGACAGTCCCCCGGGCAACCTCACCAAGTGAAAGGCAGTATTCCGTTTCAGCCCGCACCTGTGCGTGGTAGGGGTTTTCACTTATAGTATTCCTTCTGAATGCTTGGTTTATATCTTCTTCCTTGAACTGCCCGTATTTGTTCTGTGTAGGGCACAGACCATCTTCAGGGCATTGGTCACACTTCGGGAAGTGGTGGCACCCATTGTTGTATGCCATCTCATTCACCCCTCTGATACTGAAGGAGCCTCATTGCCTGCCACACTTCGCACTCCCGGCAGCCTTCACCGCAACAAAATTGACAGGAGCCCTCCCGCACAACCTCCCGGGCCCTCTCCTCACTCATCACCATGCTTGATACCCCTTTGTCACGATAACTGCCGTGTCCTTATTGAGGTAAGTTACTTCGGGGGAGTCAGCATCAAAGAACTTGATCGCAGAGACAAGCACCTCAACCCGGGCAGTGAAATCCCCGGGCATCTCTTCAGGACTCCTTACCCTGATAGCGATAAATGGGCTTTTCCATGTGGCCCAATCGTATTTGACAGGGTAAACGGTCTCGGGGTCCGCGTGGGCAGCCTCAAAGGCATCACGTAACTCTTTGATCGTATATCCGTCAATACCTTCCGTGATGGCCTCGTATGCCATCCGATCCGCCTCCTCTTGGGCGCGGACCTCATCAACGGTTAAAACGTGGGACATGATTCCTACCTACCTAACCGGCCTATCCCGGTATAATATATGTTATAACCTTTATAGTATTTATACCTTTTTAGCCACATACCCGCCATAACACCAAAAGGGAAACATAATTCTGTATGCGTAATAATATGCGTATTCTGGTGAGTTTTGCTCTGTTATTGGCGTTACTCACGATGATCCCCGTATATGGTGCCGTTGATGAAACTGCATTCACGGGCTATGCGATCAGCGCAGGACCGTTTATGTCCTCATCAACCTCTGTGGTCCTCACCGGGACCGGCAGCGAACAGTATCAGACCACCTATGATGAAAAGACCTTCGCAGCAGGAGGGGGCCCCGGGGTGACAGCGTATCAGCAGAACGTGAACCTTTCCGCAGATAACACCTTTGACGGTATCCGAAAGATTGACACGGGCCGGGCCATTATCGGAGAAGGCATCACTACCTTTGAAGCCATGGGCACCAGTGTGATCGGACAGCCCGGGGGAGCCCTCTGTTGTGATGCAGCCAATGTGACACCCTTCTGCAAAGATGCATACTCCATTGTTGATGTATTCGGAGCAAACACCCTCCAGATGCAGACCATGATGAGCGGGTATGTGGGTGGAGTGCCGGAGGATACCGAAGGGAACACCATGGCCCTCACTTCACAGATCGGAGCCATCGGGACCGGAGGCAGTATCACGATCCAGAATGGTTATAACTCCATCACCAGTGAAACCCGGGATCGATTCTCGCAGAGGATCACCATCGGGCAGGATTACGCGATCACCGGAGGGTTCAATTATCGGACCCGGGCAAGCCCCGATCCGCAGACCTTCAACCCCCCTGCCGATCCGGTATGTCCCTGTCCCTTCCCGTAACTTTTTTTTAAGATATATACATAGTTATAACAATTATATTACACATACCCATTGACCAGAGACCCGCTATAAGGGCCACCCGTAAAACAATACTATGGACCCTATTGCAATAGTCCTCACCTTTGTGAACGGGAATATCGAACTCCTTTTCACGCTCCTGATCTTTGTTCTTGCATACCTCGGGATTGATCTCGTGCTTATCAGGAAGAAGATCAAGCAGGCCCGCACTCTGTTTGACGAACTTGATCAGGCCTTTGAAGATGGCAAGATCACCGATGCAGAATGGAACGAAAAGATTTCACCGGCACTCATGGACCTCTTTGGGGCAGGTGTGTGGAATGCGCTCCTCGCACTCCTGAAACTGAAGAAGGCATAATCCTTCCTTTTTTCCGGTGATATTGTGATAGCATCGAAAGCCTTCGCGCTCCTGAAGCGCCACAACTCCCTTTCTCTCCGGTCCCTCGTGGTCCTTCTTAACACTGACATTCCGACACTGACCGCAGCCCTCAAGCCCTATGTGGATCAGGGATATATCAAAGAGAAAGACGGATACTTGTATCTTCCCATAGTCCTCACTGAAAAGAAACCATTCAGGCCCGGGCTGTGGCAGTATGAAACACTGATCGATAAGATACAAGCCGCACCCCTCCAATTCCCTGCACGATACCTTGACAAGGCCACCATTGACTGTATTGTGCACAGGTGTCAGGGACCAAGCCCTACATGCGTGGGGCAGGCAACGGTGGAATGTGCGGATCTCCTTTACCTGTATGAGACACAAGATGTGCTCACGGCAGAGGATTGGGCAAAGTGCCAGAAAAACGTTCTGTGGGACAAAAACGATCCGAAGGGCCCATATTACGATGTTTACCTTCGAACAAGCCACTCAAGCGCCTGTGCGTATCATGGTGCCCGTAAGGTGGGCAATGTGGTAAGGCCCGGGGCATTCATTGACGATGCCGCACTCTTCTGGCAGAAAGAAGGGCTGTGCCGTGACTGGCAGTGGATCATGATCAAGGATGGCGTAACTCAACTCCGGACCCCCTACCCGGACAAAGACCCGATCACCGGGGAGACTGTTGAGGAGACAAAGCCAAAACACCGCCTGTCCGGATTCGCAGAGATCAAGACAGACCGGGGCATCAAACAAGCAGTGATGGACCGGGGAGCCTGCCTTATCGCATACAGCGTGAGTGATAACTATCTGAACTGGAAAGATGGCACGCTCCGGTGGAAAGGGGCAGACATTGGAGGTCACGCCGGGGTGATCGTGGGATGGGATGATGATGAAAGATTCTGGTGGATTCTTCAATCGTGGAGAGATGCCGGATTCCCAAAACTCATGAAGATGCCTTATGACTACTGGAACAAGGCAAAGATCGGGGCCATCGCACTCCTTGATTATATGACCGCGCAATGGGCCCGGGAAGCCGTGTATAGGCACCTCTCCGTGATCCTTGCAGGAGTCCCCGCCGAAACTCCGATCACCATCCAGATCGCAGACAAGGAAACCGGGGGCTATGCATCAGGAGTAGGTGCGGATCTTCTCATCGGGGAGACATACGAGATCCGCGCACAGCCGAAAGGAGCGAATCATTGGGTGCATGGGCTCTTTAAGATTGATGCAGGGACCACCGCGATCACCCTCACATGGGACGGACAGTATGAGATTCCAGAGAAACCCACCGACCCGGGACCGGGTAACTCTTCCAGCGCCTTACAGGATCAGATCCGTGAGAAAGTGAACAAGGCTCTTGAAGGCCTCAAAAAACTCTTTTCTGCATTCTTTAAGAATCATTAACAGAATAGCCACGCGGTCTTTGCCCCCGGGGAGGAGGTGCAGGGCCCCCGGGGGCAGGAGCCGTGGTCAGTGGCCCCTTTCCACCGCATGATATGAATTCATTCAAGGAAGGTAGGTAGGTATCTCCATGACTGAAATGCTGCGTGACAACTCAAGGCTGTGCCTGTCTTCAATAGGGTATGTGGAAGCCGATTACGCTAACCTCATCCCTATACTATGATATAACTGCAATACTATTTATAATATGCGTGTCTCACAGAATCGAAAGGTGTTGAGAGGGAGAGGCGATTTATTCATATGGCGCAAGGCCTCATAGCAGGCCATCAGGCCACCAAAGCCGCAAAGGGATATAGTCTGCCTCTCTCGGGTGTAGAAACACTCTACATTATCCAGTGTGCCCTTTGAGATAATAACCTGTTTTTGTCCGGTATTTTGATCATACAAAATTCATTTATGTATTACATAATTCATTTTTGTAATACATAATTCATTTATGTAATACAAAATTAGAAAGCCGATCCTTTAAATACAAAAACGGGCTGCATACGCACCCTTTATATTGAATGACCGTGTTTTTGGCATTTTTGGCATTCAACCGAATTTTGTATGATCTCATGTATTACAAAATTCCCCCACTATCAGTTTTTTTAGATAGATAGATAGATCGATAGATCGATCAGGAAGGAAGGAAGGAAGGAAGGAAGGACACAAACACACTATAACCCTTACAGGCAGATAGTGAGTATGTGCAAACAGGAGCGAGTCAAGCGGTGCACCCTTGCACTCCTCTCCCTCATTGCAATCAGTCTGGAAGTGTATTTCCATGCCATAAACGATGTGGACATTATCTATACTCACTTCTTTTATATCCCCATTTTCCTTGCCTGTATCTGGTATGGGTATCGATCCCTGTATCTCGTGGCATTGCTCGGGGGATTGCATATCTTCATAGGGTTTTCACAGGGGGACATGTTTGATCCATTCTTGAGGGTGGCACTCATGACGGGTGTCTCACTCATTATCTCCTATCTGGTCACATGGCAAGGGTGCATGGAAGAGGATATAGACATTCTCCAAAAGCAGAGCCGTGAGACTATAAAAGCCCTCCGTGAACTCACGGAAACCCTGATACAAAACGAGAATGCCGGAAATTCATGATCGTGATTGGGTCCGGTGGGCGGAATACGTGCTCGCAACGATAGAGACACATAATAAGGCAGTAGAAAAACAGTGGAAAGCAATAGCGTCACTTCAGATTGAAGTCACTACCCTCAAGGTGAAGGCCGGAACATACGGGGCCATCCTCGGATTCATCGCAGGCATTACACCAAGCCTCATACAGTTTATCTTTTTTTAGAGCGCAACCTTTTTTATGCCTAAATACGTGTTTGAACCGGGGGAGGGATATGTCACCGGGATATGGCTGTGGCAGGCCTCACGTATGACCCCCTCAAGATTCATCGATACCACTGCCGCAATCATCAGAAACGTATTTTTCGATTTCACCCCTACCCGGGCAGGGAGTGTGACGTTTGGGATCTTCATTGACGGCAAGCAGGCAGGGGAGATCACCGGCATAACCTTTGAGGCAAAAGATATTGGCAAGCCACTCCCGTTTGCATTCTGGTATCCGGCCCGGGCCCGGACAAAAGGAAAGCACGAAGTCACCATAAAGGTAGGGAATCAGGTTCTAAAAGAGTGGTTTATCTTCTCCCTGCAAAAAACAGAGTATAAAGACAACTATGATTTTATTGTGAACATTCTTGAAGGGGACGAGTAACCCCCCTCTTCCACGCACTACTTTTCAGAGAGAACCGGCAGAAGCCCGATAAAATAAATGCAGCCTTGAGAACAGCCCGCCTTTTCTGCAATGTGTGTTTCTTCATCCCCTCTGAATACCCCGGCATCTGTGCAGTATCACGGATCACCGTATCTGCATTGATATAGGTATTGTCATTGACAGATCGCAGATACACACAGAAGGACTCACGGAGCGCTTTATATCTCGGGTTGTGAAGGAAAGGCCACCGGGACAAATCCCGGGTAGAGACTGCCTGCCCATTGCAGAGGGGGCAGCGATTCCATAGATCCCCCGCAGCGACGTAATAAAGGTGTCCTGCCTCACAAAGCATCTCAAAACAAGGTGTATCCACATCTCTCCCCCCCGGGCCCGGAACAAAGTGATACCCGCAAGCCGGGCAATGTGCCCCCATTTTGTCCGTATCGTGAAGATAAAACCGTTTCCCACAATTAATACAGGTTGTCCTCTGGTGCATTAAAAGGGTGGTAAATCCCCTTAAATTAAGGTTAGCGTTATAATTGGACATATTTTTACATAAGAGCCAATAATTGCAAATAGACAAGTATAAATACTATACATGTTATAACATATATTATACCGGGGAAAACCCGGAGTAGGTAGGTAACAAAAATGGCAAAGACTGATTTCTTGTATGAAATGGTCAGGGATCGGATCATTGAGGCCCTCAACGCCGGAACCGTCCCATGGCAAAAGACATGGAACGCAGAGAGCACCCCGATTAATTACGACTCGGGCCGGAGGTATGGCGGGATCAACATGCTCCTGTTAGGTGTCCTCCCCTATGCAAAACAGGAGTGGATTACCTTCAAGAGTATCCAGACCCACGGGGCCCGGGTAGTGAAGGGCGCGAAGTCTTACCCTGTAGTTTACTGGAAGTGGTTCAAAGAGACAGAGAAGGACTGTGAAGGGCAAGAGGTTGAAAAGCGCCGGTATGCAATCCCGTTCTATTACAGGGTTTTTAACATCACCGATGTGGAAGGACTGCCGGAAAAGAAGAGGGCCGGGCAGGAGCGCAACCCCAATGAGTTAGTGGAAGCCTGTGAGAACATCGCAAAGGGCTACCCTAACCCCCCCGTCATGAAGAATGCCCCCGGGACTCCCCACTATACTCCCTCCCTTGATGAGGTAGTTACACCGGAGATCGAGACGTTCAAAGACTCCGCAGCATATTATTCAACCTTATTCCATGAACTGATCCACTCCACCGGGCATGAAAAGAGACTCAACCGGGACGGAGTGAAAAAGGTATCTTTCGGCAGCGGCACCTATGCAGAAGAGGAGTTAGTGGCAGAGTTTGGGGCTGCATTCCTCTGTGCGGAGGCCGGGATTGAGAACGGTAAAACACTTGAGAACTCCGCTGCATATATCGCCTCTTGGAAAAAGTATATTGAGGAGGCAGATGTGAAAACCGTTCTGAAGGCTGCCACAAGGGCAAAGAAGGCAGCCGAACACATACTAAACGTGAAGTATGAAGAGAAGGCCCCGGAGGCCACAGGGAGCGCGTGAGCATGACCTATACCCCCCCACCCCCATTTACCGATATTGAGATTTGTGAGGCTTGTGGATGCCATGAGGCCGGGGACTGCCCCGCGAATGAAGGGTGCGCCTTTACCGTCACCGCAGAGGAATGTGCCCACATTCTTCAATGGGCAAATAAGATGAAGGAGATGATCGCAGAGGCCATCAAGACAAAAGGTGATCCACTGGATGAGGATCTTATCTATGACGGAGTGTGTTGCGATCACTGCGTTCATGCGGAGAGCGTGTGCACCTTTTGGGGAGGACAGTATGATCCTCCGGACTATGAAACCCGGTGCAACCTTTACCGGGAGTGGGCATACGATCAGGCCGTATCAAAATGCAAAGGGTGTCACTTCAAGGTAATGCCAGAGCGGGCAGAGGAGTGGAGTGAGACCGTGAAGGACATTAGGGGGTAAGGCATGGCCCGGGACTGCGTAAACCATGAGAAAGGGCTATGTGATGCCCCGCAGGAATGCAGTTATCACGGGGAACCCTGCCCCCTCTATCGCCACTCCACACAGGATTCATGTTACTGGTATGTCGCCCGGGTAAGGTGCCCCGTGTGCAAGTCTGAAAATTTTATGGACGTTCCGGGTTACACTTCCACCGGGGATGAGGATAGTATCCTTGTGTGCATGGATTGCGGGCATGAGTGGTAACTTTTTTTAACAATAGTTATATATACTATAAGTGTTATAACTATTATTATGCCGGGGAAAACCCGGGCAGGTAGGTAACTGAAATGTTTGAAAAGATCGGCAGGATCAGATTTGAAATGATGGCACTCCGGGTAGAGGTAGGAGATGCCACTTATTATGTGAGCGCCGCAGACGTTGAGAAGGTGGGCCGGGAAGAAGTCCCCCTCAAGGGCATCAATGGGGATACCATTTATGCAGCCGGGATCGCATGGCCCTCAAAGAGCGGCAAGGCCTTGAATGTGAAGGTGAACGGGGGGATCTTCGTATCTCCCATGAGGGCCATCATAAGGCTCATCAGCGGGCAGGTAAGGGCAGCACCCCTTTCCTACCCCCTTGACGATGCCCCCGCCACCCGGAGATACTCAACAGAAATGACAAAGGGCTTGGAGGCGGGTTTCTAATGCAGGAGATACCTGTCTCCCTTCTTGAGGGCACATCACAAGACCTGTCCATTAGGAACAAAAACCGATGCCCTTAAAGCGGCAATCTGTAGGAAGTAAGCCTATGCACAAAGTTCCCTTAAAACTCTGTATAAGGCGACCTGTCTTTGATTGGTTATTGAGATCAG
>Ga0302250_1002173_pt1 | contig 12696 bp, 12 predicted proteins | sample AAG_RA_Asp_MG_FD_193536 | JGI IMG/M metagenome (GOLD analysis project Ga0302250, IMG submission 193536) | Enriched activated sludge microbial communities from anaerobic digester in WTTP, New Holstein, Wisconsin, United States - AAG_RA_Asp | ecosystem: Engineered > Bioreactor > Anaerobic >... | reverse complement strand
TTTGTCTGGTATGAGATCCTCTAATCTCGGTTTCCTTTTTCTTCTTTTAGTTTCCATGTGTCAAAAATAAAATTATTAAACATCTTTAATTCATTTTAAATTTGACACACTTTTCTGAATATACTCCAGTCAAACAATGTATTTACGATCAACTTTGATTTCAATAGACTGACAACTGATGGTGTAACAGCCTTGAGCTCCGCTATTGAAAATTCTGACATAAAGTATACAGGTGTTGGTTTTTCACTTCAAGCTCCTCGATATTCCCGAAGTATTGACCTGGATCATTTGGGATTACATGTTATAAATGAGGGAATAATTACAAGTTCTGCCAATGATGATGAATTCTAACTTTTAAAAGTATGGCCATTCCAAAATCAACAAAGTCAAAAGCTATTTCAGCACAACCTATAAATATAGAAGACAAGAGTCTTGCAATACCAGATGCATTTGAGATATCGGCCCCTACTATTGATAATCTTTTAGATAGACTTAAAATTGAAGAAACAAAATTAAGTACTTTCAGGGCACGAACAGATGATCACATTATTACTGAGATTCGGCGCAAAGTAATTGACAAAAAGGGAGGAAAAGAATTCTTTAAAAATCTCTTTGTGATTCATTATCTAAACTCGGATGAAGGGTGTTCCGAAGAAAAATTAGAGAAAAAATGGAGATGGATAAAAGAATTGAGACTTTTTATAGATGGAAAAACTCTAAACACTTCTCCGATTATTTACAACAATGCATTCAGATTAGAACATAACAAAAAAGAAAACAAAGAAAATGATTCTAAAATGGCTCAAGTTTTTGATGCTTTTAAATACTCGCATCTATCACCCGATGAGTTCGTTGATATGTACCATAAATTATTCTCTTATTGGAACTATGACCAACTCAAGGTTTGTCTTTTAAATTACCCTGGCTTTATAGATCAGAACTTTATTGACTTGCTTAGGGTCGCTTATTCTTGGAATTTGTCTTTTCTTGCCTCTAATTTAAAAGTAGCCTGGAACCTTTCCTTTTTAGAAAAGAATTGGACATATTTTGTGAGCGAAGAAAAGCATTTCAATATCATTACTGAAAATCCAATGGTTTTCTATTATGATAATTTCTATGATTGTAAAAGTTTTTTTGATGCTAAAGCAAAAGTATATAAATACAATTATGGTTATTTTTCAGGTGACTCCATAAAATCCAAACTTATTTTAAATGCGAAGCAATTAAAGTCACTCTCTTACTTAATAACGCAAGATCAGAATGAAATAAAACAGGATCTAATCACATATAATTTATTAACGATGTTGAATAATCAAAATGCTCCTTTAGATTGGGACTTTTTCTTTTTTATAATGGAAAAGCTTGACTGGGACTATGATAAAATCGAACCATATGTATTTGTTTACCAAAAGGTATTCAAACCCAGGCTAAACGATTATATCGTAAATAGCTTGATGCCTCTGTGTTTTTATTAAAATTACATATAAATATTTAAATTTGTTATGGAAAGACCTTCAAAAATTGTAAAAGCTACGCCAGAATTAGACAAAACAAATCCTGAGAATTTTGACACTTTAATTGCTGGGTTTAAGGTTGTCGATAAAGCCGGTGGGCCAGAACTCGTTGTTATTGGATTTTTGACTAATCTACCTTCTATTAAAGATTTCTATTTATTTGGTGATGAATTGAGGTATAATAGCCCATCATATCAAAACACTACACCAGTTTTTCAAAAAGTAATATTCAACCGAGAAAAACTAACATATTATAAATTTATGGAAAAGAAAAATGATCAAAATGATGATTTTGTGAGTAATTTTATATTTTTCCGTACATTGCTCACAGAAAAAAAAGATTTATATAGATACCGGGATTTTTGCGATAGTTTATACTTTCTATGCAAATATTGGAATGACAGAATACAAGATTTCCAGTATTTCATAAAACTCCCAAATGAGGTAAGAATTATTCCTGATGACAACACGAAATGACCACATAAAAGTACTTGATTATGAGCTGAAGACTCAATCCGATAATTACATGAGATTGATTACTCAAAAGGCTTTGGCTTTGTTGGAACAGGAGGAGGTATTTACTGGCAAATTTATGAAAATTGAAGGTGGAATACTGATGATAAAAATGAAAGCTGAAAAAGCCATGCCCAGGAAAGGTCAGTTTCTCACGGCAGTTATACTCAATGACACAATGAGAAGCTTTAAAAACTGGGGAAACATATCCTGGGCTGATCTCAGAAAAAATTACCAGGTCGCCTTTTCAGAATCTGTATGTGTGTGGCACAGGACGTATCAGGAAAAAGGATTTTTGCTTGCCGGATTCAAAAATATTTCACTGGATTTTTGTGAGAAAATTGTGGAAGACTGCCTGATTACTTTTGGGCCCAAAGAACCTCCATTGGTTTACCTCCAAAACCTCATTACACTCGTTAAAAATATTCCCGAAAATCATACAGCCGCTCGTTTCCTGGATTTTGACATTGTAAATAATGAATGGCAACCAGAAATACTTAATGATAAAAGTGACATTAATTCGTTTCTTCAGTCCCAATTATCGATTTCAGGCGAATTAATCATCCAGGGACCACCAGGTACAGGCAAAACCTATCTGGTTGCAAAACTTATATCAGAGTTGCTTACTCAGAATAAAAGCATTCTGGCTACATCCTTAACCAACAGATCTCTGGTTGAGATTGCATCAAAGCCCTTTCTGGATGATTACAGGCATCAGGGACGAATTTACAAAACCAATCTTACTTCAGACGAGGCGAGCGAAGTACCTGGAATTAGAAACAGTAAGGATATACTAACAATTCCAGGTAGCTTAATGCTATCGACCTTTTATATATCGAGTGGTTTTGCATCGACAATTTCAGGAAATGCTCCTTTTGATTATGTAATTATGGATGAAGCCAGCCAGGGACTATTGGCCATGTTTGCAGCCGTGAAAAAAATGGGCTCAAATTGCATTTTCATAGGTGACCCCTTTCAGTTACCTCCAGTGGTTGAAATGAACCTGGATAAAATAAAGGAAAGAAATGCGTTGCATTACATTGAAGGGTTTGAAGCAATATGTAAAAACATGGCTATCCCATCCTATCAACTGTACAAATCTTTTCGTTTACCAGATCGTGGAACACGCTACACGGGAATTTTTTACAATAACCATCTTAAATCGGCAGTTGAAAATAACCCTCGAATGAGATTCCCAGAGTGCGGCACAGAAATTAACAAATATTTGCATCCAGATGGAGGCCCTGTACTGATCAAGATGGTGCTGCCTGTCGGAAAATATAACCCTGAGTTTGGATTGTACCTGATCGTTGACTTCATTAAGAACCTTCTGAACATTAACGAAAAAAATCTTTCGGTTGCCATACTATCCAAAACCCGCAAGACAGTACGTGCAGTTCAAAAAGCAATTACTGCTTCATTTGGTTCGGATGAGCGGCTCTTAGTAGATACGGTAGAAAGAATCCAAGGTCTTACCTGCGACATCGTTATTTTCTTCATACCCAATACAAGTGCTCATCACTCTCTGAAAAGATCGCTTTTTAATGTTGCCACAAGCAGAGCCAGACGACATACGGTAATCATTGCTGATAAATCTATCATGAATTATCCGATATTGCATAAACAGGTAAAAACCTACCTGGATACACTTGATAAGGATTTTAGTTTTGAGATTGAACCGAATATTAACTTTCTTAAAGAATATTATATAACTACCAAATCACAAAAACCCAATTTACAATCTTAAAGAAAAATCGAAACCCAATGACCTCACTGGCCAATGTCACAGGATTTCGGTAATTTTTACTCATACCCTTTTCAAACTCAAATACCCTTCTCCCGGTAAACTTTCTTTCCTGGTAACCAGGGCACCGAATGAGGCTGAATGGCCCGGTAATTCATCAAAATAAACATACCATGGACGGTGAATCAGATCACTTACCAGGATGGATTTCGAGATTGAACAAAGGATATCAGTATAAATTACTAGTTCGGCAACAAATGAACCGGCAGGTTTCAGTTTTGTTCCCTGCCTGTAAATTCCAAGGCTGGCCCGTTGAATGATCTTCATTTCGACCAGGAAAGAAAGAACTTCGTTTACCGCGATATGCATAGCCCGGTTACCTCCATACAATGCCCCTGTCTTATGACGAATCACCTGGATATGAATTTTTTCCTGTACCCTGAAACCCTGGCCAAATAAACTTAGAATATCATAGGCTATGGGATAAGTGATACAAAACAGGCACAGGTTGATGATGGTCCTGTCAGATTTATTGAGGAAAAAATAATCATTGTCCTGAAGACGCTGTTTCAGCAGAAGAAGGATGTTTTTATTTTTTCCCAGTAATATCCTGATATGTTTCAATATTTTTCCGGAACGGTTGATCCCTTTGTTGAACTGACGGATGTGCTTCAGACACACCTCCTGATCAAGTTGACCTGTTTTCAAATACCCTGAGATGGCCGCCTCAAGTACTTCGACAGGAATTTTGCTTTCGATTCCGATGTATTTGGCTTTACTTTTCATAAATATGAATAAAGGGTACTATAACTTCCCAGATATGGGAACCTCCGTGAGTGATGACTACATTGCCCGGATCGGTAAACGCTTCGCCGTGTTTCAAATAAACTGACAGACCTCTTTTACCGGTTATCAGCAACGGATTCGAATCAAAAAATGATTGTTGCATCGTTTCATTATGGAAATGCAGATGCCGTTTACCCCGGCTGATCGTTCCTGTTTTTTCCTTCAATGCCAGATTTTTAACTCCTGTTGCTTCCACATTGCCATGATCGGCTGTAAGAAATATCTGAAATCCTTTTTTCAGTAATCCGGAAATCAATTCGGTTATTCCGGATTTTTCAACCCACTGAACGGTTGACACCAGGAGTTGTTCATTTCCCATGACTGAGCCATGCATGATGTCGTCCAGGTCATTACACAGGAGAGCGAGCATCCGGATATCATTAGAAATGGATGCTGCTTTCAAAGCTTCATGAACTCCGAACCTCATGAAACTTATCTGATATTCCGGAATATTGAATTTCTTCCAAAAATCCTCAAAGAACTTTGATTCATCGGCATGGTTACCTGACAAATCCGGTTTATCGCCCCTGAAAATGGATTGCCTCGACCATGTGGTTATGGTGGGTATGTAGGCAAGTGATGCGTTCTGAAAAAACAGAATTCCCTTTTCTTTAAGCGCTTTTCCTAAAATTTGCCACTGCCAGTAATTCATTCCGTCCATCACCATCAAGGCTTTTTTTTCCGATGGGTTTGACCTGATATGTTCCAGAATCCTGGAGACCACTACCGGTTTGCGTATGCCGCTGAGAGAAAACAAACTCCCATAGGTATTCTCAATGAACCGTTGAAAACGGGCGTTTATATCAGTCTCCGCTTTTAAATATCTATCTCGTAAGGTACGGCTTTCGGATAAAAAGAGCTGCAGTTTTGCCTGCGAAAGCACCTGAACCAGGCTGAACCATTGATCCGGGATGTCTTCTATCAGATTGAGCTGCTGTTCAAGGTGTTCTGTCAGCCCTTCCAACTCGCAATCTTTCCCGTTATCAGTGATGATACCAATTTTTTGCCAACCCGTACATGACTGGTATTGCTGAAATGCTAAATTTACCGGCCGCAGCAATCCAAATGCAAACAGGTAACCAATGTTCTTGCTGAGTACCGTATCATTGAAATCAACCCTTGATTCATGTTCACTGAAAAACAAACTCCATTGTTGTTCAATGAAAGAAAGCAGCGTATTCCTACTCAATCCTTGCGAAACCAATTCAGGGAAAAAAGGTCTGGTTAAATTGGCAAGAAACTTTTCCAATGGCGGATTCAAATCATCTTTTTCAATATAGACCGAAATCAGGGTATTGAGTGTTTTCTCCCTGGTTCGGTTGGTCTCAAGATTACCAAAGTCGACATTGTACAGGTTTTCAAGCAGGAACTTCAAAGTTTTCTCATGTCCCAGTTCCTCATAAAGCTTTAAGCCCGACAAGGTACTCAGCGCATTAAAACTGAGTCCTTTGATGGCTTTGTGATCAAGATTCGGGAATAGCCCGGATAAAGACAGAATTTGAAAATTTACACACTCCCCGATATCCGGCAAGGGCTGGTAATTTGCCGGGGCTGTTATCAGATATCGGTTTTCAGCCTCTCTTACCTGCCATTCAAAAACAATTCTGACTTCCAGCGCCGAGGCAGGCTGAATCACCTGAAATCCCTCATCCTGAAAGACCTTCCGGAGTTCATGATAATCGAACAGATGATCCTGATCGGCCACCAGGATATGCTTTTTACTGGATGATACCAGCATCTTTTTTGTCAGTTCAATCCAGTTGGCCATGATCCATTTTTATCAATATCAAACAGGTTAATGCAGGTACTATCTGAATGGAGGACATAAAACTGCTTTCCCAGTTTTCCTTTTCTGTTTGCAAGCGCTGGAACCTTGAGAGTTTGATGTTTTCGATACCAATCCGGTTAAGTTGTTTTTCCTGAAAGGCAAATGATTTTTCCTTGTTGGCTTTTATCCTGGCAGTGTTCTGAACAATAGCGCTTTCAAATTCTTCAAACTTCGCCTGCAGTTGATTTTCAGCTACACCGGAAACAAAATTAAGAACCTCTTTAGTCTCCATATTGCTCAAAGTACCGGTACATTCAAAAGAACCATTCTCATGAATCCATTTATCCCAGATATTCTGGGCAAAAGCCGGGAATGCATCTCCCTGCCGGGAAATGAAAACAGGCTGAATGATCTGGCGGGATTCAAACTGGTTTTTCACTTCAAGGTGCCATAACGACCAATAACCGGGGGTAGTGGAACCTTGTTTGATTCTGATGACCGGAATCAGCTGTGATTCGGTAAATGGAACAGATTCCCTGAGAATGGTCTGAATGATTTCGTGCTGAAGCGATACCGGTTCTGGTACCGGATTGTTCACACTCTCTCGCAGATTGAATGTATAGATATTTTCAGGCATTCCTGGAAATTTAAACCTTACTCCATCGATAAGATTTTGGCAGGCAATGCCCTTTGATTGCAGGTAATTTCTGGTCAATCCCTCCAGCCACGCCGGGAGCGGACTGTGTTTGATTTCACCCACCTTTTCTGCCTTGATCTCTTTTGAATCCAGTGTAGGCAATACACCTTCCGTGCTTTTATAATCCTTTAATTTTTCCTTAATGGCATCGAGCCATTGGTTACTTTCCTGTTCAAACCGGGAAGGATTAAGCAGGGAGGTCAGGTATAAATGATTGATCTGATCCCTTTCCAAAGTACTGTCGAGAACATCAGCGGTTTTGTCGATTCCGGCCTGCTTCAGGATTTGATTGAGTTTTTCTTCAATCACTTCATACACCCTTTTATCAATGGAATTATTCAGCATCATGTTAAATGCCAGAACTTCATGAGATTGTCCGATACGGTCGACACGACCTATGCGTTGTTCCAGTACCATGGGATTCCAGGGCAGATCATAGTTCACGATAATATGGGCAAACTGCATGTTGAGCGATTCTCCCGCAGCATCGGTACAGATCAGTATCTGGGCATTTTCCCTGAACTGTTTCAGGGCATTTACCCTTTGGTCATAATCCATCGACCCGTTGATGGCTCCGCAGATATATCCACCTTTTTCCTCCAACACTTTTTTTAGCATATACTGAGTACCGGTGAATTCAGTAAAGATGAGGAACTTCAGATCGGGATTTTCCTCTGAACGTTTCAATTCCTGTAGTTTATCGATCAGATAATCAACTTTTGCATCGGTTTCCTGATCCAGGCAGTCTTTTGCGCTGCGGATGAGCCGTTGCAGAATACTCAGTTCTGTATTGTAATTAGCCTGGGCTTCTTCTACCAGGCTGAATAGTTTTTGCTCAAAATCCAATTCCAACTGACCCTCAAATCCAAAGTCTTCAAGGTTGCTGATGATATTGTCCTTGGTGAAATCCTGCCGCTGTCCGGTTAAGCGTTCCGCTCTCTTTTGCATGGCATCGAGGATGGCCTGAGTGGAACTGCTCATCATTCGCTGAAAAAGGATCATCATAAATCCATATGAATTATCCTTTGTTTGCTGTGCCAGGTTAAATCCCTCCACCACATATCTGGTTACCTCTTCATAGAGCGATTTTTGTTTCCTGTGCTTTTGAGGATCAAGGGGAACCTCCACCTTAAAAGTATGGCGTTCATTAAATAATTTTTTACCGTTGTAATCAATAGCCTGGCGTTTTTCGGTTCTTACAACATAGGGTTCCAGTTCAGGAATGGATGGAATTCCTTCTCCTGAAAAGGCATCCGCATCCAACAATTGAAGGATTCGCCGGAAATGATCACTTTTACCCCGGTGGGGAGTCGCCGAAAGCAGCAGTACATTAGGAACGGCATTACAAAGCACCTCAGCCATCTGAAACCTGCCTACCGTAGCCGTGCTGCCTCCTACTCTGTGGCATTCATCCAGTACTAACAGATCGAATTCCGCTTCGAGTACACTCTGTATACGGTATCGGTTATATTCCTCCACCTTTTGTTTGCTCCAACCCTGACGGAATTCAACCGGTTTAAGCGCATCCATGGATACGATGATCTGGTTATGCTGTGTAAAAAGATTGATGGGATTATCGGTATCGAGCCGCGAAAAGGTTTTCGACAGGGTATTAATATAATCGGTATCATAAAGATGGAACACTTCATTGAAATGTTTCTTCATTTCCTGCTGCCATTGTCCCATAGCGGTTTTGGTTACCACAATCAGGGTACGCCTGACAATTCCCCGGAGTTTAAGTTCTTTGAGTACCAGGCCGGCTTCGATGGTTTTCCCCATACCCACTTCATCGGCAATTAGGAATCTTAAAAACTGTCCTGACATCACCTTTTCGAGAGCAAGAATCTGATGGGGTAACGGGATGATGTTGCTTTCGATGGGAGCAAGCATGGATTGTCTGAACACTTCTCCCCTGATTTTCCCGGCAATGGCTTTAAAAGCAATCTCAGCGGTTTTGGGAATCTTTACTTCATCCGACAATTCCGAAAAAGGTACCGATTTGATCTCACCGGTTGATAATACTTTAATCCCGGCAATTTGTTTCCCAAACACCGAACGTATCGACAATACTTCTATTTCCCGACCCTGGTAGCGCATTATATAATAACTCTCTTACTTTTTCTTGCTAATAATCCCGGATAAGTATCATCACCCATTTTCATTCCGATGATCACAGCATGCGCATCATTACTCCCATCCGGCAAAGGCGAATGATAAGATTTCAGACCCATATCATGCACGTCCTGATTCGCAATTTCAAACAGAACATATTTGTTTTTATCAAAAATCGCTCTTTCGTAAGTAATTAACGACCGGACATCAACCGAAAGTTCGCCTTCATCTTTTTCTCGAAGCTTAAACACTCGAGAAGTGGCCGTACCATCAGGATTTAAAAAGTTTTTTTGGGGAGTGCTGTATCCTCGCCTCAACAGCCACTCCTTCAAACTGACCAATTTCCTTCCTTCCATAAAAATATACTATTGATTGATCCATGCTAAAAGTTCAGGCAGTAAATCATAATCAAATTCCAATTGTTCAGGATATCCGCTTTCCGGAAATTTAACTGCAACCGAACTGCTGTTATAATAAATAATCTCTACTGATTTTGTTTTGTCCCTATTTCTTAAATCAATCATGATTTCCCCATTCGGTCCCGGGGCAACATGAAATATACGCAATCCGTGATTTTCGAGGATGTAAACCAATGTTCTGGCTTTTTCGATCACATCAATATCAGGAGCTAAGGCGCCTTCCTCATCCCAGTCATTCTGTAAGACAGAAAATTCATCCAGTAATCTGTGAATATGCAGGTTAGGATTGAATGAATGGGGCCATGCGATTACTGTACTGTTTTGAGGATCCACTTTTTCAATGACAGGAATATTATAGGTGTACGGCGTATTCGATCTGGGCTCCGTACAATAATTATTGATCAAGGCTGGCATAAAAATCGGGATTAAGCATTTCTTTAAAAATACCGGATATTGTTGTATGAGCTGTTTCTATCCACTGAAAAATATGATCAAACAGGATAGGTGCCTTGTGATGAACTGTGATTGACCACAATACAGATTTTTTTTGATTTTGATTATTAATACCATCTGAAATATTCAATACTAACCTGGAATTATCAGATAATTTACAAACCTGCTCGATATTAATGTTTTGAAATTTGCCCGGTAATACATATTGATTTGAAAATTTTGTCTTTAGATTCATTTCCAGAAATTCCAATGGTTCCAGATCATCTAAATCATACGCATTAATGTATTGAAGCCTGACATCATTGAACTTCAGGGTTGAGTCATAACTGTTTATCAGATGCTCAATAGTATTTACAATCAATGGTTTGAAACTGTTTTCCCATTCATAATTCACTTCAACCTCATTCACAGCGATCATTCCTTCGCCATGCTGAATTACCGGCCATTTCAACTCACCTTTCCAGTATTGGTGTAATGGAGCATTAAATACTTTCAGAGGAAATCCATCTGGAACCAACTTTCGATGAACAGGGAATTCTTTTTTAATTTTTGATGCAAAAACACCCTGGGCCAGATCAAAACCGGGATCTGTCTGAATCCCGGAACTATCAGCTGGGCAATCCCAGTGTAACTCAAAGATCACCTCTTTCAACGGTGCATTTTTCAGTTTTGTTGTACTCATTTTGCAAATATAAGAAATGAATGTATGAACGAAAAATTGTTCAAACCACTACAATCCGATTTCACAAATTTTAACGCCAAAAAAAACATCTATTGCATCCCCACAACCTCATTCGCCAACTCCCAACTCCCACCTCCAGACTACCATCTCCAGACTCCCAACTCCCAACTCCAGACTCCCAACTCCCAACTCCAGACTCCCAACTCCCCTCACCTTCTCTCCCTCATCGTTTTAATCGCCGACCCCAGCATTCGCTGAAGTTCATCCGCAAGTTCAAGAAGCGGTGCGGCTTTTTCCGGTACAATCATGTTGCTGTCTTTCATCAGTCGCAGCCAATAGTGACTTTCGCGGGCCTCCTTATAGGCAATGTTCAGTTTCATAAAGAAATCCCGTTCACTCTGACCGCCCACTGACTCTTCAACATTAGCTCCCACCGATGTGGCCGACCGGAGAAACTGTTTCGACAAAATAAACTCACGTTTTTCATCAGTAAGATACCTGTACAGCTCAATAGCCTGTAAGGCAAACCGATACGATTTCACCTTAATCATACTTTCCTGGTTAGTTTTCATACTTACTCGTTTTTAAATTAACCCCACAAAATTAACAAATTCCCACCTCCCACCTCCATACTCCAGGCTCTCAACTCCAGACTCCCAACTCCAGACTCTAGACTCCCACCTACCTCCTGTCTTTCGCAATATCATAATACATCAACAACTGTTCATCTTCCAGCAGGATAGTCTGCGGAATCATATCGCCCATGTGAACGATGGTTTTAAAATCCTTATTATCCCAGCAATTTTTGAAGCCGGCGCGCAGTGCTTCCACCCTTACTTCTTTTAGTTTTTTTGATTTAGGCTGGCTGACGGCCATTACATAGCTGTTGAATTCTTTTAGGAGTACTTTGGTACGCAGCGCCTCCCGGTCTTTTGCTTCGTTGGGATCGGGGGTACGCCAGCTGCCATCAGGCTCCTGTATGAAGTTTTCGTTGAGGATATCCTGTAATTCCGGCAGCGTATCTCCCTTTCGGAGCGATTGGGTAGCAATGCGGAAATCTGGCATGATGTCCTGGTATTTCTGAGGTTTACTGCGTAGGCGGTCTTTCAGCCATTCGATGGCATCCGATTCGGTGGTAACAATAAGGGAAAGTTGCACAAAATTGGGCGCTTTGGCCTTTTTCTCGTCATATTCAGCAGCTTGTTCCGAAGTAAAAAACATACCATCCCTTTCAATAAAACGCTGTTTTAATCCATCCTGAAAATCTTTGGCATCGATGGGAATGAGTATACCGCGCATCAGGTAAAAAGTGATGAGGCGGTCATAAATAATCTTTGAACTACGTTCAACAATTGCAGTTGTACTATTATCCTTCCTAATATGTGCAGGTAAATGATGTAAATGTTGAGAGACAAAATCCCAAACTGCTATTTCGCCATGTTGAGTTTTGAAGCTACCTTCAAATTCGGTGGATGGCTTATAACAGCTTATTACCAAGTCCTGTTTAACAGAAGTAGCATTCATTACAGCATTATAACTTCCTTGTTTTTTATCTAAACCAGCAACATTTGCAATGATGAAACCAGCCTTTTGTAATGAAGTTTGAATCCCATTCCATACGGCTGCATTTGTATTACTAAATTCTACAGTCATCCACTTGCCAGGCTTTAACACTCTGTAAAACTCTGCAAAACTTAAGGTCATCAACTCAGCATATTCACCAAATCCCTTTTTTTGAGTTTTATTTTGAATAGCTTCATCTTTTTTATTAGTGAATAACTTTAGCCATGACTCCCAAAGAAAATTCAAATCAGAATACATCGTATCCACCCCACCAACCCATATTGCCCACCCCAAAAACCGGGGTTAGTTTTGCGGCAAAAATGGTATGAAGAACATTGACAGAAATTTATTGGTAGAAAAATGGCTCAAGGGTGGCCAGAGCCAG
>Ga0302250_1002169_pt1 | contig 12715 bp, 12 predicted proteins | sample AAG_RA_Asp_MG_FD_193536 | JGI IMG/M metagenome (GOLD analysis project Ga0302250, IMG submission 193536) | Enriched activated sludge microbial communities from anaerobic digester in WTTP, New Holstein, Wisconsin, United States - AAG_RA_Asp | ecosystem: Engineered > Bioreactor > Anaerobic >... | reverse complement strand
ACGACAACGAGCTCCGCTACGACGAGCGCCCGGTCGCTTCGCTGTTCGGTCTGTGCCGCCGGCAACGGGTGATCTACATGGGCACCTTGAGCAAGGTGATGTTCCCCGGCATCCGCCTCGCCTACATGGTTCTGCCCGAGGATCTGGTCGACGCCTTCGTGATCGGCAATTCCGAGTTGTACCGGGGCGGGCGGATGACCGAGCAGGCGGCGCTGGCAGAGTTCATCGACGACGGTCACTTCACCGCACACATCAAGCGCATGCGCGGCATCTACCAGGAGCGGCGCGACATTTTACGCAACGCAATGGAATCGTGCCTTGGCGACGCCGTCAGCGTTTCGGGCGGACACGCCGGGCTGCAGCTGCTCTACCGCTTCAACGCGCCGGTGGACGATGCGCAGATCGCCGCGCAGGCATTGGCCGAAGGAGTCGTTTCACGTCCGCTATCGATGTACTACGCCGATGGCCGGAATGTCCGGCACGGGCTCAATCTCGGCTTCGCAGCCGTGCCGGAGAGGCAGATCCCGCCGGCGGTCGCGACTCTCGCTGGCGTTATAGAGCGTGCCCTTTGATCAGCGAACGGAGTTCCGAAAAATTCCACCGTTGTAATCCAATGGAATTTTTGTCAGCGAAAACAAGTGGATGCGCTCGGTGGCTCTATAACTTTTGCTCTATTTATCTGCTTCTTCTGCTCGGTTATATTGGCGCGCCTTCGGGAGAAATCGAAGGAAAACGGGCCGCCTGGTGCGGCAACACCAGACGGCCCTGAACACCATCGCAACTTTTGGGAGAAGAACGAAAATGTCCGGCCAGCATGGTATCACAAAGGAATATTTTGATTTCGCCAGCGATCTGATGGACGAGTTGCACGATGCGATCGCCCTGATCAACGGGGCTCACGTCGACTGCCTTGATGACATCGAGCTGGAGCTCGACGAGGCGGGCCATCATGCCGCGCGCCTGCTCGGCATGGCGGCGAGGAAGCTGCAGGATGTTGTGACCGTTATCGATCAGAGCTCGTTTGCCTACGCGGCTTGCCTCGGCGCTCCGGCGGATCTGGCTTCCTGATTGCCTATTTACGGCACGCTGCGTCGATCAGGTGCCGGGCGATGCTTTCCGGGTTGGGGAGCGGCGGCAGTTGGTCGCGCGGGAACCACCCGGCGTCTTCGATTTCCGACGGGTCGGGCGTGATCTCGCCGCCCGCGTAATCCGCGAAAAAGGCGATCATCAGTGAATCGGGGAACGGCCAGGGCTGGCTGCGGAAATAGCGCAGGTTGGTGATTTCGACGCCGACTTCCTCGCGCACTTCGCGTACGGCGCATTGCTCGATGGTCTCCCCTGCTTCGACGAAACCGGCAAGCGCGCTGAACATGCCGGGCCTGAAATGCGGGCTGCGGGCGAGCAGCAGATCGTTACCGCGTTCGACGAGCACCATCACCGCCGGCGAAATGCGCGGGTAGGCAAGCAGACCGCAGGCCGGGCAGGCCATGGCGAACTCGTCCGATTTCATCGTCGTCGGGGTGCCGCAGCGTCCGCAGAAGCGATGGTTCCGGCGCCAGTCCATGAGCAGGCTGGCGCGTCCGGCGATGGCGAACGCTTCGGCGCCGGCCATGCCGTAAAGCGGGCGCAGCAGGGTCAGTTCGCCGGGGGCGTGATCAGGAAGTGAATCGACTTCGGCGGCGTAGCAGGGGCGTCCGTCCCATTGGCCGACCAGCAGCGGCCGTTCCGGGTCGCCGTAATCGGAGGTGCGGCCAAGCAGGAAGGTCTTGCCGTGTTGCTCGTCGCTGACGATGAAAAACTGGTTTTCGCTGCGCAGCAGCCAGTAGCATTCGTTGTTCATGGCAGAGGGTGTTCAGATTTCCATCGTGTCGGCGAAAGTCAGCGCCTGCATCAGCGCCTGGTTGAACTGCTCCGCCGAAAGGCCAAGCATGCCCGCCTGGCTGGCGATGGCTTCACCATCCTCTCCCTCGCAGGCAATGGCCAGTTCGAGGAAAGGGCCGTAAACGCCGCCGTGGCCGAGCAGCGCATCGCAGATCGATTCGGGCAGGCTCATCGTCTCCAGCACCTGATCCATGCCGACACCGAGCAGCGCTTCGAGCATGGAGAAGGCGCCGGTGATGAACAGGTTGTCGTATTCACTCTTGGCGACGAGACCGTGTCCGATAATTTCCATCAGCCGGGCGCGGCACAGCGCGGTGTGCATCTGCGCCTGCGCCATCGGGTCCTTGCTCGCCGTGGCCAGCAGCAGCGACAGCCATTTGTTGAGCTTGTCGTAACCGAGGATCGTCACCGCGTGGCGGAACGACTGGATTTCGCAGGAGAGGCCGAATCCGGCCGAGTTGATGTAGCGCAGCAGCTTGTAGGACAGCGTGACGTCCTGCTTCAGCGCGGCCTCGATGTCCTTGACGTCGGCGTTTTTGCGCACCAGGTTGAGCACGCGGATGATCTGCGCCTGCCCCGGATTGAGTGCTTTGGCGGGGGCGTCGGACGGTCGCTTGAAGAACCAGGTGGCCGCCGCATTGACGCCGGCGTCGAGGCAATTCTGGAATGACTGGCGGTCGTACACGTTAAACGCCACGCCGATGCCGTAAGGCTGTGTTTGCGCCGCGAGCGTTTTCAACTGGGCGGGGGAGAAACGCTGCGCATTGAGACCCATGAAGCGGAAAGCGGTGCCCGACGACAGCGCTGTCTTGGCGTGCTCGTCGATCATCAGGCAGAGCGAGGAAGGACTTTCCTGCAAGCGGGAAATCAGGGCCGCGGCGTCAGGGGCGGCGAACGAAGCGCCCTGCAACTCGATCGTGGTATTCGCGGGTGGATTCCATTGCAACAGGCCGGCATCGCACGGAATCTTGCCGCAATGGAGGAAAACCTGCTTTTCGTCCGCCGGCCAGTAGTCGGCAAGCGAGGCGAGCGTCGCGGCGGCATCCGCCGTCGTCGCACCACCCACAAGGTGCAGGCAGAGGCGATTGGCCAGAATGCGGTTCTGGCGGTTGATCAGCGGTTGGCGGGAGATGAAGACATCGGGCATGGCGTTAACTCGGTCTGGCAGGCAAATGTTCAATCAGTGCGATTGCTGAGTACTCTCGGTGCTTTTGCATCGCCGGCATATTCGAAGGCGTCGGCGAAGAACTCGTGCTCGGGCAACCCGCATTGTCCGACAAAATCGCGTCGGGCGGCAGCGACCATGGCCGGAGCGCCGCAAACATAGACCTGATGAGCGGAAAGGTCGGGAATGTCCTGCATGGCGGCGAGGTGGACCAGGCCGGTGCGTCCTGTCCACTCGTCGTCCTGTGCGGATTCCGAGAGGACGGGCGTGTAGCGGATGTGCGCATGCGTGCGCATCCAGCCTTCGCTCAGCGTGTTCAGGTAGAGATCCTCGCGGCGGCGGCCGCCCCAATAGATTGTCATCGGGCGCTGCGACTCTTCGGCGAGAGCGTGTTCGACGATCGCCTTGACCGGGGCGAAGCCGGTGCCGCCGGCGATCAGCAGGATCGGCCGGGCCGACTCCTCGCGCAGGAAGAAGCCGCCGTGCGGGCCGTTGATGCGCAGCAGGTCGCGCTCCCTCATGGCGGTGAAGACGTGTTCGGTGAAATGCCCGCCGGGGATGCGCCGGATATGCAGTTGCAGGCGCGCGTCGTCGTGCGGGGCGTTGGCGAGGGAAAACGCTCGGCGGCGACCGTCCTTGAGCAGGATGTCGATGTACTGGCCGGCGAGGAATTGCAGGCGCTCGCTGGCCGGCAGCTTGAGTTCGAGGAGCATCACGTCGGGTGCGGCAAGCGTCATTTTCTCCACGCGCGCCGGCAGCGTCTTGACCGGGATCTCGGCGGACGAACGCATTTCCCTCGCTTCGATGACGACATTGCTTTGCGCGCGGGCACAACAGAGCAGCGCGTAGCCAGCCTCCCGCTCGGCGGGGCCGAGGCCGACCGGCGGAATCTTTCCGTGGTCAACCTGTCCGCTCAGCACCTTGCTGCGGCAGGCGCCGCAGACGCCGTCACGGCAGCCGTAGGGAACCATCAGCCCGTGGCGCAGCGCCGCGTCGAGAATCGGCTCATCCGCGCCGGCTTCGAAAACATGCCGGCCTGGCTCGACCGTGATCTGGAACCCCATGAAGTCTCCCGGCGGGGTGATTCCGGTAAAATCCCCGCGTGCAAACACTTCTGATTGTCGGGTGTGGCGACGTCGCCCGCCGAACCCTCCCGCTGCTGCTTGGCCGTTACCGGGTCATTGCCTTGGTGCGCGATCCGGTACAGGCGCCATTCTGGCGCGCCCAGGGCGCTCTCCCGCTGATTGCCGACCTCGATCAGCGAAACAGCCTGCGTCGACTGTCCGGCCTGGCCGATGTGGTGTTGCATTTCGCGCCGCCTCCGGAGCGTGGTGCCGGGGATCCCCGGATGCGTCGGCTGCTGGCGGCGTTACGCAGCGGGAAAAGTCTACCACAGCGTCTGGTGTACATCAGTACGAGCGGGGTTTATGGCGATTGCGCCGGTGAGCGCGTGCCGGAAACCCGCCGTTTGCGCCCGCAGACACCACGTGCCCGGCGGCGTGTCGATGCCGAGCAACAGCTGCGGCGCTTCGGGCGCACTGCCGGAACGTGCCTGAGCATCCTGCGCGCGCCGGGCATCTACGCCGCCGACCGGCTGCCGCTCGAGCGCCTGCAGCGCGGCACGCCCGTGCTGGCCGCGGATGACGACGTGTTCACCAACCACATCCACGCCGACGACCTGGCGATGCTGGCGGTCGCCGCTTTGCGGCGTGGCTTGCCGAACCGGGTGTATAACGCCTCGGACGCGTCGCATCTGAAGATGGGCGAGTATTTCGATCTCGTCGCCGATCGCTTCGGGCTGCCGCGCCCGCCGCGCATTTCGCGCGAGGAGGCGGAAAAGACGCTGTCGCCGGTTCAGCTGTCATTCATGAGCGAGTCGCGGCGGCTGGATAACCGGCGCATCAGCCGTGAATTGCGGGTACGGTTGCGTTATGCGCAGGTCGTCGAGGGGGTCGATGCCGCCTGGCGCGAAATAAACACTGGTGGCGTGTCTTGATTGGAATGCCGCGCAATTTTTGAGGATTTGCCGTGGAAAAATACTTTGCAACGTGTCCGCGCGGGCTTGAGCCGCTGCTGGCGGAAGACCTGACGAGCCTGGGTGTCGCTGATTCGCGGATCGTGCCCGGCGGGGTGCATTTTCTGGCTGACTGGGCGACCTGCTACGCGGTTAACCTGCATTCGCGGATCGCCACCCGGGTGCTGTGGCGCGTGGCGCACGGAAAGTATGCGCGCGAGGATGATATCTACCGGCTGGCGCTGGATACGCCGTGGCCCCGGTGGTTTTCTGCCGAGCAGACGCTGCGCGTCGACGTGGTCGCCGTCAAGAGCCCGCTGAAAAGCCTGGAGTTCATCACCCTGCGCATCAAGGACGCGATCTGCGACCGCTTCCGCGCCGATACCGGCAAGCGGCCGAGCGTCGATACGCGCGAGCCGGGCGTGCGCATCCACGGCTTTCTCACCGCCGACGAATGCACGTTGTATATCGACACCTCCGGCGCGCCGCTCTACCAGCGAGGTTTGCGCCAGAAAACGGTGGAGGCGCCGCTCAAGGAAAACCTCGCGGCAGGCATCTTGCGCCTCTCCGGCTGGCAGCCCGGAATGCCCTTGCTCGACCCGATGTGCGGCAGCGGCACCTTCCTCACCGAGGCGGCGCAGGTGGCCCTGAACATCGCGCCCGGGGCGAGCGGGCGCAGTTTCGGCTTCCAGCGGCTGCGCAACTTCCAGCTGGATGCCTGGAGGAACTTGCTCGACGCCGCGCAGGAGGCCGAGAAACCGGCGCAGCACGCGCAGATTTTCGGCAGCGACATTTCGCCAGTGGCCGTGCGCGCGGCGCTGGCCAACCTCGATCGCGCCGGCCTGTTGCCGGCCGTGACCTTGAGTTCCGGCGATTTCCTCGAAATCGACGCACCGGCCGTCAGCGGCATCCTGATCGCCAACCTGCCGTACGGCGAACGCCTCTCCGATCAGGAGGAACTCGCCGCGCTGTATCCGCAGCTCGCCAGCGCGCTGAAGCAGAAGTTCGCCGGCTGGACGGCCTGCCTGCTGACCGCCGATCTGCGCCTGCCGAAGCTGATGCGCCTGACGCCAGGGAAGAAGACGCCGCTGTTCAATGGCGCCATCGAATGCCGGCTGTTCGAGTTCAGGATGGTGGCCGGAAGCAACCGGCCGCCCCGGGGAAACTCAGAGGCCTAAAAGCCGGCAGGCGTGCCGGGCAAGCGGCAGGCAGGCCGTCAGTCCCGGCGATTCGATGCCGAACAGGCTGACGAGTCCCCCGATGCCGTGGTTTTCCCGCCCGTGCAGCATGAAGTCGGCCGCCGGTTCGCCCGGCCCCGAGATCTTCGGGCGGATGCCGCAGTAGTCGGGCGCCAGTGCCCGCTCCGGCAGGGCCGGCCAGTATTTGCGGACCTCGGCGTAGAAGCCGTCGGCGCGGCGGGGATCGATGCTGTAATCAAGCGTGTCGATCCATTCGACGTCCGGGCCGAAGCGCGCCTGTCCGCCGAGATCCAGCGTCAGGTGCACGCCCAGGCCGCCGTCTTCGGGGACGGGGTAGATCAGGCGCGAAAACGGCGCGCGGCCGCTCAACGCGTAGTAGTTGCCCTTTGCGAAGTGCGCCGGCGGAATGCGGTCCGGTGGATACCCGGTCGTCGCATGCGCCAGGGCGATGGCCGACAGGCCGGCAGCGTTCACGACATGGTCCGCCGCGAGGCGCATCGTCTCGCCCTCGCAGTCGATCTCCAGAACGATCGCGTTGGCGTTGCGGTCGATCCGGTTGACCATCGAGTTGGGCGAGAACACGGCACCGTGCGCTTCGGCATCACCGAGCAGCGCGAGCATCAGCGCGTGCGCGTCGATGATGCCGGTATTCGGTGAGTGCAGCGCGGCGACGCAGCGAAGTTGCGGCTCCATGGCGAGCGCTTCTGTCGCGCTCAACAGGTCGGCTTCGGCACCGTTCGCCCGGGCTTGCAGTTCCAGCTTTTCCAGGTAAGCGAGTTGAGCGGGTTGCGTGGCGACGATCAGTTTTCCGCAGCGGCGGTGGGCGACGCCGTGATCGGCGCAATAGGTGTAAAGATCGCGGTTGCCTTCGACGCAAAGGCGCGCCTTCAGCGAGCCCGTCGGGTAGTAGAGGCCGGCATGGATGACCTCGCTGTTGCGCGAACTCGTCTCCTGGCCGAACTCGGCGTGGCGCTCCAGAATGATCGTTTCGATGCCGCGCTGCGCCAGTTCGCGGGCGCAGGCCATTCCGACGACGCCGGCGCCGATCACCACGGCGCCGGTTTTCTCGATGTTCATGAGCTCGTCCCCCCGACGATGGATGCCGCCATCAGACTGGCACCGCAGTCTTGTCGACGACCTTGCGCAGGACGAAGCTCGAATGGACGCCGGTGACGCCCTGGATGCGCGTGATGCGGTTGAGCAGGAGTTCCTGGAAGGCATCCATGTCCTTGACGACGACCTTGATCTGATAGTCGGCGTCCTGTCCGGTGATCAGCAGGCACTCGAGAACTTCGGGAATCTGCAAAATCTGCCGTTCGAAGTTCTCGAAACGTTCTGGCGTGTGCTTGTCCATCGAAATGTAGATGAGCGCCATCAGCGTGTAGCCCAGGGCCTTTGCATTGATCAGGGCGCGGTAGCCGATCACGATGCCGGCGTCTTCGAGCGTGCGTACCCGTCGCAGGCACGGTGAGGGCGAGAGGCCGATGCGGTCGGCCAGGTCCTGATTGCTGATTCGCCCGTTTTCCTGAAGGATGCTCAGAATCTGGCGATCGTGGCGGTCAATCTCCATAAATTGCCCTGTTTTCTTCTGCATAAGAATAAAATTGCGCAGATGTGTTTTGTTCTTATGTTTTGTTTCAAAACAATACGTTTTCGACGTAAAGAACGCAAGCACCTGCCGGAGTCTTTTGGCTATGATTCTTCTCACCAAGAATACGTCCAGTCAAGGAGTTTGCTGTCATGATGCTGAAAAATCCCGCTGCCAAATATTCCGCCTTCCCTCCGGTTCAACTCGATGACCGGAAATGGCCAGGACGCACGATCACCCAGGCGCCGATCTGGATGAGCACCGATCTGCGGGACGGCAATCAGGCATTGTTCGAGCCGATGAACGTCGAGCGCAAGATGCGTATGTTCAAGCGGCTGTGCTCGATCGGCGTGAAGGAAATCGAAGTCGCGTTCCCATCGGCGTCGCAAACCGATTTCGACTTCGTGCGCAAGCTGATCGAGGAAAAGCACATTCCCGATGACGTGACCATCGAGGTGCTGGCGCCGGCGCGCGAGGCGCTGATCCGCCGTACCTTCGAGGCGCTCAAGGGCGCGCGCCGGGCGATCGTGCATATCTACAACGCCACCTCGCGGCCTTTCCGCGAAATAGTCTTCGGCATGGAGAAGGCCGAGGTCATCGGCATGGCGGTCTCGGCGGTCAAACTCGTTCGACAACTCTGCGAGGAAAACCCCGGCACCGAATGGGTGCTTGAATACAGTCCGGAAACCTTCACCGCGACCGAACTCGATTTCGCGCTGGAAGTGTGCAACGCCGTGACCGAAGCGTGGGGCGCTACGCCGGAGAACAAGATCATCCTCAATCTGCCGACCACCGTCGAGATGGCGACCCCCAACGTCTATGCGGACCAGATCGAGTGGATGCATCGGCATCTCGCCCGCCGCGACAGCATCCTCATCAGCCTGCACCCGCACAACGACCGCGGCACCGCCGTGGCGGCGGCTGAACTCGGGTTGATGGCCGGCGCTGACCGCGTCGAGGGTTGCCTGTTCGGCAATGGCGAACGCACCGGCAACGTCGATCTCGTGACGCTGGCGCTCAACATGTACACGCAGGGTGTCTCGCCGAACCTCGATTTCTCGGATATCAACGCCGTGGCCCGCGACTACGAGCATTGCACGCAGTTGCCGATCCATCCGCGCCATCCCTATGTCGGCGACCTAGTATTCACCGCCTTCTCGGGGTCGCACCAGGATGCGATCAAGAAGGGCTTTGCGCGGCAGCGGCCCGAGGAATTGTGGAACCTTCCGTATCTGCCCGTCGACCCGGCCGACCTCGGGCGCAGCTACGAGTCGGTGATCCGCATCAACAGCCAGTCGGGCAAAGGCGGTATCGCTTATCTCCTGGAGACCGAATACGGCGTGGCCATGCCGCGGCGCCTGCAGGTGGAGTTTTCCGGCGAGGTCCAGCGCTACACCGATACGCACGGGGGCGAGATGGAAGCGGAAGACATCTGGGCGCTGTTTTCCAGGACCTATCTTGAAAGCGAAGCGCCTTTACGGTACATCGAGCATCACCTGTTCGAGGAAGGCAGTGCGCAGGGCATTCGCCTGACCGTACAGAAAAACGGTGAAAAGCATGTCCTGACCGGGCGGGGCAACGGTCCGATCGATGCGGCCGTGCATGCACTGGGGACGATCGGTATCCCGGTCCAGGTGCGCAGCTACGAGGAAAAGTCGATGGGCAAGGGCGAGGACGCCAAGGCCTGCGCTTTCATGGAGGTGATGCTCGCGGGCGGCGACCGGGAGTGCTACGGCGTCGGGATGGACGCCAACATCGTCACCGCCTCGATCCGGGCGCTGATCAGCGGCGTGGATCGCCTGCAAGGCAGCGGGCAGGCATAGTTGCCGACCACACTTGGCGCGGCGGGGGATGGCGCGACCGTCACCGCTCGTCGCCAGGCTTGCCGTTTCCTTGTCCGGTCAGGCTGAGACGGACAAGGTCGGGAACGCCATGCACTCCGAGTTTGGTCATCATCCGCGCTTTGTGAACTTCGACGGTACGGGCGCTGATGCCCAGGGTATTGGCAATTTCCCGGTTGTGTTTTCCGGCGACGACGAGGCTCATCACCTCGCGCTCGCGCGGCGTCAGCTGCTGCAGCAAGCCGTCGAGCTCGGTTCGCGCGTGATCTTTCGTTTCTTCCTCTGACTGGCGCGAATAGGCCTCCTCGATTGCACGGAGAAGCTTGTCGTGGTCGATCGGTTTTTCCAGGAAGTCCACTGCATTGGCCCGGAAGGCTTCCCGCGCCGAACCGACATCGCCATGGCCCGTCATGATGATGACCGGGATCGTCGAGCCTTTCTCCAGGAGACGTTTTTGCAAGGCCAGGCCATCCATGCCCGGCATCCTGATGTCGATCAGCAGGCAGCCCAGCCAGTCAGGGCGATAGGCCCGGAGAAAGCTCTCGGCATCGGCGAACAGGGCAACGGCGTGCCCGTTTATTCCAAGCAGCAGGCCCAGGGCGTCGCGTACAGAGGGGTCGTCTTCGACAATGAATACGGTGTATTGGTTAATCGGCATCGTCAGTCAATTCTTCGAGTGGCAGGATCAGTTTGAACATTCCGTGATTCGCCTCTTCAGCGAGCAGCGTACCCCCGTGAGCTTCCGCGATTGCCCGGCTGATGGCAAGGCCCAGTCCGAGTCCGCTGGATTTCGTGGAGTGGAAAGGTTCGAAAACCCTCTTTACCGCGTTCCTTGAGAGTCCCGGGCCGTTATCTGCGACTGTAATGCATAGCTTGGCATCGTCGGTGACGATTGCAGTTACCTTGACGTGTGGATGGTCGGGACGTTTTTCCGACAAGGCCTCGAATGCATTGGAGATGAGATTGCGCAGCACGACCTCTATTTGCATCCGGTCGGCGAGAAGGAAGACCTCTGGTGCAGTTTCCATGGACAACTGGATCCCGAGTTGCCCGGCCTTTACGCGAAGTGTGTCCGTGCCGGAGGCAAGAAGGTCTCGGGCGGTGACTCGTTCGATACGGGTTGCTCCGGTACGAAAGAAATCACGCAGCCGTCGAACGACTTCAGCGGCGCGACGGGACTCCGAAACCATTCGTCCGATAGTGTCGCTGAGGCGGTTCCCGGTTTCGCCCCTTGCCAGCAGTTGCTCACATACCGTTCCGTAAGCCGACAGTGCTGTCAAAGGCTGGTTGATTTCATGGGCCAGTGCGCCTGCCATCTCCGCTGCAGCGGCGAGGCGCAAGGTCTGCCTGAGTTCGGCGTTGATGCGCTGCCTTTCATCGATCAGCACGCCGATGTAGAACCCGACCGACGCGAGGACGGCGGCCATCAGTTGCATTTCAAAAACCATGGAATCCAGCAACCGCAGCCATTGCACGGCCACGATGACTCCCGTCTGCAGGATGAACGCGGCAATCGCCGCACCGGCGAATCCTTGCGCCGCGGCTGCCCAGACCAGTGGCAGGAACATGAGATGGAAATACTTGAAGTCGTCGACTTCCCAGCGACCAAAGGCGATGCCGACCATGATGACTGCCAGGCTGGTGTAGCCAAGCGTGTCCCAGCGCACGAGTACCTGCCTGAGGCGTCCATGATGCTCAATGAGCATCCAGAAGAACGGCATCGCGGCAATCGCGCCGACACAGTCGCCGATCCAGAAGCGCAAGACCAGAAGTCGCCACTCTTCTGCCGGGATTAGTCCCGAGAAGAAAAGGAGGAGCAGGTAGATGCAACTGGTCAGGAAGGTGCCGAACACGACAACGGCCAGCCAGAAGAAGAAGTTGCGCTGGTTGCTCAATCCACCCGAAATGTTGAAGTTTCTCCGGATGATGTCGGCGATCCCGCTGTAGCAGGCGGCGAGGCAGGCCGACTGGATCAGCGTGTTGAGCAGCGGCGAAGGCAGCCCGCGAACCAGCATTTCCCCGAGCAGCAGCGCAATGAACCAGGGAAGGATCGTGTCGCGGCCGTGTTTCATCGAGACGGCGAGCCCAAGTGCGAGGGCGGGATTCCACGGGGTGATGTTCAGCCCGTGTGTCGCATGGAGGAAACTGCCCCAGTCGAGAGCGACGTAGGCGGCGATGAACGCTGTCCAGCGTACAAGTTTGGTTGTTCTCTCTGACATGGTGGCAGTTTGATGTGACGAGTCAGTCGGAATTCTCGCTCCGCCGCGCAATTTGCGCATCCGTGTTTCCCGTACGTGATGTTCCGGCCACCGGTGAAATGACCTACGTGGCAATGTCGCGAGGAGGGGCTGCGCGGCCCATTGCGGTAACGCCCGCCGGCATTTTTCCTTAGTGGTAATGCCGAATTTTCGTGGCTTGCCAATTTTCCTACTATCGCCAGCGATCAAGCGTCTCCTTGTGCTGCTTTGAAAGGGGCGGATGAGTGTGCAAATTTCGATTTGTTTCAGGAGCGGCCATGTTCTTTATCCATGAATTTGTCATTGTATTTCTTAAGCTCTTCGTTGCGTCCTGCCTCGCGGGGATGGTCGTGATGGCTTTTTTCTAGCCTTGCCTCCAACCGTGCGGAAGATGGGGGTTGGGGGCCACCGCCAGGTTTGCTGATCCGGCAGGCAGTAGCGCGGATTGTGTCCTTCTGGTGTTTTCACATTTCAGGAAGAAATATGCTGCGTTTCCAGAATTATCTGTTCGTCCTCCTCAAACTCTTTGCTGCATCCTGCCTGGCGGGGATGATCGTGATGGTGTTCGGCAACGTGGTGTTGCGGTATGCCTTCAACAGCGGCATCACCGTCTCGGAAGAGCTCTCCTCGTGGGGCCTGACGTGGATGACCTACACGGCGGGCCTGATTGCCCTGAAGGAACACGGCCATCTCGGCTTCGACGCCGTCCTCACCAGGTTCCCCCCAATGGTTCAGCGCATCCTTCTCGCCATCGCCCACGTCCTGATGATCGGCATGATGTGGCTGTTCC
>Ga0302250_1002168_pt1 | contig 12720 bp, 6 predicted proteins | sample AAG_RA_Asp_MG_FD_193536 | JGI IMG/M metagenome (GOLD analysis project Ga0302250, IMG submission 193536) | Enriched activated sludge microbial communities from anaerobic digester in WTTP, New Holstein, Wisconsin, United States - AAG_RA_Asp | ecosystem: Engineered > Bioreactor > Anaerobic >... | reverse complement strand
CCGCCCGGTGGACGCTGTGGGCCAGCACGCCCACCCGGGACCTCCTGCGACCCTTGAGCCAGCAGCAGATCTCGCTGCTGGTCTTCACGCTGCTGCTGCTGGTCCTGCTGCTGGGACTGGGCCTGATCGTGCGCCGGCAGCAGATCGAGCGGCTGGGCCTCCAGTCCCGGCTCGCCGAGCAGGAGCGGGTCCTCCGCCTGGTCGAGGAGCAGGATCGCCTGCGGAACGAGCTGGAGGCGACCCGCCACATGGCCACGGTCGGGCAGATGGTGGCCCGGGTGGCCCACGAGGTGAAGAATCCGCTCCAGTACATGGGCACGGGCCTGGAACTGCTGGGCCGCCGGGTGCAGGACGAGGAGGGGAAGGCCCTGGTAGAGGACCTCCGCACCGGGATGCGGACGCTGAACGCCATCGTCCAGGAACTGCTGGATTTCTCGCGCCCGATGAGACTGGAAAGGTCCCGGGTGGACCTCGGGGCGCTGCTGCAGGACGTGGAGCGGCGGTTCCAGGGCCAGGAAGGGCCTCGGGTGACCGTCGAGACAGGCCAACGACTTCCGGACCTGGAGGCCGACGTCGAGAAGATCCGACAGGTTCTGTGGAACCTGGTGCAGAACGCCCGGGAGGCCATCGAGGACAGCGGGAAGGGGAGCCGGGTGGCGATCCGGGGCGGACCGGTCCTGGGCAGGGAGGGAGATTCGGTCTTCCTCGAGGTGCAGGATGACGGTCCGGGCATGTCCGTGGAGGTCCGGGACCGCATCTTCGACCCCTTCTTCACCACGAAGACCCACGGGTCGGGGCTCGGACTGGCGGTGGTCCAGCGCATCGTGACGGCCCACGGGGGCCGGGTGGATGTCCGGACGGCCCCCGGCGAAGGCACGACGTTCCGGGTCACCCTTCCCGCCGGGAGGCGGGGAACCAGGGAGGAGACATGGAGCGATCCGTCCTGATCGTCGAGGATGAGGCCATCAGCCGGAACCACCTCCGCCTGATCCTGCAGGAGGAGGGATACCGGGTCCGGGCCGTCCCGACCGCCGAGGAGGCCCTTCGCGGTCTCGCCGAGGAGGAATTCTCCTGCGTGCTCTGCGACTGGAAGCTCCCGGGCATGGACGGGATGGGGCTGCTGGCATGGGTTCGCCGGTACCACCCCGAGACCCCGGTGGTGATCATGACCGCCTTCGCGACCATCGAGAACGCGGTGGCGGCGATGACCCAGGGAGCGTCGGACTATCTGACGAAGCCCTTCGGCATCGAGCAGGTGCGGCTGGTCCTGGCCCGGGTGCTGGAGCGCCAGGAACTGCAGCGGGAGGTTCTGAGGCTCCGGAGCGAGGTCTCCCGGCGCTATTCCTTCGACCAGATCCTCGGCCGCAGTCCCGGGATGCTGCGGGTCTTCGAGGTGATCCGATCGGTGGCGCAGACCGATTCCACCGTGCTGATCATCGGGGAGACCGGCGTGGGCAAGGAACTGGTCGCCCGGTCCATCCACGTTCACAGCCTGCGCAAGGACGGCCCCTTCGTGGCGGTGAACTGCGGAGCCCTGGCCGAGGGGCTCCTCGAGAGCGAGCTGTTCGGGCACGAGAAGGGGGCCTTCACCGGGGCCATCAAGCGCCGGGAGGGACGGATCGACCTGGCCCAGCGGGGAACCCTGTTCCTGGACGAGGTCTCCGAGATGTCCCCTGCGATGCAGGTCCGCCTGCTGCGGTTCCTCCAGGAGGGGACCTACGAGCGGGTGGGGGGCACCGAGACCCTCCGGGCCAGCGTCCGGGTGATCGCGGCGACGAACCGGGACCTCCGGCCCCTGATGGCCGCGGGATCATTCCGCGAGGACCTCTACTACCGGCTTCACGTGGTGCCCCTGGAGGTGCCTCCCCTGCGGGATCGGCCCGAGGACATCCCCCTGCTGGCGCTGCATTTCCTGGCGGAGTTCCGGCGCCAGTTCGGCCGGTCGGTCGATGCCTTCAGCCGGGAGGCCCTGGACCAGATGCTCGCATACTCGTGGCCGGGCAATGTCCGGGAACTGCGGCATGTCGTCGAGCGGGCGGTGCTGCTGAACCAGACTCCGGTGATCGAGCGGATGGACCTTCCTCGGGAAGGGCGGGCGGCCCGGGATGCCCGAGGGCCGGAATGTCCCGTGGCGCCGGGGACACCCCTCCGGGAGTTCCTGGTCGAGGCCGAGCGCCGCTACTGGAAGGATCTCCTGGACCGCCAGAGGGGCAACGTCACGGCGGCGCTGAAGGAGGCGAGGGTGCCCTCCAAGACCTTCTATCGCCGCATCCGGGCCCTGGGAGTGGATCCTCGGGACCACCGTCCCCGGGAAGAGAAGGCCTCCCCGGAGACGAACGACTAGATCCGCCCCGGCGTCGCCGGCCCTGTCGCGGCGAATCCTCAAGCCCGGGGAGTCGGGTTCCGGGAATCGTCCGTCAACGGACCTGGACCGGGACCTCCACGGGCACCTGCTTGAAGACCCGGCACTCCTGGGCATTGCAGATGCTGAAGTCCGCCAGGGCCTTCAGCCGCCCGTCCCCCGCCTCGGACGACAGGACCGGCACCTCCAGGACCCCCACGCCGTCCCGGGAATGGAAATCCTGGTCGGCTCCCGAGAAGGTCTCCCGCAGCGGCTTCACGCCCTGGGCCTCCTGGATCCTCAGGCGTGCCGGGAACTCCTCGTTCCAGTGGTAGCCTTCCCGGGGAACGAAGCGCAGGCTCACCCGGCCTTCGGCCCCGGGCGCCAGCGGTTCGGCGCCGGTCTCGATGCGGTATTCCGATCCCGCGGCGCGACCCTGGCAGGCCGCCAGCGACCCCGCCAGGATCGCCATCAGGATGGAGAGCGCGGCTCGACGGATTGGCATGGAATCGGTCCTTTCTGCGCAGGCATCCTGCGCGCGGCCGCATCAGCCTCCCGAGAACAGGTACTTCCCGTTGGAGATCTCGATGCGGTAACTGTCGCACGTGACGGGCTTCTTCGGCAGCCTCTGGACCTGGATGAAGAAGGTGGAGGTGTTGTCCTCGCAGAGGTTCTTCCCCTGGGCCCCGTATCCCGGGCAGGTGCCGCATTTGTAGAGGTCCTGCTCCATCTTCATGCACTCCTCCTGGTTCGGTGACGGCGGGTCGCAGGAGGGGGTGACAGTGGGGCTGCAGTAGCACTCGCCGGCGCCGGGGGTGTAGAAGTTGGTGGACCACTCGAAGAGGCCGCTGGGATTGCACAGGTCGGCGCTGAGCTGGCAGGAGCCTCGCCGGACGGTGACCGCGAAGGCCCCGTCGGGGTTCGTCAGGAAGGCGACCCGGAGGTTGAAGAGGTCGCAGGAGTCCGTCTCGGCGTTCCAGGTGGCGTCCTGGGCGTTGACCAGGAACCAGTCCGAGGCCCCGGGTTCCGAGAGGTTCCCGGTGATGATCCGGAAGGACCCGTTGTCGGGCAGGTCTCCCAGATCCACGGCATGGTCGCAGTCTTCGCCGCCATGAACCTCCCAGACATCCCCCTGGCACTCGCAGCCGTTGCGGTGGTTCCGGTCCAGGTCGTGCCAGCCGGCCGAGCCGTTCGAAGGGCTATCGCAGACCACCACGCAGGTCGTCGTGCATTCCACCGTCCCGTGGAGCGCCACGGGGTCGGTGGGGCACAGGACGCTCAACGGGGCGTCGTCGGGGGTCCCCGAGCAGTCGTCGTCCACCTGGTTGCAGACCTCGGTCCGTCCCGGGTTCACCGTGGCCGCGCCGTCGTTGCAGTCGCCGCCCCGGGTCACCACGTAGGGAGCCTTCGGCCCGCACAGGCACTGGGTGGTGCTGGAGTCCCCGTACCCGTCGCCGTCCCGGTCGGCGTAGTAGTCCCGGCAGCCGGAGGACCCCGGGGGATCCGTGACGCCGTTGCAGTCGTTGTCCTTGCCGTCGCAGATTTCTCCCGCCCCGTAGTGGACGGCCGGGTCTCCCTCGTCGCAGTCGCCCTGTTGCAACGCGCGATACACGCCCGTCGCCGCGCACAGGCACTGGCCGTCGTTGATGACCCCGTACCCGTCCCCGTCGGCATCCCGGTAGTAGAAGATGCATCCCGGGGAATTCTCCGGGTCCGTGAATCCGTCGCAGTCGTCGTCCCGGCCGTTGCAGACCTCGGGGGTCCCGGGACGGATCGTCAGGTCGTCGTCGTCGCAGTCACCCGCTCGGGGAGCACTCCAGGGGGCGTCGGGACTGCAGAGGCACCGGTTTTCCGACGCGATGCCGTATCCGTCCCCGTCGTTGTCCAGGTAGTAGATGGTGCATCCCGGGGCCCCCTCGGGATCGGTGATGCCGTCGCAGTTGTCGTCCACGCCCGCGTTGCAGATTTCCTGGGCGCCCGGGTCCAGCACGGACCATCCGAACTGGTTTACCGCGGGGGAACAGGCCTCGCAGGGACGGTCGGGGTTGGGATATCCGGCGGAGATGCACTGCCCTCCGATGACGCAGACGTCCTCCCGGAGGGGGTTCGCGCATCCCCCGGACCCGTCGCAGAGATCGTAGGTGCACGGGTCGTTGTCGCTGCACGAGTAGGGGGTTCCCACGCACCGGCGGTTGCTGCACGTGTCGTCGATCGTGCAGGAGTTCCCGTCGTTGCAGGCAATCCCGTTCCGGGCCGACCAGTCGATCGGGTTCTGGGAGGCGTCGCAGACCCGGCAGGGGCTCACGGGGTCCACCTGGCCGTCGCCGTAGCAGACCCCCTGGATCTGGCACCAGCCCGGTTCGAGGGGGTGCTGGCAGCCGCCCTGGCCGTCGCAGAGGTCCCGGGTGCACTCCTGGCGATCGTCGCAGGAATAGGGCGCCCCGGAGCACCTCCCGTCGCCGCAGAGGTCCAGGATGGTGCAGGCGTTCCCGTCGTCGCAGGCCTGCCCGTCCCGGGGCGACCACCGCCAGGGATCGATGGAGGGCACGCAGCCCAGGCAGGGGTTGGCGGGATTGGGGGCCAGGTCGCTCCAGCAGAGACCGTCGATCAGGCAGGAGTTCCCGACCATCCGGGCGGTGCAGGTGCCGTCCCCGTTGCAGAGGTCCGTGGTGCAATCCAGGCCGTCGTCGCAGGCGTAGGAAATCCCCTGGCAGGATCCCATCAGGCACGCGTCGTTCCGGGTGCAGGACTCGCCGTCGTCGCAGATCGCCCCGTCCCGGTCCGTCCAGTTCCACGGATCCTGCAGCGGGTCGCAGCCCAGGCAGGGGTTGTCCAAACTCAACTGTCCCGCCTCGGCGCACTGCACCCCCCCGATCGCGCACCAGCCGGGGATCACCTCCCGGATGCAGCCCCCCTGCCCGTCGCAGCGTTCGGTGGTGCAGAGCAGTCCGTCGTCGCAGGAATAGGCAGGTCCCGTGCAGGACCCCGCCGAACAGGAACTCGACAGGGTGCACGGATTGTCGTCGTCGCAGACCGTCCCGTCGGTGACCGGCTGCCAGACGCCAAAGGACTGGACCGGGTCGCACCGTTCGCAGGGATTGTCGGGATTCGGCGTGCCGGCGGGGACGCAGCCGGTGCCGTAGATGTTGCACCAGCCTTCCCGGACCTCGTGGATGCAGGTGGCATTCTCGCACCGGTCGTCGGTGCAGGGGATGCCGTCATCGCAGGTCAGGGGAACCCCGACGCAGACGCTGTCGATGCAGACGTCGTCCAGGGTGCAGGAGTCGCCGTCCGTGCAGGCCTCGCCCTCGGCCGAGGTCCAGGCATCGGTGGCCACCGAGGGGTCGCACTTGCTGCAGGGCGCCCCGGGAGCCCGGGAACCCGACCGGTGGCACGCACCGTCGATCAGGCACCAGTCCTCCATCAGGACGTGGTCGCAGCCGCCGCCGGGAAGGCAGACGTCCCGGGTGCAGGCCAGGCCGTCGCTGCAGGCCGAGGGACCCGGCACGCAGAGGCCCGAGGCACAGCGGTCGTCCAGCGTGCAGGAATCTCCGTCGTCGCAGGGAAGCCCCTCCCGGGCCGGGGACCACTCGACGGGGGCCAGCACCGGGTCGCAGGCCTCGCAGTCGTTTTGGGGATTCAGGTCCCCGGACAGGTGGCAAGCCCCGTCGATCAGGCACCAGCCTTCCCGGGGGATGAAGTTGCACCCCCCGGTCCCGTTGCACAGCCCTTCGGAGCAGGGCAGCCCGTCGTCGCAGGAGTAGGGGGTTCCCTGGCAGACGCCCTGGCGGCAGGCGTCCCCCGCGGTGCAGAGGTTCCCGTCGTCGCAGTCGGCGTTTTCGGGTTTCGGGGACCACTGGCCGGAACTGGCGGTCGGCCAGCACCGCTCGCAGGCGTTGGCGGGGTTGGTGGCGCCCTGGCGCCAGCATGCCCCGTCGATCAGGCACCAGCCCGTCGCCAGGGAGTGGGTGCATCCCCCGATCCCGTTGCAGAGGTCGTTGGTGCAGTCCAGGCCGTCGTCGCACGAATAGGGGTTGCCCACGCACGAAAGGCCCTGGCAGGTGTCGTCGGTGGTGCAGAGGTCGCCGTCGTCGCAGGGGCCCTCCCGGGGGCTGAATCCCTGGGGGTTCTGTTCGGGATCGCAGCGCCGGCAGGGATTCGTTGGGTCCACCCAGGTCCCGGTGCGGCAGGTACCGTTGATCAGGCAGTATCCCGACTGCACCACGTAGGAGCATCCGCCGTTCCCGTCGCAGAAATCCTGCGTGCAGAAGATCCCGTCGCTGCACGAGTAGGCGGTGCCCCTGCAAGTGCCGTTGATGCACTGGTCGGCCCGGGTGCAGAGGTCCCCGTCCTGGCAGGGGGTCCCGTTCAGCCGGTTGGCCCGCCGGCAGGATCCGGTGGTCGGGTCGCAGACGCCGTCCTCGTGGCACTGGTCCCCCGGTTCGCAGACGACCGGGTCCGACCCGACGCAGACCCCGTCCTGGCACGTATCGGAACGGGTGCAGAGGTTCCCGTCGTGGCAGGGAGACCCGTTGGGCTTGATGGGCTGGGTGCAGAGACCGGTGGAGGGGATGCAGACGCCGACGGAGTGGCACTGGTCCAGCGCCCGACACGCCACGGGGTTCTCGCCGCGGCACACCCCCATGCGGCAGACGTCGCTCTGGGTGCAGCGGTTGTAATCGTTGCAGGGCTCCCCGTCCAGTTTCGCCTGGGCCGTGCAGGTCCCGGTCCGGGGGTCGCAGGAACCGGACTTGCAGGGATCGGGCTCGGGGCAGACCACCAGGTCGGACCCGACGCACCGGTCGCCGTCGTTGCAAGGGGTCCCGGTTTCCTTCGGGGGATGGACGCAGCGCCCCTCCCGGCAGACGTCGAACGTGCACTCCGAGTCGTCGGGCGTGCAGGGCGTGTCGTCGTCCTTCGGGGTCGCCACGCAGCCTCCCTGTCCGTCGCAGACCACGGAGGCCTCGCACTCCGACGGTGTGCAGGCGTATGGGATGCCGGCACACCGCCCGTCCCCGCAGGTGTCCATCGCCGTGCAGGGGTCCCCGTCATCGCACGGGCGGGTGTGGTTCCGGTGCACGCATCCCGTGGCCGTGCACTCGTCGTCGGTGCAGGGGTTGTCATCGTCGCAGGAATGGGTGCCCACGCAGGCCCCCTCCTGGCAGTGGTCGTCCCCGGAGCAGGGATCGCCGTCGTCGCAGGGGGTCCCGGTGAGGGGATCGTGGCGGCAGGAGAGACCTTCGTCGCAGAGGTCCCGGGTGCACGGATCCCCGTCGTCGCAGCCGCCCACTCCGACGCACTTTCCGTTCCGGCACTGGTCGTCCGTCGAGCAGGGGTCGCCATCATCGCAGGGGGTTCCGGTCAGGGGCCCGAAGACGCATCCCACCAGCCGATCGCAGGAGTTCGAGGTGCAGATGTCGCCGTCGTCGCAGGTCACCGGGTCTCCCCGGCAGACTCCCTCGATGCACCGGTCGTCGCGGGTGCAGAGGTCCTGGTCGTCGCAGGAACCCTCGAAGGGCGCGAAGACGCAGCCCGAACCAGGAAGGCACGAATCGACGGTGCAGGGGTCGTTGTCGACGCACTGGATGGGCGTTCCGGTGCAGACCCCCTCGATGCAGCGGTCGTCCCGGGTGCAGAGGTCCTGGTCATCGCAGGGGTCCTGCTCGGCCAGGGCATCGAGCCGGCAGGATCGGTTCACGCACCGGGCCCGCTGACAGGGGTCCGGGGACAGGGCCTCCTCGCAATCCTCGTCCCGCACGCAGGGAATCCCGGCGTCGTCCGGGACATCCGCCGGGGCCTGGTCCTCGTCGGAATCCCTGGGCGGCACGTCGCGGCCCGGGTCGCCCGCGGGATCCGTCTCGCCATCCTGGGGGAGGTCCTTCGGGGCATCCTCGGGGACCTCGCTGTCTTGAGCCGCGTCGGCCGGATCCGGGGGAATGTCCTCCCCGAGGTCCGCCGAATCGCCCCCCTGGTCCAGGAAGGCCAGGTCCCGGCCGCCGCCCTCGTCGGGAAGGTCGGCCGGCAGATCCGACGCCACCTCGGTCCCCGGGTCCGGAACGTCCCGGACGTCCTGGGATCCCGGGTCGCCGGGGAGGTGGGGAGCGACTCCTCCGCCGGTGCAGGCGGCCAGCAGAACCAGGAAGCCCGTCAGGGAAACGCGTCCAGACATGTCGTCACCTCTTGACCAGGGCGCCGGGAGGGGTCGTCTTTGGGACCGACCGCCGGAAGTAGTGTAGCGAGTTCCCGCGGACCCGTCATCCCGCATTTCGTCGGGTCCGTCGTCCCCGACGGGGTCAGAAGAGGCGCTTGCGGAACCGGATCATCGCGGCCGACAGGATGGCCGCCCCGAAGAGGCCCATCGCGGCCAGTTCGGGCCAGACGTCGGCCGGTTGCGCCCCTTTCAACAGCACGGCCCGGAGCATCGTGACGTAGTACCGGATGGGATTCAGGGCCGTGAGGGGGCGCAGCCAGGCGGGCATGCTCTCGATGGGGGTCATCACGCCGGACAGCAGGATGCCCGGCATGATCACTCCGAAGGCCATCAGGAAGGCCTGCTGCTGGCTCCGGGCGAGCACCGACAGGAAGATGCCGAGCCCCACCGTGGACAGGATGTAGAGGAACGTCCCGGCCACCAGCAGGGCTAGGCTGCCCCGCACCGGGACCCCGAAGATCAGGCCGCCCACCGTCAGGATGAGCAGCACGTCCAGGGCCCCCAGGGCGATGAACGGGAGCACCTTCCCCAGCAGCAGTTCCCAGCGTCGGAGGGGCGTCACCAGCACCTGTTCCAGCGTGCCCAGTTCCCGCTCCCGGGCCAGGTTCATCGACATCACGACCGTCGTGACCACCAGCAGGATCATCGCCGCCACGCCGGGCACCATGAAGATCCGGCTCTTCAGGGCGGGGTTGTACAGGACCCGGAGGGACAGGTCGATACGCGGGGGAGTCGGGTCGGTTCCCGTCGCGGCCCTCATGGCCTCCAGGCGGGCCATCCGGCCGTCGGCCCCGAGGGCCTCTGCAGCCCCCAGGGCCACCTGCCGGGCGAATCTCCCGTCCAGGGGGTTGGTGCCGTCAGCCAGGACCTGGAACGACACCGGACGGTCCCGGGCCACTTCCCGGGAGAGACCCGGCGGGAACAGCAGGGCGACGTCCGCCTGTCCGCTCCGGATGGCATCCTCCGGGGCCCGGCACCGATCGTCCTCCCCGGTGTCGCGGAAGGAACCGTCGGCCACCAGGCGCCCGGTCCAGTCCCGGGACCGGGCCCGGTGGTCCGCGTCGCAGACCAGGGTCTTCAGGTGGTCCACGTCGAAGTCCACCGCGTATCCGAAGACGATCAACTGCAGCACCGGGGCGACCACCAGCAGTGGCATCATGCGGCGGTCCCGGGTCACCTGGAGGATTTCCTTCCGGAGCACTGCCAGCAGGCCTGGTCTCATGCGATCCTCCTGGGAAACCGCCGCACCGCCAGCGAGAGCACGACGACGACGAAGACCCCCAGGGCCACCAGATGGGGCCAGAGCGCCTCCAGACCGGCGCCCTTCAACAGCACGCCACGCAGGATCGACACGTAGTAGCGGGCGGGGAAGATCGATGCGAGGGCCTGGAGAGGCCAGGGCATCCGGGTCACCGGGAACAGGAAGCCCGAGAGCAGCACCGCGGGGAGCAGGGAGATCAGGGCCCCGACCTGGGTGGCGACCTGCTGGCTCTTCGCGACCACGGATATCAGCAGTCCCTGGGCCAGGGCGGCGCCGAGGAACAGCACCGTCGCGAGGGCCAGCAGCGGAAGGGATCCGGCGAAGGGCACGTCGAAGAGGACGCCACCGGCGGCCAGCACCAGGAGGGCCTGGACCAGTCCCAACGCCAGGTAGGGAAGCAACTTGCCCACGATGATCTCGAATGGACCGACCGGCGTGGCGAAGAGCTGTTCCAGGTTGCCTCTCTCCGATTCCCGGGCGACGGTCAGGGCGGTCAGCAGCACCCCGGCCACGGCCAGGATGTATGCCGTCAGGCCGGGGATGAAGAAGAGCGAGGACCGGAGCCCCGGGTTGTAGAGCAGTTGCACCCGGGCCTCCACCGGGGGAGGCGCGTTCCCGGCCGACTCCCGGCGGATCTGCTGCTGCAGCATCGGCAGGCCGGTGGCCAGGATCCCCATGGCCCGGGTGTTGTCGCTGCCGTCCAAGATCCACTGCAGTTCGGTCCGGCGGCCCCCGGCCAGGTCCGCCGCCGTTCCCGGGGGGATCACCAGCGCCGAGGCGGCCTCGTTGCGCCGGAAGAGGGACTCGATCGCCTCCGGGTCGTCCTCCAGCCGGGTCACGACCAGTTCTTCCGTGGCCGTCAGGGCCTGCACGATCCGACGGGACAGGGGGCTCCGGTCCTGGTCCACGACGGCCAGGGGGGACCGGTCGAGGTCGAAGGAGACCCCGTAGCCGAAGATCACGAGCAGCACCAGGGGCAGTCCCAGGGCCAGGAAGAACGTGACGGGGTCCCGGAGCAGGTGGGCGACCTCCTTCCGGGCCAGTGCCCGGATCCGGTGGATCCTTCTCCTGAAGGGGCTCATCGTCCCGGAGGGCGTCATGGGTCCTCCCGTCGATGGACCGCCAGGAAGACGTCCTCCAGCGTCGGCTCCGAGTCCTCGACCTCGGTTCCCGGGACGGCCCGGCGGATCGACGCGATCACCCGGTCCTCGTCCCCGGCATTCCAGCAGGCCCGGACTCCCCCGCCGACCCGCTGGCGGCTGCGGACCGCGGGGCTATGGGCCAGGACCTCCCACAGGGCCTCCTGGGGTCCCTTCAGCAGGCACCAGCGCCCCGGGGCATGACGCGCCTTCAACGCGTCGGGAGTGTCCAGGGCCACCAGGGATCCGCGGACCATCAGGCCGACCCGGTGGCAGTACTCCGCCTCGTCCAGGTAGTGGGTCGTCAGGAAGATGGTCGCGCCCCGGCGGGCCCGTTCCCGGACGATGGCCAGGAACTGCTGGCGGGAAGCGGGGTCCACGCCGGCGGTCGGTTCGTCCAGGAACAGCACCGCCGGGTCGTGGAGCAGGGCGTTGGCCAGGGCAACCCGCTGGCGCCTTCCGGCGGGCAGCATTGCGACCCGGGACCTGCGGTTCTCCTCCAGTCCTGCCTCCCCGATCGTCTCGTCGACGCGTCGGCGGAGGGCCTTCCCCCAGAGCCCGTAGGCCCCGCCGAAGAAGGCGAGGTTCTCCTCCACCGTCAGGTCCTGGTAGAGGCTGAACCGCTGGGACATGTAGCCGATGCGCTCTTTGACCTTCTCGGGGTTCCGGCGGAGGTCGTGGCCTGCCACGGTGGCCTCCCCCGACGTCGGGGCCAGCAGTCCGCAGAGCATCCGAATGGTTGTGGATTTTCCGGCCCCGTTGGATCCCAGGAAGCCGAAGATCTCCCCGGGGAACAGGTCCAGCGAGAGGTGCCGGACCGCCTCGAAATCCCCGAAACGACGTCCCAGGTCCCGGCATTGGACGGGGGAGGGGATCATGGCTCCTCCTCCGTCGCCCGGACCAGGAAGAGGTCCTCGAAGGTGGGCGCCACGGGCTTCGCCCTCGCCCCCGCTCGTTCCAGCGCCTCGAGGGCCCAGTCGGCCCGGTTGGGATGGACCACCAGCCGGAGGTGCCCTCCCTGGGGGTGGATGAGGCCCAGATCCGCCCGGTCGGGCCCCAGGCGGTCCCAGAGGTGCTCGACGGTCCCCTCGAACGGATCGGCTCGCAGGACCATCCGGTCGAACCCCGCCACCAGGTCCAGGGGAGGTCCGAAGGCGACCATCCGTCCCCGGGACAGGATCCCGGCCCGGGAGCACCGGGTGGCCTCGCCGAGGTAGGAGGTGGCCACCACCAGGGTCATCCCCTGTCCCGAGAGTTCCCCGATCCGTTCCCAGATGTCGGCCCGGCTGTCGGGGTCCACGCCGTTGGTCGGCTCGTCGAGGATCAGCAGGGCCGGCTCGTGGAGCAGCGCGCAGGCCAGGGCCAGCTTCTTGTACATGCCTCCCGAGAGCGCGTCGGCCCGGCGGTCCAGAAAGGCCCCCAGGTTCATGATTTCCATCAGACGATCCCGCCGCCGTCGCCAGGTGGTCCGATCCAGGCAGAAGAGGTCCCCGAAGAACCGCAGGTTCTCGTCCACGGTCAGGTCGCCGTAAAGACTGTACCGCTCGGGCATGTAGCCGAAGTGCTCCTGGACCCCCGAGGACCGGTCCTGGGGGTCCCGGCCCAGGATGCGGACCCTGCCTTCCGAGGGCCGGATGAGTCCGGCGAGGCAACGGAGCGTGGTGGTCTTCCCCGCGGCGTCTGGACCCACCAGGCCGATGACCTCCCCGCGGCCGGCCTCGAAGGACAGGCCCCGCAGCACCTCCGCCGCGCCGAAGCGGTGGCGGAG
>Ga0302250_1002167_pt1 | contig 12721 bp, 11 predicted proteins | sample AAG_RA_Asp_MG_FD_193536 | JGI IMG/M metagenome (GOLD analysis project Ga0302250, IMG submission 193536) | Enriched activated sludge microbial communities from anaerobic digester in WTTP, New Holstein, Wisconsin, United States - AAG_RA_Asp | ecosystem: Engineered > Bioreactor > Anaerobic >... | reverse complement strand
CCATTAATGGATTTCTCACCAAGTTGAAGCTTTTTATTGCAGCCTATTCTATTGACTGCTTTTTTAAGCTTCCTATCGCTAAACAACAGTTGATTTTTAGCTATGCTAACTAGCAATTTGGGTTAATTATAATATATTTGCCTACCTTAAATATAACCCAAATTCCTTTAAACTCCACCCTTGGTAATAGCTCTCAAACGAAGTGCTAACCTCAATGTACTTTATACTTAGTTACCATTAAGCCTAGATCATTTAAAATTCAACTAATTTTTATCGACAAAAGAGCACTTATGGCAGTTACACTTTCCGAGGTTACAAAACTATACGTCGCGACATTCAATAGAGCGCCTGACGCTGCAGGCATAAATTACTGGGTAGCTTCTGGGTTTAGTATTGAGCAAATTGCACAAAGTTTTTTTGATCAAACAGAGACACGAACCCTCTATCCCACAGGAACTGCCACAAATAGCTTTGTGACATCTGTGTATGACAATCTTTTTAATAGAGCACCTGATACCACTGGATTAAACTATTGGGTGCAACAATTAGAGAGTGGTGTCGTATCAAAACAAAATTTCATCCTAGCGGTTGTCAATGGGGCACTAGATAGTGATGCAACGATATTAGAAAATAAAAAAAGTGTTGGACTAGACTTTGTGAACAAAGGTCTAAACGATACGAACTTAGCAAGAACTGTTATGCAAAATGTTGATGCAACACCATCTTCCGTGACGTCTGCATTAACTCTTATTCAAGAAAATCTCTCTATATCGTCATTGGCACTAAGTAAAAGTATGACCAATAACACCATTGATGAGACAAGTCTTTTATCTTCAACAAGCACTATTGTAAAAACACTTGATTCAGGGGATTACTGGGAGAATGAAATTATTACTTACAATTACAATACAACTAAACCTAGTTATTACACATCATTAAGCGACACTATAGGTTGGCAACAAGTTTCAAGTACAGTAAAAAATGTTATTGATGCTATCATGAGTTATACAGACGGTTTGATTGCTTCTCACTTTTCCAAGGTTAATTACATTGGTGATATTAGCTTTAATACTATTTCTATCAGTAACTCTGAAAATGGACATGCTTACTATCCATCTACTTACAGCCGTATTGGAGGGGATATTTTTTTAGGAAATGAACTTAGTCTTACGGCAACTGATACAAATAATAATATAACCCAAAGCGAGTATGGCTATCTGACAATTATCCATGAATTGGGTCATGCACTTGGATTAAAACACCCGTTTGAAGGCGAAACAACACTTTCAACTTTGCAAGATAATCATGCGAATACAATCATGTCGTATACTGACTATAAAAAGCTTGTTCCTGAGATTTTCTATGCGAATAACCGAATGCAAGGTGTATATGAAGAGATCTTCCCTCAGACATTTATGGTTTATGATATTGCTACTCTACAAAGTATCTATGGTGTAGATACCACTACCAATACAAGCAATACTACTTATCGCTATGGAACGACACCTTTTTATAAGACCATCTGGGATTCTGGTGGCGTGGACACCCTTGACTTTACGCTTACAACACATACAAATACAATCAATCTTGCACCAGGAAGCTATAGTAACGTAAATTATACAAGTGTAGCAATGCAAATAGCTGAGCAACAAGCTAAGTATTCAGCTGAAACTCATACAACGTATTATAACAATTGGATAGCTTCATTGTACAATGATTATGCAAGTGAAATTTATACTGGAGAGCATGCCTTAGGTATTGCTTACGGGACTATCATCGAAAATGCAGTAGGGGGAAGTGCCACCGATATATTTTACGATAACAGTGTCAATAACATCCTCACAGGAAATAGTGGAGATGATACCTTTTATCTGGGTGCTGGTGGATATGATACTCTTATAGGTGGAGATGGAATGGATAAAGTTGTTCTTAATCTTGCAAAATCAGATGTACGCATAGAAACAGAAAACACCGGTGAAACTTTGGTTGTAGCAAGTACTTTTGCTGTATTGCTAACAGGAGTGGAAACAATAGAATTCAGCGATCAAGTGTATACTTTAATTTAAATTCAATGCAGATTTAGAAAATTATAAGCACTTAAAAGCTAAAATGTCGCCTCTTAAATGCTGGTGTAGCTCAGATGGTAGAGCAACTGCCTTGTAAGCAGTAGGTCGGCGGTTCGATTCCGTTCACCAGCTCCATTTTCCTTCAAAATTATCTCCCCATTAGATTATCTTTTGTCTCAAATTGTTATTCCTATTAAAACATTTACATGTACGTATAGTGCAAAAGAAGATCGTTTGTTATTGACGATGAATTATCAAGAGATCAACGAGAGGGTTGACTTTTGGTTAACACGTAGTTTTTTACTGAAATTATTACCGATCTTTTTTGACCTTACTACAGAACAACTTCCACCGCAAGCATCACCAGCATCATCAAATACATCAACCGATGCATCAACTTACGTTCTAACACAAAAAGCCCCCATGCTTTTAGAAAGTGTTGATTTTCAAAAACTAACAGATAATAGACATCGAATCGTATTTAAAAATATAGAAAACGCGACAAGCGCTGAAGCTTTCCTAGAACAAGTTAATTTAGAGAGTTTTGTTCAGTTACTACTCAACACCACTCCTAAATACGAATGGGGAATGTATCATATATAAAGTATCCGACCCTAATTATTTAATAAAAATTAGGGTCGGATACTTTAATTAAAAAAAAAGGTTCAGAAGAGTAAACTTTCATCAGACTAATCAAGATAAGGAAAGTAAATTGGCACGTAAAGTGAGATTATTTCTTGAAGACACTCCTCAGTATATTTTGTTGCGAGGTGTTAATCAAGAATCAATTTTCATCGATGCTGAGGATTTTACTTATGGATTAGGTGTGTTAAAAGAATTATGTGACAACCTCCTTGTGCATTTACATGCCTATGTTTTGATGCCAAACCAAATTGAGTTATTGTGCACTCCGTTAGAGAAAGACGCCATCTCGCGGATGATGCAGGGATTTGGCATCAAGTATGTAGCCTACTTCAACAAAAAATATAATCGCAATGGTACGCTATGGGAAGGTCGTTATAGAAGTTCATTAGTAGAAAACTGTTTTGTACTCTCTGTTATGCATTTTATTGAGTCAGAGCCTTGCCGCCTTGGTTATGCACAAAAAACAGAAGAGTATCGTTATAGTAGTTTTCAACACAATACGCAAGAAGTATCTCAAAGTTTTGTAGTAGCACACAAATTATATGAGCTGTTAGCATCAACCAAAGAAGAGAGATACCGAGTATATAAACATTTGAGCAGTGAAGGTTTATCTGAAACATTGGTTTCTTTTATTCAAATGCATATTTTTAAACAAACTATTATAGGAACCCCTCGTTTCTATGAAGAACTCGCTCAAAAAATTGGTGAAATTGTCAATGTTAAAAAAGTAGGAAGACCGAAAAAAAAAGAAACACAACAAAGGAGCACTACCATGTATCAAAATCTAGTACTTTTAAATAAAGAAAATCATAAAAATCTTAAAATCAATCCTATGACAAATCTCTCTTTTGCAAAACAAAGCACAACTGTACCTGTCGTGGCAAATGAAATAAGTTTAATAGGTAAAGATTTTCCAGTAGTTTTTACAGGAGGCGAACAAACATCTCTTGTAGCGTTAACATCATTGGGTGGTGATAATCTAGCGATCAATGCAGAGGGAAAATACATCGTCTCTTATGTCCCAGCATTTTTAAGACGTTATCCATTCGCATTGGGGGCTAATCAACAAAACGCAGAGCAACAGCTTGTATTGATTGATGAAGCCAGTGAACTATTTAGTCATTCAAAAGGAAAACAACTTTTTACAAAAGATGGTAATCCTTCAGAAACACTCAATAACGCTATCCAATTTTTGCAAGGGTATGAAACTGAGCAAACAAAAACCAATGCTGTTGTACAAGAAATCAAACAAAGTGGTATCTTGGAAGAGCGAGAAATTAGCGTAGGTGAAGGTGAAACTAAAAAGGTACTCGTCAATGGCTTTTTAGTAGTGAGCCGTGAAAAACTTAACGCACTAGGTGATGAAATTTTAGCAAGTTGGGTAAGACGAGGCATCATCAGTTTTATCGATGCTCATTTAAATTCTCTTGCTCATATTCAAACACTTTTTAACCTTGCACATGCAAGACAAAATTAATTTATAGTTAAATATAAAGGAAAACGATGAGCCAAAGTCGTGCGCGCATTCCAAATAAAGTCACTGAATTAAAAAAGACGATTTTAAAAGCAAAAAAATCATTTATATTTGTTGGGGTGTTTAGTTTTTTCATCAATCTTTTACAACTAACATCACCACTGTATATGTTACAGTTATACGATCGTGTTATGGTGAGTCGAAGTGAGAGCACACTTTGGTTTTTAACGCTATTGATTGTTGTGCTATTTGCAACAATGGCTATTTTAGAGATGGTTCGTTCACGTGTCCTTGTACGGGTAGGAAATAAACTAGACAATTTATTGAGTGATCGCATCTTTGAATCAGTCTTTAAACTTGCCAATAAAATGCCAGGTAAGGCATCTTCTATGCCGCTCAATGATTTGACACAAATACGCCAATTCATGACAGGTAATGGCTTATTCGCATTTTTTGATACCCCATGGATGCCTATTTATATTTTTGTTCTCTTTTTATTTCACCCTTATTTTGGTTTCTTTGCCATTTTTGCAGGTGCTGTTTTAACTGTATTTGCGATAATGAATGAAAATACCACTAAAGTGAAATTAGCCGAAGCGAATAAACTTAGTCGAGATTCAAATGTGTTTGTGGATGCAAGTTTACGCAATGCGGAAGTAATTCACGCCCTTGGTATGCAATCCAGTATGAAAAAAATTTGGCAAAAAAAATACTATGGATTTTTAAATGCTCAAATGATTGCCAGTGATAATGCAGGCTTTTGGGCAAACATTTCTAAATCTGCACGTATGCTGTTCCAATCGCTGATTTTAGGACTGGGTGGTTACTTAGCTATTAAAGCAGAACTCAGTCCTGGTATGATGATCGCAGGTTCTATTATTATGGGTCGTGCCCTTGCTCCACTTGATTTGATGATTGGTACATGGAAAGGCTTTAGTAATGCTAGAAGTGCGTATGAGCGTTTAGATGGACTTTTAAATGAGTTTCCAGAAGTTGATAAACCAATGGAACTTCCAGCACCAAAGGGAGAGTTGCTTCTAGAAGGTGTGGTTGTTGTTCCGCCAAATGCAAAACAGCCTTCACTCAAAGGTATCTCTTTTCAGATTCAAAAAGGTGATGTGGTGGGTGTCATTGGACCAAGCGCGGCGGGTAAATCAAGCTTAGCACGTGCTATTTTAGGCTTATGGCCACTTCTTCAAGGAAAAGTCCGTCTTGATGGTGCAGATATCGCACAATGGGATAAAGAACGTTTAGGCAGTTATGTTGGCTATCTACCACAAGATATTGAACTGTTTGAGGGAACGATCAGTGAAAACATTTGTCGTTTTACAGAAGTGGATCCAGTCAAAGTCGTTGAAGCAGCGCAAATGGCAGGTGTTCATGAGATGATCTTACGTTTACCAGAAGGGTATGATACGCAAATTGGTCAAGGTGGTGCAACGCTTTCAGGTGGACAAAGACAACGCATCGGTTTAGCAAGAGCATTGTATGGCGATCCTGTAGTCGTTGTACTCGATGAGCCAAACTCAAATCTAGATGATGTCGGTGAAGCAGCATTGGTTGAGGCGATTAAAGCACTTAAACAAAAAGAGACAACCGTTATTTTAATTACACATCGACCAAGTATTTTGCAAGTGACCAATAAACTAGCCTTGATGCAACAAGGAACATTACAAATGTATGGACCAACAAATGAAGTATTGCAAAAATTACAAGCACAGGCACAATCACAACAACAACCTGCGCCAAAGCCAGCACCAAGTGTTCAGCCCCAAGTGGTATCTTTGAGTAAGCCAGGAGCCTAAGAATGAAGAAAGAATTTTTAAAACCAGATGCGAATGATAGATCGATTATTCGCTTTGGTGTTGCTGTTATTGTTGCTGTTTTCGTGATTTTTGGTGGCTGGATGGCATTTGCTCCTCTTGCGAGTGCTGCTGTTTCTGTGGGTATGGTATCGGCAGATCTTAATAAAAAGACCGTACAACATTTAGAAGGTGGCATTGTTGAAGAGATTTTAGTCAAAAATGGTGATTTTGTAAATGAGGGTCAACTGTTGATGAAATTTCAAAATTCAAGTGCTTCCGCGCAACTTGATATTTTGAAAAACCAGTATATGGAAACGCTCATTTTAGAATCAAGACTTGAATCACAAATTAGCGATAAAGAACAGATGACACTGCTCGAAGAGGCAAAGCAGCTTCCTAAAAGTGTTGTTTTAGATGAAATTATCTCAACCCAAAAGCAAATTTTTGAACTCAAGCAAAAAATGGTTAAAAATGATGAATTGATTACAGAGCAACGAATAGCCCAACTTTCAAAGTATAAAGAAGGTGTTCAATCGCTTGTTAATAGTAAAATAACACGTCTTAAATCAATTGAAGAAGAGATTGGTGAGTGGAAGAAACTGTTTGCAGAACAACTGGTTGATAAATTAAAACTTCGTGAGTTGACACGTGACAAAGCGATGGTGGAAGGTGATATTGCCAATTCAAAAGCAGATCTTGCAAAAGTAGATGAGCAAATTAGTGAACTAAAATCACAGCTTTTAGCACGTAAAAAAGATGTTCAAGATAAAACATTTTCAGAGCTTGTCAATGTAAAAAATGATCTTTCAAGTATTAAGTCTAAACTGTTTGCTGCAGAAGATACCACAAAGCGCTTGGAGGTAAGAGCACCTATTTCTGGCTATGTTGTAGGATTGGAAGTGCATACAAAAGGTGGTGTCATTGCCGCTGGAAAACCTATTTTGGACATTGTACCTGAGAATAGTAAGCTGATCGTCTTAACACGTGTTCAAACAAAAGACATCGATAAAGTTCATCCAGGGCTTTTTGCAGACATTCGTTTTTCGGCATTTGATACACGCCATACCAATGTTATTGAAGGAAAAGTGTTTAATGTCTCGGCGGATGCTTTAATGGATCAGAAATCTGGTACCCCATACTATGAAGCTAAAATTGAGTTGACTCCAAAAGGGTATGAACAAGTCAAAGGGTATCATTTCAATCTTGTTGCAGGTATGCCAGCAGAGGTTATGATTAAAATTGAAGATAGAACGGCACTCAATTATTTAGTAAAACCATTTTTAGATATGCTAAGCAGAAGCTTTAATGAAGAGTAAAAACGTAGCAATTATTCACGATTGGCTAAGTGTCAATGGTGGTGCTGAAATTGTTTTAAAACATCTCTTAAAGATGTTTCCAGAAGCGGATCTTTATACGATGATAGATACGCTTCCTATTGATAAACGAGAGTGGCTTACTGGGCATAACATTTATACTTCGTGTTTACAAAAGATACCGTGGGTTAGAGAGCATTATCGCTATTTTATACCTATGATGCCCTATCTGGTTGAGCAGTTTGATTTATCATCTTATGATTTGGTCATTTCAAGTTCCCATGCTGTTGCAAAAGGCGTTATTGTTCATCCTGATCAGCGTCATATTGCCTATATCTATTCTCCGATGCGTTATGCTTGGGATTTGATGTATGAGCATGCCCGTTTAGGTGTTTTTGGAAAAGGACCTTTAAAACTTATCATGAAGCGTTGGCTTCATAAAATGCGTCTTTGGGATTTTGTATCAGCGCAAAGACCCGATATGCTATTAGCGGATTCGTATTTTATTCAAAGACGGATTAAGAAGTGTTGGGCACGAGATGCAAAAGTAGTCTATCCTCCTGTTGAGTTTGATACATGTGTATTTGAAGAGAAAAAAGAAGAATATTATGTAACACTCTCTCGTTTAGTACAGTACAAACGAGTCGATTTAATCGTTGAGGCGTTTAATAAAATGCCACATAAAAAATTGATAGTGATAGGTGATGGACCCTCTTTAAAAAATTTACAAAAAATGGCTAAAGAAAACATCACTGTTATGGGCTATCTTCCTAGAAAAGAGGCAATGCAATATGTGCAAAAAGCAAAAGCATTTCTTTTCATGGCAAAAGAGGATTTTGGGATTGCACCACTTGAAGCATCAGCTTGTGGTACTCCAGTGATTGCGTATGGTAAAGGTGGTGCTTGTGAAACCGTTGTGGATGGCGTCACAGGAATTTATGTTGAAGAGCAAACCAGTGAGGCATTGATCAATGCTATTGAGTATTTTGAAACATGTACCATTGATCCATATAAATGTAAAGAACACGCATCTTTATTTTCAGTAGAAAATTTTAATAAAAATTTTGCCTCATGCGTAGAGGAAAGGATAGAAAAATGATTCGTAGGATTGCTTTAATAGCAAGTGTAACAGTAGCACTTTATGCTCAAGAAGGGGAAGTTATCACCCTTAGTGAAGCCTATAATCGTGCATTATCTCACGAAGCAAAGCTAAAATCAGTTGGGTATCAAGTGGATGCAAAAGAAGAAGATGTGACGCAAGCCCAATCACAACTTTATCCACAGATTTCGGCTAATTTAGATAATTCTCAACGTAAATATAAAGAGAATTATTACAAACGTAATGTAAAAGAAGAGTATGATTCTTCGTCAATTGTTGTTAACCAAGTGATTTATCATCCAGAAATTTTTTCGCAAATAGAGAGTGCGAAACTTAAAGTTGATTCATCTAAAATTTATTTAACCAAACAACAACAAGAGTTAGCCTATAAAGTAGCAGATGCCTATGTTTCTATTTTAAAATATCAAAATAGTGTAGCTGTTGCAGAATCATATGTAAAAACAAACTTAGTCAAGCATCAACAAATTGCTGAAAAATTTGCGCTCAATTTATCCAATAAAATGGACTATTTAGAATCTAAAGTTTCGTATGAACAATCCAAAATAACACTCAGTAAACAAGAAAATTTATTAGCACTTGCAAAAACGAAGCTTAAAAATTTAACGGGTCTCAATGTCACATCGATTCCTTCTGTAGCGTTTGATGCACTAGAGTTAGATAGTTTGTTGTTGATTTCATCCATAGAAGATTTAAAAGAAAACCCAGACATCAAAATGAGCAAACTCAACACTAAAATTTCTGAAAAAGAGATTGAGATTGCTAAGTATGGGCATTATCCAAAATTAGATTTGAGTTTATCACACACAGAATATCATACCAAAGATAATACGGTTGATTATGAACGCGATAGCAGAATGATGTTGGAGTTTAAAATCCCTATTTTTTATGGTGGACGTATCTCTTCCCAAGTGGAAAAAAGCAGGCTTTTACTCTTAGCATCTCAAGAAGATTTGAGTGATCAAGAGCGAGAAGTAAGATTGAAATTTGAAGAGTTAAGTCTCAATTATGAAGCAGCTCTAAGAGATATTAAGCTTAATAAAGATGCCCAAAGTTCAGCCGAACTTTACTTAAGTGCAGTTCAAAAAGGCTATGAGCATGGGCTTAAAAATCTTATTGACCTAGAAGATGCAAAAACAAAGTTGTATGAGACCAAATTTAAACTCATTGATTCAGTCTATACATTCATTAATTCGTATATTGGCATTTTAAATATTACAGGAAGACTCACTCCCGGCGATGTTGAAAAACTCAACGCCATCATCTTTAAAACGAGTTAAATGTAAATGGCTGTACAATAGTTACCATGAAGAGATATATCGTCAATACCATTCTTTTTTTTCTTGATTTGATTTTTATGGTAGTGATGTACCATGGAGTGGTTGGGCTTAGAGAGAGTATTGTCTTTTTTTATGACTTTCCACTCATAACACATCACGAAGATTTTTCACTGATTTTTGCTTTAGTCTCTTTAATTTTGTTTTACGAAAATATCTACAAATACCGCTTTGATTTTTGGGAGGAGACCAGACGTATTTTAAAAGCGTTGCTTCTCTCCTTTATGATTGTATTGGCGTTTTTAATGCTTAGTCGTATTGATACCCAATTTTCTCGTTCTTTTTTAGTGTTCTATTTTGTGATGCTTGCTCTTTTTCTTCCTATTTTTAAACGCTATGTGAAAAAAATGTTATTCTCGTGGCACTATTTTCGTAAAAAAGTTAAAATTATTGGCAATAAAGAGCAAAAAGAGAGTTTAAAAGAGGAATTTAAGCACAACTGGTACTTAGGATGGCAGTTTGTTGAAAAAGGACACGAAGCGATTTTTATTGCTACCAAAGATCTTCCTATTGACACGTTAAATGCATATCTTAATGAGTATATGAAAAATACCAAAGATCTTTACATTCTCCCGTATATGGCAAAAGTTAATTTGGCTGAAGCAAATATGGTGGAGTATTTTAACATCCGAACATCTGCAATTCATATTGAAAATGAGATTTTAAAAGCACACAATATTCTTCTAAAAGAGATTTTTGAGAAAGTAATGATGTTGCTGATACTTCCTTTTTTTAGTATTTTACATGGTGTTATCGTGTTGCTTATTAAAAAAGATTCAAAAGGTAGTACCTTTTTTAGACAAGAGCGTTTGGGAAAAGAAAACACCACGTTTATTTGCTTAAAATATAGAACGATGTATGAAAATAGCGAAGAGATTTTACGTGATTACTTAGCAAAACATCCTAAAGAAGTGGAATACTATGCAAAATATCATAAATACCAAAATGATCCTCGCATCACAAAGATTGGAAAATTTTTGCGCAAAAGTTCACTCGATGAACTACCTCAAATCATTAATGTGTTGAAAGGTGAAATGAGTTTAGTTGGACCTCGTCCTTATATGCTTGAAGAAGTGGAAAAACTTCGTGAAGAATTGTCAATTATTCTTTTAGTCAAACCTGGTATTACAGGACTTTGGCAAGTAAGCGGTCGCAATCATCTTACCTTTCAAAAACGTAAAGAGTTGGATATCTGGTATATTCAAAATTGGTCGTTATGGAGTGATTTTATTATTTTATTTAAAACTATTAAAGTTGTTCTCAATAAAAAAGGTGCAAGGTAACACAATTAATAAGGATGCAGGATAAAAATGGGTATGAAGAAGAAGTTTTCTCAACTAACATCTGGATTGCTTGAATCACATCTTAGTCAAGATTTGAAAAAATCTTAAAAATGAAACTATCTCTATACGATAAAAGTGAAGTAGGTATTTTTGAATTCAAATTGGAATGACCCCACAACACTAGATACTCTTGAAACTGTTAATACGGTCGATAATGACGACATGAAACATCAAGAGGAGAAAGTAATTCCATGGCAAATAAACTATACACAGACGAGTTCAAACAAGAGGCAGTCAATCAAATTGTAAAAAATGACTATCCCATTAAAGATACAGCACAAAGATTAGGAGTGCATCCTGATTCACTCAAAGCATGGATAAAAATCTATAGTAATCCTCAAAGTACCTCACAACACCAAGCTTCCAAAGATTTATCATCCGAGAATAGGAAGCTCAAAGCAGAATTAAAAAGAGTCACTGAGGAGCGTGACATTCTAAAAAAGGCCGCAGCATACTTTCAAAGAAACTTTTCACTACGTGAAACCGCATTTGCTAGTTTTGTCAAGAATCAAAAGTAAAGTACGCTTTTATTAAAGAGTATGAGCCATTTTATCCCGTGCGAAGAATGTGCAAAGCTTTGCAAGTCCATTTTAGTGGTTATTATGCATGGAATAAACAACCAGAATCAAAACGTGATAGAGATAATAAAGTGGTTTTACAACACATTAAAGAGGCTTATGAGCACAGTGGACGCATCTATGGATATCGAACTGTTACCAAAGATCTTATAGTATCAGGTATCAGTGTGAATAAAAAAAGAGTCGCAAGACTTATGAACATAGCCAAACAGTCATTTTTTAGGCTTAGCGGAGTATAATTTTTAGAAAAAGAGTGGACATCTCAACGCACATGATTGCAAAACATATCAAAGAATTTTCCAAAAATGCCCATAGCTATGATGCTTATACTTCTTTGCAGCAAGAGATAGCGCACTATCTTGTCTCACATGTTCATTCCAAGCCTAAAAGTATTCTAGATTTAGGATGTGGTAGCGGTGCTATTTTGAAACAAATCTCTTGGGATATAGAGTGTTTTTTAGGTGTTGATAGTGCGCAAAATATGTGTGAACTGCATCCTCAACAAGAGAATGTTGACGTCATATGTGAAGACTTTGAATCTCCAAACCTTCTCTCACAATTACGAACGTCGTATGAATTATTGATCTCATCTTCAGCACTCCAATGGGCAAATGATATTGAAGCGCTCATCGCTCAATTCTCACTTCGATGTGAAGAGGGAGCTTTTGCTATCTTTACCGATAAAACATTTGAAACCATTTATGCCATGAGTGGACTTGCCACGTTTTTACCAAATGCGCAGGCATTGGCTATGATGTTTGAAAAGTATTTTGCGTGCCATTATGAAGTTAAAACATTTCGTCTCTTTTTTGATGACAACCTATCCAAATTCCGTTACATTAAAAAAAGTGGTGTAAGTGGAGGAGAAAAGCGTTTAAGCGTTGCTCAAACCAAAGCGCTGATTCAAAATTATCCGCATGAATACCTCGAATTTGAGGTTCTTTTTCTTTGGGGTAAACCAAAGAGCTTTTAAAAGGTCAATAAAATATAACCAAAATTTATACAACACCTTCAAAATAGTTATTTAAACTTAAATATAAAAA
>Ga0302250_1002165_pt1 | contig 12741 bp, 10 predicted proteins | sample AAG_RA_Asp_MG_FD_193536 | JGI IMG/M metagenome (GOLD analysis project Ga0302250, IMG submission 193536) | Enriched activated sludge microbial communities from anaerobic digester in WTTP, New Holstein, Wisconsin, United States - AAG_RA_Asp | ecosystem: Engineered > Bioreactor > Anaerobic >... | reverse complement strand
CGTTTGGATATTGTTCTTTTTTCCGCTTTAGGTTTTGTGGGGCTTTTGGCGGGAGCGGCAAATACGCCTATTGCCGCAAGTATTATGGCGATTGAGCTTTTCGGGCCTCAGATAGCGCCCTATGCGGCTCTGGTGTGTGTGATCAGTTTTCTTATCACTGGCCACAGAAGCGTATATCCTTCGCAGATATTGGCGTTTAAGAAATCGAAATTGATTGATATTGAGCTTGGCAAAGAAATCGATAAATCTAAACCAAAGGTTTAGTTAATAATAGGCGATGTGGAAGTTTTAGAAGTTTTCGGGACGGTTCTGGGGCTAAACTCAGACCTGTCCCAGTCGCAATCCCAAACCCGTCCCTAATGTTATCAGCATCTTTACCATTTTATCCCTTGAAATTTTTTCTTGCCAATCACTGGGGACAGGTCTAAGATTATACAGAGGGACAGCTCTAGGATTGCCGCGAGAACCGTCCCGAAAAGTATAAAGTACAGGACAAAATATGTGGTATGTTTATATCCTGGAATGTAAAAATAAAAGCTTCTACACTGGAATTACAACTGATGTAGAACGCAGGTTTAAAGAACATCAAAACAAAACTGCCCACTATACAAGTTACAACCCTCCCATAAGAATAGTTCACACGGAAACTTATTTGACAAAAAAACAAGCTGCTAAGCGTGAAGCTCAAATCAAGAGCTGGAGGAGAAAAAAGAAGCTATCTTTAATCAAAGGTGATTTAAAGCTTCTAAAGTGAGTTTAGGAATAAATAACTTCGGCAGGTTGCAATAGGCATTCGGTTGGATTATTAATCAAGATTCCAAAAATAAAACCCTTCGATTTCTCGAAGGGTTTTATTTTTTATCCTATATTTAAGCTATTATTTTTTCTGAAGCTCCATAGATATACAATTACTGTCGGCCATCTGCGGATAAGTTTTACCCACATTTTGAATTACCTGTTTTTCCACATCTTTTTTTGCGGCGATGTCAGCAGATATAATCGAAACGTTTGATGAGCTCATCGTAATCGTCGATCCTGCAGGTATTGTAATATTAGGTAGTATTTCGTTGTTTGTAAGAGAACCATTCTTTATATTTAAAGTACCGGTTACATTTATTACTGTGGCTGAATTAGATATTATATTGCCGGGGGTACTTATTGATAAGTTCCCATTAACATATATTTTATATCCGCTTAAATCAATCGTTCCTTCTGATTCCATTGTCATATTTCCGTTTACATAAAAATCATATCCGTTTGTATTGGAGTTAATTGAAAAATTACCAGTTGTATTTATTATATATTTGCTTAAATCCCATGTTCTATTCGAATTTAAAGTAAGATCGCCCTCTACTTTTATATTAGTATACGTATCAGCAGAATTATAAAGGTCATTTATTATGCTGGACGGTTCTTTGTATGAATTTCCGCCTAAGCTTGTCAATTCTTTTTGATTGGCATCATATACGTGGGTATAGGTGATATTGCCATTTAAGTCAACTTCGTAAATTATAGAATAAGAAACAGACTCGCCGTTTTTCGTTAGAGAGACATAAGCGAATTTACCTTCCAGTTTGTTTTTAATATCGTATGTAGAGATAACTGTATACGAATCGCCGTTATCATAATATGTGTTATCCTTTACAATTTTGGAATATGAGGTTATTTTACCCTTGGTATTGTATTCTGTTTTTATAGTAGATTCCTGCTTTACAGAACCGTTTTGATTATAGGCGTAAGTGGTAATAACTTTAGTGGATGATGTAAACTTGCCTTTGGCGTTATAAAATGAGGTAGTAGTTGTTTTTTTGCTTATCGAACTGTTTTTGTTATATGAGTAGGTGATATTTATACGCTCTGAAGAGAGTATTATGTTTTTAACATTATAAGTAGTATCGTAGTAGATATTGGTTATATTTTCAGAGGTTAATCTTTTTTTGCTGTCATATGTATAGGTTCGGGAAGAACGTGTTACAGGAGAAAGCAAAATGCCTTTTGTATCGTAGTTATAAACAATGCTGGAAGCGGATCTTAGTAAGCCATTTTTATATTGTTTGAGTGTTATCGTTTTTTGCATCAATTGATTTGGCGACCAATATAAAGATGTAATTGTTCTAATAAAGGTAATATTTCCTACCTTCCATGTTTCCGTCTCGACTTTTGGCGGCAGAATAATTGTTCCTATGCCATCAACAATTGTGATTTGTCCTGTGATTTGTGTTGAAATTGCGCCTATAGTAACAGAACTGTTTATATTTTGAGCGTATACAACTCCAATACTTGCGGCAGTAATAACTAACATAGTCAAAAACATTTTTACCATTTTCATTATATTTATCTCCTTTAGTTTTAATTAATCGGAAAAAAATCAATAAGAAACAAGTATATACCTAGAAAAAAGGAAAAGCAAGGGGGTAGGGTACCAGCTTTTTTATTCTTAACAATGTTGGCAAAAATGAGACTGTTCGATTTTGTTTACAGAATATATTTCGCTCGCCAAGTGATTTTGTAATGCCGCAAAAAAGAACCGTTGCATTAATATACCCATTGATATTTTCATCTTTTATTCAGTCATCCGGAGTAGTATAATTTAGTTCAGAGTTTAGAGATAGAAAATTAAAATGAGAAAAGTACCAAAAAGCCGGAGAAAAATATGCTAAATTTAATCTCATATTTGATAATCGGTGTTTTTGCAGGTGTAATAAGTGGTCTTATTGGAATCGGCGGAGGTATCATTGTTATTCCGTGCCTTATTTATCTCTTTGGGTTTTCTCAGCATACAGCTCAAGGAACAACTTTAGCTATGTTAGTTCCGCCTATCGGCTTACTTGCAGCTTGGACTTATTACAAACAAGGATATGTAAATATTCCTGTGGCCGGAATTATTTGTTTGGGTTTTGTCGTCGGAGGCTATCTTGGAGCTAAATTAGCCGTAGGTTTTCCGGATATTATGCTGCGAAAAATTTTTGGTGTCTGTCTGTTGATAATTGCCACATATATGATTATTAAATAAATTTAAGTAATGGTGTTTGTTTTTGATTGCCTTAGTTGAGGAGATAGCTTGAACATAAAAACAGTAAAAGGACTTTTTTTATTAATTGTATTTACATCAGTTATTTCTGGTTGTGCAAGTATACGCCACGCCGTTCCTGAAGATTCATTAAACAGCGCTACGGTTTTTGGTATGCAGGATATAAGGGCCATAAGCGGCAGTCCGAGTGATTCTTTCAAACAAGATTTTTTAAAATTGTTAGAACAAGAAGAAAAAGAGAATCGCCCATTTTTTGATTTTAAAGCTACTAAGACTTATTGTATTCTTGCTATTTCGGGAGGGGGTTCCAATGGCGCTTATGGAGCAGGATTATTGAACGGCTGGTCAAAATCAGGGACACGTCCAGTTTTTAAAATTGTTACCGGAATAAGCACGGGTGCGATGATTGCGCCGTTTGCGTTTTTAGGAAGCGAATACGATGATGAGCTAAAAGAATTTTACACAAAATATTCGACGCGTGATATTGTACAAATTCGCCCATCTGGCAGGTCGTTTACAAGCACTCGGCCGTTGGAGCGTCTTATTAAACACTATTGTGACGCAGAATTATTAAAAAAAATAGCCGCTGAATACGACAAAGGCCGCAGGCTATATATAGGAACAACTAATCTGGATGCGGAGCGGCTTATAATCTGGGATATGGGAAAAATTGCATCCATTGGGGACGATAAAGCCCTAAAATTATTTCGTAAAATCATATTGGCATCGGCATCTATTCCGGTTGTATTTCCGCCAGTCTACTTAAATGTAGAGGTTGATAATAAACAATATGACGAGATGCATGTTGATGGAGGAGTAAGCAGGCAGATATTTTTTCTTCATGATGTTTTGCAAGGATTTGACAAAGCTGTTAAAGAAAAAGGTATCGATATCTCTAGAAATAGATATGAAATTTATATAATACGAAACGGTTATGTTAATCCTATCTATAAAGAAGTACCGGATAGCCTTTCCGCAATAGCCGAGCGTACTGTTGACAGCGTGACAAATGCTCAAAGTATAGGGGACCTTTACCAGTTATATTTGTTTACTAGAAACGGCAAAGGCGATTTCAATCTTGCTTATATTCCGGCGACCCATATAGAAAAATCGAGAGAGCCTTTTGATCCTATTGAGATGCAGGCGCTTTTTGATTTAGGTTTTAAAGAAGCTCAAGAAGGATATCCGTGGAAGAAAACACCTCCTGGGTTAGATGATTAGTTTAGAGTTTAGAAGACGGAAGATCCCTCGCAAGCTCTTATGCATCTAGAGCAAATGTAAGGGAAAAATGGAAGGCTGATAAAATTTGATTATGAAAAAAATAAAATGCGGGAATATTTATTCTAAAATTCCCACCATAAAAGATAAAGAGATATTCCAGACACTTTTGGTAAATAAAAGGCTTAAAATTGAACGGATTATTTCCAAAGGCCAGACTACCAAAAAGGGAAAATGGCTTAAAGACGCGCGTAATGAATGGGTAATTATGCTAAAAGGCAAAGCTAAGTTAAAATTCCGCAGAGATAATCGCTTGGTTCAGTTAAAAACAGGAGATTATATTTTCATTCCGGCTAACGCTTCTCATCGGGTAGAATGGACTTCTCCTCTGGAGAAAACAATCTGGTTGGCAGTTTTTAGTGTTTGAGAACGTTAATTTAGTTTATAATGTGTATTACAATCCTGGAAGCTAAGCTACTAAGATAATCGCATAGTGTAAAGGAGGCAGTTGTTTATGAATAAATTAAAGCGCTATTTTGCCACCGGATTACTTGTAGTCATGCCAGTTTTCCTTACCTTGTATCTTCTTTATATTATTTTTAAATTTGTCGATAATGTACCGGGTCACATGATTAACAGCTATCTAAAAACAACGTTTGGTTTTTCTATACCCGGCATAGGTTTTATGTTAGAAATCTTGCTCATTTTAGTAATAGGTTTTGCTACTTCAAATTTGTTAACAAGAAAAATGCTGCCTGTAATGGAAGGATGGTTTTTAAGGCTTCCCATTATCCGTCAAATTTATCCGCCAATAAAACAAATAATCGGTTTTATTTTTTCCGAAGATAAAACCGCATTTAAAAAAGTAGTTTTGGTAGAATATCCTTCAAAAGGAATCTGGTCAGTAGGTTTTATGACCAATGAGGGTTTCAGAGAAGCGCAAGAAAAAACAGGCCAGGAACTCATACATGTGCTTGTTGGCTCAACTCCTAGTCCTTGGAGCGGATTTTTTATCTTGGTTCCTAAATCTGATGTAAAATTTCTAGACATGTCAATTGAAGATGGTATGAAACTTATAGTATCAGGGGGAATCATTAAGCCATCTTAGTTAGTTTATCCGCCTTCGCCAGTAGCAGAATCTCATAGTAGGTATGCTTCGGCGAGACAAGTCCGCCTTCGCCGGTAGGGGACACTTAAGTGTCCCCTACAATAGTTACAGTGAATTTCTTAAGTTTATGGTTTATAGTTGGTATATTATTTCCGGTATTTCCGGAACGGTTCTCAAGCTAATCCCAAATCTGTCCCTTTTTTAAGATTAAAAGTGACCCCTTTTTGTGAAATTACAATTTACAATAAATAATAAACAAACAAATCACAATATGCAATTAACAAACGTATTTGTAATTTGTGTTTTGTGTATTACTAAGTGTTTGTATATTGTAGCTTGTTTATTGTGAATTTCGCATATTAACCTCGCACTTATACAAACCCTAAACTATAATCTATAAACTAAGTATTGCACCCTCAATCCAATTAGAGTAAAATAGCCAACATGAAAATCGGGATAATAGGACTACCGCAGACAGGAAAAAAAACACTTTTTGAACTTCTGACGCATCATAAGCCTTCGGAGAAGGAAATTGTTTCAAATAAACCCATAAAAAGTCTCGCCGAGATAAAAGATCCGCGTTTTGATAAGTTAGTTTCAATATATAACCCTGAAAAATCCGTGCGCGCGCGCATTGATATAGAGATTTTACCTAAACTTGAAAAAGAGACACTTGCAAAAGGTGATGTGTTTAAGGAAATAGCAGACGCAGACGCAATATGCCATGTTGTAAGAGCGTTTAAAAACGAAGCAGTCTATCATGTAAGTGGCTCGGTTGACGCTAAGCGTGACATTGATATGATAAATTCAGAGCTTATCTTAAACGATCTTATGTTTACGGAAAAAAGGCTTGAAAGAATTGAGCTTAGCATTAAAAAACTAAACGATAAAGCGTCGCTTAAGGAAAAAGAGATACTGCTTAAAATAAAATCTTCTTTAGATAAAGAGATGCCGCTTCGGCTTCTTAATTTTGATAAAGAAGAGAAGAATGCAATATCAAGCTATCCTTTTATTACGTTAAAGGAAATGATTTTAGTGGTTAACGTTTCAGAAGAGGATATAAATAATACAGAATTTATCGAACGCATAAAAAAAGAATACGAACCTATCAAAGCAAGCGCCATGATTGTGTCTGCTAAGCTTGAATCTGAAATCGCAGAGCTTGAGTCAGAAAAAGAAAAGCAGGAATACCTGAAAACTCTTGGCATAAAAGAGCCCGCGATAGATGTTCTTACGCGCCTCTATATGAAAGCGCTTAATCTCATATCTTTTTTTACAGTAGGTCCGGATGAAGTCAGACAGTGGATAATAAGGGCTGGTTCTTTTGCGCCACAAGCGGCAGGAGCTATTCATACGGATTTAGAGAGAGGTTTTATAAGAGCAGAAGTTATGAAATATGATGATTTGGTGGCCTTGGGAGATGAAGTAAAGGTCAAAGAAGCCGGCAAGTATTATGTTAAAGGCAAAGACTACCTAGTAGAAGACGGCGATATTTTGTGCATACGTTTTAATGTTTAGGGTAGTTTATAGTGCATAGTTTATAGATACTGGTAAAAAATTACAATTAACAAATTACAATACACAAACAATACACAATACTCAAATCACAAATTACAAACACGTTTGTTATTGTATATTGTAATCTGCTTGTATATTGGAACTTGTAATTTGTTAATTCTGCAAGACTTCTGAATTGACAAGCTAAAAGAATGTGGTAGAATAAGCAAAGATAGGGCACGAAGTTGTGCCAAAAAAGAATAGACAAAGACGTTCCTCTGGAATGTCTTTTTTTGCTTAGTGAATATATACGCTTAATTTTCTTTAATTTCTTTTGTCTATTTGGAAATACAAAAGAAAAGCGGGGGAACCAAGATAGATCATAAAGGATCTTGGGGCGAATATCTAAATAAGATTAGGGTTTCTCGACCCGAGCCCGACAGCTAACCTCGTAAGCATTATGAGAGAATGTAACCAGAGAAAACATTCTCTGGTTTTTTATTCACCCTTATTCGCCAATAGTCCTATTTTAGAACGAAGGGAAAGGCGAATAAGGGTGTTGCTGCGAAGCCGTGCCGATAAGGCAACGGCGAAGCAGAACGACTTTGGTAACACACACGCCTTTATAATATGGCGGACACAAAAAAATGATGAGATATAACTATGAAAATATTTGAATTAGCGCATAAAGATTTAATAAATACAAATTTAAAATCCCATACCGGCGAAGGCGTAATCTCTGAAATAGTAGATCAGCTGTGCAAAAAACGTAAACTTAAAGATAAAAGGCATATTCTTGAAACTCTGCTTAAAAGAGAAAAGCTTGGCAGTACAGGCATTGGTGACGGTATTGCCATACCCCACGCAAGAATTGCAGATTTGAAAGAAGCTGTTATTTTTATCGGCATTTCTAAACGCGGAATAGATTTTTCTTCTGTTGACGGCAAGCCGGTATATATTGTGGCGCTTTTTCTTACGCCTTTTGCAGAAAGCGGACTGCATCTTAAAATTCTTTCTAAGCTTGCAGTTTTGTTTAATAACAAAATATTTATCAACCATCTAATACAATGCACAAATAATAGTGAGCTTTATCAGACATTTAAAAAAGCAGAGCTTGATAAAGAAGGATTTATTGCTTTAACTAAAGAAGATATTTATTTTGAACTTGCAAGTTCAGATAATGGAATAAACGAACTATCCGTCAAGAAAAGACTCCAAGTATATGGGTATAATAAACTTAAAGCCATCAAAAAAACCCCGCTTATAATACGCTTTTTGTCACATTTTACCAACCTTTTAGCTGTGCTTATGTGGGTTGGAAGCCTGCTTTCTTTTTGGGCGCAGATGCCTGAAGCAGGATGGGCATGTATCGCGGTAATTTTTGTTAATGCGATATTTGGTTTTTGGCAGGAATTTAAGGCTGAAAAAGCAATAGAAGCATTAAAAAAACTAATACCTTCTTATGCGCGCGTTATAAGAGAGGGTGTTGAAACAAAAATCCCAACGCAGGATATTGTTCCCGGCGATATTATAATAATCGAAGAAGGTGATAATATTCCTGCTGATGCAAGGCTTATAGAGGCGCAGGAATTGCGCGTGAATAACAGCGCTTTTTCAGGCGAGTCAAAACTTTCGCATAAGATGAGTGAGGGTTTTCAGGATACCAAAGATTTTCTGTGGCTTGAGATACCGAATCTAGTTTTTGCCGGAACAAGCGTGGCAAGCGGCATAGGAAAAGCAGTAGTTATTGCTACTGGCATGAGCACAGAGATAGGCAAAATCGCCTACCTGGCACAGACAGTTAAAGAAGAGCTTAGTCCGCTGCAGAAAGAGGTAAATAAAATAAGCAAACTAATCGCTGCGATATCAGTTGGTGTGGGTCTTATTTTCTTTTTTGTCGGAATGACATTTACTAAAATGACTCTTCTTGCGTCAGTTATGTTTGCCATAGGTATTGTTATAGCTAATGTCCCGCAGGGGCTTATGCCGACACTTACACTTTCTCTCGCCATGGCAGTGCAGCGAATGGTAAAGAGACACGCTTTGATAAAAAAACTTTCTTCTGTTGAAACGCTTGGCTGTACAAACGTTATTTGTACGGATAAAACAGGCACACTTACAACTAATGAGATGAGCGTTAAGAAAATCTGGATTAATGATAAAACAATCGAAGTAACAGGCAGCGGCTATGAGCCGAAAGGCGATTTTATTTATGAAGGTAAACCTGCATTGCCCGATGCATTTAAAAACGACAACCTATTTCTCTTACTTCAAACAGCCGTTTTATGCAATACTGCCAAACTTATTTCTCCGACAGAAGATCAGAAATACTGGAGTATTATAGGCGATCCTACAGAGGGGGCGCTGCTTACTCTAGCGCAAAAAGCAGGGCTTAATTATGAAGCAGAACGTACAAGCTGCCCTTTTAAAAAACGGTTTCCGTTTGAATCAGTGCGTAAACGGATGAGTTGTGTAAACACGCTCCCGGATGGTAAACAACGTATTTTTGTAAAGGGTGCACCTAAGGAGATATTGGAGCTTGCTGACAAAGTTATAGTCGGAGAAAATATAATCGAGTTGACTGCAGAAAAAAAATCCGAGATCGTAACGAAACTGGATAATTTCGCAAACAATGGTTTAAGAGTGCTTGGGTTTGCATATCGTGACTTTGAGGCCAATAACTTTGATAATATTCAGGCTCAGGACGTGGAAAGCAATTTAACTTTTATCGGTATTACAGGTATGTATGATCCGCCGCGGCCGGAAGTAAAAGATGCAGTATCTGTTTGTAAAAAAGCCGGCATCCGTGTGGTTATGATTACAGGTGACTATCAAATAACAGCGCTCTCAATCGCAAAACAGGTCGGGATTGTTACGACAGCTGATCCGGAAGTTATTACTGGAACGGATTTTTCGAATTTAACCGACGATGAATTAAAAGATAAGGTTACAAAAAAAGAGGTAATTTTCGCAAGGGTTAATCCCGAGCATAAATTAAGAGTCGTAAATATTTTCAAAGAGCTCGGCAATATTGTCGCGGTTACAGGCGATGGCGTTAATGATGCGCCTGCGCTTAAACGCGCTGATATCGGCGTAGCAATGGGACTGCATGGAACAGACGTGGCAAAAGAATCGGCAGAAATGATTTTGGTTGATGATAATTTTGCAAGTATTGTTGCCGCAATAGAGGAAGGCCGCACAGTGTTTGAAAACATCAAAAAATTTATTACATATATTTTTGCGCATCTTGTTCCGGAGGCAATACCTTTTATTTTTTATGTAATGTTTAAGATACCGGTGCCGATTACTGTTATGCAGATTTTGGCAATTGATCTTGGCACCGAAACTTTGCCTGCGCTTGCATTAGGTATTGAAAAACCTGAACCCGGCATTATGGAGGTTCCACCAAGACAGAGGAAAAAAGGGGTTATTGATAAAATAGTACTTTTCCGCGGTTATATATTTCTTGGGTTACTTAATGCCGCGGCAGTTATCAGCGCTTATTATTTTGTTCTTCTAAGAGGTGGCTGGAGACCCGGGGTTCAGCTTGAACCTAATGATGTGACTTTTACAAATCCTTTACATCTGAAAGCCGCAACGATTGTTTTTGTCGGTATTGTTGTGATGCAGATTGCCAATGTTTTTGCATGTCGCAGTGAAAAACATTCTGCTTTTAAAATAGGATTTTTTAACAATAAACTAATTCTTTGGGGCATTGTATTTGAGCTTATTTTTACTTCCATAATCGTCTATGCGCCATTTTGCCAAAAAATATTTAACACGATAGCTCTTGGGTGGGATGACTGGGCTCTTTTGTTTGCCTTTATGGTTGTTATATTCTTTTTGGAAGAATTTAGGAAACGTGTTAGAAAAGCGTAGTTTTTTAGTTTATAGATTATAGATTATAGTTTATAATTTAAGCATATGAAAACACTCTCGGTTGCAAAATTAAGGAAAGCATATAACGGCACCATTGCTGTGGATGACATTTCTTTTGATATTAATCGAAATGAAATCGTCGGGCTTCTTGGTCCAAACGGAGCAGGGAAAACAACCACAATAAACATCATTCTTGGTGTTTTAGAGCCAGATAGCGGAGATGTTCATATCGAGGGAGTAGATCTTGCAAAGCATCGTTCACAAGCGGTTTTTCATACGAATTTTGCAGCTGTGTATGCGCCATTACCGGGAAACCTTACAGTATTTCAAAATCTACGCATCTTTGGCTACTTATACGGAGTAAAAAACCTCGCGATCCGCATTGATGAGCTTCTCAAACAGTTTGATCTTGATATGTTTCGTGACAAAAAATGCGGGGTTCTTTCTTCTGGTGAACAGACGCGCGTGAGTCTTGCCAAGGCAATGCTTAATTCACCGGACCTTCTTTTGCTTGATGAACCTACAGCGTCGCTTGATCCGGCTACTGCAAGTGAAGTTCGCAATAATATCCGTAAATTCACAAGAGAGGGAAATGGCGGCGTACTCTGGACGTCACATAATATGTATGAGGTCCAAGATGTATGCGACCGCGTTCTTTTTTTATCGCATGGAAAAATCCTGCTTGAGGGGAATCCAAAAACTCTGCCTGCCGAACACGGCAAGAAGACACTGGAAGAGCTTTTTATCACGGTAGCGCGCGAACCACTTACTTTGGAGGGTCGCTAAATACATGACTTTTCATCGTACTTTTGCAATTGTACTCAGGCAGGTATATCTTATCCGAGGAAGCTTCTCGCGCGTGTTTCCGATTTTTTCATGGATAGCAATTGATATGGTTCTCTGGGGATTTCTCACAAAATATCTGAATACTGTTAGCTCATCCGGATTCAATTTTGTTCCGGTCCTTTTAGGTGCGGTTCTTTTATGGGATTTTTTCATTCGTATTATGCAGGGTGTAACAATGGCATTTTTTGAAGATGTATGGGCGAGGAATTTCTTGAATATTTTTGCTACGCCGATTTCTATATCTGAATACGTGGCCGGGCTTGTTGTGTCCAGTATCGTAACAAGTTTAATTGGGCTTGCAGTAATGTTATTTATCGCAATAACTTTTTTCAAATTATCATTTTTAATATATGGTTTAATGGCCATACCATTTCTTTTGACGCTTTTTCTTTTTGGTATTGCAATCGGTATTTTTGGAAGCGCTCTAGTTCTTAGATTTGGACCGGCATCTGAATGGTTTATATGGCCAATTCCTGCAATTATTTCGCCGTTCGTCGGAGTATTATACCCGATTTCGATACTACCACAATGGATGCAAGTTATTGCGCGCTTATTGCCACCATCATATGTTTTTGAAGGGTTGAGAGCTATTATGTCAGGCGGCCACGTTTCTAAAATAGCGCTTTTATGGAGTGGCTGCCTTGCAGTTATGTATATACTTTTGGCATACTGGTTTTTTGTGAAAATTTATAAGTATACCTTACGTAGTGGCCTCATCGCGCGATATAGTGCTGAAAGTCTTAGTTAGTTGTAGTTGCTTGTAGGGGACACTTAAGTGTCCCCTACAATTGTGGAAAAGTTTAAAGGAGAGCGGAGTTATCCACAGAGTAGGGGACGTTTAAACGTCCCCTACGACTTTGAAACCAAACAAAGAAGGTTAAAAATGAAAAAAATACATGAAGACTATAAAATAGGGGAAAAAGCCATAGATACCCTGATAGATGAACTTGTCAGACATTCTTCCACGCAGGAAACCAAACATTTATTGCGCGAGATATTTACAACAGCCGTAAAGTTGGGTATCGAATCGGAGGACAAAGGAGATCTTAAACTTGTAAATAATACACTTAAAGAATTGCGATATTCTTTTAAAATATTTTCCCCGTATAGAAATGTAAAAAAAATTATAATCTTTGGGTCGGCAAGGTCTAAAAAAACATCA
>Ga0302250_1002161_pt1 | contig 12766 bp, 6 predicted proteins | sample AAG_RA_Asp_MG_FD_193536 | JGI IMG/M metagenome (GOLD analysis project Ga0302250, IMG submission 193536) | Enriched activated sludge microbial communities from anaerobic digester in WTTP, New Holstein, Wisconsin, United States - AAG_RA_Asp | ecosystem: Engineered > Bioreactor > Anaerobic >... | reverse complement strand
ACAGAGATTATCCGCTGTCGGCCCCTCCTTGTCAAGGATTTTGTCGCAAAATCCACATGTTACATCCCACAGAAAACCGCACCCCCTCCCACTACACCACCCTTCCAAAATGAGGGGATGGGTCAGCCCCCTTGGGGCTTGACATGCAGACAAATGTCTGCCATCATGGGGGCATGGAGCGGCTTCCCCGAGGAGAGGCCCGGGAACGGGTCTGGCGGTTCGTGGCCGAACGGGTCCGGGAGGGATGGCCTCCGACGATCCGGGAGGTCCAGCGGGCCCTGGGGTTCCGGGCGGTGCAGTCGGCGGCCCGGCATCTCCAGGGGCTGGTGGAGGAGGGTCGCCTGGTGCAGGAGTCGGGCCGGTCCCGGGGCTTCCGCCTGCCGGACCATCGGCCCCCGACGCGGGTTCCCGTGCTGGGCCGCGTGCCCGCCGGTCCCTGGCGCACGGCGACGGAGGACCTGCTGGGCTACCTCTCGTTCCAGTCCCGGCGGGCGGCCGGGGAACTCTTCGCGCTGCGGATCCAGGGGGACAGCATGACCGGCGCCGGCATCCTGGACGGGGACCTCGTGGTGGTGCGCCGGCAGGCGGTGGCGGACCCGGGGGACATCGTGGTGGCCCGGGTCGGGGACGAGGCCACGGTGAAGCGCCTGCGCCTGGCGGGGGGCCGCCCGGAACTCTGGCCGGAAAACCCGCGCTACCCCGTCCTGCGCCCGGACCCCGAGGACCTGGTGCTGCTGGGCAAGGTGATCGAGGTCCGCCGCCTGCTGGAAGAGGGGGGCCTGGAGCCGCCGGAGGCGTGACGATGGCCCGCGAGGACGGAAATGCCGCCCGGAGGATCCTCCCGGACCTGCCCCGGGCCGCCCAGGTCTCCCGGCCGCAGGGGGAGGCGGCCTGGTCGCTGGCGGAGGTGGCCGGGCGGGTGGTGGAGGTCTCGGCCCTTTGGGCGTCGGCCTCCCTGACCGCCGTCGCGGTGCTGGTCCGGGATGCCCAGCGGCAGGGGGAGGCGGTCGCCTGGGTCTCCGGGCAGGGCAGCCTCTTCTTCCCCCCCGACATGGCGGCCTGGGGAGTGGACCTGGAGGCCCTGGCGGTGGTGCGCCTCGCCTCCGCGGGACCGGCCCTGGCGGCCGCCGACGAACTGCTGCGATCCGGGGCCTTCGGGCTGGTGATCCTGGACCTGGGCCCGGGGGATGGCCCGATGGCGGCGTGGGCCCGCCTGGCCGGTCTGGCCCAGCGGCAGGACGCGGCGCTGGTGGTGCTGACCGACAAGAGCCCCGGGACCCCCTCCCTGGGGTCCTTCGTGTCGCTGCATCTGGATGCCCGGCCCGCGGATCCGGGATTTCGGCTGACGGTCCGGAAGGACAAGCGGCGGGGACCGGGATTCCGGCACGAGGGGGTCTGCCATGGACCGGCTGGCCTGTGTTGAAGTGCCGGACCTCCTGCTGCAACGGGCCCTCCAGGATCACCCGGACTGGGCGGGCCTGCCGGTGGCGGTGGTGGCCGAGGACCGCCCCCTGGCCCCGATCCTCCAGGTCGACCGGGAGGCCTGGCGCCAGGGGATCCGGCCGGGGATGCGGTACGCGGCCGCCCTGGGCCTGGTCCCGGCCCTCCGGGGGGAAGCGGCCTCGGCCCGGCGGCTGGACCTGGCCCGGGACCGGCTGCACCGGGTGCTGAGCGCCTTCTCCCCGGCGGTCGAGCCCTCTCGGGACCACCCGGGGACCCTCTGGGCGGACGTCCGGGGCCTGCAGCGGATCTTCCCGTCGGCCAATGCCTGGGCCCACGCGGTCCGGGAGGCCCTGGACCGGGAGGGCTACCGGTCCTCGGTGGTGGTGGGCTTCTCCCGGTTCGCCACCTGGATGCTGGCCCGGACGGACCCGGGCGTGCTGGCCTTCCGGACCCGGGATCGGGAACGGGAGGCCCTGGCCGGGGTGCCCCTGGCCCGGGTGCCCCTGTCCCCGGACCGGCTGGCCGCGCTGGAGGTCCTGGGCATCCGGACCCTGGGGGACCTGCGGAGGCTTCCCCGGGAGGACCTGGCCGCCCGGTTCGGGGCCGAGGTGGAGGGGCTGCACCGGGCCGCCTCCGGGGAGGGGGAGGAACCCCTGCGGCCGGTGCCGGTTGCAGACCCGCTCCGGGAGGCCGAGGACCTGGAGGAACGGGAGGAGGATCCGGACCGCCTGCTGTTCCGGGCCAAGCGGCTGCTGGACCGGATCCTCGGGCGCCTGGCGATGCAGGGGCTGGCCCTGGGATCGCTCCAGGTCCGGTGGACGCTGGACGACCTCCTGCTGCCCCCGGGCGATGGGTCCCCGGACCCGGGGGTCCGCCTCTGGACCGTGCGGCCGGCGGAACCGGCGACGAGCGGCCTGCCGGTGCTGGCGCTGCTGCGCCTTCGCCTGGAGTCGTTCCCCCTGCCGGCGCCGGTGCGGGGCCTGGCCCTGGAGGCTTCGGCGGTCCCCCTGCCCTCCGGGCAGTTGCGGCTCTTCCGGGAGACCCGGCGGGACCCGGCGGCGGCCCAGCAGGCGCTGGCTCGGTTGCGGGCCCGGTTCGGGGAAGGGGCGGTGGTGGGGCCCCGGCTTCAGGACGCCTGGCTTCCCGAGGAGGCCGGGCGGTGGATGCCCCTCCAGGGATTGCGGCCACCGAGGCCCGGGGCTCCGGGGCCGGGACCCCGGGTGCGCCGGATCCTCCCGGCCCCGGTGGAACTCCCCATTTCCGGGGACCGGGTCCCCTCCCCGGGCCTCCCGGTTCCGGGTCTGGGGACCGTCCGGGCCTGGAAGGGCCCCTTCCTGGTGTCGGGAAGGTGGTGGGATTCCCGGGAGGTGCGCCGGGAGTACGGCTACCTGGAAACCCGGGACGGCCAGGTGCTCTGGGTCTTCCGGGAGGCGGGGCGGTGGTGGCTCCAGGGGCGGGTGGAGTAGGCCATGGCCGGATCCTGGGTTCCCCTGTGGTGCAAGAGCCACGCCTCGCTGCTGGAGGGGGCCAGCGCCCCCGAGGACCTGGTGGAGCGGGCCCATGCCCTGGGCCTGCCGGCGCTGGCCCTGACGGATCGGGACTCGGTGCAGGGCCTGCCCCGGGCCTGGGTCCGGGCCCGGGCCCTGGGGATCCGGCTGATTCCCGGGGCCGAGGTGACGATGGAGGACGGGTCGCCGCTGGTGTTGCTGGCGGCCAGCCGCACCGGGTGGGCCCGCCTCTGCCGCCTGCTGACCCTGGCCTGGGGGTCGGGGGTGGTGGACGGGGACCGCCCGGCGCCCCGGAAGTCCCCCCGGAGGCCCCGGGCGTCCTGGGTCCAGGTCGCCGCCCACAGCGAGGGCCTGGTGGCCCTGTGGGGGGGGCCTTCCGGTCCCCTGGCCCATCCCGACGGCCCCCCCCGGGAATCCCTGGCGATCCGGGACGCCTTCGGGGACCGCCTGTATGCCCTGGCGACCCGGTCGCTCCAGGAGGAGGAGGTCCCCGCCGAGGCCCGCCTGCGCCGGCAAGCCCGGCGCCTGGGCCTCCCGGTGGTGGCCGGGGTGGAGGTCCTCTACCACGACCCGGCCCGGCGTCCCCTCCAGGACCTGCTGACGGCCATTCGCCACCAGGTGCCCCTGGAGGCGGCCGGGCGGCGCCTCCGGGCCAACGATCGCCACGCCCTGGTGTCCGCCGAGGCTGCCCGGGCCCTCTTCGCCGACGACCCGGCCGCGGTGGACCGCACCCGGGAAGTGGCGGATCGCTGCGGATTCTCCCTGGCCGACCTCCGGTACCGCTATCCCCTGGAGCGCCTCCCGGAAGGGGCCACCACCGCCAGCCACCTCCGCCAGCGCACCTGGGAGGGGGCCCGGGAACGCTACGGCGGGCGGATCCCCGACGAGGTCCGGGCCCAGCTGGACCGGGAACTGGCCCTGATCGAGGAACTGGACTACGGCGGCTATTTCCTGACCATGCACGAAATCGTCCGCTGGTGCCGCGGGCAGGGCATCCTCTGCCAGGGACGGGGGTCCGCCGCCAACTCGGCGGTCTGCTACTGCCTGGGGATCACCGCGGTGGACCCCGTGCGGATGGGCCTGCTGTTCGAGCGCTTCCTGTCCCGGGAACGGGCCGAGCCTCCGGACATCGACCTGGACATCGCCCACCACCGCCGGGAGGAGGTGATCCAGCACGTCTACCGGACCTACGGGAGGGACCGGGCGGCGATGGTGGCCAACGTGGTGCGCTTCCGCCCCAGGTCCGCGATCCGGGAGGCGGGCAAGGCCCTGGGCCTGCCGGCCCTGGCGGTGGACCGCCTGGCGCGCCTGGCCTCCCACTGGGACCCCCCGGAGGACGACCTCTACCGGGCCGCGGGCCTGGACCCGGACGCCGGGATCGGCCGGGTGCTGCGGGACCGGGTGCTGGACCTCCAGGACGTTCCCCGGCATCTCTCGATCCACCCCGGGGGGTTCCTGCTGGGCCACGACCCCGTCTGCGACCTGGTCCCGATCCAGCCCGCCGCGATGGAGGACCGGACCGTGATCCAGTGGGACAAGGACGACGTCGAGGCCCTGGGGCTCTTCAAGGTGGACCTGCTGGGACTCGGGGCCCTGACCCAGGTGGACCTCTGTCTGGACCTGATCCGCCGCCACCGGGGCCTGCACCTGGACCTCTCCCGGGTGCCACCCGACGACCCGGCCACCTTCGAGATGCTCTGCCGGGGGGACACGGTGGGCGTCTTCCAGCTGGAGAGCCGGGCCCAGATGGCGACCCTGCCCCGCCTGCGCCCGAGGACCTGGTACGACCTGGTGATCGAGATCAGCATCGTCCGGCCGGGGCCCATCGCCGGCCAGATGTTCCACCCCTACCTGCGCCGGCGCCAGGGCCTCGAGGCGGTGGAGTATCCCCACCCCTCCCTGCGCCCGGTCCTGGAGAAGACGCTGGGAGTGCCGCTGTTCCAGGAACAGGTGATGCGCCTGGCGGTGGTGGCCGCCGACTACACCCCCGGGGAGGCGGACCAGTTGCGCCGGGACATGGCGGCCTGGCGCCGCGGGGGGCGCATCGAGGCCCACCGGGATCGCCTGGTGTCCCGGATGATCGAGAAGGGGATCCCCGCGGAGTTCGCCGAGCGGGTCTTCCAGCAGATCCGGGGCTTCGGGGAATACGGGTTCCCGGAGTCCCACGCCGCGTCCTTCGCCCTGATCTGCCAGGCCACGGCCTGGCTGCGCCGCCACTTTCTGCCGGAGTTCGTCTGCGCGCTGTTGAACGCCCAGCCGATGGGCTTCTACTCCGTCGCCACCATCGTCCAGGATGCCCGCCGCCACGGCCTGGAGGTGCTCCCGGTGGACGCGCGCCGCAGCGACTGGGACTGCTCCCTGGAGGAGACGCCGGGGGGCCGCCACCCCTTCGGGGTCCGGATGGGCCTGCGGCTGGTCCGCGGCCTGGGACCCGCCCACCGGAAGGCCCTGGAGGAGGCCCCGCCTCCCTACCCCTCCCTGGAGGACTTCGTGGCCCGGACGGGCCTGCCCTCCCCGGCCCTTCAGGCCCTGGCCCGAGCCGGGGCCTTCGAGGGGTTCGGCCTGTCCCGCCGGGAGGCCCTCTGGGCCCTCGGGCCCCTGGTGGCCCGCCGGGGCCAGTCCCTGCCCCTGGCCGGCGACCCCGGGGCCCCTCCGGTCCTGCCCGCCCTGACCTCCTTCGAGACCCTGGCCTGGGATCACCGGAATGCCGGCCACAGCCCCCGGGGGCACCTCCTCCAGCCCCTCCGTCCCCTCCTCCGGTCCCGGGGGCTCCTGGCCGCCTCCGAGGTCCAGGCCCTGCCCGGCGGCACCGAGGTCCGATCCGCCGGCCTGGTGATCTGCCGCCAGCGGCCCGTCAATGCCCGGGGGGTGGTCTTCCTGACCCTCGAGGACGAGACGGGGTTCCTGAACGTCGTGCTGTTCCGGGAGGTCCAGCAGGCCCATCGTCCCCTGTGGAAGACCGCGGCCCTGCTGGGCGTGTCGGGGCGGCTCCAGGTCCAGGACGGCGTGGCCCACCTGGTGGCCCGGGAACTCTTCCCCGTGGACCTTCCCCTCCCGGCCCCGGTGGAAAGCCGCGACTGGCGATGAGTTCGGCCCGCCTCTCGCCCGCCGGATCGGCCGGAAGGCGTCCCGGTCCTGCCAGGGTCAGGGCAGGCAGTCCTGGAGACGGCTCCGGGGACCCAGCGTGCCGGTGGGCTGGGGCCGGTCCGCGAAGACGTCCTCCACCCGCATCCGCTTGCAGGAGGGGTTCTTCGTCACGTCGAATCCCCGCTCGGTCAGCGGGAATTCCTCGCCGTTCCAGCGGCCCTCGTCGGTGGGGATCCCCAGGGTGTACTTGTAGCGGATCTGGGTCCCGGGCATGAACCCGAAGACCCCGGTCCAGAGGTTGTCGCCGGCCGTCGCATCCCCCCCCTTGCCGTCGTCCCGCAGGGCGATCTTGTTCGGGATCCAGCTGCCCAGCCTGTCCTGGTTGCCGGCGATGTACGCGATGCCCCGGCCCCTCGGGGGCGGGGGGTTCGCAATCGTCCCGTAGGTGTCCAGCGGCTGCTGGTTCCCGGTGCAGTCCACCACGAAGGTCACGTAGACCAGCGAGGTGACGTCCTCGAAGACCAGCTTGCCCCCGAAGTTCGGTGCCGGGTCGATGGCTCGGTTGCCGTCCCCGGCCACGACCCGGAACTCCAGCGGGTCTCCGGGGGAGAACTGCAGCAGGCTGAAGGGGATCTTCACCTCCAGGAACCGCCCGTTGCCCGTCGGCGCCCCCAGGGCCGTCTGCCCGGCCCCGATGGCGGTCCATCCCCCGCTGCCGTTCGCCTGGGACACGGTCACCTGGGCCGGGCGGGCCCCCAGGTTCACGAAGACCTCGAAGGCCGCCCCTCCGGTGACCATCTCCAGGGCGTTGCCCCACCGGTCGGTGGCATTGAACGGCAGCCGCGTGAACTCCCCGGTCTGGGCATCGACGATGTGCTTCTGGCTCAAGTAGATCGCGACCCCGTACCCCGTCCCGGCCCGGGTCCAGTCCTCGTTGGAGGCGATCGCGACCAGGAAGGCGTCGGCCGTGTAGCCGTATTTCACCGAGGCGATGTCGTCGTCGGGGTTCGCGGCGGCCCCCGAGTCGTTGTCGAAGAAGAGCCCCCCCTCGGCCCACTCGTCGGTGGGCTGCTCCTTGCCGTCGAGGGTCGGGGCGACGGTGAAGGGTCCCGAGGGAGCCTTGGCCTTCGCCTGGACGATGGGGGCGAAGTCCGGCACCGCCACCGGCGGCTTCCCCGCCAGTTGCAGCGCGGTGTTCAGGTGTCTGTACATCCCGTTCAGGTGGGACCGGAACGCCATGTCGAAGGGGCTGTCGTCGTTGGCGGGACTGGTCATGTCGTCGCCGTACCACCAGAACCAGTCGGACCCCTCGGCGGCGTAGATCTCCTCCCAGGCCATCCAGGTGCTGTAAGCCCGGGGATCGGCGACGGGGTCCGGCCGGGGGGCCGCCGGGTTGGGCCGGGGCAGCCCGCTGTCCTCCAGGGCCTTCCGGGCCTGGAGCAGGTAGCCCCAGGCCGTGTTCTCCTCCGGTTCCCCGATCCAGACGGCGAAGTTGCCCCCGATCCAGGACCCGGGCCACAGGGGCTCCAGTTCCGTCATCTCGTGGACCGGGTGGGCCGGGACGTTGCGCGCCGGGTTGCCCAGCAGGTACTCCGACACCGTCACCGGGATCACCTCCCCCGCCAGGAAGCCGTCCTGGAGGGCCTGGTAGAGGGCCCGGTGGAACCCCTTGCCGTCGTGCTCCTTCGAGTAGTTCTCCCAGGCGTTCTCCCCGTCCAGGATGATGGTCAGCAGGCGGTCGGCGCCCCCGAACTTCGGGGCCATCGCCGCGATCTGGGCCATGAAGTCCGCCGCGGCGTCCCGGCCCGTGTAGCCCTGGTAGGCGAAGCCCATCCGGTCCGAGGCGTCGTTCAGCCGGAAGACGATGGCCATCTCGTCCGAGGCGTCGCCGCCGTCGCCCCGGGCGGTGTCGATGTCCAGCCGGTAGGGCTGGCAGGGGGCGCAGAAGGGCTCGCTCTGGCCCATGTCCTTCAGGGTCGCCGACAGCACCGCCTGGTCCGTGGCGATCCACCGGATCCCGTTCCGCTGGAACGCCTCGACCACCGACTCGGCGACGCTTCCCTCCCCGGGCCACATCCCCGACGGGTCCTGGCCGAAGAGTTCCCGGTAGAAGGCCACGGCCTTCGCAACCTGGGCCCGGGCGTCCTCGGGGTAGGAGAAGCGGGCCGGCCGGGCGTCGAACGGCTGCCCCTTGGCCATGTTCTCGGTGTCGGCGATCAGCGGCAGGATCGGGTGGTAGAAGGGGGTCGTGGCGATCTCGATCTGCCCGGTCCGGGCATCGGGGTCGTAGCGGAGCGCCTTGTGGATCCCCACCACGTTGGCCATCACCTTGTAGTTTTCGACGACCAGCCGGTTCGCCAGGTCCTCGGCCGCCGCCGGGTCCTGGAACTGGAACGGGCAGTTGGACTCGCAGCCGGTCCGGGCGTCGCCGGTCAGGGAGGCGCAGCCGGACATGCACGAGGGGGCCTTCCCGAGCCCTCCCACGGCCAGCCGGAACCGTCCCGATCCGTCCCGGGTCACGACGTCCGAGAGGTCCACGGTGGTCCCGTCGGGCATCGCCACCGGGCCGTGGAGGAAGTCGGGGTCGAACCACGCGATCTCGAAGAAGATCTTCAGCGCCAGGAGGTCGTCCCGGGTATAGGAGGTCGGGGCCCGGTTCCGCAGGTCCTGGTACTCGGGGAAGAACTGCATCAGCTGGGGTGCCGTGGAGAGGCAGGTCCAGGGGCTGTTGTAGAACAGTTCTTTCTGGCGATCGGTGGGCCGCGGGGCCAGGATGCCCTCGGGGTCCGGGGTGTCGTCCAGCAGCAGGTCGATCCAGGGGTCCGTGCGCCCCCGGTACTTCGCCAGGAAGGCCTCCTCCCGGACCCGGCCGGCCCGGAGGTCCACCAGCGGGACGCCCTGGTCGTCCACGTCCCCGAGGCGCTGCACGTAGTACTCCAGCAGCTGCACCAGCATCACCGCCGTCAGGTTGATCGTCAGGTGCACCTCCGGGTAGTCCTGGAGGATCGCCGCCATGTCGTAGTAGTCCTTGGTGGCGTGCTTCCGGACCCAGGGCCCGGTCAGCTGGGTCCCCGAGGCGTCGGCGTAGAAGGGCTGGTGCTGGTGCCAGACGATGGCCACGTAGGCGCTCCGGCGCACCAGGGCCTTCCGGTAGGAGGGATCGACCGGGTTGCCGGCCAGGTCGGTGACGTCCTGGACCTGGACCTGGTAACTGAGGGAGGGATTGATCGTCCGGGCCGGGTCCAGGGTCAGCGTGACGAACAGGTCGTGGTGCAGGGAGGCCTGCTGCAGGGCCGGGATGGGGGTTCCGCCCTCGATCAGGGTGTAGTGGCCGACGGTTTCTGCGGGTCCCCGGGCCATCGGCTCGCTGAACCGGACCGTGATGCTCCGGCCGTCGGTGCTGAAGGCCGACACCAGTCGGGGCGGGGTGGTGTCGGGCACGTCGGGCGGCGTGTCCGCCGGCAGGTCCTGGCCGGAACCCGGATCGCCCGGCAGGGGCCCGTCGGTGGGCGGCAGGGGGTCGCGGCCCGGGTCCCCGGGGTGATCGGGACCCGGGTCCGGGGCGGTCCCGTCGGGTCCAAGGGGGAAATCCCTCCCGAGGCTGTCGATCCCCTCGAGGGTCTCGGGCCGGAAGGGTTCCCAGGTTCCCGGGCACCCGGTCAGGCTCCCGGCCACCAGCCACCAGGTCCAGCGAGGCAGTCGTCTCATGTCCCTTCCTGTCAAGGGGGGCCTGCGGTCGTCCACAGTTTCCCGAAGCCCGGCGCCACCGTCAACCGCCCCGGGACCCGGGGACCCTGGCCGCGTCCGGTTTCCGGCCCGGGGCGGCGATGGACCGATCCGTCCCCTCCCGGGAGGTGCTATCCTTGGACCGCCGGGCGAGGAAACCCGTGAATCGCGCCCACGACCGCCACCTCGACGCAGCCCGCGTGCTGGTCCTCGGAAGCCTCCTGCTGGCCTACGTGGTCATCGCGGTGCTGGTCAACACCCGCTGGCAGGATGCGGTGGTCCTGAACCATTTCGCGTACCTGCCCATCGCGCTGGCGGCGATCTGGTGGGGTCGTCGGGGCGCCCTGGTGGCCCTGGTGCCGGTGGCGACGCTGGGCATCCTGGACGCCCTGGGCCTGACCGCCGCGCCCTCGTGGACCGATGCGGTGCGGGGGGCCTTCTTCCTGGCCGCCGGTCTCCTGACGGGGACCCTGTCCGACCGGCTCCGGGCCCAGGCGGCCGCGGTCCGGGCCTCCGAGGCCAACCTGCGGGCGGTGATCGAGGCCTCGTCCACGGGGATCATTGTCTATCGCGACGATCGCGTCGTGTTCGTGAACCAGCGCATCGTGAGGCTGCTGGGGGGATCCCCGACGCCTTCGGCCTTCCTGGGACGATCGATCTGGGACTTCGTCCACCCGGAGGATCGCCCCCGCATCCGGGCGTTGCTGGAGCGCCGCCTCGAGGACCCGATGGCCGCGCTGCGCTACGAGCACCGCCTGCTGCGCCCCGACGGCGGAACGGTCTGGTGCGACATCGCCTCGACCCCCCTCCTGTTCGACGGCGAGCCGTCGGTGCTGGTCAGCGTCTACGACGTGACGGACAAGCACGAGGCCGAGGAGCGGCGGATGGAACTGCTGCGGCGCACCCGGGAGCAGGAGGACCAGCTGGTGCACTCCACCCGGCTGGCCGAACTGGGCGAGATGGCCGCCGCGGTGGCCCACGAACTGAACCAGCCCCTGACGGGAATCCGCAATTTCGCCCGCAACGCCACCTTCATGCTGGAAAACGGCGCCGGCGGTCCCGAGGACGTGAAGGAGAACCTGCGCCTGATCAGCGAGCAGGTGGACCGCGCGGCGCGCATCATCCAGCAGATGCGGTCGCTGACGCGCAAGTCGGACCGCGAGTTCGTGCCGCTGGACGTGGCGGGCGTGGTCCGGGAGGCCGTGGAGTTCCTGGCGCCGCAGTTCCGGCTGTCGGGGTGCGAGGTCTCCCTGTGCTTCGGCGAGGGGCAGCCGCTGGTGATGGGGGATCGCATCCGGCTCGAGCAGGTCCTGCTGAACCTGCTGACCAATGCCCGGCATGCCATGGAGGACGCGCCGGAACGGCGCCTGTCGGTGAGGATCCGGGTCGAGCCGGACGCTCCGCTGCCGGTCGTGATCGAGGTCGAGGACTCGGGCAAGGGGTTCGACCCGAAGGACGCCGAGAAGCTCTTCCGGCCGTTCTACAGCACGAAGGGCCCGGGCCACGGGACGGGCCTGGGGCTGTCCATCAGTCTGTCCATCGTGAAGGAGCACGGAGGCCAGATCGAGGCCCACGGGGAGCCCGGGCGCGGCGCGCGGTTCACCGTGCGCCTGCCGGCGGCGCCGCCGGGGGCGCGGCCGACGGGAGGGGCGGCATGAACGGACGGGAACCCGGAGGCGCGGGCGCGAAGCCCCTGGTGGTGGTCGTGGACGACGACGAGGCGGCCCGGACGTCCATCGGCCAGATGCTCCGGCTGAGGCGCTACGAGGTCCGGACCTTCATGTCGGCCGAGGCGGCCCTGGCGTGGCCCACGCTGCCCGAGGCCGACGCCGTGATCTGCGACATCAAGATGCCGGGCATGAGCGGCGAGGACTTCCTGTCCGAGATGGGCCGGCAGCCCTGGGCTCCCCCCGTCATCCTGATCACCGGCCACGGCGACGTGTCGATGGCGGTCCGCTGCCTGAAGGCCGGGGCCTACGACTTCGTCGAGAAGCCCTTCGAGGACGACGTGCTGCTGGCCTCGGTGTCCCGGGCCGTGGAGAAGACCGCCCTGCGGCGGGAATCGGCGGACCTGCGCCGGCGCCTGGCGGCCGCCTCGGCCGACGAGGACGGCCGGTACGGCCTGATCGGGCGCAGCCGGGCGATGCAGGACGTCTACGACCAGATCGAGGTCGTGGCCCGATCGGCGGCGCCGGTCCTGGTCTTCGGGGAGACCGGGACCGGCAAGGAACTGGTGGCCCGGGCGATCCACGCCCAGAGCCCCCGGTCCAAGGGACCCTTCGTGGCCCTGAACGCCGCGGCGCTCCCCGAGACGATGCTGGAGTCCGAGCTGTTCGGCCATGCGAAGGGTGCCTTCACCGGGGCCGACGCGCCCCGGGACGGCAAGATGGTGGCCGCCTCGGGCGGAACGCTGCTGCTGGACGAGGTCGAGAGCATCCCGGTCAAGGCCCAGTTGCAGTTGCTGCGGGTGCTGGAGGACGGGCTCGTGTACCCCCTGGGTCGCGACCAGCCCCGGAAGGTGGACGTGCGGCTGGTGGCCACCACGAAGGTGGACCTGGCCGAGCAGGTCCGGAAGGGCCTGATGCGGGAGGACTTCTACCACCGGATCCTGGTCCTCCAGGTGCACCTTCCCCCGCTGCGGGAGCGGATCGAGGACGTGCCGCTGCTGGCGGGACACTTCCTGAAGGGCGCCGCGGCCCGGAACGGCGTGCCGGTGCCCCAGGTGCCCGACGAGACGCTGGCGGCGATGGTGCGCTACCCCTGGCCGGGCAACGTCCGCGAACTGAAACACGCCATCGAGCGCATGGTCATCACCGCCCGCGACGGTCGGACCGGTCCCTTCTCGGGGGAGGAGGAACTCGGCGCGGCCCGCCTGCTGTCCCTGCCTCCGGGGGCGGGCCGCCTCCGGGACGAGCTGGAGGCCACCGAGCGCCGCGTGGTCTGCGAGGTGCTGGAACGAACGGCCGGCGAGGTCACCGCGGCGGCCCTGGCCCTGGGCATCT
>Ga0302250_1002160_pt1 | contig 12768 bp, 12 predicted proteins | sample AAG_RA_Asp_MG_FD_193536 | JGI IMG/M metagenome (GOLD analysis project Ga0302250, IMG submission 193536) | Enriched activated sludge microbial communities from anaerobic digester in WTTP, New Holstein, Wisconsin, United States - AAG_RA_Asp | ecosystem: Engineered > Bioreactor > Anaerobic >... | reverse complement strand
AAGAGCGGAGTTTAGGCTGGATAGTCTCCAAATGCTAACGGCAAGACTAGCCAGCTAAACACGTACAGTAAATGAAGCTGGATATCTGCAAGGCGATAACAAAGATTTCGACAGGGACCATGCAGTAGATCTCATCAAGCTACTGGACTTTCTTCTCTCCACACAGCCCAAAGCGGTGAGCCAACTGGAACTCGATGATCAGGGAATAAAGCTTCAGCAATTCTTATCCCGCCTCCAGGGTGAGATCGCCAGAAGAGGCATCGTAGATATCCTTCGCAAAGGCATAAATCACGGACCAGCCCATGTGGATCTCTTCTATGGCACTCCTTCGCCCAATAATCCCAAGGCTATCGAACTATATACCGCCAATATCTTCAGCGTCACACGCCAATTGCATTACAGCAAAGACGAATCTCAGCTTGCCCTGGACCTCTGCTTATTCATCAACGGCTTGCCAGTGGCTACCTTCGAGCTTAAGAACAGCTTGACTAAGCAGACCGTAGATGATGCCGTGCAGCAATATAAGAGAGACCGCAACCCACGTGAGCTGCTCTTCCAGTTCGGGCGCTGCGCAGTGCACTTCGCAGTAGATGACCATGAAGTGCATATGTGCACGCATCTCAAGGGCAAAGAGTCTTGGTTTTTGCCATTCAACAAGGGATATGATGACGGCGCAGGCAATCCGCCGAACCCATCAGGTATCAAGACCGACTATCTGTGGAAGGAGATCCTCACTCCCAAAGGTCTGACCGATATCCTTGAGAATTATGCTCAGGTCGTTGAAAGGAAAAACGAGCGCACAGGTCGGAAGAAGCAGGAGCAGATCTTCCCTCGATACCACCAACTCGATGTGGTCCGCAAGCTGCTTGCAAGTGCACAACAACGAGGTGCAGGAAAGCGTTACCTAATCCAGCACTCCGCCGGAAGCGGCAAGAGCAACTCCATCGCCTGGCTGGCTCATCAGCTCATCGGTTTGCAGAGGAATGGTCAAGACATCTTCGATTCGATCATCGTCGTCACTGACCGCCGAGTGCTCGACAAGCAGATCAAGGACACCATTAGGCAGTTTGCCCAGGTTTCTGCCACGGTTGGCCACGCTGATCGCTCTTCAGATTTGCGCAAGTTCCTGGCCGATGGCAAGAAGATAATCATCACTACAGTGCAGAAGTTCCCGGTCGTTCTGAAAGAGATCGGCGATGACCACAGGGGCCGTACCTTCGCCATAATCATAGACGAAGCTCATTCCAGCCAGGGAGGGCGTACCTCGGCCAAGATGAGCATGGTCTTATCAAAAGACGGCGCTGAGAAGGAAGATGAAACGACTGAAGATCGGATTAACCGCATCATGGAATCGAGGAGGATGCTTCCCAACGCCAGCTACTTCGCATTCACTGCTACACCCAAGAATAAAACCCTGGAGATCTTCGGCGACTCGTACATGGAAGGAGACGCTGTTAAGCACCGACCATTCCACAGTTACACAATGAAGCAGGCTATCCAGGAAGGCTTCATCCTCGATGTGCTGAAGAATTATACGCCCGTCAGCAGCTATTACCGCCTTATAAAGAAGGTTGAGGACGATCCGGAATTCGATACCAAGAAAGCGCAAAAGAAGCTGCGCCGCTATGTAGAAAGCAACGAACACGCCATCCAAATGAAAGCCGAAATCATGGTCGATCACTTCCATGATCAAGTCTTAGCAAAGCATAAGATTGGAGGGCATGTAAGGGCGATGGTCATAACCAGCGGCATCGCTCTGGCCATCGATTATTATCAAGCCATTAGCAGTTACTTGAAGGAACGTAAGAGCCCCTGGCAGGCAATAGTCGCTTTCTCCGGAGAGCATGAATACGGCGGCCAGAATGTGACCGAAGCATCACTCAATGGTTTTCCCAGCAACAAAATCCCGGAGAACTTTAAAGAAGACCCATACCGATTCCTTGTCGTGGCGGACAAGTTCCAGACTGGGTATGACGAGCCGCTACTGCATACTATGTATGTGGACAAGCCACTATCAGATATCAAAGCGGTACAAACGCTATCCCGCCTCAATAGAGCGCATCCTCTGAAGCATGATACCTTCGTGCTGGACTTCTACAACGATGCAGATACAATCCAGAAAGCGTTCGAACCTTATTATCGGACTACGATATTGAGTGATGAAACTGATCCCAATAAGCTGCACGACCTGAAAGCGGATCTGGATGGTTACCAGGTTTATAACTTGCAGCAAGTCGAGGACTTTGTCGCGCTGTATCTTGGTGAGGCAGATCGAGACAAGCTTGATCCGATCTTGGACGCCTGCGTGGCAACCTATAAAGAAGAACTTGATGAAGACGGCCAGGTGGACTTCAAGAGTAAGGCAAAAGGATTCGTGCGAACCTACGGATTCCTCGCATCCATATTGCCGTTTAAGAGCGCTGAGTGGGAGATGCTTTCCATCTTTTTGAACTTCCTTGTTCCCAAGCTTCCGGCACCCAAAGAGGAAGACTTGTCAAAGGGGATCATTGAAGCGATAGACATGGACAGCTATCGGGTAGAAATGCGTTCCTCGATGGATATCATCCTCGCGGACCAAGATGGAATAGTAGATCCCATTCCTGCCATAGGAGGTGGACATAAACCTGAACCAGAGCTTGATTTGCTGAGCAATATCATAAAATCATTCAATGACCAGTTCGGGAATATCGACTGGAAGGATAAGGATAAGATACGCAAGGTTATCAGTGAAGAGATCCCGGCAAAAGTTGCAGCGGACAAGGCATACCAGAATGCGATGAAGAACTCGGATAAGCAGAACGCTCGCATTGAGCACGACAAAGCCCTACAGCGGGTCATAATCGAGTTATTGAAGGATCATACAGAGCTGTTCAAGCAATTCACCGATAATCCGATGTTTAAGAAGTGGCTGTCGGACAACAACTTCTCACTCACATATAATGAGGCTACAGGATAGGTCTGTTTCGGATTAACTGCTCCACCTTTCTTCATTCAAGCCGCTCCAATAGATCGTCATCGATCCCCGTGGTTGCTTTAGGGATAGCAGAGAGACCTGAGAGCGTATCAAGGCGGCACTTAATCGTGTATGGACAAAAAACGTACAAAATCCCCTATACTATATTATAGGGGAAAATGTACGATTTTTCTCTCGCTCAAGCCATCGACAAGAAAGCTTGCTGACGCATGAAGGATGATCACGATCCCTCTTTGAGTTCCTTTTTGAGGAGGTGTACGACCAAAAGCTTCGATCCTTCTCCGGATAAGCACGCAGTAAAGACTGCTTCTGAAGTCTGCTGGACTCCATGATCTTCTATATTACTTCGATAATCCCATCATTTATACCAAAGACCTCCCTGTCCCTGAAGCTTTCGCAGAAGATAGGCGGCAATATAATCCCTCTCGACTTACAGAAGATCTTTCCGTCTTCATAGCAAGTTATCTTTTGAGAACAAGCGATGCAGAAGTTGAATCTCATAAGATAATAGTAATAGATCTCCTAAAAGAAAAAGGTATTGGTTAAAGCGGAATGAACACCCATAGTGCTGATTGCGCCGGTATACATAGCCTTGACTTTCTTGGAAAAAGAGATATGGGAGCCAGCCGCGAAGGGAGTAGCTCGAAGGGGAATGACCGTCTCCAATCCATAAGAATAGCAATAGTAGGTGATATAGGTCAGCCATGCGGTGCAAAAGTATTCTCAAGCCATAGCTGGAATGGTAGAAAAATCAGATGCGATGAATGAATCAAATTCCAACTGTAAATGATATAAGTATGCTTTCTAGAGAACCTTTCTACTTTATCTGCTTGTGTCCTCTTGCCTGTGCCCTCTGCCGCCGTTCCTCCTGTTTCTCTTTCCTGACTTTTACCTTTTCGCTTACATCCGCTTCCATCTTCTTGAACGGATTGAACATGGAGTTTCCCTTCCTAAAGCACCACAATTGACAGGTATATTCAATTTGCCTAGTATTAACTCGTTCCCAATACGAGCATTTGCAGGTGGTTAAAAATAAACTACCTTCCCTATAAGTCCTTTATTGCTATCGATTTTTCACTATGCGGGTAATGCGGGTACATATTGGGCGCTGCACCAGGAATGCGGCTAAATAAACTGCCCGTAGATGAGGGCTGCCAGGGCAATTAGCGTTATTCCTGTTATCAATCGGATGGCAACTCTATGCTGTTGTCTAAATTGATCCACATGTTCCGGACTCATGCCCAGTGCGATGACTGCTCCGAGGATCAGAACAGGAAGGGCAATTCCCAGATTGTAGATCAGCAAGTAAAAGAGTCCAGAAGACGCAGATCCCTGGCCAGAGACTGCTCCGATGATTGCTACATACATTCCACCCACACATGGTGCTCTCACAAGGGAGAAGAGTGCGCCTAAGAGAAAATAGGAACTCAACTTCCGGCTGGAAATGACACCCTGGACATATTTCTTCGTCCAGTCTACGCGGAATAGAGAAGCCCCTCCAGATTGCAGCCTCCTGGCATCCTCTAGCTGCATTAGACCCAGTATTATCAGTATACCCGCCAGGATAAAGCGGAACAGAGCAGCAGTGGGTCTTTCTTGCAGAAAGCTGAACAGGCCCAGCCCAAAAATAATGTAGACCGCGAATGTGCCTAGAGAAAAGAAGGCCACCATAGTCATGATGTCTTTTCTTCGTCCCGTGTTACTCAGCATTGTGCTCGCTAGAAACGCCAGCATTGCCAGAAGACATGGATTAAAACCCGCCAAGATGCCAGCCATAAAGACTGCAATAGTGGACGATATGGTAAGATCATCGAGACCGTTAGTAGTGCATGCAATAGAAGGATGTTCTATGATCTGAGGATCGCCACTTGCTGAGGCAACTGACAAAATCAAGAGAATAACTGTGGCTAATAGGATTGAGATAGAGCAATATCGCACAGCAGGCATTGATCTTCTTGATTAAATGGCATGGTAATTAAAGTTCATTCCGCGTGTCTTGAGTTCAGCATTTAAATGGCGATAGCTTCGAGCAATACCCATGATTCTAGAAGTCTCTCTAAGATAATCGGCAACAAAGATAGAATTGTTTTAAAGAAAATATTTATATACGACAAGTCTAAGTATAAATCTTGGAGGGATTATAATAAAGCAATCCACGGTCAAAGTCCTAGACGAAAAGGATATGGAATTTGTCGATGCACTGCGGAACCTGAGAGTACCCAGAAGTGTAGCAACTCTTATTACCTTCCTCGCCAATGCAAGCGAAGCGACCTCCAGAGAGATCGAAATGGGAACCAGCATGAGACAGCCAGAAGTGAGTATCGGGATGCGTGGGCTGCGGCAGAACAACTGGATTGAGGAGCACGAAGTCAAGCGAGAAGGAAAAGGTCGTCCAACTAAAGTATACAGGCTCTCCGTACCTATCGAGAAAATCATTCAGCACTATGAAGAACAAAAGGGGCAAGAAGCCGCCCAGACTATGCAAGCCATCCAAAGGCTGAAGGAAATGGCATCAACCTGATTCCAGTTTAACAATCTCTTTTTGCTTTGCCTGTTTCCCCTACAGTTGGTAATGCAAAGATGACTCCTGAATATAGAAGTGATATCCGAGAGATAGTCTGGGAAATGAGCAGGACGACCAACAAGATCCTGATTTCTGGAATAATCCTCGTTCTCGTCATCCTTGCTTTACTCATATACTATGGGATGATCACGATCCCTCTTTGAACTGCTATCGGACGATGATCTTTCTTTAAAAGGGGTAAGGGAGCCAGCCGCGAAGGGAGTAGCTCGAAGGGGAATGGCTGTCTCCAATTCATAAGAGTAGTAATAGCAGCAGTTATAGGTCATCCATGCAGTGCGAAAGTATTCTGAGTTCATGGCAGATTTGGCAGTAGCCTCTTTCATCCGAAGATCATTTATGCAATCCGGCTGCATTATAAATCGTGATAAAAATGAAATCGATCTTGATTGCATTGGCCATATTATCCTGCTTATTCTCTATGGTGGATGCGCAGAGCAACCCACACTATATGACCACTGATCCCGCTGTGAGAGAGATGCTTATATCAATGAATATGCCCAGAACCACTGGAGGTTCCTCTTTTACAAGCATGACTGCTGATCCTGCCGTCAGAGAAATGCTGATCTCAATGAATATGCCACGTTATGTTGGAAGTGTCCCTCCTGAGATCATTGCTGGAACTTGGTTGTTGAACCTCTCTGGTGGAGAGTACATTGAACTGACACTCCAGCAATCCGGTGCAGCAATCTTTGGCAAAGGGACATTAACGAACAGCACATTATCTCAAGCGGCTTTTGCTAGCGGATCTGTCTCTGGAACCAGCTTGAATCTGGAGATAGTACCTGAGAGTGCAACTGAGCTTTATGCAATCTCAATTGATATCAGCAGCCTGCCATACAAAGGAACATATGTAGTGTTTCTAGCGGACTCCGGCATGCAAACCGGGACATTAGTGGCAAGCAAAGTTGCAGCTAATGGCTGATGACCAATGAACAGTTATATTTTTTTGGATTTGGAGAGTATGGTTGCTATGAAAGAAACAACGGTAGAGTCGTTATTCGGCACTAAGGCAGGCATCGTCTGGAAAGCTCTCAATCAGAATGGAGCGAGCAATCTAGCGAATCTCGTGAAAACCACATCATTGAGCCGTGAAGAGATCTACGGAGCATTAGGCTGGCTTGGCCGCGAGAATAAACTGGTTATGGAGCAGAAAGGTCGGGCAATGGTCTTCTCGCTGCGCAAGGAAGAAGCACTTCTGGCCGTCACTGAAGATGCACCCGCCGAACCTGCATCCAAGGCAAGGTCAAGGTCTCGTAAGCAAAAGCAGCCAAAGAAGACCAAGGAAGTTCGCTCTATCAAACCACCAATAAAGCAAACCGAAAGCCCGGCTGAGCAAAACGAAAGAGTAGAGGAGTTCTTGCTTCATTGATGCTGGGATATTATTCAAAGTTTAGAGCAAAGTCGCCTAGGAGGAAAGAAGATGAGACTTGAATTTATTGCGATCACGTGCATAATCGGGATAGCATTGAGTTTTGGGCCAATATGTATAGCAGAAGAAGATAAAAAAACGGATGCACCTCAGGATTTTGTCGCCTGTACTGGATGGCACGCCCTTTGTACTAATTCTAACGACTGCAAAATGCATGGTGATAAAGCCGACTGCGACTGTATGAATGTGAATGAGACCCATATTGTTTACACAGGCGAAATCCAGGACGCTATGGTCAAAAACCAGACGCAGACCAAATGCACTAACGACCATCCTTGCGATATGGATGAAGCTCCTGTTTGTTCCGCCATCAAGACAGGGCAGTATGAAGTAAATGGGACAAAGTATGATTGGGTATCAACCTATTCTTATCGTGGATGGTGCAGTCTTTTGAAGCGGAATTTTACACCTTGTGATCAAAACACCACAGGCTATAGCGGGGATAAGTATTGGGCTATCTGCGACTGCGCTCCATGTGTGGAAAACCAGAACGCATCTAATCCAGATAAACCCTTGATCTGTGAGTGTCGTGTAAGGAATGAAACTTTTGTGGGAATGAATGGTAGTTGCACCGGCGAAAATGGTGGTATAATGTCAAGCATGGAACTATGGGCATGGGATTTCCAAAACAATACATATCCGTTTCCAATGCCTGGCTATGAGTACGTACAGGGCGCGTGCGCAGAGTTAAAATCTGATCCATTGCCGCCGCAACCAAGCTGAACCCCCAAACAACCTCTCTTTTTTATCCTGGCGGACGCGATCCACCCATAGAGAGCAAAATGCGAGTTATCCTGCATGTCGATCTGGATGCCTTCTTCCCCTCTGTAGAAGTTCGGGAGTATCCTGAATTAAAGGGCAAGCCCGTCATAGTTGGAGCAGATCCCAAAGGCGGCACAGGCCGAGGAGTTGTCAGTAGTGCCTCTTACGAAGCCAGGAAATTCGGCGTGAGATCCGCCATGCCCATTTCCCGCGCCTGGAAGCTTTGCCCCGATGGCGTATACCTCCGACCTCACTTCGATCTCTACATCCCAGCATCCAATAGCATCATGGAGATCCTAAGAAGCCACGCGGACAGATTCGAGCAGGGTGGCATAGACGAAGCTTACCTCGACATATCGAACCGCGTGAAGGACTTTGATGAGGCTACGGAATTCGCCAAGCACCTAATGGAAGAACTCCTAGAGAAAACCCACTTAACCTGTTCTATCGGTGTCGCGCCCAACAATATGGTCGCCAAGATTGCGTCCGACTTCAGGAAGCCTTATGGACTGACTGTAGTCAAGCCGGAAGAGGTCAAGGATTTTCTATTCCCGCTTGAAGTGCGAAAGATTCCTGGGGTTGGCACGAAGACAGAACAGGCACTCCTAGAGCTGAATATCGAGACAGTGAAGGATCTTGCCTCTTTGAAACCGGAGGTGCTAACCAGACTCTTCGGGGCATGGGGAGTCAGACTTCACGAGTTTGCCAATGGCATAGATAACCGAGAGGTAATCGAGGAATATGAAACCAAGTCAATCGGCAGGGACACTACCTTTGAGAAGGACATGGATGATGAAGAGAAGATCCTGCGTGTTCTGGATGAGCTGGCCGAGGAAGTTCATGCGGATGTCATCGCTAATGGCTTCAAGTTCAAGACAATCACAGTCAGGATCAGGTATGAGCATTTCGACACCCATACTTGCGCTAAGTCCCTACCATTTCCCACTAATGACATCGATATCCTCAGAAACAACGCCAAACGGCTAATTGCACCCTTTCTGAGAGGGAATACGAAGGTCAGATTGGTTGGAGTCAGGGTATCGAATCTAACCTCACCAAGCAAGTCTCCAATTTACTGATCAAGGATCTCGATATATCTAAATAAGATTGGGTATATTTTTATAGAGGGGAGATACATGACGGATTTAGACCAGATGGAGTCATCAATACCTATCCGTATGGAATATCAAGGTATAGGGATACGATTTGTATCGCTTGTTATCGATAGCTTGATCATAAGTGCTATATTTGGTGCTCTGGCAACCATCCTGGGGTTTGGCATGATGAGACATGGTTCTTGGTCTGTGGGTTTACTCTCATTTGCATTTTATATCGCCTACTACACGTATCTGGAGGGGACAAGAGGCCAGACCATTGGCAAGATGGTCACCAAGATAAAGGTGGTCAGAGAGGATGGTACGCCTATTGAGATGGAACAAGCTTTCAAGAGAAACATCCTTCGGGTGATCGATGGTCTCTTCGCCTACCTTATTGGTGCAATATTGATCTGGAGATCTGATAAGCAGCAGAGACTGGGGGATAGCGTAGCCAAGACTGTAGTCGTGAAGGCTTGAGAAGATCAATGGTTGGTTCCCCAGCCGAATTTCTCCATTTTCACTTTATATATAATAACGTGGTTTTTGGGGATTCTTGGCTTGCTCTGGTATAGCCAAACAGGATGTAACTTTCTCTTGCCTGTAGCTATGCTATGCAACTTACCATAAACAAAACGTTTATAGATAATAGATTATTATTTGATCGGAGGTTTCTAATATATGGGAAGATATATAATAAGCGTTCTCCTCCTCTTAGTTTCATTCGCTGTGAGCATTGGAACTATATTTGCAGAGGATGAGAGAACAGGAGATGTGGATGCGTTCCTACTTGGGCTTGAACAGGATGGATTTATCGTTCAAGAAGGTAAATTTGGCCTTTTTGATGTTATAGACCTTTTTAATGCTGGATACCTTGATAGCTGTTACGGCAACAATCCGAGCACTCCTTATATGCTCTGTTTCCTCCCACCGCAACCTGGGGAAAAGACAATAAATCAATATGTAGGAGATGCAGATACGCTTGATAACGAGACGCTCGTCGAATTCAGGCTCAGGCCAGACGAGGCTTTGCTGTTTATAGGGAGGACTCCGCCAGAATGCAAATACTTCAGCTTCAGATCCTATATCTATGATCGGTACTTCCCCGAAGATGGAAAGCGGAAGCGAATCTTCGCAAGCTTAGGAGATCCCTTGAACTTACTGACTCTAAAGACCGACGGCGATAGCCCATTTAATGCGTCTACAGTCATATTAATGGCCGCCGATGAAAAGATAAATGATCGAGTAATCTCCGCTGGCATAGCAGCAGGTTTCCCAGAAAGCATCATGAATACTGATATAATCCCTCCACAGCTTGTTAGAATGGGTCTCGACCAAGAGGATGACAAGTTCCTGATGCTTATCCGTATGGCGTTTTTCGAGGACCAAGAAGCAGGTAAAGAGTACATGAACGGCACTGCCGCCAGGGTGTTTCGCCTGACCCCGATGACAGTGTCAAGCACGATCCAGCCATATGGCACGCCTGCTCTCAGGGTAAGAGGGACCGGAAACACATCGGAGCTTAACCTCACATCAACGCTTGATGAGCTTAGAATAGCCATACTGAAAGAGAACGAAGGTGCTAATGTTACTGAACTAACGACACAAGTTTGGCTGTACGAGGGATATGATGCCCTTCAGAGAGGCATCGATGTCATAGGCGAAAACAGGGATACATCCTATCTCAGGACGGATAACTTCAACCTGGGTTCAAACGAATTCCTGATAGTATACGGTATCAACCATGCTATGACAGGCAAGGCTACATACTGTAACTTTGGGGTGTATGGTGCCGATATTCTCAATGGCATAGGAGCCGTGGCCGACATGAACCTAACCGGAACAGCGGATAAATACCTGCCGGGAAATCCCTTAGCCAAATATCTCTACGTCTATAAGGTCTCTAGGAATTGCACCGAACCCAATTGCTTGTTTGTCCCTTGGGGCGTGAAAGCTCACGGGATCGAGCTTGATCAACCTGCATTCGTTGGGTTCAGGGCTTACCTGGAGCAGGCGACCAAATCAGGACCAATCTGGTCTGAGATCGTGTATGACAGAGCTATAAAGTTCGATCCAAAGAAATAGGTCGAAGGAACTGGGGTATTGAAGCCTACCCCAGCTACTATTTTAAAATTCTACAAATTACATATATAACGTGAATTTTGGGAAAAATGGCAGCACTTTTTGATCATCTGATTAGTCCTGTCCCCTCATGCTTTTATACCAGAATTATAATGATAATATCTGAGGATTCGTCTCCATGCCGGTCAATACCTTCGATGTTATTCAGCGACGCAGTAAGATCTGCCTCTTCAAGCTGGGCAAGATATGGGTCTTCAAGCACTTCTTCGACGACAAGGCGATATTCAAGGCATTGGTGGAGAACTACAACGAAGATAAGTTACGGTTCGAGTTCAAGACCTTTGGAGCGCGGAACCAAGCTCTCAAGATCCTTGAACGCGCTGGCTTCGACTACCAGCTCGTAGAGGATCTCAGACCCTTCGTGGTCAAGATATCTCGGTACAGTAAGTACGCACCATTGCTCAAGAACTCGATATCTTTCATGGAAACAGCGGACTGGAGGATATTCCTCATGCAGGACTCGGCTGCCGTGGCAGAGGCGCTGAGGTTAGGCGCAGAGCCGTATCAGGGCGATTATGCATCGCTAACCTTCAAATGATCTGCCATAAATATGCGATGGCGGGAGAAATCATATTTATGATGCCGCTACCATGCTACCATCTTGGTCCAGATAGTGCCCGCCTTCCTTGATTAGTTAGCCCTGCCGCCGATATGCCATTAGGTAGGCAGTTCCCTTCTATATCCGCTTCGCTCTTGGTCTGTACATATCCTTCCATCTCCAGGCTACCGAGGCGTGCACCTAGCTCTTCCGGGTTAAGGTTTACCAGCGAATTGATCTTGTCCGCCTTTGGGAATGGAACCTTGAAGTCGCTTATCGCTTTCAGGATATCGAAATCTGTAGTGTCCGTGAATTATCACCTTAATTTGATTAGGGCGTAAATCGAGTTAAGGGTGTCGTTGATGCATGCGCTTTCAAAATGGAACACTCAACGAAAGGATGGATAGAGGAGCGCTGTTGCACAGATGATGAGAGTGGAGATCCGCTGTCCAGTTTGCGGAACCGCGTGGCTGACAGATATCCAGGGGGATGTCACCTTCGATGCGGCGAGAACTTAATGTTCAGCCTGCTTTCAGATATCGATAAGGCAATGATGCACATCTGGCGGGACGATCCGTTGTGCCATCCATAGATGAGGAGACAAAGCAGATTGAGTCCCCAACGAGAGCAGCGTCAAAAAACGTACAGAATCCCCTATATTAACTTAAAGGGGAAAGTGTACGATTTTGGGATCGGTCACTCAATCTCACTCTTAACTCTTCTCAATTATCTCTAGCTCGGATTGTAGGTCTTGGTTCAGATCAACATTGTAGAAATCACCGCTAGTTGGAAGCTGCATGGAAAATCCAGCGGTTATATCTATGTCGCCTGTAGCATCATCGATCTTGAGGTCAAGCACGTGCCCACCGGCCTTTCTGTCCTCGGTAATATAGTGGAAGTGATACCCAGGAACATTCAAGCCCTCTGAGAATTCCGGTGCCCAAATGCCAACTATAGTTCCCTTCGTATTGTTAAACTCGAAGACGGACTGATTCTTGGTCGCATTGACTAGCCGAGGATAAGGTTTTTCCTGCTTGGGAACGCTCCTCGTCTTGACGTACAGGAATGTCCCGTCTATCCTGAGAGCATAAAAAGCATTCTTGGAAGGCAACTGCTTGTCCAACTGCTGGGAAAGCTCTGTGAAATTGCTAGCATTATGGATTGATATGGTTTGATCAGCTTCGAAATGAGTTACCGTGGAGAATGGCGAGGTCATATCGTCTCGCACCGGATATACCACACCAT
>Ga0302250_1002159_pt1 | contig 12776 bp, 16 predicted proteins | sample AAG_RA_Asp_MG_FD_193536 | JGI IMG/M metagenome (GOLD analysis project Ga0302250, IMG submission 193536) | Enriched activated sludge microbial communities from anaerobic digester in WTTP, New Holstein, Wisconsin, United States - AAG_RA_Asp | ecosystem: Engineered > Bioreactor > Anaerobic >... | reverse complement strand
CTGCCAACGCTCTGCCGCTCCTCACCGGTTTCAACGACACCCGTTCCCTCAAGCACGTAGAAAAAGACAGCGACCGGTGTGACGTGCTTCTTGAGCGATTCACCGGGCTTCAGCGTGATGACCACGGCTGAGGTATCAGGGGCTTCGAATACTTTCCGTACATCGACATTGTGCGGATTTTTCACTGATTCCAATTGTGCTACTTCAGTAATTTTCATCTCATTATATCTGTTTAACTGGTACATACGGCAGGAGCGATAAGAGCGCGGATCGGATCGTTTCCATTCCGACACGCTCCATGAACCGGGCGGTCCTCTCATGGGATTTTGCATGGATCCGGTAAAATTCGGCAAGCCTCTCAGCGCAGTCAAGCGCATCCGCTGCCGACAGGTTGCGGGCGATGATGTCTGCGAACCGTGGCCGCGTCCCGGCATTGCCCCCGAAGAGGATCGTCCATCTCTTGTTCGTCCCCATGATGCCGATGTCCCGGGTATGGCTCTCGCCGCAGCAGCGGGGGCAGCCCGAGACCCGATCTTGATCTTCGCCGGGAACGTCCTGTCCCTGAACCGTTCACCGACCGCCGGGATGAAACCTGCCGGCCTGAGCGAGGGCCCGGTCGTGCCAAGAGCTGAGAAAGCAATCGAGACCGGCGCTCCCAAAGAAACGATCGATTTTATCCTGAAAACCGTTGAGGACGATCTTACCCACCGCTTCCATCATGTCATGGAAAAGGAGTAGTATGACGTGAACGATGTTGCTGCCGGCAGGGAGTTCAATAGAAGCCTTCATCGGCTGGGTCGTGTATTCCCATCACCTGTACGTGAATGTGACAAGCACCGCAGGCCACGGGGAGCAGCACAGCGAAAAAGCCGGGTGCGGGCACCACTAATCCTTTTTGGGGAGTCCGTTTCATCAGAGTGAGCATCTATCGTTCAACCAGTGTCAGCTGCGATTCCTGCCGGGATGCCTGCCCGGGCTTCTTTGAACAGAACCCGGATGACACGTTCAGCCAGGTTGTTGAAAAATACCGTTTGGGCGGGAATCCCGGGACAGGGACGCCCCTGTCAGATCTTGAAGCATGCGCACAGGATGCTGCGGATCTCTGCCCGGTGCAGATTATTACCATTGATGGTTCCTGAGCACCGGATCATCCCGGTTGTAAGTGATTCGTCAACTGTATCCGGTGAAACCCAGAATGCCCCTGCGGTTCCGCGTGCCGAAATAGATCTCCCGCTCACTCATCGTTGAGACATCCTCGATGGTGAAATGCGCATCGGGATACTTCGTCTTTAAGACTTCAAGCAGGCGTCCCGTCTCTTTTCTTGGCACCATACTCAGCAGGACCGCGACGGACGAGACGAACTGGCCGGCGCCATTAATGCGGGTAGTCCCGTACCCGAGATCCCCCAGATGCCGGATGAGCGGTTCCGGATCTTTTGTGCAGAAGATCCTGATGATGACCGTGCCAAGGCCGATCCACGATTCGATGGTCATGCCAAGGAGTGTCCCGACACCATATCCCAGCATGTAGGCGACAATACCGGGAATATTGTCAAGGTTCGTCAGGACAAGCCCGGTGGAGAGCACCCATATGCCGATCTTCAGCGTCCCGATTCCCGACGCGAGATACTTGTGGCCTTTCGTTACGTACACGAGCCGGATCGTCTCCATGGTTGTCTCGACAATCCGGGCAACAAGGATGATTAAGGGTAAGACAAGGTCCATTATGCATCCATAACCTGTGACCGCAACTCACGTACGGTAGCGTATCCGTCCGTGAGTATGTGTGTTTTGTGGAGTACCGGCCTGTTGTCCCTGCGTGCAGGAGCCTCCCGCGCTGTATTTCCCGGGCCGCACGATCCTGTCTGGCTAACGGGTTTGGAAATTTTTTGGGGCATTGTGCCGGCAGTCCTTTGCGACCCTGCCCTCCGGTATTGTGCCCCCCTCATACCGTGAGCGGATCCAGACGTGAGCCCCAAAAGGGGCATTCCGGCAAACCGGCAATGCGCCGGTGAAGAGTTACAGGTCGTCATGGAGCAGATCGAATGCCGGTTTATCGCGGAATAGCAAGCGATAGAAGACCTTCTTTATGAGAAAAACCAGTCTTTTCCACACGCAAGGTACCTCCGTTTATGGACAGGCCTCTTTTGGCACCGGAGTGCTGTCCCCAGTCTTCTTCCGGATGGATTATGGAGCCGGGCCGCCCGGAATAATAAAAGGGCCGGCGGGGCAGCCGGTCCTTCTTTTGGGATATCAGGTATCCCCCGGTTCTGGTGTCTGCCGGCAGGATCAAAAATATGCGGACCACAAGAATACCGGCTACCGGCCGGGGCTGCCCCGCATTCCGGGAATTCCTGTTTTTTTCCGTGAATTACTCTCGTTCTCCTTTATCCAGCAGTGATAGTGGTAGGTTTTGTTATCCTTCCAGACGGTGTCATCGTGAATGAGCAGCAGCTGACCGCACCGGTTGCATGGCTTACGTATCCATCTCATGGGCATTGTTTTCTTCATCAGTATTACCTGCTTTTGCATTGCGGATATCCCGGGTCCTGATGCCCGCCTGGTTCAGCCTGTGCCAGATAACCGAGGGAGGGACATCGAACTCCTGTCCGATGCGATAGGTACTCCACTGGTCATCAAGATAGAGATGGACAATTTTTTTCATATCGAGATCGTACCGCTTTTTCACGTCCGACCGGTTCCGGGTCGGGATGCCTGCACGGAGAATGACGTTCCTCGCACCGCCATGAGTGATCTTCCCTTCGAAATACCGCTCAATCTGGTAAGGGCTCATTCCCCCCCGGTATAGTGTGATAATCTCTTCCTCCATCTCATCAGGTGTACGTTTCATGCTTTTTTGTATCTATTGCAATAGATAATGAAATTTTCCGCGTGCATATTCATGGATTGAACACCCCGGCGTCCGGCATCCCCAGCGTTCTTCCCCGCTTTGTCCTGACGCAATCGGGAACATCGGCTTCCGGCAGACACAGCAGGGGATCTTCCTCACGGATCGTTTCACAATCTCCCCCTTGCGCTGGACGATGTCGAAAAGGCAGGCGATGCCCGGCCTGTCCGGCAGGGCAACGATTGCCGGACACCGGGAACAATCGCGGGCATCGTCGCAACTCGGCCGGGTCCGGAGTGCAAGCGTCCGGATGTCCTGAATGGCGATGTAGATCTTCTCCATTTTCTGATTACTCATAGTATCCTCCTCCTGCGTTCATTTCAGGAGCCTGGTATTCCCGTTCAATCCCGTAATTCCGGGAGGGCCGCAACAATGTGAACCGGTACCGTTATTCAGATGGCAATCCCAGTATCCATACGACAACGCACCAGAGGATCAGGAGCATCACGAGCCCCCAGAAAACCTGGTTCACGGTATAATAATCCCTCCCCGGGACCGGCCGTTTCACTTCCGAAAAAGCCGGTCTTTGCCGGGGCTGCTCCGGATCCCGTTCCAGATCCGGGTTTTTGTGTGAAGATTCCATGGGGCCCCTCCTTTCTGTATACCTGTACCAGGCCGCTGTAGGCCCGCGCTTCTCATCAGGCTGCCGGCAATCGATCCTGCGCTGTTCATACCGGGTGTATCCGTCCCTGTAAGGTGTGACTCCCCGCGATCCGGTTTCCGGGGCCGGCCGGTCACCCACGAAGGGGGAACATCTCACCGGCTCTGGCAGAGCGTACGGTGTTTAAATCTATTATAATACATACATGTCTCCCCCATCATATAAACCTACCGACGTTTCAGGCCCTGCTGCACGAACCATGCCCCTTCAAAAGCCTGAGAGGGATGTCCCGGCAGGCACCACATCACCACCGCACCCCTGCGCCCCCCCCGAAACTACTTATTGTTGTCTGCCCCACTCCGAATCCGGAGTGATGCGATGAGTTCGGGTATACTATTGTGTAATGGCTCAAACCGGATCAATCTGAAAGATAATTACACTTCAAACGATCTCCAGTCCATCATCGAAATAATGCAAGTCCCGTTTACATTTTCAGCTATTCCATAAACCCTCCTCCTCTTTTTTGGTAATACGGTCTTCTGGCAAAGGGCAGTATTCAGCTTCCATAACCATTGCCCGGATACGCTGCCAGGTAATGCCCGACGAACATGCACTACAGGTCATGACGATGAGTATTCATGTATTCTGCACGGGTTGTGAACACATCTTAAGACGGATGGTCCCGGGAATCCATTCGCCGCACGTTGAGGAAATACCGTGCCCGGCCCGGTTCAACCCGATGGAGGGGAAATGGGACCCGGCGCATGGGATCAACCCGTACGAATGTCCGCGAAACCCGCAGTTCGTACAGCTGCTGCAAAGGCGGAACGCACGTTCATCCCGCATCGGGTAACGTGATTGGAATAATCTCCCCTTTCTCCCGGTACACTTTTCACCCGGAATGCCGGTTATGGCGGTCTCATCCTCCGGTGTCCCGGTCTTTCCTGCGAACCTGGCATCGCAGGCGTTTTCCTGATGGTTTTTTGCATCCGTATACCCGGAACTGTTTTTTTAAAGCGGCCTGAAAACCGGCTGGTATGAGATCATACCATCAGTTTTATGGCTGCAGATCGCGATATGCCCGGCCTTCTTTAGTCAATTGCACGTCCGTTATTATTTCTTCCGGCCCTGGCCGGCAAGGGTGTGCACCATTCCCAAAAAGGACCGAAAGTCCCGGGGCCGGAACACCCCTTCGTTCACGTACCGCACATCCTCGATAGAGAAGAACGCCTTCGGATTGATCCGGTCGATGCGGCCCGTGATACGGGAGATCTCCGACCGCTGGACGAGCGAGAGGATCATCGTCACGGATCCCCGGGAGCCCTCGGCTTCGATACAGGTCACTCCATGGTTCTCAGACTGGAGAGAGGATACGATTGCATCGCGGGATTCATCGGCTGTGACAATCCGGAGGATAACCATGCCGAGGGATAACCGTTCTTCGACAACGAGCCCGACGTAGGTCCCCATCGCAAACCCCAGCGCGAACGCGAGGAAGTTTGCGATATTGGCAAGATCGTTCATCACAACCCCGGCCGCCAGCAGCCAGATCACGATCTCGAAGAACGCGATCACTGTGGCAAGGAGACGGATCCCTTTTGAAATGAAAACGATGCGTACCGTCTCCATCGTAACATCACAGACGCGGGCCAGAAAGATCAGCAGGGGCAGAATCACCCATGCATACAATTCAGGGCTGATTATGAAAAGTGCCATTCACTCGCCTAATGGTGTCATCCATACGAGGACGATGATCAAGAAATATTGGATAAATCTATATCAACATTCTCTTCTCGTTCCGATCCACATATATTGATAGACCGTGAACAAATTTCCAGTTGCATCTGCCGGAGGGAGGTCCCGGCAGTTCTGGAATACCATCCCACGGGACTGAATGTCGCATGCTGTCGCTCCGCCCGTCTCCCGAGCTTACACCGGACGAGATTGAGCGCGGCTTATCCAATATCATTTTTGATGGGCTTACCACGCATGCATTCGCTACGCTCACAAGCGGCATCTTCCTCATCGCGTTTGCCCTTGAACTCGGCGCATCCAACGTCGTGATCGGCCTCCTTGCTGCAATCCCCCCGCTCGCCGAGCTGGTCCAGATCCCGGCAGTGAGCCTCATTGAGAAGGTGCGAAATCGCCGTCTTGTTACGGTCATCACCTCCCTGGCATCACGCGGGCTCTGGATCTTCGTCGCCCTCATCCCGTTCCTACTCTCACCGCAGGCGGGGATCGTCTGCCTGGTACTTCTCCTCATCGTGTACTCGTGCATATCCTCGGTGAAACACTGCGGTTGGAAATCCTGGATGCGCGACCTAATCCCGGAACAGATCCTCGGCATGTATTTCTCCCGCCGGATGGCGCTCTCGTTTGCGGCCGCTATCGTGCTCAGCCTCGGCGCCGGATATTTCCTCGATCACTGGCAGAATGGCGGAGGGGGGACAGCGGTTACGGGATACGCCGTGATCTTCCTTGTCGGCAGTCTCATCGGCCTTGCCGGGACGTATTTTCTCGTCAGGACCCCGGAACCGATGATGATCATACGGCATGACGTCCCCCTGCGGCGAAGGCTTACCGCATGGTATGAGGATATCAATTTCCGGAACCTGATCATCTTTCTTGCCCTCTGGAGCTTTGCCGTCAACCTTGCCGCACCGTTCCTGACCGTGTACCTGCTCAAACGCCTGTCGCTCGACATCACGACCATCATTGTCCTGTCCATCGTCAGCCAGCTCACAAGTATCCTGTCACTCCCGCTCTGGGGGACCATCGCCGATCGGTTCAGCAACAAATCGGTACTCAAAGTAGCCGGGCCGTTATTCGTCCTCTGTTTCCTCGCCCTGACCTTCACGAACTTTCCCGAGCCGCATTTCCTGACCATGCCGCTTTTGGTCATCATCCATATCATCATGGGGCTCTCAACGGCAGGAGTCACACTTGCTGCCGGGAACATCGGCCTGAAACTGGCGCCGAAAGGGTCCGCTACGTCGTACCTGGCCGGCATCAGCATATTCACGGCACTTGCTGCCGGCATCGCTCCGATTATCGGAGGATTCTTTGTCGATCACCTGGCTGAATGCGAACTTGCGTGGAACCTGAGCTGGAAGAGCCCGGGATTTGCGATCATCATCCCCACCTTCCATCTCCAGCACTGGGACTTCTTCTTCGTGCTTGCTTTCGTCCTTGGCCTGTACTCCGTTCACCGGCTTATTTACGTGAAAGAGGAGGGCGAGATCGACGAGCCGATCTTTATCGACTCCCTCATCGCGTACGGGAAGGACATGCGGAACTTCTCGACAGCGGGGGGAATCAGGAATATCATGCGGTTCCCGGTCAACGGCATGGACATCCAGTCCGACAATTACGCCCTGCGGTGCCGGCCCGACCTGAAACTGCAGAAGAACCGCGACGGACCGGTTCCCTGAGGGCAGGATACCAGTGCGAATTCCCGGCAGTGCTGGTATAAATATCTGGAATACAAGAGGATACATCCATGGAACCGATTTCATGACGATCACCCTTCCGGTCATGGTTGCTGAACATGCCTGAAAAGATCCCGATACTGTACGTTGATGACGAGCCCGATCTGCTCGAGATTGGCAGGCAATTCCTCGAAACTCTGGGCGATTTCACAGTAAATACGGCCGAATCCGTTGCTGATGCCAAGGCTATGCTCATTAACAAGCCCTTTGATGTGATTGTCTCAGACTACCAGATGCCGGGAACGAACGGGATCGAGTTCCTGAAGTATGTACGGCAACAGTATCCGGACACGCCGTTCATTCTCTTTACCGGCCGGGGCCGCGAAGAGGTCGTGATCGAGGCAATCAACAATGGTGCTGAGGCCTATCTCCAGAAAGGCGGGGCTCCCCTTCCGCAGTTCACGGAACTCGCCCAGAAGATCCGGGTTGCCGTGGACAAGTACCGGGCGACCCGGGCACTACAGCGGCAGACCGTTGTCCTTGGGGAACGGGTCAAGGAGCTGGCCTGCCTGTACAAACTGACGGAAATCGTTAATGCGCCGGAAATATCCCTTGAGGGGATGCTGAAAGAGACAGTCGATCTCATTCCATCGGGTTACCAGCATCCAAAATTTACACGTGCTCATATCATGTTCAGAGGGGCGGAATTTAGTACGCCGGGATTCCAGCGCTCGATCTGGAACCAGAACTTCCCGCTTTTCGTTGACGGGGAATGGGCCGGATCTGTCGAAGTCTCATATACCGGGGAATGGGCCGACGCAAATAGCGCACCGTTTCTGGCAGAGGAGAGCTCCCTCCTCAGGGGTCTTGTTCGCCTTCTGGAGAATGGTATCGCCCGGAAGATCGCTGATGACCGGCTCCGGGATAACTGCGGAATCAGAGCGCCCGAAACCCTGAATGTCGCCGATCCCGTTCTGAAGGGCGAACGGGATTTGCGCCTTGCTGCCGAAAAGGATCTGAAACGATCGCGGGCACTGCAGGAGCAGCTGCTCCGCGAGGTCCGGCAGCGCGTGAAGAACAACCTGCACACCGTCCACGATCTTCTCGCGCTCCAGTCAAAATATATTCGCGATGACAAGGTCCTCAATGCCCTGCAGGAGAGCCAGAACCGGATAAAAGCGATGGCCCTTGTCCACGAAATAGTATACCAGTCCCCGGAAATCGCCAACATCGATCTCGACCTCTATGTGAAAACCCTCGGGAAAAACCTGCTTGAATTTTACCGTCAAAAAGGAAGGGAGGTTATTCTGCGAACCGACATCCCCGGTATCACGCTTGGAGTGAATACCGCAATTCCCATCGGCCTGATTCTCAATGAGCTGATGTCGAATGCACTGAAACATGCATTCCCGGACAGGGACACGGGGGAGATCTTCATCAGGGTCCGCAGGCAGGACCGGAATATTTCCATCGTTTTCCGCGATGACGGGGTGGGGATGCCGCGTGACCTGAACTGGCGCGACACCCGGTCGCTGGGACTCCGCATGGTCTTCTCAATCGTGGAGCAGATGAAAGGCACGATCGGCCTTGACCGCAGCAGGGGAACGGAATTTTCCATGGTGCTGGAAGAGCGGAAATGAGGGGTATTTTGCGGGAGCGGCATGCGGGGCGAGCAGGCCCAAAAACCAGAAATCATCATATATTACGTTTGCATCATCGAAAACGTATTATAATTTGAGAAGAAGGACACATGTATGCCCGCAATAATTGCCGTTGTGGCCCTCATAGCGTTTCTCATCAGCCTGAACTTTGTGATCTTGTTTATCGCCCAGAAAGAAGGGTTGATACTTGCTACGACAATCTTTTGTATTGCTCTTTTCATTGATCTTTATACACTGGTCATCGCAGTTCATGAATACAGGGCCGATCGCCGTCGCGCGAGTCTCTGAAACCGGCTATGCCTCCCCAGCCGTCCACTGAAAAGCCGGTTCATGCCGGTGCTTCTGAACACGTTTCCCCAGCCAGCCTGAGGCCTGCCCCATGATTACATCATTCATCCTCGATACTATCGTCATCCTTGCCCTTGCCATATTCGTGATTGCCGTCGGGACCCGCATGAAGATCCCCGGCGTTGTCGGATTTCTTGTCACCGGCATGATCGCCGGGCCGTATGGTCTCGGCCTGGTCCGGGATCCCCAGATGGTCGATGCTCTCGCGGAGATCGGTATCATTTTCCTGCTCTTCACCATCGGCATGCAGTTCTCGTTCAAGACCCTCTTTGAGATGAAGAAGATCGTGCTGGTTGCCGGGACGCTCCAGGTCGTACTGACGATCCTTGCCGTGTATGCCATCATGGTCATTTTCAGTATCCCCGCCGCCATCGCCCTCTTCTTCGGGCTTTTAATCTGCCACAGCAGCACGACCATCACGCTGAAGATATTCCAGGACCGGGCGGAAGTAAATACACCCTATGCCCGATCAACGCTCGGGATCTCGCTCTACCAGGACATCATGACGGTCCCGATGCTGATCGCCCTTCCCATCCTTGCGGGGCACGAAGCGGACCTGACCGGAGCCGTGCTGAACCTTGGCCTTACCCTTGTCCTCCTCCTGGCACTGGTTTTTGCTGTCGCGGCATGGGTACTTCCCCGTGTCATGCCCCGTATTGTCTCGGTGCGGAACACGGAGATCTTCCTGTTGAGCATCATTCTCGTCTGCTTTGTCATCACCTTCCTGTCATCGAAACTGGGTTTGTCGCTCGCGCTCGGTGCATTCCTGGCAGGGCTGACCCTGTCGGAATCGGAATATTTCCACCAGGCATTCGTCAGCATCGTGCCGTTCCGGGACATGTTCACGAGTTTCTTCTTCATCTCAGTCGGGATGCTGCTCAACCTCTGGTTCGTGCTTGAAAATCCCGTTCTTATCATCGTTCTCGTGATCGGTGTCCTTCTCCTCAAGATGGTCATTGCAGCGGGGAGCACGCTTGCCATCGGCCAGTCCCTCCGGACCTCGGTTCTTGCCGGGCTTGCCCTGTGCAATATCGGCGAATTTGCGTTCGTGCTCTCCGTGCCCGGGAAGGAATATGGTCTTTTTCCCGGGACAAGCGGCCAGGCTTTCCTTGCTGTCACTGTCATCACCATGGCGCTGACCCCGTTTATCATCGCCGCCGGCCCGCAGGTTGCCGACCATGTCTGCCGTTTGCCACTCGGGAAGCGGCTGCGTGCGGGATGTAATCTTCCCGAGCCGGAAGGCCGGGACGTGCCTGCCCTCTCGGATCATACCGTGATCGTGGGGTATGGCCTCAACGGACGGCATCTTGCAAAGGTAGCGAGGATCGGCAACATCCCGTACATCATCATCGACATGAACCCGGAGACCGTTGAACAGGAGCGGAGGAAGGGGGAACCGATCTTTTTCGGGGACGCCACCAATGAGGCTATCCTGACCCATGCACGGATCGAACAGGCCCGGCTTCTTGTTGTGGCGGTCAACGATCCGCTCTCGACACGAATCATTACCCGGATCGCCCGTTCCATGAATCCCCGGCTCTGGATCATTGTCCGGACCCAGTTCCTTCCCGAAGTGAATGTTCTCCGGGATCTTGGTGCTGACGAAGTGATCCCGGAAGATTTTGAAACTTCGGTCGAGATCTTTTCCCGGGTGCTCAAAAAATACCTGGTCCCGAAGGGGACCGTCGAGAACGTGATTCGTGATATACGGGCAGATACCTACCAGGTCCTGCGGGAGCAGGCAGGGTCCGGCACCGACCTGTCCGATCTCCGGCAGAACATTCCTGACGTGGATATCACAATCCTGAACGTATCACCGGATTCACCGGTTGCCGGCAAGACTCTGTCGCAGCTCAATATCCGTCGCGATTACGGAGTATCCATCCTCGCAATACGCCGCCAGAAAGAGATCCTGGCTAATCCTTCCGGTGAGACAAATATATGGCCCGGGGACGATGTCGTTGTCCTGGGCGCTCCCGCGGACATCATGCGGATGTCGCTGCTGTTCCGGCCGGGAGATGTCCACTGATATACGTGGGATTCTGCGGGCGGGAATTTCAATTCTCTCTGCCAATTTGTCGATATCCTCATGAAAAGGATCGTACTAAATCAACATTCTGATCCTGACCTGTTTCGTCGTTCCATGAAAACCCGGGATGTCACAACACGATTGATGTGATGATCCCAATAATCTGCCGTGCCGTTGCCGGGTCCAGGATCTTTGTCAGCACCAGCCCGAACACCGCAGCAAACACAGCCCAGAACACCTTCTTTACCTGCTCGTTCTTCCCGAACGCGTCGACTACTGAATCGACATCCGCTTTTCTTGTTCGCTGGATCAGCTTCGGCAGGAAAACGAACAACGGCAGGAACACCACGGCTGCTCCGATGAACGCAAGCGTGATCTCTGCTTTTCCGGCAAGGAAGATCCCGGCCGGCACCGCGAAAGTACCGGCCAGCACTGCTGCCATCGCAACCTCGCCGAACCAGAAGTAATGCCGTTTCTCCCGGTAGTTCTCTTTCTCCCGGTCCGTTAACGAAGCGAGATCGAAGATCCCGAGTACGGACAGCATCCCGTACCAGACCGCGTGCGTCTCCTCCGGGTCAGCGGCAATGCCGAGAAAGAGGATTGCAACCGGTATGACCATAAGGATCAGAGGCAGGTGGGCGAAGAGAAAAATGAGGGCAAGCAGGAGCCCGGTACCGCAGATCGCGGCCCGGGTCTGCACCTCTGACTCGAACATCTTCATTCCTTAAAAATCCGGTATTCGTAGCCCTTCACTGCCATCACTCCCGGTTTTCACTCGTGTCCGCTGCAATCGCAAACTCGTAGACCGGGCTGATGTACCCGTGGTTTTCCGGGGAGAAGTCCCGCTTCTTTCCGCGCTGGGTGATCTTCCGGCGGGCTGTCCTGATTCGTACCGTGTGGATGCCCGGGGCCCGGGGATAGACCCGGTGGCCGTCCATGTCCAGCATCTTCTGGTATGGTGGGATGTCGAACCAGTCCGGCCAGAAGCGGACACCTTTCGGGATGTCCGATCCCCGGAAGAGGTCCTGCAGGCGCATCGGGGACATGTTGTCGTAGATGATGTCAACGATCAGGTCCGTGTCCTCTTCGTCCGGGTCCAGTTCGAGCTCGTAGAAGACCGGGTTGCGCCGGACTTCATCGAGCGTGAGCGGTGTGTCTTTCGTCAGCGGTTCAAGACCGGAGAAGGTTCCCCGGTACAGGCCGGTCACGGTTGCGACCGGTTTGTTCTCATTAATCATGATATTCCTCCTTTATTCGTTCGTGCTCGTCCCTCAGCCGTTTGAACTCCTCAACAATCTCATCGTACCTGCCGATCCGCTGGTGGATCATGAACAGGATGGGATAGAGGGGAAGGACAACGCCGAGGACGAGCCCGAGGATTTCTGTTTCCATACTGCTGTGGCTCCGAGAAAAAAACCGGGGAGGGATTTGACGCTCCCGGGGGTGTCGAGGGTCATCAGACCCGAGACAGGAGAAGAGCCGAAGGCTCTTCGACTTCCGCGTCGAAGAATCGCTCCGCAATTCTTCTCCTCCGCGAGGTTCTTGCGAACCTCTCGGACCCCGCCGCGTGGGCACCCCCCGGTGGCGATGGTGCTGTATTACCTGTTACCGGATTTACGAGAGTTTCCTGTACGGGTAATGCAGGGGCATCGCAATGCGCCCCGTCCCCCTCCGGGGGGTGTTGAGGGTCTTCAGACCCGAGACACGAGAAGAACCTGCAAGGTTCTTCGAGTCAGGGCTTTCGAAGAACGCATCCGCGTTCTTCTCATCCTCCTGGTTTTTCAAACCAGTCGGAGGCGCA